>ERZ772867.245-NODE-245-length-79395-cov-7.186085_pt1 | contig 79395 bp, 69 predicted proteins | sample MGYA00511341_ERZ772867 | MGnify/ENA primary metagenome ERZ772867 (study PRJEB29015, sample SAMEA2737707) | human gut metagenome | biome: human gut; feature: human-associated habitat; material: faeces | place: China | collected 2012 ... | reverse complement strand
ATGGGCGCATTTCTGCCCGCCAAAACCGTGTTTCCCCTTGTCAACCGATACTATCGTCGGCTGAGTAATACGCCAAAAGGAGCTATGCCATGGCCACACAGGTAACAAATTATCAGTGCCCGGCCTGTACGGGGCCGCTGCACTATGTCGGCGAGAGCGGCATGCTCGAGTGCGACTACTGCGGCAGCAAGTACACCGCCGCCGAGATTGAGGCGCTGTACGCGGAGAAAGAGAAAGCCGCAGTCGAGGCAAAGCCCTCGGACTCCGGCTGGGGCGACGAGGTCGAAAACATGCGCGCCTACTCCTGCCCCTCCTGCGGTGCAGAACTTATCTGCGATGCGACGACCGCCGCGACGAGCTGCCCCTACTGCGGGAACCCGACTGTCGTGCCCACGCAGTTCAGCGGCACGCTCAAGCCGGACTACATCATCCCCTTCAAGCTCGGCAAGGACGCGGCTATCGACGCGCTCAAGCGGCACTATAAGAAAAAGCCGCTCCTCCCGCGCGCCTTTTCTGAGCAGAATCACCTTGAAGAGGTTCAGGGCGTTTACGTCCCCTTCTGGCTGTACGACGGTGAGGGCGACGTGGACGCGGAATTTGAGGCGACCAGCTCATCGAGCTACCAGGAGGGAAAATTCCTCGTCACAGAGACTCGGCATTTCCACGTTGAGCGCAGCGGAAGCGTCAGCTTCGAGCGTGTTCCGGTGGACGCCTCGACGAAGATGCCAGACGAATACATGGACTCCATCGAGCCGTACGACTACGGCGAGCTGCGCCCCTTCTCGACCGCCTACCTCCCCGGCTATCTGGCCGACAGGTACGATGTCAGCGCCGAGGAGAGCGCAGGCCGCGCGGACGCGCGATGCCGCGAGAGCTGCATACAGGCGATCTCAAGCACCGTACTCGGCTACGACAGCTGCGTTCCCACCTCTGCCGATGTCCGGCTGCACAGCCGCCGCGTCAAATACGCGATGATGCCGGTCTGGATGCTGCACACGAAGTGGAACGGCAAGGACTATCTTTTCTCGATGAACGGCCAGACCGGCAAGCTGACCGGCGATCTGCCGGTGTCAATGGGCAGGTTCTGGGCGTGGTTCGCGGGCATCTTCGTGCCGCTCGCGGGCGTGATGATGCTGCTGTTTGTGTAAGGAGGAGAGGACATGAAAAAATTCTTATCTTCCTTCCTCGCCGTTCTGCTGCTCATAGTCTGCCTGTCAATTCCCGCGTTTGCGGACGCGCAGCTCAGCTATGTCATCGATGATGCCGGTATTTTATACGATTCCGACATTTCCGCGCTTGAGGAGCGCGCCGCCGCGGTTTCCGAGCAGTACGGCTGCGGCGTGTACATCGTCACGGTCGAGGACTTCACGGATTATTCCGACGCCTACTATGTGGACGATTTCGGAGAGGAGCTGTTTAGCAGCTACGACCTAGGCCTCGGAGACGGCAACTGCGGCATTCTTCTCATCCTCAGCATGGCAGAGCGCGATTACGGTCTGGTAGCACACGGCGATTTTGCGAACACCGCCTTCACCGACTACGGCAAGGACGCGCTCGCGGAATATTTTCTGGATGATTTCCGCAATGACGACTGGTATCAGGGCTTTGCCGACTACATAGACGGCTGCGCAGAATTCATGCGCCGCGCCGCCGACGGTCAGCCCGTGGACATTTGGGACGAAAGTCCGGACGACAGCGGCGACGACAGCGATTATGATTACGGCTACGACTATGACTACCGCCCCGGCTTCTTCTGGAGGCTGACGCACACGGTTCCCCCGTTCGGCTGGCTGATCATCCTCGGCATTCCGGCGCTCATCGCGCTGATCGTGTGCCTGTGCATGAAGCGCAGCATGAAAACCGCCGTGAGCAGCGGCAACGCGAACATGTACATCCGCCCTGACGGCGTCCGGCTCACGCGGCAGAACGATATCTACACGCACACCACCGTGACCCGCACACAGAACGTGCCCGACGATGATCACAATAACAGCGGCAGCGGTGGAACCACCGTCAACTCCGGCGGTTTCTCAAGCTCGCACGGCAAGTTCTGAATCGCAAATAAACAGTTCAACCACCCGCCATGCTGCGGGTGGTTGATTTTTTCTTATTATCGCGGTCATTCGCCGAAGCGCTTTACCGCGGGCTGATCGGCATTATGCTCGGCAATGAGCTTCTCCATCCAGATCATATCGTACCAGCGGCCGAATTTATATGCGCATGCGTGGAACTCGCCCACCGTGACATAGCCGAGGTGCGCGTGAAATTCTGCGCTGTTTCGGGTGAGATACTCGTCCTCCTGCACAGGATAGGCTATGCAGGCGTACAGATTCGTTATGCCCATCCGGCGCAGCTCCTCTTCCAGCGCCGCGTATATCCGCCCGCCAAGGCCGCAGTGCTCCGCCGCGTGGTCGATATACACCGACATCTCGCACGCCCAGTCGTAGGCGGCGCGCTCCTTGAACACGCCCGCGTAGGCATAGCCCTGTATTACCCCGTTCCGTTCTATCACGAGGTAGGGATAGCGTTCGAGCGTGTGATCGATGCGGCTCCTGAACTCATCAACGGTCGGGACGGTATACTCAAATGTTATCGCCGTACTCTCAACATAGTACGCGTATATCCCCAGCAGGCGCGCCGCGTCCTCGGGGCGGGCGGTGCGGATGGCAATGTTCTCAGTGTCCATATCAGTTCTGATAAAATATCCTTTCCTTTTTCAGCAGCGCATAGCGCGAAAGCTCGCTTCCGTCCAGATTCTCACAGTGCATATCGACCGCGCATATCTGGTGATTGTCATAGGTGGTGTAATAGTATATCCCGCGGCTGGCGTTGCAGCACGAGGTATATATGGTTATCTCATACTTGCCGTCCGCGACCTCGCAGCAGCCGCGCTGCTGATCGACGGAGCCGAGAATGTGGAAAAACTGGCTGACGCTCTCCTCCTCGGAGTCGCCGGACTTTGAATTCATCTTCGTATACGCAACTCGAACAAAGCGCGACTGTGAGGACAGATCGCCGGGCAGCCCCAGCGCACCCATGCCGCGGCTGTAGGTCTCAAGCGGGATGCCCCAGCGGTTCTCCGGCTGCTTCGGACTGAGGCTCATATAATTGCTCAGCGCGAGCATCTGCCGGTCAAACGGCGGGTTGTTCGTCAGTACGCCGACGGGGTTATCATAAATTTTCAGCCCGCCGCTCATGGACTCCACCGTTATGGCCTCGTCGCGGTCGGCAATTATCCAGTGCAGCTGCGCGGGCGGAAGCTGGGGGCTGTACGCCTCGTCCGTCAGGTTGATGCGCGAGAGCAGCCCGCGCGCCTCGCGCACTGTGGCGCAGCGGCTGAGTATCCACGGGATGAACTCGAACTGCGCGACGTTGTCGAAGCCCTGCACAGGCTTGAAATAGTGCGCGTTGCCGACGAAGTTCAGCCCCGCCATGCCGAGTCCCTTCTCGTTTATTCCATCATAGAACAGCGGGTCGCTGCCGGCGACGTAGGCCATACCGATGATCGCGTAGTGCCGGTCGAGCGCGCCGCAGTGGCGGAAGCGCAGCGGATATTCGCGCGGCAGGACAACGATCTCGTCCCCGTACGAGAATTCATAATCCAGCGTACGGCCGAAATAAAAATCCTTTGTTTTATAGCTTGCAGCTGTGCACATGCTTATTCCTCCTGAAGTTTTTTATAATAATCACCCGTTCCGTAAGGAACGGCCAAGGAACGGATATTATTGAAAAAAGCCTCTTTTGTCCTGTGACAAAAGAGACTTTTTTCTTGGCAGCGGGAGAAGGATTCGAACCCTCACATACGGAGTCAGAGTCCGCTGTGCTACCTTTACACAATCCCGCTAAACGCAAGAGCTATTATAACCGAAATATCCGATTTGTCAAGCATAAATTGCGCTTTTCTTCAATTTTTCTTCAAAGCCGCCGCGGCAGTCACATGACCTGCTACGGTCAGAGTCAGGAACAGGGAATATATCCGGTGCCATCGCATTTTCTTCTGTGCATCCTTGGTCATGTGGCAGGCTGCGATCAGAACCGTGCTTATCACAAACGCGGCAAGGCCGGTCAAAGCGGCAATCGGGTTTTTACGCGCCTCACGCAGACCGCTTATCATATGAGCAACGGCGGCCACGAAGAACAAACTGCTTGCGGCTTCGTGCAGCTTCATGAAGAATGCGTTCAGTTTATGCATGCCGAGCTTGCGGAGCGGATACTTTACCAACAGCGCAAGCAGACTTATAAGGGCTGCGATACCGGCAGCCACACCGAAAACAGACATAATTCTCGACCCCTTACAAAAATTCAATTCCCAAGAGCAGCCTGCTCGTAATAGTAGTTCACCAGAAGGTCAACGCAGGCGCCATAGCTTTTCAACCCCATGGTCTGGTCGTAGCTGTGCAGGAAACCCTCATACACGGTGTTCGACACCTTCTGCACCGGCGTCTCAAACTGCGCCCAATATTCCCGATTCGCGTCAAAATCGCGCCGAACGTCCTCATTGAGTGTGAGATAAATACTCTTCCACGCGTCATAGTCCGCCGAATACAGGGCGTTTCCAAGATGCGTATAGGTCAGCACGCAGGCCGAGTAGCAGTACTCCGCGTCGCCATACTCAAGGCTTGCGAGCACCGCGGCGAAGTTTGCCTCCTGCTCCTTCGCAACGCCGCGCTGATGCGCCAGCTCGTGCGCCACGGTCGAGGCGAACAGCGCGGGCGGGAAGTCGGTATTGACATTCGCCTCCGCCGTAAACGGGAAGAAAAAGCCCGTAAAATCAGTATAACTCATAACGCGCGAGAAATGCACGCCCTTTGCCCGAACGGCGGGGCCGCTGAGGCAGGGCAGAGTCTCCTCGACGTTGGCATACACCTCGTTCGAGCGGCGGAGTATTGCATCGCGGTCGGCAACATAGTTCCCGTCCGCGTCGCGCGGCACCTGCGAGGAGTATTCGTTCACGAGCGCGGCAAAATATTCCGTCACGGTCTCGAGCTGTTCCACGCTGATATTATCGTTTTTCAGGCCGCTGCGTGTCATAAAATCGTCGCCGTAATAATATACTCCCCAGAGCATGCAGAAGCCCGCATACACCGCAAGCCCCGCCGCAAGCAGATTTATCACCGCCGCGTACAGCCTCTTCAGCCGCCCGCCGCAGCGTATCAGCTTGATGATCGTATATATTATGTAAATCAAAACCGCGATCACAGCCAGCCCGATAAGCAGCTCCGCGACGGAAATGGGCAGATGATCGTTCAGCACCGCGAGCGCGCGGTGCACAGGCCGCACAAGGCGCTCCGACGCCCAGACCATCAGCGCGTGGTCATACCGCGTCAGCAGGTGCAGCAGAATCAGCGCCGCGCTGACGGCAGCAATTATATGTCCGGCAGGGCTGAGCCTGTACAGCGTGCTCAGCGGCGGACGTTTTTTATCGGCAGTCTTATTCATGCGTTTATAATACTACACTGCGCCGGCGCGGGCAACAGTAAAATTTTGAATTTACCGTGAACCCTTCTTGACTTCGCGCGCGGAGCGTGGTATTATACCGAGCTAATGGCACAAGCAAAAAAGTTGCGTGTGGCAAACTTAATACACTGAGCAGGCGACGGACAGCCAGTCCGCGGAAGCCGGGTCGTCGAAGAGCGACAGCAGGATCTGCATCAGCAGTCTTTGCGGGACAACAATATGCCCTGGGAGACTGCTTTTTTTGCGCGTACTCCCCCGGTCAGCACCAAAAACACTGAAGGGAGCAATTTCAATGAACGAAACCAAAATCATCAACCGCCTGTCCACCGTCGGCATTGCGGGCAATATCGCACTTGTCGTATTCAAGCTGTACGCCGGTATCGCGGGGCACTCCGGAGCCATGGTGTCCGACGCCGTGCATTCCCTGTCGGACGTGTTCGCAACGCTCGTGGCCTACATAGGCGTGCGCATCTCGAAAAAAGCGCCGGATCAGGATCACCCCTACGGGCACGACAGGCTCGAATGCGTCGCGTCGATGATACTCGGCATGATACTGCTGGCGACTGGCTTCGGCATCGGTCTCAACGGCGTGAAGCAGATAGCCGCCGGTCACTACGAGCAGCTCGCCGTGCCGTCGGCGATAGCGCTTGCGGCGGCGGTCGTGTCGATAGTCTCGAAGGAGGTCATGTTCTGGTACACTCGGTACTACGCGAAGAAGCTGAACTCCTCCGCGTTCATGGCCGACGCATGGCATCACCGCTCCGACGCGCTCTCATCCGTCGGCTCGCTCATCGGCATCGGCGGCGCGATGCTCGGCGTTCCGGTCATGGAGCCGATTGCCTGCGTGGCGATATGCCTGTGCATCCTCAAGGTGGCGTACGACATTCTCAAGGACTCCATCGACAAGATGCTCGACACGGCATGCAGTCCGGAATACGAGGCTTCGCTGCGGAGCTTCATCGCGGAGCAGGACGGCGTACGGCGCGTTGATAAGCTGCAGACGCGCAGATTCGGCAGCAAGATATATATCGACGCCGAGATCGGCGTTGACGGCTCGATAAGCCTTTTCGAAGCGCACGCCATCGCCGAGAGCGTACACAACGCCGTCGAGAAGCGGGATCAGGAAATAAAACACATAATGATACATGAAAATCCGGTAATGGATGCATGAAAAAAGGGCGCGGCTCATTTAGCCGCGCCCTGAAAACATTTTTTACTTATAAAACATGTCGATGTATTCCTCAAAGGTCACGCCAAGCTCGTGTATCTGCGCGGCGGCGGTGCGGCCCACATATCGGTAGTGCCACGGCTCATAGATGATGCCGGTGATGTCCGTCGTGCCGTTGGGGTAGCGCAGGATGAAGCCGTAGTCCCAACAGTGCGCCATGAGCCACTGCTGCGTGGCGGTGTCCTCCTGCCCCTCGTCAAGGTTCGTATAGCCGGTATCGATTATATCGAGCGCAAGGCCAAGCTGGTGCTCGCTCGTCCCCGGCACGGCGACGACCTTCGCCGCCTCGACCCGCGCGGTATCGGCGTCCATGCCCTCATTTTCAAGCCGCTGTATCTTGTTGTCGAACAGTGCCTGCTGCTTGTCCCATGTGCGGTAGGCGGAGCATATGTATGGCGAGTTTCCCGCCGCGCGGCAGTCGTCGAGCATCCGCATCAGATCATCGTAGCAGCGGCGGTCTATCTGCTGCCCGTCCGACAGCGTGCACAGCTGCGGCTCGTAGCCGTCGGGGATGGTGTTCCACGGGTTCACGAGCGTCAGCAGCTCCGCGTCACGGATGGGCTTATTCATATTGTATATCCGCACTGCGACGACGGCCAGCGCCAGCAGTACTACGACGAATATAAACGCGCCGAGCCTGCGGCGTTTTCTCATTTTCAGCGCAGTATTTGATTCCTTGTTTTTCATAGGATAATAAATAGCGTCGCATGCTTCCATATCATGGCTTCCTTTCACTGTGATGTGCCCATGATATCCCGCGTGTGCATAGTTCCGGTCAATTTAATGTATCTTTTTTGTATAGTATCGGTTAGCAGGGACGGACACGCCTGACAGTGCGTCTTTCCATCTCGTCAGAAGAAGCTCGCACCGTTCCGCTTCCGCCTTGCGGCAAAAGCTGCACTCTGCAATCTCCTTCTTTCTTCTCAAATCAAACCCACTTTGTTGGGCTTTGATTTGAATTATAGAAGGGCGGCAGCCCGTCTGCGCCTCAAAAAGCAAAAATCACTCGAAAATCCATCCCTGTCAGGTGCGCAGCAGTTTTGACGGAGCAGAAATGTGGCCAGACGATGAAAAGGCCGCGGAGAATACTTGCTGTATTGTCAAGGGCTTTGAAGAAGTATGGACGCATTTCTGCCCGTCAAAACCGTGTCTGCCCTTGTTAACCGATACTATAGTTTACACCCCGAAGTGCCAGTTCTGCCCCTCGAAGGACAGGCTCATTCTGCATTTTGTTTCGCCGTTGAGTGCAAAGCGTATATTGCACTCGGCAAAATATTCCGCGTTGTAATCGGTCTCGGCAATGAGCAGTCCGGTTTCGTCTCCGAGGCTGCCAGTCTCAGCCTCGACGGTGACATTCTCGAAGCCGTAGCTTCTGCAGAGCGCCTCTCCGAGGCGCCGCGCCGTCTCATCTGCGTCGGCGGGAGCCGTCTCGTCCGATCGTCCGTTGGCTTTTGCGTCGTTATTGTATAAGTAGAAGTAGGCCGATAGGATCATGCCCGTCTCGTCGTCGACGACGAAGTTAAGCTCATTCTTTTCCCAATACAGCTGTGCGACCCATACTATCGACGAGGTCATGCTGGATTCGTCGTTGAAAACGACCAGCACCGGTATGGCGATGCGCTGGACATCGTCCGGCTGTATCTCGAATTGCAGCCCCGAAGTGCTCTGGATATTGTCGGGCGGCATCTCAAACGGCAGCCCCGCGGCGTCCGCAATGGTTTTCAGCTCCGTGACCCGCTCCAGAACCTGCTCTGCGGTCATGTACCGCCCTCTGCTCAGCTCGATCTCATCGCCGCTGCCGTTCTCCATGGCATTGTAAAACCGCGTCAGGATATCAAGCTTCGCCGTCTCGCTGCTCTGCCTGCCAACGGAGATGCCGGTCGGCAGCAGGGTGTCCGTTTTTTCAAGATGCACGCCCTGCACCGCGAGTACCGCCTGCGGCAGGAGCATTCCCACTGCGAGCGCGAGGACTATCAGCAGCGCCGGGAAGTATCGCCGGTCCAGAAGCGCGGCGAAAGGTCTTCTGATTTTTTTCACACCGCTCCCCCTTTCAGCTCTACCGTGACGCAGGTGCCGTTGCCGACGCGGCTTGCAAAGGACATCGTCCCGTTATGCAGCTGCACTATCTCGCTGCACAGCGACAGGCCGAGCCCGACGCCGCCCTGCGCGCGGGAGCGCGATTTGTCCACGCGGTAGAACGCCTCCGTGATGTGCGCGATCTCCTCCTGCGGGATGCCGCGGCCGGTATCGAGCACGCGGATGCGGCAGCCGTCGGGCAGCATCTCGGACACGACATAGATATTTCCGCCGCCGTCCATGGCCTTGCGCGCGTTATCAAGCAGATTCACTAGCAGGGACTTCACCAGATCCGGCTCCAGCATGCACATTCCTTCCTCGCAGCGGCACTGCAGCACGATGTTCTTCTCCGCGTACACGCGCCGCAGGTGCTCCACCGTGCCGCCGACAAGCTGCGCCGGACTGCACGGCTGAAGCTCGGCGGTCTTTTTCTTGAGCACCAGAATATCCAGCAGCTTGAACGACAGGCTCTCCAGCCGCTTGCCCTCGGAAAAGATATAGTTCGCCGCGTCCTGCTCCTCCTCCGGAGTGAGCAGCTGGGAGCGGATAAGCTCCGCGTAGCCGATGATCGATGTCATCGGGTTTTTCATCTCGTGCGCGAAGCTGCCCATGAAGCTCTCCTGCCGCGCAGCGGCGTCCTGAAGCTCATGGATGTTCGCGGCGAGCTTATCGGCCATGACGTTGAAGTCCGCAGTCAGCGTGCCGAGCTCATCCGTCGAACGGACGGCCTCGCGGTATTCGAGGTCTCCCGCGGCGAAGCGGCGTGACGCGCGCGACAGCGCGGTCAGCGGTCGGGTCAGCCAATACGCCAGCAGCCAGCTCAGCCCGCCGCCCAGCACTACGACCGCCGCGAACACGCGCCGGTATATCCTCAGCTGCTCGCCGCGCGCAGTGTACACGTCGCTGACGCTGCTGCACTGGTCGAGAACCAGCGTGTCCTGACCGGATTTGAAGGCCGAGGTCAAGCGGATATATCTCCCGCCGTCGTCGCCGCGGATAACGGTCATGCGGCTCATCCCGTCGTCCGGCGCGAGCTGGACGACGGTGTTGATGTTGCGCTCGCCGGAGAAATATATTATCTCGCCGTCCGGCCCGCACAGGCTCAGCATCGCAAAACCCGTCCACTCCTGCCCGTTGAGCTGTTCGAGCGTGGAGGCAAGCTCCTTGTGCTCGGGGTCTGCGCCCGCCTCGTCGACGATCTGCAGCGCGCTCAGAAGCATCTGGTGCGAGGAGAGCGCCGTGGCCTTCTCCCGCTCAAACGCGTTTGAAAAATTGAGCGCAATGAGCATACTCCCGCCGATGCCGAAGGCCAGCGTCAGGAGCCAGATCATGCATATCGTGATTTTCAGACGAAATTTCACAGGCGCTCTCCATGAAGCAAAATTTTCTACGGCTCCAGCCGGTAGCCGACGCGGTTGACGGTGCGGAGCTTGTCCTCCCAGCCGATCTTCCGGCGCAGGCGCTGGATGTGCAGATCGACCACGCGGCTGCCGACGGGGTATTCCCCGCCCCAGACGCGCTCATATATCGTGTCGCGGTAGAGCGCCGCGCCGCGGTTGCGCACGAACAGCAGCATCAGATCCCACTCGGTCTTGGTCAGGTCGATGGCCTCGCCGTTGCGGTGCACCTGCATGGAGCGCAGGTCTATCTCGAGGTCGCCGCAGGTGATATGCTCGCCGGTCTTCTGGCAGCGGCGCAGTACGACCTCGACCCGCGCCAGCAGCTCTATGACCTCGAAGGGCTTGACTATATAGTCCTCCGCGCCCATGCGCAGCCCCTTCACGCGGTCATCCACGGAGTTGCGCGCGGTGATGAATATAACGGGCGTGCCGCTCGGGCGGATGTACTCCATCAGCTCGAAGCCGCTGTATTTCGGCAGCATCACGTCAAGCAGCACCAGGTCGAATATTTCCTTTTCAAGTATGTCCGCCGCCTGCGCGCCGTCATAGGCGCAGTGGCAGCTGTAGCCGGCCTTCGTAAGGCTCAGGCGCATAAGCTCGGATATCGGCTTTTCGTCCTCCACGATGAGGATTCGTATCATGCTCTCACTCCCTGTCGTGTTCGCTGTGTTCAGAGCTTATTTAATTATACACGAACTTGTATCAAATTTGTATATTTTTAGGCAAAATTTGTAACTGCGCGGTGAATTCTTAAGAATTAGCGCAAAAAATCCTGCCGGAGGAAACCGGCAGGGCTTTATACATATTCAGAAATTCACTATGCCGAGGTGCTCAAGCAGGATCTTCACGCCGATGAGGACGAGGATTATGCCGCCCGCAAGCTCCGCCTTTGACTTATATTTTGCTCCGAAGACGTTGCCGATGTATATGCCCACCGCGGCGATTATGAAAGTGGTCACGCCGATCAGGCTCGCGGCGGGGATGATGCTGACGTTCAGGAAAGCAAAGGTTATGCCGACGGCCAGCGCGTCTATGCTCGTCGCGACCGCCATGAGGAACATGGTCTTGAAGCCAAAATCGTCGTTGAGCTCCTCGGACTTGCCGAAGGACTCCTTTATCATGTTGCCGCCGATGAAGGCCAGCAGCACGAAAGCTATCCAATGGTCAATGTTCGTGATGAGATGCTCGAACCGGAAGCCGAGCAGATAGCCGATGACCGGCATGAGAAACTGAAATCCGCCGAAATAAACGCCGACCAGCAGCGCATGCTTCGGGCTGAGCTTTTTGACGCTCAGGCCCTTGCATATGGACACGGCAAAGGCGTCCATGCTAAGGCCGACGGCGATGAGGAACAGTCCAATAAAACTCATTATGGCATGACCTCGATTATTGTGATAAGTTTTATTATCATATCGCGTGTTTACAAAAAAGTCAATAAAAACGGCTTGTAATTCTGCCGGACAAAGGTTAATATATTATATAAACTTGGCAGATTTATATTATTGCATGAAAGGTTTAATGACATGGAAGAAATATATGAGTTTCTGAAGGCCTGCGGGGATTACTTCCTCGCCACCTGTGACGACGGGCAGCCGCGTGTGCGCCCGTTCGGGACCGTGAACATATATAACGGCCGGCTCTACATCCAGACCGGCAAATTGAAGTCCGTTTCGCGCCAGCTGCACAAGAACCCGAAGCTTGAGATATGCGCGATGAAGGACGGCAAGTGGATGCGCGTGGAGGCGACCGCCGCCGAGGATGACGACCGCGAGGCGCGCGTGAGCATGCTGGAGGCGTACCCGAACCTGAAAGCGCTCTACTCTCCGGACGACGGCAACACCGAGGTCTGGTACCTCCGCAACGTCACCGCGACGCTCTACTCCTTTACAGAGCCGCCCGTGGTATATCATTGCTGATACCAAAACGATCCCGCACTAAAACCTGTGCGGGATCGTTTGCGTGAGCCCGCGCCGGTCTTGACCGCGCGGCGGGCAAGAGCACCTGTCCGGAGGAATGCATGAAAAAATTTTTCGCTCTTATTTTAATATGTACCCTGTGCCTCGCGCTGTGCGCCTGCGGGCAGCAGGCGCAGGCGCCGGAGACGGACGGCGGGGTCAATATCGTGGCCACGGTGTTCCCGGCCTACGACTTTGCCCGCCAGATCGCGGGGGACGACGGGAACGTGACCCTGCTCATCCCGCCCGGCTCCGAGGTGCACAGCTATGAGCCGACGCCGCAGGACATCATCCGCATACAAAACTGCGATCTGCTCGTCTGCAATGGCGGCGAATCCGAAGCATGGCTGGACGAGATCCTGGGCGGCATGGGCAATGAGATACCCACCGTTGTGATGCTCGACTGCGTGGACGCGCTGACCGAGGAGGACAAGGACGGGATGCAGGTGCACGAGCACCACGAGCACCACGAGCACCACGACCACGATCACGACCACGACGAGCACGAGGACGAGGAGTACGACGAGCATGTCTGGACCTCTCCCGTCAACGCGCAGCTGATATGCCGCGCGATCTCCGCCGCGCTCTGCCAGGCCGATCCCGCTCACGCATCCGATTATACGGCGCGCTGCGTTGATTACTGCGCGGAGCTTCAGGAGCTGGACGCGGATTTCCGCGGCGTAATTGCGAACGCGAAGCGGCACACGCTGATATTCGCCGACCGCTTCCCCGTGCGCTACTTTGTCGAGGAATACGGGCTTGACTACTTCGCCGCCTTCCCCGGCTGCGCGGACGACGCCGAGCCTTCGGCGCGCACGGTCGCGTTTCTCATCGACCGCGTCCGCGAGGAGCAGGCGCCCGCGGTGCTGTACATCGAATTTTCAAACCAGAAGATGGCGGACATCGTCTGCGAGGACACCGGCTGCGAGAAGCTGCTGTTCAACTCCTGCCATAACGTCACTGCCGATCAGCTGCGCGGCGGCGTGACCTATCTTGAACTTATGCGCGGAAATCTTGAAACGGTAAAGGAGGCGCTTGGCTGATGGCCATACTTACATGCAGGGACATGAGCTTTGCCTATGATGGCAAGACAGTCCTTGAGGGCGTGAATTTTTCCCTGAGCGCTGGGGATTATCTGTGCGTCGTCGGCGAGAACGGCTCCGGCAAATCGACGCTTATAAAAGGGCTTCTCGGCCTTAAAGCCCCCGCGTCGGGCGAGCTTATCCTCGGCGACGGGCTGCGCGAAACGGAGATCGGCTATCTGCCGCAGCAGACGCAGGTCCAGCGCGATTTCCCTGCGAGCGTGCGCGAGGTCGTGCTGTCCGGCTGCCTAAATTCCCTCGGCGGGCGGCTGTTTTACAGCAAGGCCGACCGCGAGCACGTGCAGATGAACATGGAGCGTATGGGCATCGAAGAGCTTGCCGACACGAGCTATCACGCGCTGTCCGGCGGCCAGCAGCAGCGAGTCCTTCTCGCCCGCGCGCTGTGCGCGACGAAAAAGCTCCTGCTGCTCGACGAGCCGGTGACGGGGCTTGACCCCATCGCCGCCGGGGAAATGTACAACCTCATTAAGCTTGTCAACCTCTGCGACGGCATTTCCGTCATCATGGTCTCGCACGATATCCACGAGGCCGTGCGCTACGCCACGCATATTCTCCATCTCGGCCACCGCCAGCTTTTCTTCGGCACCGCAGCCGAATACAGGGAGAGCGACCTCGCGCGGCGCTTTCTGGGAGGTAACCGAGTATGAGCGAGATAATAAATATGCTGTCTTACCACTTCATGCAGCGCGCGCTCATCGTCGGCGTGCTCGTGAGTCTCTGCGCGGCGCTGCTCGGCGTGTCGCTGGTGCTCAAGCGCTATTCGATGATTGGCGACGGACTTAGCCACGTCGGCTTCGGCGCGCTCGCAATCGCGTCGGCGCTGGGGCTTGCTCCGCTCGCCGTTGCGGTGCCGGTCGTCGTTCTCGCGGCAGTGCTGCTCCTGCGGCTGAGTCAAAACTCGAAGATAAAGGGCGACGCCGCCATAGCCATGATATCCAGCAGCGCGCTCGCCATCGGTGTCGTTGTCATCTCCGTCACCACCGGCATGAACACCGAGGTGTCAAGCTACATGTTCGGCAGTGTGCTCTCCCTCAGCCGCAGCGACGCGGTGCTGAGCGTGATATTGTCCGCCGCGGTGCTGCTGGCGTTCACGCTGCTGTACCCGCGCATCTTCGCCGTCACCTTTGACGAGACCTTCAGCCGCGCCACCGGCGTGCGCACCGACGCTTACAACACGCTCATCGCTGTGCTGACCGCGGTCACGGTCGTGCTCGGAATGCGTATGATGGGCGCGTTGCTCATCTCCAGCCTGATAATCTTCCCTGCCCTGTCCGCGATGCGCGTGTGCAAAAGCTTCCGCGCAGTCGTGCTGTGCTCGGCAGCGATATCCGTTGTGTGCTTCATTCTCGGCGTGCTGGCCTCGTATTTCTGGGAGACGCCGACCGGCGCAAGCGTCGTTATCGCCGATCTGATATGCTTCGGCCTGTTCTCTCTGCTCGGCAAAAAATAATTAGCACTCTTTTTATTCGAGTGCTAACGTTAACAGTTTATTCATATTTATTGCTATATTTATTAACATTTGTGCAGTATCTTATATACAGGATGAAACGAAAGAGATAAATGTTTCACCCGAAGTTAAAAGTGTTAATGAAATATGGAGGTATATATATTATGTTTGAACTGATTCCTTTTGAACGCAGAGCTAATCGTGTTGCCACTTATGATCCGTTCCGTGACCTTGAAGAGTTTGAGCGTAGCGTCTTCGGCGGCAGTTCCGTAATGGGAAGCTTCCGTACCGACGTTATCGACACCGGCGACAGCTACGAGCTGGAGGCCGAGCTGCCCGGCTTCAAGAAAGAGGACATCAAGCTGGACGTTGAAAACGACATTCTGACTATCTCCGCTGAGCACAGCTACGACAGCAAGGATGATGAAAAGGCTGAAGAAAAGGCCGAGAAGGGCAAGAAGAACTACGTAAAGCGTGAGCGTTACTACGGTTCTTACACCAGAAGCTTTGATGTGTCCGCCGTCGAGGTAGACAAGATCGATGCCGAGTACAGCGACGGTGTGCTGAAGCTGACCATGCCGAAGAAGGCCGCCCTGATCCCCGCCAGCCGCAGACTGGAGATAAAATAAAAGGCTCACATATCGCTTGGATTGCATTTGCAATCCAAGCGATTTTTTTATATAATGACCTCATTATATAACTTCAGGAGCAAGCCATGTATTTTGACACTCATGCCCACTATGACGACTCCGCTTTTGACGCCGACCTCGGCGCGCTCCTGCCGGAGCTTTATGCTTCCGGCGTCGGGCTTATCATCGACCCGGGCTGCGACGTGAAAAGCAGCCGCGCCGCAATAGCGCTTGCGGAGGAATACTCCTTTGTCTATGCCGCCGTCGGCATCCATCCGGAGGAGCTTGCAGGCGCCGCCGAGGGCGATTTCGCGGTCATCCGCGAGCTTGCCGCGCACGAAAAATGCGCCGCGATAGGCGAGATTGGGCTTGATTATTATTGGGACGCGAGCCGCCGCGAGGAGCAGAAGGAGCTGTTTGCAAAGCAGCTTGAGCTGGCGTTGGAGCTTGACAAGCCCGTCATCATCCACGACCGCGAGGCTCACGCGGATACGTTCGAGATCGTCGGCCGGTATCCCGAGCTGCGCGGCGTGTTCCACTGCTATTCCGGCAGCGCGGAGATGGCAAAGGAGCTTCTGAAGCGCGGCTGGTATCTCGGCTTCGACGGGCCGATAACTTACAAGAATGCTCGCAAAAACATAGAAACGCTTGAGATCTGCCCGCTCGACCGCATACTCATCGAGACGGACAGCCCGTATCTCAGCCCCGTGCCGATGCGCGGCAAGCGCAACGATTCGCGCAATCTGCAATATATCGCCGCGAAAATCGCCGAGGTCAAGGGCATAAGCGCCGAGGACGCCGCGAAGATCTCCCTCGAAAACGGCCGCCGGCTTTTCGGGATATGACAGGCTAATAACCCTTGGCTCCCTCTGATGAGGGAGCCAAAAAAATTCTCCGCATATCACAAGACCTCCGGCAAAGCCGGAGGTCTTAGAATTAATTATTATCTTTTCAGCACGGCTTACGCTTTCAGCGTTGCGGTGCTGCGCTTTTTGCCGTACCAGACGACGATTGCGCCGTAGGCGACGGCAAAGCCCACGCCGATTATGTAGGCGGCAGTCCACGGGATGTTGAAGCCGATCTTCGCGTTTGCGATGAAGGTGCAGGTGATAAACGCGTAGAATACGCCCGGGATCATCGGCATCCACGACCACTTGCCCTTGCCGTTTTCGAACATCCACACGGTCACGGATGCCAGCGCGAACAGCGCGAGAGTCTGGTTAGACCACGCGAAGTAGCGCCAGAGGGTGTTGAAGCCGTTGACGTCGAACTTTGCCCAGACGAGGATACCCGCGACGAGCAGGAAGATGATGGCCGACAGGCCGAGGCGCTTGCCGTTCGTGCTCTGGTCGATATGCAGCGTGTCGGACACGGTCAGGCGCAGCGCGCGCAGAGCGGTGTCGCCGGAGGTGATGGGCAGGACGATGACGCCGAGCAGGGCGATTATGCCGCCGACGTTGCCGAGGATATCTTTGCAGACGATGCCGACGGTACTGGTAGCGAGCTGTGCGTTTGCCTCCTGAAGGCCGAGGTTGTAGACGCCCATTGCGCCCGCCGCCCAGACCATTGCTATGAAGCCCTCAAGCACCATCATGTTATAGAAGGTGTTGCGGCCCTGACGCTCGCTCTTCATGGTGCGGGAGATGATGGCAGTCTGAGTGGAGTGGAAGCCGGAGAGGATGCCGCAGGCGACGGTGACGAAGAACACCGGCAGGAAATGCCCGCCCGCGAAATACTCGGAATAGTTGACTCCGCCGTAAGTCCATGTGCTGTTCCACAACTCAACGAGCGGGTAGCCCTTGGCGAAGATGCCGATGAACACGCCGACTGCCGAGAAGAGCAGTATGCCGCCGAACACCGGATAGATACGGCCGATTATCGCGTCGATGGGGAACACGGTTGCAACGAGGTAGTAGACGAAGATGACGCCGTAGATGACCCAAGTGGAGACTGCGGTGGCCTCGCCGGAGAAGCCGAATACCTGCTTTGCGGCGATGTCGCCCGGGGTGTAGATGAACACCGCGCCGACGAGCAGCAGCAGTACGCACACGAACACGTTGTATATCCAGTAAACACCCTTGTTGGTGTACTTTTTGATCATGTCCGGCATCTGGCTGCCGCCGTCGCGCAGACAGATCATGCCGGAGAAGTAGTCATGCATCGCGCCGCCGATGATGTTGCCGATGGGGATGGTGATGAATGCTATGGGTCCAAAGAGTATGCCCTGAATGGGGCCGAGGATCGGGCCTGTGCCCGCGATGTTGAGCAGGTTTATAAGGCTGTTCTTCCAGCCCTTCATCGGCACGTAGTCAATGCCGTCCTGCTTTGTGTACGCCGGTGTCTTGCGGTCGTCCGGACCGAACACCTTTTCACACAGCTTGCCGTACAGATACGCGCCTACAACAAGCACCGCAAGGCCAATTATGAATGTTACCAAAATTATTCCTCCCTTACAAAATTTTTCCCAGTAACATTTCAGCGGTCTTCCCGCTGGCTCATGCATAGATTATAGTGTTGCAGCCCGTTAAGACTCCATTCCCAAACCCGATAAATATGTATTAAGATACCCGGAAAGTCCATAAACAACCTGACAACGTTGACATATTCACAATCTCCCCTTATAATAATTATATTATGAAGGAAGCGGTGCAAGAATCGGGAAGCGAGGAAAGGCATGAAAATATGCGTATTCGGCGCGTCGGGCAGGGAGCTTGACCGGGATTATTACGAGGCTGCGGAGGAGCTTGGCGCTCTGATCGCGGAGCACGGTCACACTCTGGTGTTCGGCGGGAGCCGGAACGGGCTGATGGGCGCGGCGGCGCACGGCGCGGCTGTATGCGGCGGCAAGGTCATCGGCGTGATGCCGCGTGAATACGACCTGCCGGACGTCACCTTTCAGGGCTGCACGGAGCTTATATATACCGACACCGTTGCCGAACGCAAGCGCATAATGCAGGAGCAGAGCGACGGGTTCATCATCCTTCCCGGCGGCCTCGGCACGCTCGACGAGTTTTTCGACACGCTCGCCCAGCGCCAGCTCGACAAGCTGTGCAAGCCGATCGCGCTGCTGAACACGCTGGATTATTACTGCGCGCTGGAGCTTGTGATAGAAAACTGCGCGAAAAAGGGCTTTATGGGGCTGAATTGCCTTGATATGTTCGTCCTGTGCGATCAGCCGGATGAGGCGCTGAACTATGTTGTGACCTCCGCCAGCAGCGGCGGCACGATCACGAGCCTGTATGAGCGCAGAAAATAACGGGTGAAATATCAATCAGTCAGGGGCAGAGCATGGCTTTGCCCCTGTTATAATTTCGACGAAAAGATAATCGCGCCGCTGCCGTGCCCGCAGTGGGCGGTCTCTGTGCCGTCACGCCGCGATTCGCCCGCAGCCGCCCCATATCTTCACTTTTTTCGCCGCTTCCTATTGAATTGCAGCTCCGTTTTTGATATCATGTTAGAATAAGTAAAAATATATGTAAGATAGAAATACGAAGAACAGATTATGAAATCGAAGATTTGGAAAATCCCATACTCCAAGCCCGTGATCCCGCCGGAGCTGCTTGCAGCGGGCTATACTCCCCTGCTCGCGGCGGTGCTCAACCTGCGCGGCATAACGACTGCGGACGAGGCCGCGCGGCTCATCCGCGGCAGCGAGAGCTGCCTGCACAACCCTATGCTGATGAAGGGCATGCCCGCCGCGGTCGAGCGTGTGCACAGGGCGATAAGCAGTGTGGAGACCGTCGCGGTCTACGGCGACTATGACGTGGACGGCATCACCTCCACCTGCGTCGTCACCGATTATCTGCGCGGTAAGGGCTTGAAATGCATCCCCTACATCCCCGACCGCAACGGCGAGGGCTACGGCGTCAATAACGGCGCGCTCGACACGCTGCACGCGCAGGGCGTGACGCTCGTCATCACCGTGGACTGCGGCATCACCGCCGCCGCGGAGACCGAGTATGCCGCCTCGCTCGGCATGGACATGCTCATAACCGACCATCACGAGTGCCCCTCCGGCGCGCTGCCCGCCGCATCCGCCGTGGTAGACTGCAAGCAGGACGGGGACGAATACCCGAACAAGGAGCTTGCCGGAGTCGGCGTTGCGCTGAAGCTTGTCTGCGCCTGCGAGGGCGACAGCGCCGCCATGCTTGAGCGCTACGTCGATCTCGTCGCCATCGGCACTGTGGCGGACGTGATGCCGCTCGTTGACGAAAACCGTTATCTCGTCCGCCGCGGCCTTGCCAGACTTGCGTCTTCGCCCCGTCCGGGCATCGCGGCCATGCTGCGCGAAGCGTCGGTGGACGCGAAGAAGCTGACCGCAACAACTATCGGCTTCTCGATAGCCCCGCGGCTCAACGCCGCAGGCCGCCTCGGCCAGGCAATGACGGCGGCAAAGCTGCTCATGACGCAGGACACTGACGCCGCAAACGCGCTCGCCGCGGAGCTGTGCGAGCTTAACCGCAGGCGTCAGAGCATAGAGACCGGCATCTGGGAGGAAGCCAACGCCATCCTCGCCGGAAAGACTCCCGACGCGCCCATCGTCCTCGCCAGCGACCACTGGCATCAGGGCGTCATCGGCATCGCCGCTTCGCGGCTTGCCGAGCAGTATTCGCTGCCCGCCATAATGATCTGCCTCAACGGCGAAAACGGCAAAGGCTCCTGCCGCAGCTACGGCGGCTTCAATCTCTTTGAAGCGCTGTCCGCCTGCGCAAAGCATCTCACCGGTTTCGGCGGTCACGCGCTGGCCGCAGGGCTGAACATCAGCCGCGGTGAGGTGGGCGCTTTCCGCGCCGCGCTCGCCGAGTATTACCGTGAGAACCGCCCCGCCGCCGAGCCGGAGGTTCACTGCGACCTGCTCATCAGCGACCCCGCCATGCTGAGCATTGACAGCGTGCGCTCGCTCGACCAGCTCGAACCGTACGGCAACGCGAACCCGCGCCCGACGCTCTGCGTTTTCGGCGCGGAGCTTGAATCTGCGGACGCCGTCGGCGGAGGCCGCCATCTGCGTATGCGCGTGCGGCTCCGTAAGGAGCGCTTCGAGGCGATATTCTTCTCCCACACCGCGGCCGAGCTTGGTCTGCGTGAGGGTGAGCTTGTGGATCTGGCGTTCACGCCGCAGATAAACGAATTCCGCGGCCATGTTTCGGTGCAGTTCGTCGTGAGCGAAGCGCGGCCGCACGACGGTGCGGAGCTTTGCGCCGCGATACTCGCAGGAGACGAGCAGCCGCTCTACGCCGCCGCGCCATTCTGCCCCGACAGGGCGGACTTTGTCCGCATATGGCGCGGCATACAGCACCGCGGCTTCACCGCTGCGGACGATGCGGCGGGCATAATCGCCCAGACGCCGCACGGCATGGAGCCGGAGCGCTTCTGCATCTGCCTGATGGTTCTTCTCGAGGTAGGACTGCTGTCCCCCGGAAGCAGCGGCGGCATATTCGGCGCCGTGCCGCAGACGATCACAGGCAAGGCCGACCTTGAAGGCTCTCGGCTGATCCGCCGGCTGAGAAGCATATAAGAACCAAACGCCGTCAGACCCCGCGCCTGAGCGGCGCTCCCTCCGCGTGAGGAGATTTATGATAACTATTTGTGCGGGATGACCGCATGGAGGACAAAAATGCCCATACAGGACTCTGACAGACCCTATATAAAACGCGAGGTGCACTCCCCTCTTGACCCTGACAAGATGTACGCCGAGCTTGAGGAGAAGATCAAAAACTGCGGACATCCGATGGATCTCGGGCGCATAAGGGCGGCCTACGAGATGGCGCGCGTCGCGCACTCCGGTCAGCTGCGCAAGGACGGCTCGCCGTACGTAACGCACTGCGTCGCGGCGGCGGATATCTCGGTCGATATGGGGCTGGACGAGGACTCGATCATCGCGGCGCTGCTGCATGACGTTATCGAGGACACTAACCTCACCCACGCCGACATCGCCCGCCAGTTCGGCACGGCAGTGGCGGACATCGTAGAGGGCGTCACCAAGCTGACCCGCGTGCAGTACACCAGCAAAGAGGACGAGCAGATGGAGAACCTGCGCAAGATGCTCATGGCCATGGCCAAGGACATCCGCGTTATTCTCATCAAGATTGCCGACCGCCTGCACAATATGCGCACGATGGCCTATCAGTCCCCCGAAAAGCAGCGCATAAAATCGCTTGAAACGATGGAGATATACGCTCCCATCGCGCACCGCCTTGGTATGCAGCGCGCGAAATGGGAGCTTGAAGACCTCTCGCTCCAGTACCTCGACCCGACCGGCTACAACGAGATAACCAAGACCCTTGAGGAGCGCATGCCGGAGCTGGAAGCGTTCATGTCCAGCGTCGAGGAAAAAATGCAGAAGCGGCTCGACTCCGAGGGCATCAACGCCACGATATTCTGCCGCATCAAGCACGTATACAGCATCTACCGCAAGATGTACGCGCAGAATCTCGACATCACCGGCATCTTCGACCTCTGCGCTTTTCGCGTCATCGTGGACTCGATTCCCGACTGTTATAACGTCCTCGGCGTCATCCACGATATGTTCAAGCCCGTGCCCGGCCGCTTCAAGGACTATATATCCACCCCGAAGCCGAACATGTACCAGAGCGTGCACACGACTGTCATCGGCTCCGAGGGTATCCCATTCGAGGTGCAGATACGCACCTGGGACATGCACCACACCGCCGAATACGGCATCGCGGCGCACTGGAAATACAAGATGGGCGACAGCAGCACGGCTGTCCGCGCCGGAGATGAGGACAAGTTCGCGTGGGTTCGCAGGCTGCTGGAGAGCCAGCAGGAGTCCGACGCGCAGGACTTTTTCCATAACCTCAAGATAGACATGTTCGCCGACGAGGTGTTCGTCTTTTCCCCGAAGGGCGACGTTATAAACCTCCCCGCCGGCGCTACCCCGATAGATTTTGCCTACAGCATACACTCCGACGTCGGCAATCACATGGTCGGCGCGAGCGTCAACGGCCGCATCGTGACCTATGACTATGTGCTCCAGAACGGCGACATCGTCGAGATACGCACATCGAAGTCCGCGTCCGGCCCCAGCCGCGACTGGCTGAACGTCGCAAAAAGCGGCTCCGCGCGCACGAAGATAAAGCAGTGGTTCAAGAAGGAGCGCCGCGAGGAGAACGTTATCCGCGGCCGCGAGGCGCTTGAGGACGAGCTGAAGCACGCGGGCGTCAGCGTGGACGACGCGCTGGATGCGGAGATAATATCTCCCATCATGAAGCGCCTGTCATTCAACAACGTCGACGATCTCTACGCCGCGATAGGCTACGGCGGCGTGACCGCGACGCGCGTGGCGAACCGCCTGCGCGACGAGCTCGCCCGCAGCAGCAAGACCGACAAGAAGACCGCGCTCGATAAGGTCGCCGAAGCGGCGGAGCGCCGCGAACAGAAGGCAGCCAAGGAAGGCAAGGCCATCCACGGCATCCTCGTGCAGGGCATCGACAACTGTCTTGTCAAGTTCTCCCGCTGCTGCACCCCCGTGCCGGGGGACGATATCGTCGGCTTCATCACCCGCGGTCAGGGCGTGTCGATACACCGCCGCGACTGCGAGAACTACCAGCGCAGTCTCGCGCATCCTGAGGAATCCGAACGGTGGATAAACGTCTCGTGGGCGCATAATATTACCGACAGCTACGTCACCTCGCTCGCCATCGCGTCGAAGGATCGTTCGGGGCTCGTCATGGATATCGCAACCGTCCTCAATTCGATAAACGCGAAGGTGCGCACACTCTCCGCGCGCGACATCGGCGCGGGGCAGGCGCTCGTAAACGTATCGCTTGAGGTGCGCTGTCTCGCGGATCTGAAATATATAATGAGCAGGCTTGCCTCCATCCCCGGCGTCTCGTCCGTAACGAGAAACGGGAAGTAACGGAGTCGCCGCATTTACCACATTATAAGGAGAATCATATGAGAGCAGTTGTTACCCGCGTGCGCTCGGCCTCGGTCGAGATCGGCGGAGAAATAAAAAGCAGCATCGGTCAGGGCTTCCTCGTCCTGCTCGGCGTCCACGAGGACGACGGCGAGGCCGAGGCCGTGAAAATTGCCGACAAGATATGTGGACTGCGCGTATTCGAGGATGAAAACGGGAAAATGAACCTCAATCCCGAAGCCGCGGGCTGCCCGAATCTGCTGATAATCAGCCAGTTCACGCTGTTTGCCGACTGCAAATCACGCCGTCCGGGCTTCTCGAAGGCCGCCCGCCCGGAGAAGGCGATCCCACTCTACGAGAAAGTCATCTCCCTCTGCCGCGAGCGCGGCTTTTCCGTCGGCACCGGCGAATTCGGGGCGGATATGCTCGTCGAATCCGTCAACGACGGCCCCGTAACCATAATTCTTGACACGAAGGAGCTTTGAACCATGCTTATCAAGACCATCCCCGTCGGCCATCTTGAGACGAACTGCTATATCGTCACCGACGAAAATACGCTCGGCTGCGCCGTCATCGACCCCGGCGACGAGAGCAACACCATCATGGACTATCTTGAGGACAACCGCCTCAGCTGCAAGGCCATTCTGCTGACCCACGGCCACTATGACCACACGGGCGCGGTCGCCGCCATCGCGGAAGAGACCGGCGCGCCGGTCTGGATGAACAGGCGCGACACCCGCAAGCCCACCGAGAACGACCCGTACCGCTACGCGCCGCCCGAGGGCTGCAATTTCTATGACGACGGCGACTGCGTGGATGTGGACGCGCTGCATTTTCAGGTCATCGCCACCCCGGGACACACGCCCGGCGGCGTGAGCCTTGTCTGCGGCGAAGCGCTTTTCACCGGCGACACGCTGTTCAAAGGCTCCTGCGGCCGCGTCGATCTCCCCGGCGGCAGCGCAAAGGACGAGATGCAGTCGCTGCGCAGGCTCTGCGCCCTCCCCGGCGACTATGAGGTCTACCCCGGCCATATGGATCCCACCACGCTTGAGCGCGAGCGCAACTTCAACTATTACTGCCGCGAGGCGTCAAAATAACGCCCCCGCCGCGAATATTATACTCAGAGGTGTTTTTAATGGAACCTACACTTATGATCCTCGCCGCCGGAATGGGCAGCCGCTTCGGCGGACTCAAGCAGATAACCGCCGTGGACGAGATGGGTCACGCCATCATCGACTACTCGATGTTCGACGCATACCGTGCCGGTTTCCGCAAGGTGTGCTTCATCATCAAGCATGAGATCGAGGACGATTTCAAGGCCAGCGTCGGCAAGCGCATGGAGAAGGTTTTCGACGTGCAGTATGTCTACCAGCAGCTCGACTGCCTGCCCGAGGGATACAGCGTCCCCGAAGGGCGCGTCAAGCCGTGGGGCACCGCGCACGCCGTGCTCTGCTGCGCGGGTACTGTCGAAGGGCCGTTCGCCGTCATAAATGCGGACGATTTCTACGGCCCCGGCGCGTTCTCCGCGCTCTACGATTTTCTGAAGAACGACACGAACGACCGCGAGCAGTGCATGGTCGCCTATCAGCTGCGCAACACCGTCACCGAGCACGGCCACGTCGCGCGCGGCATATGTCAGGTTGAAAACGGCCTGCTGACCGACGTTGTCGAGCGGCTGCACATCGAAAAGCGCGGCGACGACGCGGCCTACACCGAGGACGGCGAGCACTTCATCCCGCTCTCCGGCTCGCTCCCCGTGTCGATGAATTTCTGGGGCTTCAAGCAGACGATGATGCAGGAGCTTAAAGAGCACTTCCCCGCATGGCTGGACGAGAATCTGCCCGTGAACCCGCTCAAGTGCGAGTATTTCCTGCCCTTCGTCGCAAACGCGCTCATCAAGGAAGGGCGCGGCACCATACGCGTTCTCCCCTGCCACGAGACTTGGCACGGCATCACCTACAAAGAGGATATGCCCAGCGTTGTCGGCTCCATCGCCGCGATGCGCAAGGCGGGCGTCTATCCCGAAAAGCTCTGGGAATGAGCTTCTGACACGCGGCGCTGTGCCGCGGAATTCAAATTAAACGGAGGTATCATTATGAACGTTCTTGTCACCGGCGGCGCCGGGTACATCGGCAGCCACACCTGCGTGGAGCTGCTTGAAAAGGGCTATGGCGTTGTCGTTATCGACAATCTGGTCAACTCCAGTGCGAAATCGCTTGAGCGCGTGGAGCAGATAACCGGCAAATCACTCGACTTCTATCAGAACGACGTCCGCGACCGCGACGCGATGGAGCGCATATTCTCAAAACACGACATTGACTGCGTCATCCACTTTGCGGGGCTCAAGGCCGTCGGCGAATCCGTTGCCATGCCGCTCGAATACTATGATAACAATTTGTATTCAACCGTCGTTCTCTGCGAGACGATGCGCGAGCACGGCGTGAAGAACATCGTTTTCTCCTCCTCCGCCACGGTGTATTCCGGCGACAACACCATGCCCCTGCGCGAGAATTCGCACACCGGCATGTGCACCAATCCCTACGGCTGGACGAAATACATGTGCGAGCAGATCCTGCGCGACACCGGCAAGGCCATCCCCGACTGGTCCATCGCCCTGCTGCGCTACTTCAACCCCATCGGCGCGCACAGCAGCGGCCTCATTGGCGAGGATCCGCGCGGCATCCCGAACAACCTCATGCCCTATATCTCGCAGGTCGCCATCGGCCGCCGCGACCATCTGAACGTTTTCGGTGACGACTATGACACGCCCGACGGCACCGGCGTGCGCGATTATATTCACGTTGTTGACCTCGCGCGCGGCCACGTCGCCGCGATAGACTACATGCAGACCCACAAGGGCGAGAACGTGTTCAATCTCGGCACCGGCATCGGTTACAGTGTGCTGGACATGGTGCACGCCTTTGAGCGCGTGACCGGCAAGAAGATTCCCTACGAGATAACCGCGCGCCGCCCCGGCGATCTTGCAACCGTCTACGCAAGCCCCGACAAGAGCGCGGAGCTGCTCGGCTGGAAGGCGCAGTACAATCTCGATGACATGTGCCGCGACACTTGGGCATGGCAGACGAAGAATCCCATGGGCTACGGCGAATAAAGCCCGAATATAATATACAAAGACTTGCGGAGGTGATGCAGTGAAGGCACAGGAAACGGCAAAATACCGCCTGCTGGCGGTCGACTGCTGCGATGGGCTGGTGGACGCGATAAAGTCCCGCGCCCTCGGCGGCTGCATCTCCGCCGTCCTGCGCGCGTCCGCGTCGCAGGACATCCCCGCGATAGTCGCGGCGCAGAAGCCTGACGCCGTGGTGATATCCGGCGGCGCTTCCGCCGCGGTCGACGCCGCGGAGCGCTCATCCGCGGCAATACTCCTGCTGACGGACGACGCCGCACTTCCCCGCCGCTGCATCCGCGCCGGAGTTATGACCGCGCATCCGGATGAGCTTGCAGCTGTTCTGCCCACGCTGCTCGCATCCGCGGAGCGGCTGCGCACATTGCGCGACAAGACCAGCTCACTTCAGCAACGGCTGGACGACAGCAGGATAGTCGCCCGCGCGAAGCTCCTGCTCATCTCGCACCTCGGCATGAGCGAGGGCGACGCGCACCGCTACATCGAAAAGACCGCGATGGACTCCTGTCTGCCCCGCCGCGATGTGGCCGAGGGCATCATCCGCACCTACGAAGAATAAAAATAGTGTACAAAAATTTTCTGTTGAAATTATGGATTTTTTACAGGCCGCCCCATTGACAAATGAGGCGGCTTGGAATATAATCCGCACATATTGAAACGGCAAAGACGTCGTGCATTGGCATGGTGTCTTTGCCGCTATTTTTTCAAAGATATGAGAGGTATAAACATGAACACTGTCACCGAACTTTTTGGCTCCATGGTTTTCAACGACTCCGTTATGCGCGCACGGCTCCCCAAGGACGTATTCAAGCAGGTGCAGCGTTCCATTCAGGACGGCAAGCGTCTTGACAGCTCCGCCGCGACCGTAGTCGCAAACGCCATGAAGGACTGGGCTATCGAAAAGGGCGCCACCCATTTCACCCATTGGTTCCAGCCCATGACCGGCATCACAGCCGAGAAGCACGACAGCTTCATCTCCCCCGTGGAAGGCGGCAAGGTCATCATGGAATTTTCGGGCAAGGAGCTTATACAGGGCGAGCCTGACGCCTCCAGCTTCCCCTCCGGCGGCCTGCGCGCCACCTTTGAGGCTCGCGGCTACACCGCATGGGACCCCACCTCTTACGCATTTATAAAAGACAACGTGCTCTGCATCCCGACCGCGTTCTGCTCCTACGGCGGCGAGGCGCTGGATAAAAAAACTCCGCTGCTGCGTTCCATGGAGGCCATCAACCGTCAGGGCATGCGCGTCATCAAGCTCTTCGGCAACGACGACGTCACCTCCATCCGCACCACCGTCGGCCCCGAACAGGAATATTTCCTCATCGACAAGAGCGTTTACGAGAAGCGCAAAGACCTGATGTACACCGGCCGCACCCTCTTCGGCGCGAAGCCGCCCAAGGGTCAGGAGCTTGAAGATCACTACTTCGGTACGATAAAGCCCCGCGTCTCCGCATTTATGAAGGAGCTGAACGAGGAGCTGTGGAAGCTCGGCATCATGGCCAAGACCGAGCACAACGAGGTTGCCCCCGCACAGCACGAGCTGGCGCCCTTCTTCACCACCACCAACATTTCCGCCGACCACAACCAGCTCACCATGGAACTGATGCAGAAGATAGCAAAGAAGTACGACATGGTCTGCCTCCTGCATGAGAAGCCCTTCGCGGGCGTCAACGGCAGCGGCAAGCACAACAACTGGTCGCTCGTCACCAATACCGGCGTGAACCTGCTCGAGCCGGGCGAGACGCCGTACGAGAATGCACAGTTCCTGCTGTTCCTCTGCGCAGTCATTCAGGCCGTCGATGATTATCAGGACATGCTCCGCATCTCCGTCACCTCCGCTGCAAACGATCACCGTCTCGGCGCGAACGAAGCGCCTCCGGCCATCGTCAGCATGTTCGTCGGCACCGAGCTTGAGGACATTCTCACCGCCATCGAGCACGACATCCCCTACGGCAGTAAGGAGAAGGAGCTCATCAAGGTCGGCGTTCACGTCCTGCCGAAGTTCCCGAAGGACACCACCGACCGCAACCGCACCTCCCCGTTCGCCTTCACCGGCAACAAGTTTGAGTTCCGTATGCTCGGCTCCTCCGCGTCCATCTCCGGTGCAAACGTCGTCATCAACACCGCCGTTGCCGAGTCGCTGCGTCAGTACGCGGACATTCTGGAGAAGTCCACCGACTTTGAGGCTGACCTGCACGATCTGATAAAGTCCGTCATTGCAAAGCACAAGCGCATCATCTTCAACGGCAACGGCTACGACGAGTCCTGGATCCACGAGGCCGAGAGCCGCGGACTGCTGAACCTGCGCTCCACGCCCGACTGCGTCCCCTACTACCTCGCCGACAAGAACGTTGAGCTGTTCACCCGCCACCGCGTCTACTCCCCCACCGAGCTGCACGCCCGCTACGAGATAAAGCTTGATGGCTACTGCAAGGTGCTGCACATCGAGGCGCAGACGATGCTCGACATGGTCTGGAAGGATATTCTCCCCGCCGTCAGCGCATACTCCAAGGAGCTGACCGACACCGCACTTGCGAAGAAAGCGCTCAGCGCCGACATCGACTGCAGCTTCGAGACCGATCTTGCCGCGCGCATCAGCGCACTGACTGCCGCCGCTGTCAAGAAGACCCGCGAGCTTGAGTACGCGGTCATGGGCGTGAAGGATGTCGAGGGTACGCTCGAACAGGCAAAGTATTACAAGGACGTTGTGTTCTCCGCAATGAACGAGCTGCGCATCGTCGTAGACGAGCTTGAGACACACACCTCCGCCGAGTACTGGCCGTACCCCTCCTACGGTGACATCCTGTTCAGCGTTAAATAATCAAGTCTCCACTATATTTGCCTCTATATTTGTCCTGACACAAAACAAATCATCCGTATGATTATCATACGGATGATTTGTTTATTATCAGCTTTTGTCAGCCCACGGCGTGAGTGCTGAGGTATTCGAGAACCTTGCTGCATCCGGCGCTGCTGAGCGCGTGTCCGTCGCCGGTCGAATACTCCGATGCGAGTGAGCCGTTCAGTGTCAGGGCGGAGGAGATATCCGCGTAATAGACGCTTGCCTCGGTGCAGACCTGCTTGAGCCACGTTGTCGCCTGCGCGACGGCCACGTTCGTAAGTCCGTCCGCGCCGGTGTAATTCTCGGTCACGGGCAGGAGCGAGCAGACAATTATCTTCGTGTCCGGACTTGCGGAGCGGATGGAATCGATCAGTCCCTTGTACGCCGCGCGGAACGCTTCCTCCGATGCGGAGGCCAGCCCGTCATTGCCGACGCACAGCACTAGCAGCTTCGGCTGGGCTATCATCGCCGCAGTTGCTGCGGATACCTCAGAGCCGTCGGCCGGATATTTGATGACGCAGGACGAAAGGCTCTCGATGGGTATGGTGCCCGCGGTGCTGCCCCAGACCTGCGTATTCGCGCTGCCGCCGGAAAGCATTCCGTAGTCGCGCATCCCGATCATGGTGCTGTCGCATATGAAGGTCAGGCTTGCGAGATAGTCCTGTCCGGCATTCTTTGTCTCCTTCAGTTCGTTCAGCTCGCCCGGCGCGAGCGGCGCCTGCTGTGCAGTGCCCTCGTCCTTGATGTTCGTCGCCGCGCCGAGATCGACTCCCGGCTTCTCGCTGCTGCCGCCGTAGCCGTGCGCCATGGCGAAGATCAGCCCAAAGAGCACCGCGACGAGGCATATTCCTATGCCGATCGCCCAAAGCGTATCCTTCAGTCCGGTAAGTTTGCCCATCATAAAAATCCTCCATGCGGCCCTGCCGCATCGGTCAAAAAACTGCCTCTAAAAACTCGGCGGACTGTTGCCAGTCCGCCGGATCATTTTTGAAATTAAAAGCTTACTCCTGCTCTGCCAGAGCCTTTGCCTCTTCGATGACCTTCTGCTGCACGTTGCCGGGAGCTTCCTCGTAGCGGACGAACTTGCAGGTGAAGGAACCGGCACCCTGAGTCATGGAACGCAGGTCGATGGTGTATGAGGTCATCTCGGCGAGGGGAACCTCGGCCTCGATGGTAGTCATGCCGTCCTCAGCGGGCATGGAGCCCATCATGGTGCCGCGGCGCTTGGAGTTGATGTCGCCGATGATGGCGCCCTGATACTCGTCAGGAATGGTGACGAAGAGCTGGCCGATAGGCTCAAGGATGGTGGGCTTGGCCTTGGGGATACCGTCCTGATATGCAAGGCGGGCGGCAGTCTGGAAGGCCATATCGTTGGAGTCAACGGGATGGTAGGAGCCATCGTACAGAGTAGCCTTCAGGCCGACCAGCGGGTATCCGGCGAGAACGCCCTTGACGACCGCGTTGCGCAGGCCCTTTTCGACGGAGGGGAAGAAGTTTTTGGGGACGGAGCCGCCGAAGACTTCCTCGGCGAAGATCATGTCGTCCTGCTCATCCTGCGGCTCGAAGCGGATCCAAACGTCACCGAACTGGCCGGAACCGCCGGACTGCTTCTTGTGACGGCCGTGTGCCTCGACCTTGCCCTTGATCTTCTCGCGGTATGCGACGCGGGCGGGCTTGAGCTCGGTCTCGACATTGTAGAGGTTCTTGAGCTTGGAGCAGAGAACGCCGATCTGGATATCGCCTGCGCCGGAAACGACCATCTGGTGAGTCTCGGCGTTGTTGACGAGAGTGAAGGAGATGTCCTCCTCGTTGAGCTTTGCAAGACCCGCGGCGACCTTGTCGTCCTGACCCTTGGTCTTGGGGGAGATAGCCATGGAGTAGCAAGGTTCGGGGATTTCGATCGCGGGCAGCTCGGTGCCGTTCTTGTTGTCGGTCACGGTGTCGCCGGTCTTCCAATCCATCTTGCCGATGGCGACGATATCGCCGCAGCAGGCTTCGGTGACTTCGGTGCTCTTCTTGCCGCACATGGTGTACATACGGCCGAGCTTGTCGTTGGAGGAAGCGCGGAGATTGTAGAGGGACATGCCGGCGGTGATCTTGCCGGAGACGACCTTCACAAAGCTGAACTTGCCGAACTTATCAGAAACGGTCTTGAATACGAAGCCAGTCACGCCGTCGTTCTTCTCGACGGGTGCGTGGCAGTAGTCGGCGATGCCCTGGAGCATTGCAACGGTGCCGACGTTGGTCATTGCATCGCTTGCGAAGACGGGAACGACGGAACGATCCTTCATACCGGCCTTCAGCCCCTCGACGATGTCAGCCTCTTCAAGCTCCATGGTCTCGAAAAACTTCTCCATGAGCTCCTCGGTAGCGCCTGCGGCGGCTTCCATAAGCTCTGCGCGAAGCTCCTCAACATGGTCGGCATCTGCCGCGGGGACTGCGCCCTTCTCGGTCTTGCCGCCCTTGGTAATGTAGGCAACGTTGTGGACGAGGTCGATAACGCCGGTACCGTCGGAGGTGGGGATGGTGACAGGGCAGACGATGGAGCCGTACTTGCCCTTCAGTGTCTCAAGAGCCTTGAAGTAGTCGCCGTGCTCTTCGTTGCACTTGGAGATGGTGAACATGACGGGCAGGGAAGCTGCCTTGAGGTAGTTCCAGCAGCGCTGTGCACCGACGGGAATGCTCTCGCCCGTGTCCTTCGCGGAGGTGACTATCATACCGGCCTCGACCGCGCGCAGCGCGCACAGCGCGTCGCCGACAAAGTCAAAGAAGCCGGGGCAGTCCAATACGTTGATCTTGCAGCCGTCGTAGCTGACGGGAGCAATGGAGGTGGCGATGGTTATCTGGCGGGCGATTTCCTCTGCGTCGTAGTCGCATACGGTGTTGCCGTCGGAGACCTTGCCGAGACGGTCGATAGCGCCGGTGACGTACAGCATACTCTCGGCCAGACTGGTTTTGCCGTTATTGCCATGACCCAGCAGGGCAATATTGCGGATGTTCTTGGTTTCGTAGCTCATGTGTTGCTTCCTCTCTGTCAGAATATATTAAGATGCAAATTTTAATTGCAAAATTTAATCAGCAATCAATTTATTATACACTAAGGCTTTAGCCTTGGCAATATTAAAATTAAGAAAAAATGGCACAAACGTGGTGCTCTCAGCCCTCCGCCACGCTTATCACGGCGACCGGCACGACGCTGAGCAGCATATACACCAGCAGGAACACGGGGCTTACCGTTCCGGTGGAGATAAGCTTTATGAACACCAGCAGCAGACCAAGCAGCGACGACGCCAGCGTCACCGCCAGATTTGCGCGCACAGCAAGGTACATTTTCCGTCCCGTCTCGGCCACATGCGTGAGCGGCCCGAGCCCCTCGCGGCATACGACCGCCGCGATCTTGCTGTCCTCCCCCGGCGCCGCGGCGGATATCTTGAACCGCTCCACGTACGGCGGGAAATCGTAGCCGTCGGTCGCGATGTCAAAGGTCTTCGCCAGCATTTCGGGGTTGATATTGAAGTCGCGTATCGCAAATATCGGGTGTCGGTCGGAGCGGATGAGATTTATCAGCGCCTGCCGCACCTGAGGCAGCGGGGTGTACTTGACGTTGAAGATGCCGTAGAGCACGCCGTCTATGGCCAGCAGCACCGATGTCTTGCCGACCAGCCTGTACGGCACGCGCACGTTCATGAGCCGCATCAGCTCCGTGCTGCCGCAGATGACGACGCTGCCGTCGATGATGCCCTTCATACCGCCGCCGGAGAGATACTCAAAGTTATCTATCCTGCATGTGGTATAGCCGTTATCCTCCATCAGCTTGCCGAACACTTCGCTGACACTGCATCCCGCCGCGCATATCATGCTCCCCGCGAAGGAGATTATGCGCTCCGGATCACCGTCGGCAAAGATGCGCACATTTTCAAGCTCAACGCTGCCCTCAGGAAAGAGGTCGCGGTCGGTAACGATGAGGTTCTTGCTGCGGCCGATGTCGCTCAGCCCGGACCAGCCCGCTATCGCCGCGCCGCTGGAGAAGATGCGCAGCGAGCCGAGCAGGAACGGCAGCGCAAAGCACAGCAGCGCCGCAATGGGCACTCCGGGGGCGAAGATTGCCGAATAGATAAATATCAGGTCGCCGAAGCTCTCCTTGACCGCGGCGACGATTATCGCCAGCAGCAGCGCCGCGAACATCAGCGGCAGCGCCGCCTTCTGGAATATCTCCTCGTCGGGCGCGGCCTCTTCCGTCCTGTGGACGAAGCCGGAGAACGGGCGCAGCGACTTGAGCAGCGTTATCTCATGCGCCTTGACGTCCATCTCACCGGTCACGGTGTACGCGCGGCGGCCTATCGCCGGTACGCGCAGCGCCTTGCGCATCCCGCGGCAGCTTATCAGCGAGCTTGCGAGCGCGCCGATGAGCGAGAGCGTGGAGATGCAGCAGAGCGAGACGTGCGGGCTTGAGATATTGCCGAGCGAGACTACCAGCGCATCCGCCCCCGTAAGGAAGCAGGAGAACACCGCCAGCGTCTCCGCGCCGGGCTTGCCGCGTACGAGATTCATTATTCCCGTCGTCACGACGTCCAGCGCGAGCAGCGACACGGTAAGCTGCATTGCGAGCAGCGCCGCGGACGCGCACTTATAATCCTTCAGCATGCCGGGGACGGGCAGTCCCACGGTTATCCATATCATCACGACCAGCATTATAAGACTCACTCGCAGGCGCAGCCGCAATGAATTCGTAAAGCTGGCATAATATTTTGACGCGTTGAGCGGGCTGACCTCCGCCCCAAGCTCCTCCGGCTCGTCCTCCATCGTCAGCGAGCTGCCCCTGCCGCCGCGCAGGCGGTAAAGCAGCGTGGTTATGACGGAGAATATGTATTCCTTGAAGCTTGACGGGAAGAAGTCCTCCTTCTCCCTGAACTCCGACTCCGGACGTTCATAGTCGATCTTTTCGGCATAATCGTCGCCCAGATCGTAGTCCACGAAGCCCTCGGCGTACCCGTCGTCATCCGTGCGGTGCGCACCGGCGGGGTCAAACGCGTTGAAGCTGTCAAACTCATAGGGCGACCGCTCCTCGGGCGGCTGGGTCGACTCCGGTTCGGGCTGCGGCTCGTCGTACTTCGCAAAGTCGAACTCCGGCTCCTGCCAGGGCGTCTCCTCGGGCGGGGCATAGTCCGTCTCCGCCGGGGCGTCGTCCTCGTATTCGTCCGCAGCTTCGTCAGCCTCGCCGTATTGCGGCTGATACACCGCCTCGTACGCTGGCTCCTCCGGCTCGTACGCATCGTCCTCGTATTCCTGTTCCGATTCCGCTGCCTCATAGGCGCTGGCGCGGCGCTCATACTGATCCTCCGAAAGGTCGTATGCCGTCGCGGCAGCGGCAAATGCGTCGTCCGTGCGGCGGCGGCGCTTTATACGCGGCTTGCCCAGCGAAGCCTGATCGAGCTTATCCACGAGTCTGCGGAAAAATCCGCGCGGCGCTTCCTCCTCCGGCTCCTCCGCGGAGTCGGCTCCCGCATAGGCGGAGACGAAGTCCGCGTCATGCGGCAGGGGCGGCGCATAGTCGTAGTCGGCGCTCAGGTCAACGCTTTTCCCGTTGAACGACAGCTCCGTGTCCTTCTTTTTGCCGCCGAGATTGAAGCGCGGGTCAAACTCTATCTCCTCCGCGTCCGTATCGGCGCTGGCCGCGAAGCTCTTCGCGCCGCTGCCGGGACAGTATATCCTTACGCCGTCCTCGTCCTCCGCGTCTGCCGCGGGGCTCGGAGAATAGACGCGCACGTCGTCCTCCAGTTCCGTGTCGAATGAGAGATTGAACGCGTCAAAGTCCGGTTCCACGCGCTCACCTATCTCGTGCGGGAACTCGAATTTCGGTTCGGCAGCTTCCGCGGCGTCCGCTTCCGGTTCGGGAAACGTCACGTCCTGCTCGCCGCCGTATTCGCGGAGTATGGCTTCGAGATCTATCTCTTCGTTCCAGTTATCCATCAAATCTATCCCTTACTGTATATGTAAACCCCCGACTATGGAGAAAAATGTCGGTGAAGTTTCGCCGCGGTTCAGCCCATGCGCTGTCTGAGTATCTCGTACATGGTTATCGCGGCGGCGGCGCTGGCGTTGAGGGAGCTGACCTGCCCCTTCATCGGCAGGCTCACGATAAAATCGCAGCTCTCAGCCACAAGTCGCCCCATCCCGTCGCCCTCGGAGCCGATCACAAGCGCGAGCGCGCCGGTGAAATCGGTCGTCCAGAGGCCGTTCTGACCTCCGGCGGCGGTGCCGTATATCCAGAGTCCGTTGTCCTTGAGCGTCTTTATCGCGGCGGGCAGGTTCGCGACGCGGGCGATGAGCATATGCTCCGCCGCACCGGCGCTCGCCTTGTCAACTATCGCGGTCAGCCCCGCGGAGCGGCGCTTCGGTATCACGACGCCGTGCGCGCCGACGCATTCCGCGGTACGGATTATCGCGCCGAGGTTGTGCGGGTCGCTTATCTCGTCGCACACGATGACGAACGGCGGCTCTCCGCGCTCTGCCGCGAGCGCCAGAATATCCTCGATCGAGCAGTAGTCGCGCACGGCGCACACGGCGATGACGCCCTGATGCGCCTTGGTCTGGCTCATAAAGTCGAGCTTGCGTCGGTCGCTCTCCACGACGACTATGCCCTTCTCGCGCGCCTTGGACGCGATGTGTCCCAGCGTCTTGTCCACGTCGCCGCGGGCGATGAATATTTTGTCTATCGCGCGGCCTGCGCGCAGCGCCTCGATAACGGCGTTGCGGCCTTCAATAAGCTCATTTTTTATCTCGTTGTTATCTATCATCAGAAAAATCTCCGGTAAACATAATATGACAAGTCTCATAATAACACAATGTTACCGAAACATAAAGATAATTTTTCGCCTTTAACAAAATTTTCATAGACTTGAGCTTAAAATAAGGGTATATTTATATATACTCTTCACATGGCGCACACCCTGCGCGCGAAACGACCTGCATTCCCAAGGAGGAACTCTATATGAAAAAGCCCATGGACTATGTCTATCGCTTCTGCAATAAGCACCCGAACTTCGGCATCCCGAACCTGATGAAATACATCGTCGGCGGAAACGTCGTGTTCTGGCTGCTGAGTCTTGTCAATCCCGTTCTGATGAGCTACCTGTCGTTCTCCCCTGCCGCCATTCTGCACGGGCAGGTCTGGCGGCTCATCAGCTTCATATTCTACCCCGTCAACTTTGATTTTCTCGCCTTGTTCGCTTTCTATTTTTATTATCTCATCGGCAACACGCTGGAGCGCTACTGGGGTACGCCGCAGTTCACGATATTTTTCTTCTCCGGCGTCATTCTCTCCGAGATATTCGCCTTCATCGTCTACTTTGTCTCCGGCGTTAGCCTGAACATCACGGCGACATACATCTATTTCTCGATGTTCTTCTCCTTTGCGACGCTCTACCCGGACATGACCATACTGCTGTTCTTCATCATCCCGGTCAAGATAAAGTGGCTCGCCTACGTCAACGCCGCGTTCTTCCTTATAAATATCTTCACCACCAGCTTTCCTCTCAACATGCTCCCCGTCGTGGCGCTGCTGAACTTTATGATATTCTGCGGCGGCGATCTGTTTCATGCGGCGAAGATACACAAGCCCAGCGCGAATACCGTAAACTTCCGGCGAGAATCGCGGCGCATACGTCAGGAGCAGCGCGACAAGCTCTACACCCATAAGTGCGCCGTGTGCGGCCGCACAGACACCGACTATCCCGATCTTGAGTTCCGCTACTGCTCGAAGTGCGCCGGATATCACTGCTTCTGCCAGGATCACATAAACAACCACATTCACTTCACCGAGTGAGCGGCATTCAAAAAATATCCGATAAATTATCATAAAAACCGCTATCCCTCCCGAAGCCCGGATGATATCATCTGAGCATCAGGAGGGATTTACCATGAAAAAAGCACTTTCCATCGCAGTATCCGCAGCAATGCTGTTCTCCCTCAGCGCCTGCGGCAGCAATGAAACCATTGCGGAAACCCCATCCCCGACGGCGACGGAGCTTCAGGCTTCCGTTGAAACCGCCGCTGTCGACTCCAGCATGTTCACCAAACGCGACAGCAGCACGGACTACGACGAGGCCGCCGCGCAGTACATTGATCTCGACGCGCAGACCGGTGACATCACTCTCACCGAGGCCGGGGATTACGTCCTTAGCGGTACGCTTACCGACGGCAGCGTCATAATAAACGCGCCTGAGGACGCGAAGCTGCACCTTATTCTCAACGGTGCGCACATCGCGAGCCAGAGCGCGGCGGCGCTGTACGTGATAAGCGCCGACAAGGTGTTCGTCACGCTCACGGACGGCAGCGAAAACGGCATCAGCGCGGCGGGCGATTCCGCCGAGGACGACTACGCAAACGTTGATGCCGCGATATTCGCCCGCTGCGACATAAGCTTCAACGGCAGCGGCTCGCTCAGCGTCAGCAGTGCGAAGGGGCGCGGCATCGTCAGTAAGGACGATCTTGTGTTCACCGGCGGCAGCTACATGATACAGGCCGCGAACCACGGCATATCCGGCAAGGACAGCATCCGCATTGCGGACGGCAGCTTCGTCGTCACTGCGGGCAAAAACTGTCTCGACTCCGACAATGACGAGGACAGCGACAAGGGCTTCATTTATATTGCGGGCGGCAGCTTTGATCTCTCCTCCGGCAACGACGCATGTCACTGCTCGGGCGACTTTGATTTTCTCGCGGGCAGCATGGAGATCAGCGCCGCGGACGACGGAGTCCACAGCGACGCCGCGCTGAGCGTCAGCGGCGGCAGTATCACCATCTCACTGTGCTATGATGGGCTTGAGGGCGTCACCGTCGATATCAGCGGCGGCATGATCGACATCACCTCCTCCGACGACGGTATCAACGCCGCGAACGGCAGCAGCGACAGCGCCCATGATGGCACTGACGGCACTCCCGCAGAGTCTGCCGGCGGTGTCACCGATATGAGCGGCGATCCGCCCGAAAAGCCCGACGGGGACAGCGCGCCCGACATGAGCTGCGCAGGTATGCGGCGCCCCGACGGCGGCACTCCTCCCGAGAAGCTGGACGGCAGCGGGGATACAGGCACCGCGTCCGGAAGCACGCCCGAAGCTCCGGCTGACATGCCCGAAGCCCCGACCAACATGCCCGGCGGAATGGGAGGCGGCTTCGGCGGCGGAGACGATCTGTTCGCCGCGGACAGCAGCTGTCTCGTCACGATCAGCGGCGGCACGGTGCGCATCAACGCGCAGGGCGACGGCATAGACTCCAACGATGATCTGGTCATCAGCGGCGGCGAGGTCTATATCTCCGGCCCGCGCAATGGCGGCGACGGCGCCCTGGACTATAACGGCAGCGGCACGATCAGCGGCGGCATCGTCGTGGCCTGCGACATGGGCGGCATGAGCCAGAATTTCAGCGACGGCAGCCAGTGCTCCGCGATGATAAGCCTCAACGGCAGCGGCGAGATCAGGCTCACCGACGCAAGCGGAAATGTGCTGCTCAGCTACACCCCCGCGGACGACTATTCCTGCATCGTCGTGAGCTGTCCGGAGCTTTCGGAGGGCAGCGAATATACCCTCAGCTACGGCAGCGCGTCCCAGAGCTTCCCCCAGAGTGAAGCGCATATGGGCTCCGCGTCGAACGTCCCCGCCGGAGGTTTCGGCGGCATGGGCGGCAACATGGGCGGCGGATTCGACAAATCCCGCAGGCCGTGATCGACGTTAGATTAACATAATGTAATTTACATATTATCATTTACATATTGTATGTAAAGAATGGGACGGCATCTTCCGTCCCATTCTTTGTTTGTTCGGTGCATACTTTCTTTTCCCCTCTGCCAGCGTCTCCCCTCCGGCGATCCCTTTCCCATAGAAGGGGCAGCGCGATGCGGCAAAGACTGGGCATTGGCGCATCGCAGTACCTCATTTACATTCCCCATCGATGATGATATAATCATAGTCTCTGGAACGGAGTGCTGCTATGGAAACATCATCAAGAGAACTAAACATAAAATACGCGTTCGTACAGGCCGGATACTGGATGGGCTTCTGCGTAGCGTTCAGCTTCGGCGCTGTGATGCTTCAGGCGCGCGGCTGTTCGAACGCGGAGCTTGGCGGAATAATGGCCGCCGGCAACATCTGCGGCTTCATCCTCTCGCCTATGCTCGCCGAGCGGCTTGACAGTTCGAAGCGCCTCACGGTATACCACGCGCTCTGGGCATTGCAGCTTTTCGAGCTTGTGCTGCTTGCTGCCTTCGTGCTGATACCCGGGCACGGCACAGCTGTCGCCGTGATATACACACTATATATAGCGATTGAGGTCTGCATAAATCCGGTCAACACGCAGCTGTATAACCTCATGGAGCTGCGCGGCATACATATAAACTACGGTCTCGCGCGCGGCGTCGGCTCGCTGGCGTTCGCCGCCATATCCGCCGTGCTCGGCATACTCGCAGGCAGCCTCGGCGCGGCATCGCTGCCGGTCGCAGGGCTGGTGCTCTGCCTGTTCCGCTGCGCCGCGCTGCTCGCCATCCAGCTCCGCCTGCGCCGCGGCGGCAATTCCGACGCGCTTCCGGAGAACGGTGCAAAGAGTGAGGACAGCCGCTCGCTCATCGCCTTTCTGCGGTATAACCCGCGGTTCTGCGGGCTGCTGCTCGGCGTCGCGCTGCTGTTCTTCGGGCACAACACGGTGTCGAATTTCATGATAAACGTCGTGCGCAGCGTCGGCGGGAACGAGGCGAGCATGGGTCTGCTCAACGCCTTCATGGCTTCGACGGAGATCCCGATAATGTTCCTGTACGACCGGCTGACGCGGCGGGTCAAATGCCCCGCGACCCTGCGCTTCGCGGGAATAATGTTCGCGGTCAAGGCCGCGGCCTTCGTGCTCGCGCCGAATATGCTCGGGCTGTACGGCGCGTGTGCACTGCAATCGCTGTCCTTTGCGCTTCTGATCCCCGCAAGCGTCAGATACGTCAACCTGTATATCGCCCCGGCGGACGGCGCAAAGGGGCAGGCGCTCATCGCCGGTATGACCAGCCTCGGCTCGATATTCGCAAGCTTCGTCGGCGGGATGCTTTATGATATGACCAGCGTCAAGATAACGCTGCTCGTCGGATTTGCCGCAGCGGCAGCCGGCGCCGTTCTGTGCCAGATAGGCACGGTGCGCGAATAACGCGAAAAAATATGACCCCCTCCGTATGACATATCATACGAAGGGGGTCATATCTATATATTCCGGCTTCAGTCGCCGAAGGAAATGCCGATGTCGCGCGCGACCTTTATCAGCGGATGATCCACGGGGAGGAACTTTGTGCGGCTGGCCGCCTCCTCCAGCGGGATGGAACAGATGTTTCCGCCCTGTATCGCGACCATGCGGCCGTACTGCTTATTGATGATAAGCTCCGCCGCCGCGGCGCCGAACTGCGTCGCAAGGACGCGGTCGTACGGGCAGGGAGGGCCGCCTCGCTGATAGTGCCCCGGCACGGTCACGCGGGTCTCCTGTCCGGTGAGGGCTTCGAGCTTCGCGGCGATCTCGTAGGACACAGTGGGATAGCTGGAATTCTCGCGCATATGACGCTTCGTCTCCTCGTCCAGCACCGCGTCGGTCTTAGCAACCGCGCCCTCGGCGCAGGCAACGATGGAGAAGCTGCGGCCTTTTTTCCTGCGCTTCTCGATAAGCTCCGCAACCTTGTTGATATCATACGGTATCTCCGGAATGAGAATAACGTCCGCTCCGCTGCCGATACCGGCCTGCAGCGTCAGCCATCCGGCGTCGCGCCCCATCAGCTCCACGACGAAAATGCGTCCATGGGAGCTTGCGGTGGAGTGTATGTAGTCGATAACATTCGTGGCGATGTCAACGGCGCTTTGGAAGCCGAAGGTGGTGTCCGTGCCGTAGATATCGTTGTCAATAGTCTTCGGGAGAGTGATGACGTTCATTCCGGCATCCATCAGGAGCTTTGCGCTCTTCTGCGTCCCGTTGCCGCCCATGATGACCAGGCAGTCGAGGTTGAGGCGGTTATAGGTGTCGAGCATAGCGGGGATGAGGCTGTTGCCGTCCTCGTCAACGATGTCTTTTCCGGGGATATAGCGCTGGCGGGAGGTGCCGAGTATCGTGCCGCCCTCGGTAAGAATGCCGGAGAAGTCCTTCGGCTCCATGAATTTGTAATCCCGCTCTATAAGGCCGCGATAGCCGTCGTACATACCGTATATCTCAAGGTCTTCGACATGCTCAAATAGGGATTTTGCAACACCGCGCATTGCGGCGTTGAGTCCCTGACAGTCGCCGCCGCTCGTGACCAGCGCGACTCTTGTCGGTTTATTCATTGAAATTCCTGCCTTTCTGAAAACGCATCGCCTGCGGCGGGCGGCACCGGATGTACGCTTCCCTGCCGCGCGGCGGATATAGCTTTTATGACCTTTTATGCCCTATATTATCGTATAATCCGACAGGAATTTCAAGGCGGGAAAATAGACAAATTTTACGCAAATAACCATTGCTGAAAAAGCCGTTTATATGCTATAATTTATAAGCCTTTTTTTGCAATTCATGCGGGCATGTTTCCCGCAATCTCAATAAAGGAGCTACGACATGGCAATGAAAGGGAATTCCTTTATGCATCGCGTTGCGGAGCTTATCGTAAAGCTGCGCTGGGTGTTCATAATCCTCTTCGTCGCGGCAATAGTTTTTTCGGCGTTCTCGGTGCAGTGGATACAGATCGAGAACGATATAAAGGCCTATCTGCCGGACAGCTCTGAAGCCAAGCAGGGTCTCCAGATAATGAACCGAGAGTTCGTCACCTACGGCACGGCGGATATCATGGTGCAGGATGTGAACCGCGAGGAGGCCATGGAAATATACGACGCGCTCGTCGCCCACGACGGGGTCGTTCTCGTGAACTTTGACCTCACTGAGGCTCACTATAAGGATGCGGCAGCGCTCTATTCCGTCACCTTCAACGGCCCCGCCGAAAGCGAGGAGTGCACCGCGGCGATGGAGAGCGTCCGCCCGCTGTTCGCCGGTCATAAATATTATATGTACTCCGACGCCTTCAGCAATCTCACCGAGATAATCGTCAACGAGATGAAGGGCGTCGTCGTCATCGTCGCGCTGGTCGTTGTGGCGGTGCTGATATTCACGTCGAGCACCTACGCCGAAGTCCTTGTCCTGCTCGGCACCTTCCTCGCTGCGGCCATCATCAACATGGGCACTAACTTCCTGATGGGGAAGATATCCTTCGTTTCAAACTCCGTCGCCATCGTCCTTCAGCTCGCTCTGAGTGTGGACTACGCGATAATATACTGCAACCGATATAAAGAAGAACACAAGACAAAACCGATACGTCAGGCAGCCATCGACGCGCTCACGATGTCCATCCCCGAAATTTCCGCCAGCAGCCTGACCACCATCGCCGGACTTACGGCGATGACCTTTATGAAATTCCGTCTCGGCTTTGACATGGGCGTGACACTAATCAAGTCCATCGTGTGCAGCCTGCTGTCAGTGTTCCTGCTGATGCCGGCGCTGCTCATGTGCTGCGGCAAGCTCATGGATAAAACGAAGCACAAGAACTTCGTGCCGAAGATCAACTTTGCGGGCAAGTTCGCATATGCCACGAGATTTATAATCCCGCCGCTGTTCGTGCTGCTCGTCGTCGGAGCATATTTCACATTCGGCAGCTGCAATTATGCTTACTCCATGGATCTTGTCCACACCAAGCGCCAGAACGAGCAGGACATCGCCGCGAACGCCATACATGAGCGCTTCGGTGAAAATAACCTTATGGTCGTTATCGTTCCGTCCGGCAGCTATGAAAAAGAGGCCGAGCTCATCTCGGAGCTTGAGGCCTGCCCGGAGGTGAATTACGCCCTCGGCATCGCGAATATCGACGCGATAGACGGCTATAAGCTCGGCGACATGGTGGATTACGCCGAATTTTCCGGCATTGCGGGCGTGGACACCATAACAAGTCAGGCGCTCTTCGCGTACTACGCGGCAAGTCAGGACGAGTACCGAGACGCGAGCGACGATCTGACCGGCTACAAAGTGCCGCTGGTCGATCTGTTCCTCTTCCTGTACGATATGCGTTATGACAGTCCCATGCCGCTCGGTGAGGAGCAGATAGCGCTGATCGAGGACCTTTACTCTCAGCTTCAGGTAGCAACCGTGCAGCTGCAAAGTGAGGATTACAGCCGTTTCCTGCTGTACGTCGATCTGCCGATGCAGGGCGACGACACCTTTGATTTTCTCCAGCGCGCACGGCTCATCGCTTCGCAGTATTACCCCGAGGGCAGCGTGTACTTCACCGGCAATGCCGTGGCGGCAAGCGACTTCAACGACACCTTTGTCAGCGACAACATGGTCGTGAGCCTGATGTCGCTGGGGCTCGTCATGCTGATATTGCTCTTTACCTTCCGTTCGCTCGGAATGCCGCTGCTGCTGATCCTGGTCATTCAGGGCAGCATCTGGATAAACTTCTCTATCCCCGTCCTGCGCGGCAACTACGTGTTCTTCATGTGCTACCTCATCGTCAGCGCGATACAGATGGGCGCGAACATCGACTACGCCATCGTCATCTCCTCGCGCTATAACGAGCTGCGCGGGAAGATGCCCAAGCGCGATGCGATAATCGACACGCTGAACTTCTCGTTCCCGACGGTCATCACCTCCGGCACGATGATGGTCATCGCCGGACTCGTCATCGGCGATCGCGTGTCGCAGGTCGTCATCGCGGGCATCGGGCAGTATGTCGGCATCGGCACGATAATCACCATCGTGCTCGTAAACTTCGTCCTGCCGCAGCTTCTCCTGCTGGGTGACGGCTTCGTGCAGGCGACTACCGTGAAGCTGCGCGGGCTGCACGTCAAGGATCCGCGCCGCACCGCGAGACTGGCGTTCAACGTGCTGCTCGCTGCGGCCTGTGTGTTCGCGCTCGTCGCGGCTCCGATGTGCCGCGCGGCGGTCGACTCATGGCAGAGCAGCTCCGTGAGCGAGAATAAGCAGCTTCTGAAGCAGACGCGTGAGCTGCGCCAGCTTGCCGAGAAGCTGAGCATGGATCAGACCCGATACGACGATCTGCGGTACAGCTTCGCCGAAAGCCTTGTGACCGACACCGTCGGCAGCGATCAGCTTGCAAGCGGTGAGGCGCAGTATAACGCCGGTAAGGCACAACTTGAGGCCGGTCAGGCGCAATACGACGCGGGCAAGGCACAGCTTGACGACGCGAAGTCGAGATACGAGAGCGGCAAAGCCGAATACGAGGCTGGACTTGCGGAGTATAACGCAGGCAAAGCCCAGCTCGAAGCCGGTCAGGCGCGCTATGACGCGGGCGCGGCACAGCTTGAGGCCGCCAAGCGGCAGTACGCCGAGGGCGAAGCGAAGCTGAACGCCATCACGCCGATATATAACGCAATTCTTCCGCTGTATAACGATTATCAGCGTCTCCAGGCCGAGTATGACGCGGCCGTCGCCGAGGGCGACACGGTCAAGGCGCTGCTCATCAAGCCGAGGCTTGATGCGGCGCGCATCGCGCTCGACACTCAGGTCGCCGGTACGGGCTACTCGCTGTCCGGGATAATCACGGAATATCAGGCCGGACAGCAGCAGCTCGCCGAGGGCAAGGCGCAGATAGAGGCCGCCGAAGCGGAGCTCGCGGCGGGCAAGGCAGAGCTTGACGCCGGATACGCGCGGCTCGCCGAGGCGGAAAAGCAGCTGGCGGCGGGCAAAGCCGCGCTGGAAGACGGCGAAAAGCAGATAGCCGACGGCGAACAGCAGCTTGCAGCCGGTAAGGCGGAGCTTGACGCGGGCTACTCCCGTCTCGACGCCGCCGGTGCACAGCTCGCGGCAGGGCGGAACCAGCTTGCTGCGGCGCGCGAACAGCTTCAGGAGGATCTGGCGGCGCTGGATAAATATTCAGACGAGAAGGAGCGGCTTGAGGCCGGAATGAAGCTGCTGATGTCCGACGAGAACGTGAAGAAGCTCTCCGGCAGCACGGCTACGTACGCGGAGCTTTGCGACGCCGCGGAGGAATACTTCGCCTCGCAGATAGACTCGGCGAACGACGAGGCGTGGTGGGCAAATGTCCTGACCGCCGCACTGACTGTAACGGTCGTGCTGGCGCTCATTTCGCTGCTGCTCTGGCAGTTTGTGCGCAGCAGCGGAGCGGCGGCGATCATCGCCGGTGTATCGGCAGTCGCGGCGCTGGTGTGCGGAGTTCTGTGGCATAGCCACTGCCCGGCGGACGGTACGCTCGCCTTTGCAGCCGGTCTGACGCTGTGCCTTATCGCCGTGGTGTGCACCGACCTGATGGCGCACCGTGCGAAGGAGGCCTCGGCGGTTCCGGCCTCATCGGCGACTGCAAACTGAGCAAGGGCACGCAGATTATGGGAGTGGATCGGGCTTGACGGCCTGAACATATAAAAAGGAGGAAAAAACATGAAGAAGATGAAAGTTATAGCAATAGTGCTGGCGGCAGTGCTGTGCATGGGGCTGCTGTCCGGATGCGGCAGCTTCTCCGCCACGGAGCTGGTCAAGAACAATCTTGACCTCATCTACCTGAACCAGTACACCGACGACTACCTGACAAGGGTAGGACTTGACAAGGAGCAGGCCGATCAGGAGTATGAGGGCGGTCTGGAGGTTGAGGCGGAGTATTTCGCCAACACGTTCGACATTGATCTGGATATCTGCGGCGACGAGATACGCCAGCAGATCATCGACCTGTACCGTCAGATATACACCCACAGCAAGTATGAAGTAGGCTCACAGAGTCGCAATGGCGACACTTATCTTGTGCAACTGACGGTTTACCCCATCGACATCTTCCAGAAAGTTAACGATGAGGACTCCGAAGCTTTCTTGGCGGATTTGCAGGAGCGCGCCGACGCCGGTGAGTTTGTCAACATGACCGACGATGAATATGAAGTCGTCTGGGCGCAGGCGATCATCGACATGGTCTCCGCCCGCATCGACTCTATCGGCTACCTCGACCCGCAGACCATCTCCGTGCAGGTCGTGAAGGGCGAGGACAATGTCTACGTCATCGACGACAGCGATTTCAACCGCATCGACAGTCTAATCATCGCATACTGAAATTTGTTTTTATGCACTGGCCGATTTTCGGCCATATTGTCTGAAAACTCCGGGGACATCCGTCTCCGGAGTTTTTTGTCGTTATCACTATGTTTTGGTTAAATATGCACTTGAAATTCCATTCCGCATCGGTTACAATATGACCTGCGCGCTTCGGCGCAAATTTTTATTTTTAAAGGTAAGGTAATTTCAATGCAGCGTGAATCGTTTCGCTCCCGCCTAGGCTTTCTGCTTGTCAGCGCGGGCTGCGCTATCGGAATCGGCAATGTCTGGCGCTTCCCGTATGTGACGGGTCAGAACGGCGGCGGCTTTTTCGTCCTGATCTATCTCATCTGCCTGCTTATAATGGGCGTGCCGGTGCTCACGATGGAGCTTGCGGTAGGCCGCGCGGGCAAAAGCAGCGCGGTGCTGGCGTACAGGAATCTTGAGGGCAAGGGCTGCAAGTGGCACATTCACGGCTGGTTCTGCCTGCTCGGCTGCGTAGTGCTGATGATGTACTACACCACCGTTACCGGCTGGATGATAGATTATTTCGGCAAATTCCTGACCGGCAGCTTCCACACCGGTATGGACACCGCCTCCGTCACCGCCGAATTCGGCACGATGCTGTCAAATCCCGGCGAGATGGTGATATGGACGGAGCTTGTCGTGATTGTCGGCTCTCTGGTCTGCTCGTTCGGCCTGCAAAAGGGTCTTGAACGCGTGAGCAAGATCATGATGCTCGCACTGCTGGCGCTCATCATGGTGCTCGCGATACACAGTCTCACTCTGCCCGGCGCCGCCGATGGCATGAAATTCTATCTGCTGCCCTCTATAGATTCGATACGCAAGGTCGGCCTCGGCTCGATAATCACCGCCGCCATGAACCAGTCCTTCTTCACGCTGAGCCTCGGCATCGCCGCGATGGAGATCTTCGGCAGCTACATGCCGCAGGATCAGACCCTGCCGGGCGAGGCCGTGCGCATCTGCGCGCTGGACACCTTCGTCGCGCTCATGGCAGGCACGATCATCTTCCCCGCCTGCTTCTCCTTCGGCATCCAGACCGACAACGGCCCGTCCCTGATATTCCAGACCCTGCCGAACGTGTTCGTCAACATGGCCGGCGGCCGTTTCTGGGGTGCGCTGTTCTTCCTGTTCATGATCTTCGCAAGCCTGTCCACGGTGCTTGCGGTGTTTGAAAACATCATTGCCATCTGCATGGACACCTTCGGCTGGAGCCGGACGAAAGCCTCCGTCGTAAACGGCATTCTTCTGCTTGTGCTGAGCCTGCCATGCGTGTTCGGCTACAACATCTGGAGCAATGTGCACCTCATCGGCGGACGCGATATCCTCGACAGTGAGGACTTCATCGTCAGCAACCTTCTTCTCCCCATTGGCTCTCTGGTGTATCTGCTGTTCTGCGTGACCAAATGGGGCTGGGGCTTTGACAAATACCTCGCCGAGGCCAACCGCGGAAAGGGTCTTAAGCTGTCCCCGAAGCTGAAGCCCTACTTCCAGTGGATCCTACCGATACTGATACTCATCATCCTCATTCAGGGGCTCTGAGTATAAAATCTCGCTCGCGCGGGGACAATAGAGTCAGCCGTACATAAGATGTATTGGGCGACTTTATTACCCGGAGAGTGAGACCCATGGTAAAACGAGGAGATATTTATTACGCTGACCTTAGTCCGGTGGTCGGCAGTGAGCAGGGCGGGATGCGTCCGGTGCTCATCGTGCAGAACGACACCGGAAACCGCCACAGCCCGACCGTTATTGCCGCAGCGATAACGAGTCAGATGGGTAAAGCGCGCCTGCCGACGCACATCCAGCTTCAGGGGCAGAGCGTCGGTCTGAGTCGGGACAGCGTCATTCTGCTCGAACAGATACGCACCATAGACAAATCGCGTCTGCGCGAGCGGATGGGGCGGCTGGACGAGAACACGATGAGCGCGGTAGACAGCGCCATCGCGGTCAGCTTCGGGCTTCAGGGTTAAAGCGTTTTTTGATGAATAAGCATCGGCTTCGTGCATATAAATATGCACGAAGCCGATTTCTATTTCTTCAAAGGAGCAAGCCATGATCTACGCCATTCACCCTGTCGGAAAGCTGACCGTCACGCCTGAAGGGGCGTATCTGCGCTTTCACGCCGAAGCGCCGCAGGCGGCGGGGCTTTTGCGTCTGTGGCTCTCCGGCTGCGGACGCTGCGAGAGCTTGGGGCTGATGGAGCCGCGCGGCGGCAGGCTGGTATTGGATCGCCGCCTGAGCCGGCGGGAGCTGTGCCGCTTCCCCGCCCAGATTGAGCGCGCAGAGCTGGCGGAGCAGCGGCCGTCGGGCGCGCCCGCGCGGGAGCCTGAACCGGCGCCGTCCCATGATGCATCCGATGTTATATGGCGCGGTGACGCCGGAACGGAGCTTGTCGCAGAGATAAACGGGCGGAGATATATCGCGCTGCCCGCAAAGCTGCGCCGCCCCTCCCACTGCTCACGAAATATCGGTGGGCAGGAATACGTGATTTTCCCCGCGCCGTCTTGTAAAAACGGCGATAATAGTGTATAATAAAATTTCTAAAAAGCAAAAAACATCCCAAAAGGAGATATACATATGCTAATGACAGACCTCATCGCCGCCAAGCGCGACGGCGGCAAGCTCAGCGCCGAGGAGATCGACTTCATGGTGCAGGGCTACACCAAGGGCGAGATACCAGACTACCAGATGTCCGCAATGTGTATGGCCATCCTTCTGCGCGGCATGGACGACGAGGAGACGCTGAATCTCACGATGTCCATGATGCGCTCCGGCGAGGTGCTCGACCTCAGCGCCATCAAGGGCGTGAAGGCCGACAAGCATTCCACAGGCGGTGTCGGCGATAAGACGAGCCTTATCCTCTGCCCGATGGTCGCGGCCTGCGGGCTGAAGATCGCCAAAATGTCCGGGCGCGGACTGGGACACACCGGCGGCACCATCGACAAGCTGGAGAGCTTCCCTGGCTATGACACGGGCATCTCGGACGAACGCTTCATTGAAAACGTCAACCGCGTCGGCATCGCCATCACAAGTCCGACCGCGGACATTGACCCCGCAGACAAGAAGCTCTACGCCCTGCGCGACGTGACCGGCACCGTGCCGAGCATACCGCTCATCGTCAGCAGCATCATGTCCAAAAAGCTGGCCGCGGGCGCGGACGTCATCGTGCTGGACGTCAAGTGCGGCGGCGGCGCGTTCATGAAGACCGAGGAGCAGGCGCGCGAGCTTGCCCGCAACCTCACCCGCATCGGCAACATGGCCGGACGCAAGACCGCCGCGGTCATCACCGACATGGATCAGCCGCTCGGCTGCGCGGTCGGCAACGCCGTCGAGGTCAAGGAGGCCATCTCCGTCCTCTCCGGTGAAACACAGGGCGACCTGCTTGAGCTGTGCCTGACGCTCGGCAGCTGCATGCTCGTCTCCGCAGGCTTTGCCAAGAATGACGACGAGGCGCGCGCGGAGCTTATGGAGACCATCCGCAGCGGCAAGGCGCTGCAGAAGCTGGCAGATCTTGTTGAGGCTCAGGGCGGCGACGCGGACGCAGTATATGAGCCGTCGATGCTGCCCGACGCGAAGGTAAAGCTTGAAGTGCCGAGCACCGAGGCGGGCTATGTCAGCCATATCAACGCCGAAGAAGTCGGCCTTGTGAGCATGCATCTCGGCGGCGGCCGCGCCACCAAGGAGAGCACGATCGATCTTTCGGTCGGCGTCGTGCTGGCAAAGAAGCTTGGCGACCATGTCGAAGAGGGCGAAAGCCTCGGCACGATACACGCCTCCAGCATGGAGAAAGCACAGGAGGCGGCGGAGCTTCTGCGCGGTTGCTATAAATTCAGCACCGCTCCGGTCGAGCGTCCGGCGTTCATCAAGGGCATTGTCAGATAAGAATATTGATACGAGCAAGCCGTCCATATAGGCGGCTTGTTCTATTATATTCGTCTGAACCCACGCGCAGCAAAAAAGCCGCCCGTATGGGCGGCTTTTTTATGCTATGTATTGTTGGTATTAGACTATTCCTGAAACCCGAATCAAGCTTTCTTGGCCTTGGGCTTTGCAAGAACCTGAACGCCCTCGACGACGAGGATGACAGCCAGAACGATGAGGCCGACGGACCAAATCATCTGGAACCAGTCGCCCCATGCAGCGGTCTTGTCTGCAACCAGACCGGCGATGAGCTTGATCTTTGCGATGATGGTCATGGTCAGGGAAGTGCCGGTCGCGGCAAGCATGAATACCATCGGGACAAAGAACATCTTGTTGCTCTTACCGACCTGACCGAGCCAGGAGGCAACAGCCAGCATTGCGATACCGGCGAGCAGCTGGTTGGCAGCGCCGAACACGCCCCAGATCTGGTTGAGGCCCATGAAGCCCATGCCGCAGCCGATAACGACCATGATAAGAGTGGAGACGAACGGGTTGGAGAAGAACTTGCGAGCGCCGGTGAGCTCCTCGCGGGTCTTTCCTTCGGGAACGAAGAGCTCAGCAAACATGTAGCGAGCCAGACGAGTACCGGAGTCAAGAGAGGTCAGTGCGAAGACGGAGACCGCAAGAGTCAGCAGGGTGTAGGTGGTGTCGTAGACAGGGTTGGAGAAGTCTGCAACGCCGCCGAAGGTGGTGGCGACCATGGTGGCAACGCCGCCGGCGAAGATGGTGGGAGGTGCGGTGAGGAGGAACTTCTCGCCGCCGCCGATGTTGGTCTCCTTGAAGACAACACCGATTGCGATAAGGGCGATGACTGCCAGAGCGGACTCGACGATCATTGCGCCGTAGCCGATGACCTTTGCGTCCTTCTCAGAGTCGAGCTGCTTGGAGGTGGTACCGGAACCGATGAGAGAGTGGAAGCCGGAGACAGCGCCGCAGGCGACGGTGATGAACAGGGTCGGGAAGAGGCTTGCGTTGCCGTTGAGGCCGCCCCAGCCTGCGAAGGCGGGCAGATCAACGTGAGCGCCGGAGAAGAGAATACCGATGATAGCAATGATCATCATGCCGTAGAGCAGGAAGGAGCTGAGGTAGTCACGCGGCTGGAGCAGCATCCAGACAGGAAGCAGAGAAGCGAGCATGACGTAAACTGCGATGAAGAGGACCCAGAAGGTACGGCTGCAGTTGATACCGAAGTTCAGACCTGCGATAACGATGGCAATGATGCCGATGATACCGACGATGGTAGCGGGGCCTATCTTGCAGTTCTTGCGGTAGACGAAGTAGCCGAAGATAAAGGCGATAACGATAAAGAGCAGAGAGGTAGTTGCGGTAGAAGCGTTGCCGCTGACGTTAGCACGACCGACGGTGAACAGAGGAATTGCGGGCTCACCATCCTTCGCAACGGAGACGAAGGTACCGGCGACAACTGCGGTGAAGGAAGCGATAACGAGAATAAGAACGAGCAGTGCGAAGATGGTGAACAGCCTCTGTGCCTTGATGCCCATGCTGTCCTTGATGACCTCGCCGATGGAGCCGCCGTTGTGACGGATAGAGGCGAACAGAGCACCGAAGTCATGCATTGCGCCGAAGAAGATACCGCCGATGACAATCCACAGGAAAACGGGAACCCAGCCGAAGATAGCGGCCTGAATAGGTCCGTTAATGGGGCCGGCGCCGGCGATGGAAGAGAAATGATGTCCCATCAGGACGGCGGGGTTGGCAGGAACGAAGTCCTTTCCGTCGTAACTGGTGTGTGCCGGGGTTTCACGATTGGGATCCACGCCCCATTTCTTTGCAAGGAAGCTACCGTAGAAAATGTAGCCACATGCCAGCAGGGCGAGTGCGATGATGAGAATAAGAATTGCGCTCACACTTTTCACTCCTTAAAAAATGTTTTATTTACTCGCGGCATTTCATCTTCGTGCCGCAAATAATTTCCTGAAGTACGCCTCCAACGGGCGGCCTGCCGGGTTTGTCCGAGTGCTCTCGGTGCCCAGCTCTACCGCGGCTGTCAGAAGCTCGGTGTAGCCATGCAGGGAAAATTTATAGCTCTTGCTGAATGAGCGCTTCGCAATATGTTTCGCCGTCGCGGGGTCAAAGCTTTCCGCGACGAATATGGCGGCAATGTTCGTATACTGGTGCTCCTTGTGTGGCTTCACACGGGGCAGCCCGTCGGCAAGGGCGAAATCTATGCAGTTGTCAACAAGCTCCTTGTCAAAGCTCTCCGCCGCGAACATGTACACATGCTCGTTTGTCTCGTTGCCCCAGACCTTGATATTTTTCGTCAGCCAGTATTTCTCGTTGCGGGAGGAGTAGTCCGCGCGGAAAACGAGCGGCAGCTCCGTGAAGCTCTCGTTCTCGTGGATGTCATAATAGGCGCTGTATGAATCCCTGAGCGTTTCAAGGAAGTCGGTACGCGTTCCCGTCATGCTAAGCCTCCGCAAATAGTTCATATAACAGCCGCCAAAAATATGTACAAACTGTTAACCATAGTTAATATAACGCAAATATGCATAAATTTCAATAGGAATTTTTGCTAACTTTTAGTCAATCATTCTGTTTTGGTGATTCCAGACAGTTATTCGGAACAAACTTGGTAGTTTTGCACTAAACTCAGCGCAGAAATTTTGGTCTTCCGGCTGCCGCACGTTTTTCCAAAAATGTTCACAAAAATTTTTATAAATTTTTTATATTGAATCTAACACCGGCATTTACAACTTTAAATTTTTGTAGTAATATAGGTTGAATATATTTACAGTGTTTAAAGAGGACAGCACATGGATTACAATTTCTGCGTCCCCTGCCTGCTCGGCCTTGAGGGGCCGATAAGCGACGAGCTGCGCCGGCTGGACATCCCCGGCGTGCGCGCAGAAAACGGCAGGGTATATTTTACCGGCGGCGGCGAGGAGCTCGCCCGCGCCAATATCAACCTCCGCATCGGCGAGCGCATACTGCTCGAGGTCGGCGGCTTCTCCGCACTCAGCTTTGACGAGCTGTTTGAGCGCACCAAGGCGCTGCCGTGGGAGCGCATAATCCCGCGCGACGGCGCGTTCCCCGTCAAGGGGTACAGCCTGAACTCCAAGCTCTTTTCGGTGTCCGACTGCCAGAAGATAATAAAGAAAGCGATCGTGGAACGGCTCAAGCGCTTGTACGGCATAGAGTGGTTCGCCGAGACGGGCGCGCTGTATCAGATCCAGTTTTCAATAATGAAGGATCACGTCTCCCTCTGCATCGACACCTCCGGCGACGGGCTGCACAAGCGAGGCTACCGTCCGGCTCATAACGCGGCTCCGCTCAAGGAGACGATGGCCGCCGCAATGGTCAAGCTCTCGCGCTACCGCGGGCGGGACGATTTCTGCGATCCGTTCTGCGGCAGCGGAACCATCCCCATAGAGGCGGCGTTGATCGCCAAGAACCGCGCACCCGGCCTGAACCGCGATTTCACCGCCATGAACTGGAGCATCTTCGACCGCTCGGTCTGGCAGCAGGCGCGGGACGAGGCGCGCAGCAAGGAATTCCACGGTGATTATAATATAGTAGGCTCCGACATTGACCCGAAGGCGATCGAGATCGCGCGAGAGAACGCGCGGCGCGCCGGAGTTGACGACGTAGTGCGCTTCGAGGTTGCTGACGCGACAAAGTTTGACCGCAGAACGGAGCGCGGCGTCATCGTGACGAATCCGCCCTACGGCGAGCGCATTATGGAAAAGCAGCAGGCCGAAGAGCTGTACCGCGGCTTCGGCAGGGCGTGGCTCGCAAGCGAGAACTGGCAGCTTTATCTGCTCTCCTCGCACACCGAGTTTGAACGCTGCTTCGGCAAGCAGGCGGACAAAAAGCGCAAGCTATACAACGGCATGATAAAATGCGACCTTTTCATGTATTTCAAGTAAGACAGTAATGTAGGAATGAGGATAAAGATATGAAGCATCTGTTCATCGTCAACCCCACTGCCGGCGGCAAGGATAGTACAAGCGAGGTTCGCGCCAAGGTCGAAGAGGCCTTTTCCACGCGCGAGGGGCAGTATGAGATATACGTCACACGCGCGCCGCTGGACGCGACCGAAAAGATAAAGTCCGAGGCCGAAACCGGCGAGCACATCCGCGCCTACGCCTGCGGCGGAGACGGCACCTTCAACGAGTGCATCAGCGGCGCGGTCGGCTGCGAGAACGTTGCCGTCGCCCCATTCCCCACCGGCACCGGCAACGATTTCTGCCGCATGTTCGGCGACGAGATGGATCTCTATCGCGATGCAGGCGCGCTGCTGGACGGCTTTGAGCACCCCATCGACATCATCCACTGCAACGGCCGTTACAGCGCAAACATCTGTTCCGTCGGCATTGACGCGCGCATAGGCACAAGCGTACATAATTACAGCAAGCTCCCGCTCATCGGCGGCTCGACGGCATATGTCGTGTCGGCAGTGGTCGAGATGTTCCGCGGCATATCGCGCCATATGCGCATCACAAGCGGCGATTTCGTCGCGGACGCGAAGCACGCGCTTGTCTGCGCCTGCAACGGGCGCTTCTATGGCGGCGGCTTCAACCCCAGCCTCACCGCCATGCCGGACGACGGGATAATGGACATCTTCGTCGCCAAGAAGCTCAATATTCTCCAGTTCGCCGCGCTCATCGGCAAGTACGCGAAAGGCCGCGCGGATGAGCTGCCCCAGTTCGTCACGCATCTGCGCACCGACAGGATCACGATAGAGTTTGACGAGGACAATGTCGTCAACATCGACGGCGAGGCCATCTTCACCAAAAAAGCGGAACTTCGGCTGCTCCCCAAGGCCGCGCGGCTCATCGTTCCGGCGGGCATGCATTTCTTTGATGAGAGTCTGAAGACCGCAGGCGCCATGGGCTGAGCCTTGACCTCGTAGGAAAAACTCGTAACAAAAAATTTATAAATTTCTCTCCGAATTTTGCGTCAAGGGGCTTGCAAAATAAAAAAAATATGCTATTATATACATCGTTAGCACTCCAGTGTTTTGAGTGCTAACGATGTTGAATTTTGTATTAAAATATTTGGAGGTATATATCATGAAGCTCAAACCTTTGGCAGACAGAGTCGTCCTCCGGCAGAACGCCGCTGAGGAGCGCACCTCCTCCGGTATTTTCCTCACCGCATCCGCGCAGGAAAAGCCCGAAGTTTATGAGGTCGTGGAAGTTGGCCCCGGCGGAATGGTCGATGGCAATGAGGTCAAGATGATCGTCAAGCCCGGCGAGAACGTTCTGGTCGGCAAATACAGCGGCAGCAAGGTCAAGATTGAGGACGAGGAGTACACCATCGTCCGTCAGAGCGACATTCTGGCTGTAATCGAGTAATTTTCCGCTGAAACATTTCTATTCCAAAACTTAATGGAGGTTATATATCATGGCTAAACAGATAATTTACGGCGAAGACGCACGCAAGGCTATTGAGCATGGCGTGAACCAGCTTGCAGATACCGTTAAAATAACCCTCGGCCCCAAGGGACGCAACGTAGTGCTTGACAAGAAGTTCGGCGCTCCCCTGATCACCAACGACGGCGTGACCATCGCGAAGGAGATCGAGCTTGAGGATCCGTTTGAGAACATGGGCGCACAGCTCATCAAGGAAGTCTCCACCAAGACCAACGACGTCGCAGGCGACGGCACCACCAGCGCGACCGTGCTCGCACAGGCGATGATCAACGAGGGTCTGAAGAACCTCGCAGCCGGCGCAAACCCCATGGTCATGAGAAAGGGCATCCAGAAGGCCACCGCAGCCGCTGTCGAGGCCGTCAAGGGCATCTCCCAGCCCGTTTCCGGCTCCAATGACATCGCCCGCGTCGGCACCATTTCCTCCGGCGACGAGCACATCGGCAACCTGATCGCAGACGCGATGGAGAAAGTCAGCCAGAACGGCGTCATCACCATCGAGGAATCCAAGACCGCCGAGACTTACAGCGATGTCGTCGAAGGCATGCAGTTTGACCGCGGCTACCTCAGCCCCTACATGGCAACTGATATGGACAAGATGGAAGCCGTCATTGACGACGCTCTCATCCTCATCACCGATAAGAAGATCTCCAACATTCAGGAGATCCTGCCCCTGCTCGAGCAGATCGTCAAGGCAGGCCGCAAGCTGCTGATAATCGCCGAGGACGTCGAGGGCGAGGCTCTGGCCACCATCGTTCTCAACAAGCTGCGCGGCACCTTCACCTGCGTATGCGTCAAGGCTCCCGGCTTCGGCGACAGACGCAAGGAAATGCTTCAGGACATCGCGATCCTGACCGGCGGCACCGTCGTTTCCAGCGATCTCGGCATGGAGCTGAAGGATGCTGACCTCAGCGTTCTGGGTCAGGCGCATCAGGTCAAGGTCACCAAGGAGAACACCACCATCGTTGATGGCGCAGGCTCCTCCGCTGACATCAAGGCTCGCACCGCTCAGATCGAGCATCAGATAAGCGTCTCCACCTCCGAGTATGACAAGGAGAAGCTGCAGGAGCGTCTGGCAAAGCTGTCCGGCGGCGTTGCCGTCATCAAGGTCGGCGCTGCCACCGAGACCGAGATGAAGGAGAAGAAGCTCCGCATCGAGGACGCTCTGAACGCTACCCGCGCAGCAGTCGCTGAAGGCATCGTTGCCGGCGGCGGCACCGCGTATGTCGTGGCCTCCAAGGCAGCCGACAAGCTGGTCGCCACCCTCAGCGGTGACGAGAAGACCGGCGCCGCGATCGTTGCCCGCGCTCTGAAGGCTCCTATCATGCAGATCGCCGCGAACGCGGGTCTGGAAGGCGCCGTCATCCTCAACAACGTTTACAACAGCCGCAAGGCCAATTACGGCTTCGACGCCGCAAATGACAAGTACGGCGACATGATCGAGCTCGGCATCGTCGACCCGACCAAGGTCTGCCGTAGCGCTCTTGAGAACGCCGCCTCCGTCGCCTCCATGGTTCTGACCACCGAGAGTCTCGTAGCCGACATTCCCGAGAAAAATCCTCCCGTTCCCGCAGCTCCCGACATGGGCGGCATGTATTGATAACGGGTAAAACCTTATAATATCAGCTGTTTCGTGTAATAAGCGTGATAGTTGCACACGATTTGTACGAAGCAGCATGATTCCGGACAGCCCCCGACACTCACTCTATCGAGTGAGTGTCGGGGGCATCTTAGTATCGGTTGACAAGGGCAAACACGGTTTTGGCGGGCGTTGAAATGTGCCGCGCGCTGTGGTATGATTGTCAGCAGATTTCAGGAGGTCAGGCATGAACACATACACAGAGCAGCACGCGATAAGCTATCACAGCGAAGTTCCGGCATGGCTGGGCGAATTCTGCGCCGTACCGGAGATGCAGCGCCTGTGCGGCGTGGGCATGAACTGCGGCTGCGAATACACCTCGTTTCCGCGTTTTCGCGGTCTGCCGCGATATTCCCGCTTCCGGCACAGCGTCGGCGTCTGTCTCATCACATGGCATTTTACCGGCTCGATCGAGCAGGCGCTCGCGGCGCTGTTTCACGATATATCCACGCCGTCCTTCGCGCACACAGTCGATTTTCTGCACGGCGACTACCTGCGGCAGGAGTACACCGAAGGCCGCACCGCCGCGATGATAACGCAGTCCGCGGAGATCACGGCACTGCTCGGCAAATACGGAGTCGCGCCCAACGCCGTGACGGACTATCACCTATACCCCATCGCCGACAACGATAGCCCCCGTCTCTCCGCCGACCGGCTCGAATACACGATCGGCAATCTTGTGGGCTACTCGCTATGCTCCCCCGCCGCACTTCAGGAATACTACGACGCGCTGTACGTCGCCGCAGCGCCCGACGGCGTTCCGGAGCTTGCGTTTCAAAGCGCGGACATCGCCGCTGCCTTTGCGCGCGACGCGCTGAAAATGTCACGCATATACGTGTCAGACGAGGATCGCTGCGCCATGCAGCGGCTGGCCGAGCTGCTACGGCACGCGGTTGAAAAGAGTGTAATAAAACTTGACGACCTGTACGGGACTGAAGACGAAGTGATCGCCCGAATCACAGCCGACGACGGGCTGCACGCCGAGTGGGCGGCCTACCGCGCTCTGCATCGGATGCTCCGCCCCGACGAGGCCGTGCCCGACGCCGCGTGGCGTGTGATACCGGCAAAGAAGCGCTGCATAGACCCGCTCGTCGCTGGCAAGGGGCGGCTATCAGAAATCGACGCGGATTTTGCCGCGGAGCTTTCCTCCTTTATCGGCCAGCCGCTGGACGCGCCGGTGTGCGCAATATGATATGATAGTAAAACAGGCAGAGCCTTGAGGCTCTGCCCGTTTGATATTCTGTTGTGCCCGTTTCACTCACGCGGCAGCTTTGCCGTAACTATCGCCATCAAGCACAGCCCGAGGCACATGAGCTTGAACACTCTGCGATCCGTGAGACACATAGCGTTATTTATAAACATATCTATTATGAGAACCACCGCGACGGCGATCGCAAGGCCGATCGTCACATGACGGATAATAAGCGCAACTTTCTGCATACTCCGCTTCACTCCTTTGGTATGTATATGATATCGCACACGGGTCGTCCGCCGCTGGCGGGCGAATTCACAAGCGAGCTGCCGCAGTCCCACGCCATCACGGACGAGCGGCCTCCGTCCAGATTGTATGCCGCCACGCAGCCCAGCTCCTCAAACAGGGCGGAGAGCAGCGGGCCTGTGGCCTCAGCGCTTGCCGGCCGCTTCTTCTGCGTCATGCCGACGTCCACGGTGTACTGCGCCGGTCAAACCTACGCAGACAAAGCGGACGAGGTGCGGCAGATTGAGGAATTTCTGCGCGGGCAGGGCGTGGAGCGCGTCGAGATGGTCGTCGCGTCGTCCATCGGCGCAGACCTTGCCATGGCGTTCCTGACCCAAACACAAATACCGGTCGGGCACGTTTTCTTCGACGGCGGGCAGTTCGCGCAGATCGGCAAAGCTACGCGCCGCATCATGGTGCCCATGCTGTACCTCGCTATCAAGAGCCTGTACTGGTCGAAGGGCGCGACGCTCGGCAAGATAATGTGGTGCAGCGACGAGGCGATAAAGCCGTACTTCGTCGCGGCGGGCAAGGCGCTGAGCTATGGGAATATCCGCCGCCAGATGGCGGACAGTCTGGAGGACAAGCCCTTCCCGCCGCTGTCCAAGGAGCTGCAGAAGCGCTGCTTCTTTGAATTCGGCAGCGCAGAGGATCACTTCAAGTACCGCGCCGCCGTCATGCAGGCTTATCCCGCGGGCAATTTCCCCGTGTTCGACGGGTATAATCACATGCAGTATCAGATACGCGACCCGAAGGGCTTCGCGGCCATGATGGAGCTGCCGTTCCTTCAGAAAGAATAAAAATTATGGCACAGGCTTTTCAGCCTGTGCCTTTTTCGCGGTCTTTGGCCGTTCCTCGTGGAGAAATCTGCCTACCTGCCTGATGGTATTGATTTTTATTTTTAATGGTGCTAGAATAAATATTCACGATATTCGAATCTCAAGTCAGGGGTAAGCAATGGATCACATACAAGACAGAATGACGGAAGGCTCCATCGCGGGGAAGCTTGTGCGTTTCGCGGTGCCGCTCTTCATAGGCAACCTCTTCCAGCAGCTGTACAACACGGCTGACGCGCTGATAGTCGGCAACATGCTCGGCAACGACGCGCTCGCCGCCGTCAGCTCCACGGGTACGCTCGTGTTCCTGCTGGTCAGCTTTTTTGCGGGCATCTCCGCGGGCGCGGGCGTCGCGATATCGCGCTACTACGGCGCGCGCGAGCACGACAAGATGGAGCTTGCAATACACACAAACATCGCCTTCAACATCGTTGCGGGCATACTGCTGACAATCGTCGGCGTATGCTTCACTCCGACGATACTCCGCTGGATGAGCACTCCGGAGGACGTTTTCGAGCAGGCTGCGCTCTACGTGCGCATCTACTTTGCGGGCAGTCTTGGCCTTGTCATGTATAACTCCTGCCGCGGCATCATGCAGGCCGTGGGCGACAGCAAGCACCCGCTCTACTACCTTATAATATCCTCCGTGCTGAACGTTATTCTCGACATCGTCTTTATAGGCGTATTCAAGACAGATGTTGACGGCGCGGCGCTGGCGACCATTCTTGCGCAGTTTATCAGCTTCTTCCTCTGCGCCGGCAGGCTGCTGACTACCAAGGAGGAATATCGCGTATCCATAAAGAAGATCGGCTTCAACTGTCCGATGCTCCGCCTCATCGTCAACTACGGTCTGCCCTCCGGCCTGCAGAACTCCGTCATCGCTATCGCGAACGTCGTCGTGCAGGCAAATATCAACTCCTTCGGCAAGATGGCCGTCGCGGGCTGCGGCGCCTATGCCAAGATAGAGGGCTTTGCATTCCTGCCTATTACCAGCTTTACCATTGCGCTGACGACCTTCGTCGGTCAGAACCTCGGCGCGGGCGAATACGACCGCACCCGCAAGGGCGCGCGCTTCGGTCTCTGGAGCGCGATAATCCTCGCGGAGCTTATCGCCGTCGTAACATTTTTCGGCGCTCCGGTGCTCGTCGGCGCGTTCACGCAGGAGCCGGAGGCCATCGCTTTCGGCGTGGCGAAGTGCCGCATCTGCGCGCCGTTCTTCTGCCTTCTCGCCGCATCGCACGGTTTCGCGTCGATACTGCGCGGCGCGGGCAAGTCCGTTATCCCGATGGTCGCAATGCTGACCTTCTGGTGCGTAGTCCGCGTGGCGTTCCTGTCGATCATGGTTCCGATCACGCAGAGCATCAATACCGTCAACTGGGTCTACCCGCTCACATGGTTCTGCAGCACGGTGTTCCTGCTGATATACTATCTCAAGGCTGACTGGATACACGCGTTTGAGCGCGAAAAACACAAGGCATAACGGAGGTAAAACGCTATGGCAATGGTCGTTATCGGCACGGTTTTCGTTGATATCAAGGGCTTCCCCGACGATCTGTATATCCCCGAGGGGCGCAACGCGGGACGCGTGGAGATAGTCCACGGCGGCGTGGGGCGCAACGTTGCGGAGGACATCGCAAACGTCGAGCTGCGGCCGCGCTTTGTCGGCATGGTGGATGACACCGCCGAGGGTGCGGAGGTGCTGCGGAAGCTGAAAAACCACAAGGTCAACACCGACTACGTCGCCGTGACGCAGGACGGCATGGGCATGTGGCTGGCCGTGTTCAATAACGGCGGCGACATTGCAGGCTCGATATCCAAGCGTCCGACCTCCGACGCGATGCTGCGCATGCTTGAAGAGAAAGGCGATGAGATATTTGCCGACGCCGACAGTATCGTCATCGAGATCGATCTCGACAAGGAGCTTATCAAAACCGTTTTCAGGTACGCCGAGAAGTACCATAAAAAGGTGTACGCCGTGGTCGCAAACATGTCCATCGCCTCGCAGCGGCGCGACTTTCTGCAGTCGATCGACTGCTTTGTCTGCAACGAGCAGGAGGCGGGAATTCTGTTCGTCTGCGATTTCAGCGGCCTGACTCCGGAAGAGCTGTGCGAGGAGCTGTCGCGGCGTGTCGTCAGCGCGCGGATCCCCTCTATGGTCGTCACGATGGGCAGCCGCGGCGCGGTGTATGCCGACATGAATGGCGACAAGGGCGTATACCCTGCACGCAAGGTCAAGGTGCGCGACACTACCGGCGCTGGCGACGCGTTCTGCGCGGGCGTTGCGATCGGCCTGACCTACGGCAAGACGATGCGCGAAGCGGTCGAGATCGGCACGCGGCTCGCGTCCTCGGTCATCACCGTGTCCGAGAACGTCTGCCCCCGTTTCCTCCCGCAGGAGCTGGGTCTGGACGTGAAAATAGAAGAATAATCGGCACCAAACCGGCAGCTTCCCCAAATGCGGACGCTGCCGGTTTTGCATACTTGCCGTAAAGGGTGCTATGGTGTATAATCCGAGAAGGTGATGAAAATGCTTCAGGAAGCGATAATAACTAAAATCCGTGACGACGGCCTCGCAGAAGTCGTCGTTGAGCGTCTCGGCATCTGCGGCGGCGACTGCAATAATTGCCGCGAGTGCAGATACGAGCATCTTATGAAATCCGTCGTACAGAACCCCATCGGCGCGCGGCGCGGCCAGCACGTTATGATCGATACGCCGACGATGGGCGTGTTCAAAGGCGCGCTGGCGATATATGTTCTCCCGCTCGTGACGCTGTTCTTGGGCTATTTTATAGCGGCCGCACTGGGGCTTGGAGAGTCGGCATGCATCATAGCGGCCTTCGCCGCGGCCGGTATAGGCATAGTCATTGCCGTCGTCATAAGCCGCGCACGCTACCGCGCGGATCCCACGCCGACAAAGATTGTGAGTGTGATAGAGCCTAATGCAGAATAAAACATTAAAGATAGACAGGGCGTTTTTCCTGCTGCTTGTATTGATATTCCTCGCCGGACTTTTGAGGACCGTGTTCCGCCCAAAGGAGATAAACGAATATGAAAACCGCTACGCCAACCAATTGGCGCCGCTGACTGCGGCCTCGTATGCCGACGGCAGCTTTCAGGACGGAATGGAGAGCGCGCTTTCGGATCAGGTGCAGTTCTCTCAGCTTGCGAAGAAGACCTATAACTTTGTCACCTCATACGCGGCGGTGCCGCTGATTGCTCCGCTTGAAAACCTCACGCACGGCTACGTTTCCGCCGGCGACGTGTCTTTTTATGAAAGCAAGATAGTATACCAGCCATGGACGTATTTGCAAACGGAATGGCTTGAGGCGAAGGCAGAAAACCTGAACGCGGCCATCGCCGCACATCCGGAGCTTGAGTTCTATGCGTACTACATAGAGAAGGATACCGATATCGATTTCACCACCGGGCAAAAGATAGACGCGTCAGAGTCTATGCTCTCCATGCTGAACCTCCCGGACTCGCACAAAGGCATATATGAGATAAACAGCTTTGAGGAGTTCAACGAGCGGTTTTACAACACGGATCATCACTGGAATTATATCGGCTCATATGAGGCATACAGGGATGTTCTTTCTGTCTTAGGCGGCGGCGAGCCGCTTGAGCCGACCGGCGTTTATCACTCCGGACTTCGCTTTTCAGGTGCAAAATCTAAGCAGTTTTCGAGATTTTTCAGCGATGAGATGACTATATACAGCTTTGACTTCCCGCCCATGGAAATACAAGTGGACAGAGTTGAGTCAGACTACGGTATGCAAGATGAGCTTCTGCGCGGCGAGCTTGGCTGGGTATCTTACGGCGGTGTGTACGGCGGGGATAACGGCGAAGTGATATTCGACACCGGCAAAGACGGCGACAATATACTCATCTTCGGCAACTCGTATGACAACGCGATACTCAAGCTTCTGGCAAGCCACTTTTCCAAAACTTACAGCATAGACCTCCGTAATTATGAGCACACATTCGGTGAAAAGTTCGATTTCGACAGCTATGTCCGCGAACATGACATCTCAAAGGTGCTCTTCATAGGCGACATCAGTTTCTATACTATGTCTGAATTTATGATCTGATCGGAGAATCAATATGCTGTTTTCAAGTCTGACTTTTTTATATTTCTTTCTGCCGATAGTCCTGATACTATACTTCGTCATAAACAACCGCACATGGCGCAACGCCGTGCTGCTCGTCTCGTCGCTCGTGTTCTATTCGTGGGGCGAGCCGAAGTACGTGTTCCTGATGCTGGCGTCTACGCTCGTCGCATGGCTGTGCGGTCTCGGCATAGACAGATTCAAAGAAAAGCGGCGGATATCGCGCGCGTTTCTGATAGCATCGCTCGTCCTCCTGCTCGGCAGTCTCGCAGTGTTCAAATATCTCAACTTCTTTGTTGAAAATCTCAACCGGATAGACGGTGTCGCGCTGAAGGTGCGGAATATTGCCCTGCCAATCGGCATAAGCTTCTACACCTTTCAGATACTTTCCCATCTTATCGACCTGTATTGGGAAAAGGTCAGCGTACAGGAGAGCTATTTCCGCTTCACGCTGTACGTCTGCCTGTTCCCGCAGCTCATAGCCGGGCCTATCGTCCGCTACGAGACTGTCGAGCGCGAGATATCGCTCAGGCGCGAGAGCTGGGAAGAAGCTGTCGGCGGGATGCGCCGGTTCATTCTGGGTCTTGCGAAAAAGGTGCTCATTGCGAACAACGTCGCCGCAGTTGCGGAGTATATCTATTCGTCGAGCAGCGCGGGGAGCGGAGCCTATTGGCTGGCCGCCGTATGCTACACGCTTCAGATATACTTCGATTTCTCCGGTTACAGCGACATGGCCATTGGCCTTGGCCGCATATTCGGCTTCCACTTCCTTGAAAACTTCAACTACCCGTACATCTCCCGCTCCGTTACGGAGTTCTGGCGGCGCTGGCACATAAGCCTTTCAAGCTGGTTCCGCGACTACGTATATATCCCGCTCGGCGGGAATCGGGTCAAGACCTCGCGCTGGATACTGAACATTCTCATCGTATGGGCGCTCACCGGCTTCTGGCACGGCGCGCAGTGGAACTTCATTCTCTGGGGTCTGTACTACGCAGTCCTGCTCCTGTGCGAAAAGCTTCTGTGGGGCGAGGCGCTCAAGAAGCTGCCCTCCGCCGTACAATGGATTTATACGATGCTGCTTGTGATCATCGGCTGGGTGCTGTTTGACAAGACGGACTTCGCTCAGCTCGGCCATGTGATAGGCGTGATGTTCAGCTTCGTGCCCACCGGCTGGACGACGCTTCTGGCCGGCGACGTGTCGAAGCCCTTTAATCTCGCGTTCATTATCCCCGGCATCCTGTTCTCCTTCCCCGTCGCCAGTAAACTGCACATCCAAGAGAAGGGCACGGTATCGGCCATAGCCGTGAATCTCATGTATATAGCGCTTCTCGCCGTGTGTATTGCATTTATCATAAGCTCCAGCTATAATCCGTTTATCTATTTCAGGTTCTGAAACCGTATTTTCCCCCGCCGAATTAAAATCGGCGGGGGATTTTTTATTCTCCCGCCGGGATCCGGAAAAAAATTTCCGCGGGGCTTGACAAATTAGAGGACTCGAACTGTAATTCATAACGCTGTTATGAAACACTGTTATGAATTGAGGCATGACTATGGCAAAACAGCTCGAGGGCGTATCCGAACGCATACTGAACTGCGCAAAGGCAGAATTTCTGGACAAGGGCTATACCGACGCGTCGCTGCGCGCTATCGCCGCGGCGGCCGACACCAGCACCAATTCCATCTACGTCCGCTTCGGCGATAAGGAGGGGCTGTTTTCGGCCATCGTCGAGCCTGCGCTGAACGAGATGACAGAGCGCTTTCTGAAAATTCAGGAGGAGTTCCACCGCATGGACAGCACCGCGCAGTCCGCCCACATGGCGGAATACGCCGACGGCGGCACGATGGAACTGGTGGACTACATGTACGACCACCTGGACGAATTCCGGCTGCTGCTCGACGCGTCCTACGGCACGCGCTTTCATAACTTCATCGATGAACTGGTACGTATTGAGGTCGAATACACCTATAAGTACATGGAGACCTCCGGCTGGAAGCTGTAACGCACGTTTCCCGGAGAATAAACATCGCCCCAAAGTTCCGCATTGCGGAGCTTTGGGGCGTTTTTCGCGCAATTAAGAAAAGTTAAGTATACATACAGTCGCCTACATTATATAATAATGTCATCATTACATACGGAGGGACGACATATGGCGAAACGCTTTATGGCTCTGCTGCTAGCGCTTTTATTGCTTCTGTCGCTTTCGGCCTGCGCATCTGCTCCGGCTGGCAGTGTTGAAAGTCCCAGCCACTCCCCCGCCGTTGCTGCCGAGCCGTCAGACAGCCCCGCGCTGCCGGAAGATATCGAGCTTGGCGAGGTCTACGACAAAAGCACCGTGGAGCTTCCGGGCAATTCCGTATATCTTCAGGACGCCGTAACGACCGGGAGCCGTCTGTTTCTGTACGGGCTGGACGAATCGCAGACGCCCTGCTTTTACATAATGGACGCCGGGACGCGCAGCATCGAGCCGTACGCCATTGATGTTCCGGGCAGTATCGCCGCCGTCTGTCAGAGCCGCGATGACGTGCAGGCCGTGCTGGCAATCGACGAGGCCGGTCAAAGCGTTCTGCACATGTTCTCTGACGGCGCGGAGACCGGCAGCGTGACGCTCTCCCTTCCGAAAAACGCCGCAAGCGACGTAATACTCGGCGCGGCTCTGGTCGGCGAGCATCTTATAATCACCGGCGCCAACGAGCTTTTGCTGTACGGCATCGACGGCACACCGGAAAAGAGTCTCGGCGAATACTCGCGCTTCGCCGCCTGCATTCTCAACAATGACGGCACGGTGCTTATCTGCCACGGCGTCCCCGCCGCGCTCGGCGCGTATGAGACAAAAACATGCTTCACGCTTCTAGACAGCGGCATGAACGAGCTTGGGCGCTATGAGCTTCAGGAGGAATTCAGCAGCTTCCACAAGAGCGCCAAGCCCGGCCATGTGCTGGTACGCGGCGGCAATACGCTGTACAAGCTTGACTACGCCAGCGGCGAAAAAGCCGCCCTGATAGACTGCTTCACGAGCAGTATGCACACAAATACACTGATTTCTCTCGACGATGACAGCTATTTCGGCATCGAATCAGGCCGTCCGGTGCTGTGGTCTCTGCCCGACGGCAGCAGTGTGGTCACTCTGACGCTTGCGGCGTACAACGCGAATTATCCGCTGCTCTGCCTTATCGAGGAATACAACGCGCAGAGCACGGGGTACAAAATTTCCGTCATCGACTACGCCGAGTTTGACGCGCAGGGCGTGGCGGCCGGTATGACCCGGCTTCAGGCCGACATCGCGGCCGGTTTCGCCCCGGACATGTATGATCTGGCGAACCTGCCGGTCGAAAAATACGTGAAAGCCAGGCTGCTTGATGAGCTGTCGCCGTGGTTCGGCGAGGGCGAGGAAGTCAGTCTCGCCGACTTTGTCCCCGGCGCGGCACGCGCCATGGCGGCCGATGGGGAGCTTTATTACATCACGCCGTCGTTCAGTCTCCTGCTTATGGCCGCGCCGGATGAGCTTGTCGGCTCCCGCGAGCGCTGGACTCCCGGCGAATTTCTGGGCATCACCGCCGGTCATTCGCCCGCAGAGCTGCTCGGCACGTCGATGACGCCGGAGGATTTCATCTCGTACGTGCTGCTCTTCAACGGCAGCGAGTATATCGACCGGGAGAGTCTGACCTGCCATTTCGCGGACTCCGGCTTCGCCGAACTGCTTGAGTTTGCGGCACAGCTTCCGGACAGCAGCGCGAGTTCGGACAGCGGGGATTTCGGTCAGGTATACTTGGGCGATCAGCTTCTGCTGCCCGTGCAGCTTGGCACTGCCGCGCTCAAATTACTCTCCTTCATTGACGCGGCGTACCACGGGAACGCGCGCTGCATCGGCTTCCCGTCCGAGTCGGGCACAGGCATCGCCGTAACTCCGTCTGTCTCGGTCGGGGTATCCGTGTCGTCCCATCACAAGGACGGCGCGCGGGACTTTCTGTATTATCTGCTGGGCAGCGGCGGGCAGTCCAGCCCCAATCTGCCGCATATTCCGGTCATACAGAGCGCGCTGGATGCCCGCACGGAGCGTTGGGTCGAGGAGTACAAGGAGTTCACTCCCGCTCTGGCCCAATATGTGGACGGCGAACCGCTCACGATTGAATGTACCGCCCCCGCCGAGGATATTTCCCGCGCGCTTTACGCGCTGATAGATCGCGCCTCGCTGGTCAACACGACCGACAGCGAGCTGCTGCAAATCGTGCTGCGCGAGAGCAAGGTGTACTTCGGCGGCGGAACGACCGCCCGGCAGGCCGCGCAGGCCATAGATGCGAAGGTGTAGCTATACCTCGCCGAGCAGTACGGATGAACTCAGAGAAGGAGCAGCTATGGAGATCAGTCAGTTTTTCATAAACGGCGACATAAAGGGCGCCATCGCGTACATGCGCGAGCACGAGGAATTCAAAGACATTCTTCCCGCGTACACCGCAATTTTTGAAAACTGCGAATACCGCAGCTATGACATACCGGATGCGCTCAACGACATTCTGCGCTTGTATCAGATATATTTCCGTGATGTCTTTTATTGCGGCTTGCCTGAGCCTGAGGCCGCGTACAAGCTGCTGACAGGGCTGAGATTGCTCCTGAATATGCCGGACGCAGACGAAGAGCTTCTGGCCGAGCGGCTTCAAGCGGCGTTTGAAGCAAATGGCTATCATGCGCTTTTTGGGAAAACGCAGGGCTACTACGGCCCATATGTCTGGCGGGAAACGGTTCCGACCGTCTACCGCGTCGAGCTGCCGGACGGGACGGCGGAATATACGGTCAACATTCTCAAAGGCTTCGTATTCCGGAGCTGGATGGATTATCTGACCTTCGGCAGGTACGGTACTGGTGGCTGGGCTTCACCCGACGGCACGATCAACTGCGTCGAGCAGGCGTATGATTTTGAGAGCGAACGTTTCCTTGTTTCCCTGTTGAAGCATGAAGCGCAGCATGCCATGGATATGAAACGATTCCCGAAAATCACCCCCGCGGAGCTGGAATACCGCGCAAAGCTTGTGGAACTGCATTACTCCGGCGATCTTGGTCTGCTGCAAAAGTTTTTATCGGAAGCGGACGAGAGTAGAACAGGCGACAGTCACGCGGCAGCATCAGCGAGAATCAGACGCGAGTTTGCGGGTACTGATCAAGCAAATCTTCCCTCCATTCAAGCACGGGCACGCGAACTGCTCCACGCGCATACAAAAGAGCTGGAAGTAAAATACGGGCATTAAAAAACCGGCGTGACTTCAAGAGTCACGCCGGTTTTTTGCGTACACGCCGCCAGAATTCCGGCTCTTTTCATCAGCCCAGCAGGCCGTATTCGGCTTTGAGCTGCAATATGCGCAGGACGCTCTCGTCGATGCGCTCCTCGCTTATCTCTCCGGCACGAACCGCGTTCAGGACGCCGTCGAAGGACGCGGCATAATCGTACGGCATGAGGATTATATCCGCTCCGGCCTTGACCGCAAGCACGGCGCTTTCGGCGGGGCTGTAATTCTTGGTTATTGCGCCCATGGCGAGCGAGTCTGTGATTATCACGCCATCATAGCCCAGCTCCCCGCGCAGCCTCTGCGTGAGCAGTTCATACGACAGCGAGGCGGGCAATCCGTCGTCCGTGACCTGCGGCAGAGTTATGTGTGCCGCCATCAGCATATCCGTCCTGTCGAGCACGGATTCAAACGGGATAAGCTCGCAGTCCAGCATCTCCGCCCAGCTCTTGCCGAGCGAGACATAGTCGTTGTGCGAGTCGCCGGTCGTGTCGCCATGGCCTGGAAAATGCTTGACGCAGGTCATTATGCCCGCGCTGTGCAGCCCGTCCACCGCCGCCCCGACCATGACCGCGACCTGCTTCGGGTCACTGCCGAAAGCGCGGCTGCCGATTATGACGTTGTCGGGATTGGAATTTGTATCCGCCACCGGTGCAAAGTCGAGGTTGAAGCCGTACTCTCGCAGATATTCCCCGATGGACGCGTACATATTGCGCACAGCGTCCTCGCCCGCGGCGGCCTCGGCCTGCGCCCCGTCATATCTGGGCACGTCAAAGGCCGCGGAACCGGCGACGCGGGATACGGCACCGCCCTCCTCGTCGGTCGCAATGAACGGCGCAAAGTCGGATTCGTCCCGCAGCGCCGAGATGAACGCGTCGAGCTGATCTGGATCCTGAATATTTTTGCCGAACAGGACAAAGCCGCCCGCCGGACGGAGCGCAAGCTGCGCCGCCATATCCCCGCTCAGCGCTGACACGCCGTACTGCGATGCGTCATGAACCTGCTCCGGCGTCAGGTCGGTGTCCAGCGATTCGGGGCGGATAATGAACAGCTGGCCGACCTTCTGTTCAAGAGTCATGCCGGCAAGCAGCGCGTGCACGGTGTCAGGCTCCGTATCTCCGCCAGAGACCTCCGGCGTGTCGCTCGGCTCTATTATTATCTCGGCGCTGCCAGGGTTCGGCTCGACCGTGGGTGCGGGCGCATGATCAGCCGCGCCGCAGCCCATGAGGAGCATCAGCGAGAGCGCGGTAATGAATGCAGAGAGTTTTTTCAAGGCCATACCTCCAGAATGCTAGAATGGATAGCATGTATGATACGCCAATATCCCCCCGCTGTCAAGCGCCCATACCGCGCGGGCGGCACAGCATGGCGTACTGCTTTATATCCGTATCGGGAATTGCTGAGACATCCGCCGTCTTGAAGCCGAGGTGCATGTATATCCGTGTATTGATCTCCTTGTGCGTTTCAAGATAGAGTGGAGCGCCGCGAGAAAATATCGCCAGTCATCGCGCCCCTGTGTCCTCCCGCCGAGCAGATACCTTATAGACGGATCGTCATGGAAGGCTGCAGCCATGAGCCGCGCGGCTTTTTCCAAATCGCTCTTCCGCACGGAATATGCACAGCCGCTTAAGGCGTCCGCGAGGCTTATATCGTTTGAATCGTTCATTTAATTTTACCTCCAATGAAAAAGAGCCGATAACCAGAAGATTTCTCTCGGGTTATCGGCTCAGGCTTTATTATATTCTGCCAAAGCTTGTTGTTATTTTGCCCATAATATGTTATCATATTGTTGAAATATAACAAACTTGGAGGTTGAAGTCTTGGAGTATCTTGCCCATATTGCCGATGACGGCAGAGTACAGACCGTTTCAGAACACCTTCGCGGCACGGGCGAACTCGCCGCGGGTTTTGCCGCACCGTTCGGCGCGGCTGACGAAGCGCGCGCCGCCGGACTGCTGCATGACATCGGCAAATACAGCGCCGCATTCCAGCAGCGGATCCGCGGAAGCGCCGTGTCCGTTGACCACTCCACCGCCGGAGCGCAGGAAGCACGTAACCGCAGGGACCTGCCTGCGGCGCTTGCCATCGCCGGGCACCACGGCGGTATACCCGACTGCGGCAACCTTAATGATGCAGCCGACGATACGACCCTCCAAGGCCGTTTAAAACGTAAGCTGCCGACATATGACGAATGGCAGCGTGAAATCGCTCCTCCATCTGCCAAGCCTCCCGCATGGGCATTGTCGGACAGCACCACTGCCGCGTTTTATACGCGTATGCTGTACTCCTGTCTGGTAGACGCCGATTTTCAGGACACTCAGGATTTTATGGACGGCCAAGCCGCGCCGCGCGGCGGCGGCGAATCAATATCCGCACTTCTCGAAAAAGTGAGAGCGAAAGCCAAGGGCTATCTGGAAAAGCCCAAAAGTTCGGTTGCATCCCAGCGCAATGCAGCGCTTCGCGCCTGCATGGAGCGCGGCGCACAGTGGGAGCAGGGTATGTATACGCTTACCGTGCCCACCGGCGGCGGCAAAACCTTCGCTTCTCTGGCATTCGCGCTGGAACACGCGGCGGCGCACGGCATGTCACGCGTGATATACGTCATTCCATACACTTCGATAATTGACCAGACTGCCGGCGTGTTCGCCGAGCTTCTCGGCGAAGAAAACGTTCTCGCCCACTACTCTGCCGCCGAATATCTCCTCGCAGAGTCGGAAGATCTGACCCCCGCGCAGTATCGCAAGCTGCTCGCCAGCGAAAACTGGGATGCTCCCATTGTTGTCACGACTGCCGTGCAGTTTTTTGAATCGCTCTACTCAAACCGCAGCAGCCGCTGCCGCAAGCTGCACAATATTGCAAACAGCGTGATTATTTTTGACGAGGCGCAGACTCTGCCGAAGGATTACCTCCTGCCGTGCCTTTCGGCTATCGCCCAGCTCGTGGAGCACTACCATGTCACATCCGTGCTCTGCACGGCCACTCAACCAACGCTTGCGCCGCTTTTTGAGCGCCTCGCGCCCGAACTGACACAGCGCGAAATATGTCCCGATGTTGCCGGAATGTACAGCGCGCTGCGCCGCACCGAGATACATGATCTCGGCTGCATCTCCACTGACGAGCTTTGCTCTCGGCTGCAGGCACACGAGCAGGTGCTGTGCGTTGTGAACCGGCGCAAGACGGCGCAGGAGCTGTACGCCGCTCTGCCGTACAGCGGCAGCTACTGCCTCACCACGCTGCTGTGCGCGGCTGACCGCAAACGCCAGATAGACGAGATACGTGCCCGGCTCGATGCTGGTATGCCGTGCCGCGTAGTCTCAACGTCGCTTATAGAAGCGGGCGTCGATGTGGACTTCCCCGTCGCCTACCGCGAACAATGCGGGCTTGATTCGCTGCTGCAAACCGCCGGACGCTGCAACCGCGAGGGACGCAATGAGCCCGCGGACAGTCTCGTGTACCGTTTTCGGCTTGACGGGCAGGCCGCGCCGCAAATGCTGGCGCAGAATATCAGCGCCATGAACTACGCTGCAAGGCGGCATGCCGACCTGTCCTCGCCTGAGGCAATAAAAGCTTATTTCAATGAGCTTTTCAACCTCCGCAGCCCTGACCTGCTCGACAAAAAGCACATACTTTCCATGATAGAAAACGGCGTCAGCGGCTGTATGCTGCCGTTTGCTCAGGTTGCGGAGCTGTTCAGGCTCATCGAGACGCCCACAAGAACCGTATATCTGCCGCTCGGCGCTGGCGCTGAGCTGTGCCGACAGCTGCGCGACGGGAAGATGAGCCGCGGACTCCTGCGTCGTCTCGGCGTATATTCCGTTGAATGCTACGACGCGCAGTTCAACGCGCTTGACCGATCCGGCGCGCTGGAGCTTCTGCCTGACGGCTCGGCGATACTTATCGACATGACGAAGTATGATCCGAAAACCGGTCTCGCGCTCGACGCGGAAACCGGATTAGGCTTGTTTATATAATGAAACGCAAAAAGCAGCGAAGAATGTACCTCCGCCGCTTTTTGCGCTAAAAATTAACTAATTATTTCAATCCTCACTCAAAAGTTTCACTTCGAGCGACTATATTATAGTATACCTGCAATCGGCTCCAAATTCAACTATTTAAAATATTGTAATTATGCTATTGACAAATGTCAAAAACTGTTGTATTATCCAATCACAGGGTTTTAAATATTAATTAATTGAAATCAGAAAAGGAGGTAGTTTTGTGGCGCAAAAGCATATAACAGTAAGCGCCCCGACCTGCAGCGGAAGGAGGTGGTGCGTATGTCTATGCTGATAGAGGTCTGGGGCGATTACGCCTGCTTTTCCCGCCCGGAGATGAAGTCCGAGCGAGTGAGCTATGACGTGATGACCCCGTCCGCCGCGCGCGGTCTGGTCGAAGCGATCTATTGGCATCCCGGTCTGAAATTTACTGTGGACCGCATCTACGTGCTCTCCCCGATCAGGTTCACCAACATACGCCGCAACGAGGTCAAGGCCACGCTTCTCGCTTCCGCGGCGCTGAGTGCGGCAAAGGGCGGCACACCGCCGGTACTGTACACCACGCAGGAGATACAGCAGCGCGCCGCGATGGTGCTTCAGGACGTGCACTATGTTATCGACTGTCATTTTGACCTGACGGGCAAAGCCGCCCCAAGCGACAATCCGGGAAAGTTTCAGGATATCCTGCGCCGGAGGCTCGCAAAAGGGCAGTGCTATCACACGCCGTACTTCGGCTGTCGGGAATTCCCCGCCAGCTTCCGCGAGTGGCAGGGAGGAACCATTCCCGCCATCGAGCTGACGCAGGATCTCGGCTGGATGCTGTACAACATGGACTACTCCAATCCGAAAGACATAAAGGCGCAGTTCTTCCGCGCGCGGCTTGACCGCGGCGTACTCGACTGCCGGAACGCGGAGGTGCACACATGATATTACAGGCTCTGACCGCGTACTATGAGGCGATGCTGAAAAAGGACATCGTCGCCCCGCCGGGCTGGGACAAGACTTTCAAGGTCAGCTTCTGGCTTGAACTGAACGACAGCGGCGAGCTTATCGACGTCATCGACCAGAGGCACGACGAACCACGCGGCAAGAAAACCGTGCTCGTCCCTCTCCCGACGAGCGTCCCCGCTCATGTCAAACGCTCTTCCGGCGTCGCGGCAAACTTTCTCTGCGATAACTCGTCCTATATTTTCGGCGCAGATGAGAAAGGCAAGCCTGAGCGCGCTGTGCAGTGCTTTGAAGCATGCGCCGCGCTGCACCACACGCTGCTGGACGGCGTCGATTCTCCGGCAGCGCGGGCTGTGCTCGCATTCTTTGACACATGGCAGCCGGAACTCTCCGCCGCACATCCGCTGCTTGCCGAGCGCTGGAAAGATATCACCGACAACGCAAATCTCGTATTCTGCTACGACTATGCCGACGGCCGCCATCCAGTAACCGAGGATCCGGCGATTCAGGACGCATGGCAGCGGCATTATCACAATACTGCCCCGGACACCGCAATGGCGCAGTGCCTTGTTACCGGGCAGACCGCCCCCATCGCCGCAACACACCCCGCCATAAAGGGAGTGCCCGGCGCACAGAGTTCCGGAGCCGCGCTCGTATCGTTCAATGCCCCGGCCTTCTGCTCCTACGGTCACGAGCAGGGCGGAAACGCTCCCGTAAGCAAATACGCCGCGTTTGCCTATACCTCCGCGCTCAACACACTTCTCGCCGACCGTGACCGCTGCAAAATCATAGGCGACACCGCCGTAGTCTGTTGGGCGGAAAATGCCGATAATGCCGCGGCAGACCTTGGAATGGATGCTATATTCGGTATTCCGGAAGACCGCGGCGTGCAGGAGTCCGACGTAACGGCGGCGCTTAAAGCCCTTGCCGCGGGGAAAAGCTGCGATTGGCTGGATGGGCTCATCCTCCCCGATCAGCATGTATACTTTCTCGGTCTCGCGCCGAATGCCGCCCGGCTCTCCGTGCGCTTTTTCCTCCGAGACAGCATACGCCGCTTTGCCGAGCACATAAATCAGCACCGCGAAGCGCTTGAGATCGTCCGTCCGGCAAATGACCCGTGGGAGGATCTTCCTGTCTGGAAGCTCGTGCGCGAGACAGTCAATCAAAAAGAGCGCAACCCCTCCCCAGCTCCGCAATTGGCCGGTGACCTCATGCGAGCGATCCTCACCGGCTCCCGCTACCCCGCCACGCTGCTCAACGGCGTGACGCTCCGCATCCGCGCCGAGCGGGAAATCACCCGCGGCCGCGCCGCGATAATCAAAGCCTATTACACAAGAAACCGTTCAAAATATTGCCCTGAGGAGGTACTTACCGTGACACTCAACGACGAAAGCGAATATCTGCCCTATGTTCTCGGACGGCTCTTTGCCGTGCTGGAGGCCGTGCAGGACGCTGCGATCCCCGGCATCAACACTACTATCAAGGATCGCTACTTCAACTCCGCCTGCGCTACGCCCGCCGTCATTTTCCCGACCTTGATCAAGCTCGCTCAGAAGCATCTGCAAAAGCTTGATACGGGTAAGAGCATCCACTATAACCGGCAGCTTACGGCACTTATGGGCATGATTCACGAGGGCTTTCCCGCCCGCATGACCCTGCCGGAACAGGGGGCATTCCAGCTCGGCTACTATCATCAGACGCAGAAACGCTATGAAAAGAAAAATAAGGGGGAAAACTAAAATGTCTGAAGCTATAAAAAACCGCTATGATTTTGTGATCCTGTTCGATGTGGAAAACGGAAATCCCAACGGCGATCCTGACGCAGGCAATATGCCCCGCGTTGACCCCGAGACCGGTTACGGCCTTGTGACCGACGTATGCCTCAAGCGCAAAATACGCAACTATGTTGAAACGCTGAAAGAGGACGAGGACGGCTACCGCATATACATCAAGGACGGCGTCCCCCTCAACAGCAGCGACAAGGCCGCAATAACCGCCCTCGGCATCTCTGAGGATCTCAAAGCCGCGAAAAAGGACGATAAAGAAATAGACCGCAAACTGCGCGACTATATGTGCGCAAATTATTATGATATCCGTACTTTCGGCGCGGTAATGACGACGTTTGTAAAAGGCGCGCTCAGCTGTGGTCAGGTCAGAGGCCCTGTGCAGATTGGTTTCGCCCGCTCCATAGACCCGATCGTCCCGCAGGAAGTCACCATAACCCGCGTTGCTATCACCACCGAGGCCGACGCAGAAAAGAAGGGCACCGAAATGGGACGCAAGCACATTGTGCCTTATGCGCTCTACCGCGCAGAGGGCTTCGTCTCCGCTAATCTCGCCCGCAAAACCACCGGCTTCTCCGAAGACGACCTCGCGCTGCTTTGGCAGGCCATACTCAACATGTTTGAAAACGATCACTCCGCCGCCCGCGGCAAGATGGCCGTGCGTGAACTCATCGTCTTCAAGCACGAATCGGAGCTTGGCAATGCGCCGTCCTACAAGCTTTTCGACGCCGTGACCGTCAGCAGAAACGACGGCGTTGATATTCCCCGCAGCTACCGCGACTATACCGTAACCGTCGCCGAGAATATTCCTGATGGAGTGACCTGCGAGAGGCTTTCGTGATGTACGAGCCTGACGACTGCTTGATGATCTCCGGCTTGCAGCACTTCCGCTTCTGCCGGAGGCAGTGGGCGCTGATACACATTGAGCAGCAGTGGGCGGAAAATCTTCGCACGGTTGAGGGTGAACTGATGCACGAGCGTGCGCATGACGAAAGTCTCCGCGAGAGCCGCGGCGACACGATCATTACCCGCAGTCTGCGCGTATATTCCCTTACGCTCGGGCTGAGCGGTCAGTGCGATGTTGTTGAATTCCGGCGCAGCACGCAAGGCGTTCCGCTTGCCGGGCACGACGGGCTGTGGCTGCCGTACCCCGTCGAATACAAACGCGGCAAGCCCAAAGATGACGGCTGTGACGAATTGCAGCTGTGCGCACAGGCGATGTGCCTTGAAGAGATGCTGTGCTGCACAATTGACAGCGGCGCGCTGTTCTACGGTGAACCGCGGAGGCGTACGCGTGTGGAGTTCACAGATGCACTGCGCCAAGAAGTCATTGACGATGCCGCCGAGATGCATGAGCTGTACCGCCGCGGATACACGCCGCGCGTAAAGCCGACCAAGTCATGCAACGCCTGTTCGCTCAAGGAGCTGTGCCTGCCGCGGCTGTCGCGGACAGGCACGGTGGCCGCCTACCTGCGCGATAACATGGAGGACACGCCATGAAGAAACTGCTCAACACTTTGTTTGTCACAACGGAGGACGCATACCTCAGCCTTGACGGGGAGAACGTCGTTGTGAACCGTGAAAAGCAGGAGCTTGCGCGTTTCCCACTGCACACGCTGTCCGGAATCATCGCCTTCACCTACGCCGGTGCATCCCCTGCGCTCATGGGCGCATGTGCCAAACGTGATATTGCGCTGAGCTTCTGCACTCCGCGCGGCCGCTTTCTCGCGAGATGCGTCGGCGAGACGACCGGCAATGTGCTACTTCGGCGCATGCAATACCGCGCGGCAGATGATCCTTTTCAAAGCTGCCGCATTGCCCGAAATATGATATTCGGGAAGCTGCACAACGCCCGCTGGAGCATTGAGCGCACGAAGCGCGATCACGGCCTTCGTGTTGATGTTAATAGGCTTCAGGCGTCCATCGACCGGATCAAAGGTCTTTACCCCCTTGTCATGGAAGAGATCTCGCTGGACTCGCTCCGCGGAGAAGAGGGCGCAGGTGCACAGGCATATTTTGACGTGTTCGACGATATGATCCTTCGCAGCAAGGATGAGTTTTATTATCGCACGCGCAGCCGCCGTCCGCCGCTCGACAATGTCAACGCCATGCTCTCATTCGCCTATTCCCTGCTTGGAAACGACTGTGCCTCGGCGCTTGAGAGCGTGGGGCTGGACGCTTATGTCGGCTTCATGCACCGCGACCGGCCAGGACGGTCTTCTCTTGCACTCGATCTGATGGAGGAGCTTCGCCCCTGTTTTGCAGATCGGTTTGTTCTGTCACTCATCAACAACCGCGTCATTACCCCTTCGGATTTTGAGCACACCGACAGCGGCGCAGTGCTTTTGACCGACAATGGCCGAAAGGCATTTTTGAAGGCTTGGCAGGAGCGCAAGCGTGATGTTATTACCCATCCATACCTCAAAGAGAAGCTGTCCTGGGGGCTTGTACCGTATGTTCAGGCGCTGCTTCTCGCGCGGTATCTGCGTGATGACTTGGATGAGTATCCGCCGTTTCTGTGGAAGTGAGGAGGCAAATGCTTGTTCTGATAACTTATGACGTGAATACTGAGGGCGCGGGAGGAAGACGCCGGCTGAGAAAAATCGCTAAAGAGTGCATAAATTATGGTCAGCGCGTTCAGAACTCCGTGTTTGAGTGCCTCGTTGATCCCGCACAGTGCCGAAAGCTCCAGCACACTCTGTGTTCTATCATGGACGAGGAGCGCGACAGCCTGAGGTTTTACTACCTCGGGGATAAGTACCAAACCCGCATAGAGCATTTCGGCTCTAACTCGGGTTACGAGCCTGAGGGGGTGCTGATGGTCTGACTGCGAAGCAGAAGCTTACACATTTCTGCTGGGCGCTTCGCACCGAAAAATGAGCGTCAGCCCAAAGTTTTTATATGCTTACATACGTTTTTTGTAGGTAAGGCATCCCTTTCAGCGGGATATTTGTAACTCTTGCGCAAATCTGCACGAAAAAATTGTGCATGTTTACTGTCGTGCCCCTCGCGGGGCACGTGGATTGAAATCGTTAAGTCTGATCCTCGCTACGTGCCTGACCAAGTCGTGCCCCTCGCGGGGCACGTGGATTGAAATTCCCGCTGTCGGCAAGAGCGTTTTCGGCTATCAGGTCGTGCCCCTCGCGGGGCACGTGGATTGAAATGCCAACCTCATTGCCAGTAAAAGCAACAAGATTGTCGTGCCCCTCGCGGGGCACGTGGATTGAAATGCCCTGTTTGTCTAAGTGTTGGACTGACTCTGAGTCGTGCCCCTCGCGGGGCACGTGGATTGAAATAAAAAAAGGAGGGCAAAGCCCTCCTAGATTTAGGTCGTGCCCCTCGCGGGGCACGTGGATTGAAATTAACACACTCTTAGCGGCGTTCGCACGCCTTGGAGGTCGTGCCCCTCGCGGGGCACGTGGATTGAAATGCGGCGACGGGGTAAACGACGCGGGTTAAGGGATGGTCGTGCCCCTCGCGGGGCACGTGGATTGAAATGTTGATGTCTCGCCGTCCCGGTATCGGCGGTGATGGTCGTGCCCCTCGCGGGGCACGTGGATTGAAATCATGTTTCTGCCAGTTCTGCCGAGGCGGCTGTGGCGTCGTGCCCCTCGCGGGGCACGTGGATTGAAATGTTTTTTTGCCGCTGGCGAATATGGTGATACGACGGTCGTGCCCCTCGCGGGGCACGTGGATTGAAATCGCTTTCTGGCACTATGCCCGTCATAACTAAGCCTGTCGTGCCCCTCGCGGGGCAC
>ERZ772867.241-NODE-241-length-79652-cov-10.331671_pt1 | contig 79652 bp, 68 predicted proteins | sample MGYA00511341_ERZ772867 | MGnify/ENA primary metagenome ERZ772867 (study PRJEB29015, sample SAMEA2737707) | human gut metagenome | biome: human gut; feature: human-associated habitat; material: faeces | place: China | collected 2012 ... | reverse complement strand
AAAAATGAATATAAATATGACAGATAAAATAGAAAAAAAGGAGAGCAGCGAACTGACCACAGCAAGTGACCAGTTGGTTGGTGTTGACAATATAGAGCCTCTAATAAAAATCATTAGAGGGCAACAAGTTATGCTTGACCGTGACCTTGCTACACTTTATGGCGTTGAAACAAAGCGTCTTAATGAGCAAGTAAAACGTAATATTAAACGATTTCCAGAAGATTTCATGTTTCAATTGACCAAGGACGAATGTTTAAGGTCGCAAATTGCGACCTTAAACGAAGGACGCGGACAACATTTGAAATACATGCCTTACGTATTTACTGAAAACGGAGTCGCTATGCTTAGTAGTGTTTTACGTTCTGACACTGCGATTGAGGTGAATATTCGAATAATGCGAGCTTTCACTTCAATGCGTCACTTTCTACAGAACAATGCCGAAATGTTTCAGCGTCTCTTCCTCTTGGAATACCATCAATTGGAAATGCAACATATCTATTTTTGACTTTATGTGCCTTTTAATGGCACGAAATTTATTTGTGTATAATCATTATTTGGTGGAAAATATGGTAAAAAAGATAATTTTATTATTGGTGGTCATTTTGCCCCTTTGTGGTTGCAATCAAAAAGTCCAAGGCACAGAAACCTCTGAGAATGACAGCATAGCGGAATTTTTCAGGAAGTTTTATGTTGGCTGTAATGACTATTATGCTCAAAGAGTTAATGTCGATGATTCTAAAGGCAAAGCCTACTGTCAAGCTTTGCAAGACGATTTTGTATCATTCCTCAAAAACTTCTGCTGTGATGATATTGTTGCTGACGTTAATAGGATGAATTTTGATATATATGGGTGCGATATAGATACCCTTAATGATAGTATATTTGGTTCTTTGTATGTGGAAAAGATGAAATATGACAAGAATGTTTATATAGTGCATCTGCAAACAGATTCCCTACATATTCAAAGACCATATACACTTACCAAACAGGGTGGAAAAATGAAAATCTCTGCCATTGGCAAACGCAAACTTCCCATGGTATTTTGTAATGACACTTTATGGATAAAGGATAGTCCTCAATGTATTGATGAATTTAATAAATGGCATGGAGTTGCTATCTCAACCAATTATGATGTAGTTGATAGCTTAAAGCTCGCTAAAGATTTTAGGGTGGCAATTTTGTCTCCTAATTTTGATAGTTGGAAAGATGCTCCTATACCTCCGATTTGCTCTGATCGTCTCTTGCTTGTTGAGTATAAAAATAAACAGGAGGTTTATGATAATGTGATAGGCAATGGAGAGCCTACTGGAGGGTGGTTACCATATGAAATGCTGGTTAAACCATGGAAAGACAAAACTACGGATTTTGTAGAACGCAGTGACTTCATTCTTTCATATGGTGATGGTAATGGGTACAAGATTTATTATACAATAGGTATCAAAATGATAGAAGGTAAAGCTTATGTGACGGGCATAAAGTGGGAAGAACATGACTCTGGACTTTTATTTCGCAAACAAATCGTACAAGAGTATGATGGCAAGCAAATGCCTTTATCTTCATATAGTAGGTGTATGCCTTGGGAGTTGTCGCAAGAATAGGAATCATTAATCGATGACATATATAGTAGAAAGAAAAAATTGGCTTTTTCTACTCATTCCATGTAAAACGTTTTATCATATGACATGCATATATATACGACAGTAAATCAATGAATCTATACGACAGTAAGTCATCATATATGCAATTCTCTGCTTACCGATAGGTTGATTCAGATACTCGACTTTGGAGAGGTATCTACCGATAGGCAAGTGCTTTCGAGAGTAACTCGAAAGGTTTTGAGTAACTCAAAACATAACTTGCTATCGTCAGATACCTCGATTTTTCAAATCATCTCAGAGTCTGAAACCACGTTGCCTTTTAGGAGTGCGGAAACGTGGTTGAGGCTCGTCAACAATTTCGAGTTTGAAGACATCTATCAACTTCCGAATGGCAGGATTCTGTTTGATGAGGACTTGAAGTTTTGCTTCTGCAGGCTTGATTTTGAGCAAATAATCAGCAATGTCCAAGCCTTTAGCTTTATCCTCTTCGCAGGCTTGATGCTCTAAAAAGTCGAAAAGCGTTGCACGGATGCCGAGAACTTGCATCATTGTCAGCTTGTCTTGCCAAACTGTTGTCGCTCCCAAATCAGGGAATAAGACCACATCTCTGTTTTTCAGAACAGATAACGACTTCGTGTTAAAGCAACCATTCTTACCACCACTTGCTATCCATATGAATTGAGGAAGATAGTAGGAGGCTATCAAGGCTGTCTTCTCACTTTCAACCAATGCTATAGGCTTGGTCTTGGCTACATTGATAAGATGCTCACCAAAGAAGCATTGACAGAGATTGAAATCCTTGTGGGGGATAAGCGAGTGTACCCATGAAACATGGCTGTATGGTTCTTTTACTCGCTTACCTGTCTCAGGATTATAGAGCATTACCTTACCAGTTCTCACCTTATCTTGATTGTCAACTTGCCAAAATACCGTGGCACCAGTCCAGTGTTTGGAAGTTCCGACATGATATTTCTCCATCAAAGAAAGAGTAGCTGTTTCACCGAAGTGAGAAGATAGAAACAAGAAAAGGTTGTTTGCCTCATAACATTTCTGAGAACTTCGCATGATGTTCTCGTCTATATAAGAAGTGTGTAATGGCTTCAGCATTTCTCTCTTCTTATATGAAATAGTCTCATCCTTTGTGAATGTCTCATTCTTCTCGGGATTCTTCTCAAAAAAATCCTTGGGAGTGAAGTGATAACCACAACTTTGCTCATGGTTGCAACGACCCACGTAGGGAGGAAACTCAATCTTCCCTTCTGTGTCAATATATCGGGCGAAGCTACGTTTCTTATGACATTCTGGACATGTATGTCGGGTAGCGATGCCTTTGTATGGCTCTAATATGAATCTATGTGTACTCATTTCATTTCTTTTTTTATGTGGCGGTTCTGTCGGTTTTGTCGCTTTTGGTATTAAAACCGTCAAAAGCGACAAAACCGACAATACCGTTACGAGTTAATCTTTGAATATTCTCCATGCTTCTCTTTGCGAAATAGGACTCCGATGTTATCATTCAGAAATCTTTCCAATGTCCTTGACTTCATGTCGTTCTCTTTGGCGACATCATGAGCTTGGGCCGTGGTGAATGTTGCAGGAAGATGGTTGACGATTGCTTGTTGTTGAGCTGTAAGCATATTCTCGTTGAGGATATTTTGCACTGATATGGCAGAGTTCTTGAAATACTCTGTCAATCGGATGGCTCGCTCTACACTCAGCAGGTCGATGGCTTCCTTATCACATTCTCCACATGTCCATCGTGCCAATTGAATAATCAGACAGAAACGGATGATGTATATCTCCAATTTGCAATAGATGCTGACAATGGTATCATTTGTTTCATTGTCGCATTGCTCGGAGAAATGATGCTGCCATTCATAGAGCCTTGCCTTAGCTTCTTCTGTGAATGATAAGACATGAGGCTCGATTTCCTGTTGCTCATTTATTGGACACTCCATATCAATAAGGTGTTGAATGATGGTTTGCCAATCTCGCTCTATATTATCGGGCAACTCTCGGTCACTCCATCTCGCTTTCTGCTGAAGGTTAGGCATGACGAACAAAATACGATCGATGAAGCCGTTGCTGGAGCGTTCGCCTTTCGCCAACTCACTAAGTATCTTCTTTTGGATGGTTCCGATTACTGAGATATAGGGGCGTTTAATGAAAATGGAACTCTTGGAACTTCTTCTGTCTGATATGGTTGTCTTGGCGCTAAAGACAGATAACCAGAACTGTTCCTCTGAACCATTGTTATAGCGGTTGAAGTTCTTGAACCATGCAGACAACTCGTCTGTCCATAGGCATAAACCCCTCTTGTTCTGCGCATGAATATAGCTCAAGCCTTCTGGTGTGACATCAGAGACCAAGAAACGTTTGCGTACAGGTTCTTGCGGAAATCCATCCTCTCCATTTTCAATGCGTTCCTTGCGAGACATGCACATCTTTTCCTCAAACTTACTGTATTGCTCCTCGAACAACTTGTTTTGCTCATAGTCGTAATCGAGGAATGGCTTCATAGCGAAGCTAAGTGGGTGGCTCTTGTTGGCTCCTGGTCTTCCGATAAGAGCCATGTATAAGATAGGACTTTCAAGCCAACCTTGTTTCATCTGTGCCAAGTGCGTGTTGCCGATACCAACAGCCAATGCAGTGAGTATGGCTGCTGATATATAGTCGGTAGGAAAACTGTGGCATTCGTGTACCTCCTTGATGATTCTCTGAATCTTGGCTGGAAAGATGCTTACGGGAAACTGGCTTCCTGATAGGCGAGTACTCATATCAATAGCCTTATCCATGATAATCATTGGATTGATGGAAGTTTCCTTATTGTTATTTAAAGCTGTCATTTGGCATAGAGTTAAAAATTATACATTGACTTGGGTTTGCGCTTCATTCCACCTTGCATGGCTTTTAGCATTTCAGAATGGTTCTGCTCCTTGGTAGCTTTTCGACCATTCTCAATCCATGCAAGCAGCTCATCCTTATAGAAGTATAGCTTCTTACCTTTTTTATAGGATGGCAGAATGCCTTGGTTTACCAATCGATAAATGGTTGGCTTCGACTTCATTATAATAATAGCAGCCTCATCAATCTCAACCAATATATGGTTATTTGCTGATGATGTAGGTTGAAGTGCTGATACCATTTGCTTCAACTCGATAACTTGTTCTGTTAAATAAGATACCGCTTGTGGTAACTTATCAAAGGTGATACTTTCATTTATCATATCTGTTCAATTTTTATTATTCGGGTACAAAGTAAATGAGTTATGTAATGGAGATAAATATCACTGAGATATAACCTCTGAATAACCGCTCAATGCTTATCAGCAACAATAATGTGTCTTGATTCCGCCTTGAACCTCTAAGCTTGGTAGTAATTCTATGATGCAGGTACCTTCCATTCTTAACTTCCTTATAATAGTGGATATTTCCACATCAACCAGCGCATCAGCAAAAACTTGTTTTATAAAGGTTGCTGTATCAATGCCTTTCTTCTTGAAAAGGTTTCCTATATTCCAAGCATAATGCATTAAGTCAATAGTACGAATAGCCTTATCAACAGTCAATGAATGATGTCTCATGTGTGTAGAGGCACAACACTGGAAAATAGCGATGTTGTCACAAAGTTGGTTCAAATGCTCCTCTTTCATGTAGGCAGCAAAAGTTCTTCTGGTATAATCGATAGCTGAGTTTAACAAGACCTTTTCCTTTTTGGCTTTTTCTTCCAATGCTTCCTGTCTCAACTGTTCATAGCTTGTAATACAAGAAGAGGCTTCATCTGCATAGACGAAAGTTACATCTTCCAGGTTTAGCTCTTCCCCCTCGTCATATGTATTTGTTTCATTGATGGCAATAGAAGACAGACGCTTTCTTTCTGTATTGTTTACTGTATTACAAAAGATATGCTTAAACCATGGGGCAAGCAATCGTACGATACTATCTAATGCATGGAGATAAACAACCATCAGTATGGTGGTTGAGATAACGAACGTCAAGTTGCAGCTAAAGGTGTCTACACCATATTGCATAGCTTCGTTGCGAACAAGTGCACCAATGATAGACATTGCACACAAAACCAATAAATGCTGTGTCAAAAATTCTTTTTTAAACTGTTTCATATTGCGTATTATTAATCATTTGTGGCGCAAAAATAGGAAAAACTGCAGAAACAGACACGTGAGTCACGCGTGACTACCGTAAAACTTTTAAGAGCCTTTAACTAAAAAGCCCGATATTGAACATTTTTTCAATATCGGGCACCATGAAATGAATGCAATGGATTTATTTAAGAGAAATCTTATTTGCTGTCTCTCTTTTCTTTGCGTTCACGAGGTCGGCATATATCTGTGTTGTGCTTACATTCTTATGGGTAAGCATCTTTGAAACCGTGTAAATGTCTGTGCCTAAGGCGATTTGGATTGTTGCATACGAGTGCCGGAAGCAATGGAATGAAAAAGGCTTGGTGATTCCTGCCTTCTTCAACCATGCTTTAAGGGGATGGTTAATCATGCTGCGCTTCAATCCCTTGAACACGATACCCGTGCTTGGTTCACCACATAGTTCGTATGCCTCGTTGCTGATAGGCAAGGTTGCCTCGGTCTGAGTCTTCTGGGTACGAATACGCAAGCAATAGCCTTGGTCGGGAGCTATCTCGAAGTCTTCCCAACGCAATTTTAAGATGTCGCTGATTCGCAATCCTGTGAGGCAAGCAAAGAGGGAGGCAGACTTCAGTACAAGTATATCGCAAGGAGTAGCTGCCAACTGCTTTACTTCATCGAGGGTAAGAAACTCCTTCTTTACATCTTGTGGCTCAATCTTGTCCAGATAGTCATTGATGTTCTCACGCAGCCACTTGTCACGATAGGCGATTTTTAAGAGACCACGGAAAGTAGAGTAGTAACCTGCTGCAGAGTTGAGTGATACCTTTTGTTTTGTTCGATTCAACTGATTTGCATTCAGAAGATACTCTCTGAACTTTTTGCAAAGTTCCACTGTCACATCCCCAAATGTACAATGACCTTGAACAAATTTGAAGAAATGCTTGTAGACACATGTCCACTTGTCATCTTTCTTATGTGTCATCTTCTCAAAGTATGCCAAAAAATCAGCTTTCTGTCGTGTTTTGTCCAAAAAACCAAATTCTTCATTGATGAGTGATTGGGTTCTGATACAACGGATGGCCTCTGCTTTGTTGAGCATATCTGTATTAAACTCACGTTCCATCTCATTCTTTGGATGAGCATAGATATAGATACCTAAATATTCCCTGCGACTCATTTGCATAGTCTCAGGGTTGCGTACTGGTGGATAGAAATCCAAATAAAGAGAAATACGGTCGTTTTTAATCGCTCTTTGGCGAAGAGAAACTCTTGTACATGTATTTACCATGATGTTTACTTTTTATAATGTGATACTTATGTTTCATATATGATCACGTATTAAGAGATCTTTGAAATCGATTGCAAAATAATAGAGTTATGTAATGGGGTACAACTTAACCTTTTGATAACCGCTAAATAACCTTAGGCTTGCCGATAGCTTTCTCTAAATCTCGCTTGGAAATCTTGATATACTTGCCAATCTTCACCTTTTCAATAGCGTATTTCTTGATACGCTTATAAATCTGGTCCTGACTTAAACCATACAACTTCATGGCCTCCGGTATTGTATAATAAAGTTGGTCTTCTGCGGATTCACCTTTTGCCAATTGTACATGACGCTTGGAATACAGAACATTGTTACCTTCCATTTTTCTTGGAATAGCATTGTGACTAACGAAACTATATACGGCTGTTTTCGTCATACAATATTTCTGTTGAATATCCATAACAGTCATCCATTCACTGATGGTTGGATCTGGAGACAGGTGTGCAAAATAATCATCCACCTCTTTCTTGTTCCAATATACTCTTCCTTGTATGGATATTCTTGAAATCTTGACTTTCTTGACTATCTCATAGATGGCGGTCTCGTAAGTGTTGTGGACTTCTGCAATTTCCTTGGCAGAGTAATATTCTGGAACAGGTAGCTCTCGGTTTGCATGAACTGCTTCTTTTGAAGCACTTTTTTTTGTGGTGTATGGCAAACTATCAACAAGATAATCTATATCTCGCTTTCTGATTAAAGATAAACGAGAAGTAATCTTGGATGCTCGCAACTTACCACTATACACCATATTATATATGGTCTGTCTGCTTAGTCCCAAAAGTATAGCGACCTCTTGAATAGTGAGGTATTCTTTCACAAGGATTTCAGACATGGATTTCTCGGAAGCTTTTCGGTGGCTCATTGTCTCAGCCATCTTTACTTTCTCCTCACGTCTTGCTGCCTTATAGGCATAACTGTTGCATTGCTTGGAGCAATAACGAGTTGTGGATTTTGATGCATAGAAGCTCTTCCCACAATACTCGCAAATTTTTAGAATTCTTTCTTTGCTTGCTGTCATTTGTACGCTTTTTATACTTTTTTACTTAATTTATTGTAGAAAAAGTCGTCTGTCATTACTCCGTTTATTTTCAATAGTCTTATATCATCGTCCATCATTGTCCAAAACTCTCGGCAATCTTGCACTCATTTGCCAAAAATGGAGTCTCAAATTATTACTTTTGAAAAGTGGAGGTACAAGAGCGGTACAAAAAGGTGCTAAAAAAGCCTTACCATTGATTATAACCAATAGTAAGGCTAAAAAGAAAGGTGCTCATTTTGAGCACCTTAACTATCATTTGTTGTCGATATTAATCGTTGTTTATCACGACTTACTTTCCGATGCAAAAGTGCTTGAAGATATTATTTAGCGTTTCCTGGCTACTGATCTGTCCGCCAGTGATTTCACCCAATTCTTCCAATACCATTTTCAGGTCTTCGGCGATGATGTCGCCGCTCATGCCCATTTCCATCGACTCCAATACTCGGGAGAGGGAATCATGGGCACGGAGAAGGGCCTCGTAGTGGCGGGCACTCGTTATGATGACGTCGTTCTCGGTAATCTCAGGAATATCAGCGGCTTTTACTAATGCCTGCTCCAGGGATGAAACGTTCTCGCCTGTGCGGGCACTGATGAAGAATGGGGATTCTGCTTCGCTGGAATCTGAGCCATAGGAATGGGTGAATTTATCGAACGCAAGTTTATCATTCTCAAGTTTATCCATCTTATTAAATACCACCAGCAGCTTCTTGCCCTGGTTCTTCAGCTTCATCTCCTCGATTTCTGAGGCTGACGGCTGCTCATCTAATAGCCAGATTACTATCTTTGCCTCTTCCATCTTCTGGAAAGTGCGCTCTATTCCGATGTTTTCTACCACATCATCCGTCTTGCGGATTCCGGCTGTGTCAATAAAGCGGAAGGTGATTCCGTCGATGAGGGTGGTGTCTTCGATTACATCTCGGGTGGTTCCGTGAATGTCGCTCACGATTGCCTTCTCCTCGTGGAGCAGACGGTTGAGCAGGGTGCTCTTGCCCACATTCGTCTTGCCTACGATGGCTACGGCTACTCCCTGCTTTAGGGCATTGCCGGTTTCGAAGGAGTGGGCGAGGGTGGTAATCTTGTGATTGATTTCTTCGGCTAGTGCCTGGAGTTCGCTGCGGTCGGCAAACTCCAGTTCTTCGTGGTCGCTGAAGTCGAGCTCCAACTCCAGGAGCGAAGTCATCTTTAATAATTTTTCGCGAAGGAGGGAGAGTTCGTTGCTGAAATGACCCTTCAGTTGGCTGAGCGCCATCTTGTGGGTTGCCTTGTTGGTAGAGGCGATGAGATCAGCTACGGCTTCTGCCTGGGAGAGGTCCATCTTTCCGTTGAGATAGGCACGACGGGTGTATTCGCCCGGTTCTGCCTGGCGACATCCTACCTCTGTAAAGCGATGGAGAACCTGCTGAAGAATGTATCGGCTGCCATGACAGGAAATCTCAGTGGAGTTCTCGCCTGTATAACTGTGGGGTGCACGGAACACGCTCACCAGTACATCATCGATGGTGTTGCCATCCTTATCCTTGATTTCGCCATAATGCAGAGTGTAGGGCTTGGCTTCTTCCAGGGATTTGCCGTTGGCAGACTGGAAGATTTTGTCGGTGATGGTAATGGCGTTAGAGCCACTGAGTCGGATGATTCCGATGGCACCGCCGGCTGGGGTTGCCAGGGCGCAGATACATTCTTCTTGATTCATTTTTTTATTGTTTAAATTCTATCTAATACAACCTTGATGAGATTGTCGATGGTGCTCTTGTAGCCGGTGTTGGCGCTGAGGGCACGGCGGTTGGCGATGACCATGCAGCAGGTTAATGCCTTATGACCGAGGAGAAGGGAAAGACCGGCGAGGGCTGAACTCTCCATCTCGAAGTTGTTGACGCGCAGACCGTTATACTCGAATGCTTCAATCTTCTGATTAAGTTCCGGGTCGGCAAGTGGGGCACGGAGTTCGCGGCCCTGAGGTCCGTAGAAACCGCCACAGGCTATGGTGATTCCGCGTACCATATCATCGCCGGCTATCTGGTTGAGCAGTTCCGGATTGTTGTCTACACAGTATGGATTGCCAATCTGGTCGTTCCATTTTACCTGGCGCTTGAATTCTGCCTCTGTTTCGAGGTCGCAGATTTCGTTGCGACGGGCATAGAAGTTGATGAGTCCGTCGAAACCGATGCTCTTCTGCGAGGCTACGAAGGTTCCGGCAGGGCAGTTGAGCTGCAGGCCGCCGCAGGTTCCGATGCGCACGAGGCTGAGCGTGGTGTGCTCGGGTTTCTCGGTGCGGGTTTTGAAATCGATGTTCTTCAGCGCATCGAGCTCGTTGACTACGATATCGATATTATCGCATCCTATTCCGGTGCTCTGCACGGTGATTCGCTTGCCTTTATATGTGCCGGTGATGGCGTGGAATTCCCGACTTGAAACTTCGCATTCCTTCTCATCGAAATGGGAGGCTACGAGGGCTACGCGACCTGGGTCGCCAACGAGGATTACTTTATCAGCCACTTGTTCCGGGCGTAGATGAAGGTGGAAGCAGCTTCCGTCTTCATTGATAATCAATTCTGATTCTGCAAAATATTTGCTCATGGTTCTTTTGATTTTAAGTTATACATTATTTATATTGGGGCTTTGCGCTCCTCTGTGTTTAAGATTAGCAAAGATACGAATAAAAAATGAAATGGAATATTTTTTTAATGATTTTAAACAGTAAAAAAGCACGAAGGGCAAATCCCGGAAATGGAACTTGCCCTTCTCTTTCAAATCTCTCTTCATTTATATCTAGTAAAGACAGCCGATGAACGGAGCCTTTTGCCGGATATTCAGATATGGTTAAACCCGGATGAGGGGTTATGAATTCATTGAGAGCAGGAACTCGTCGTTGTTGCGAGTATGCTGCATATTCTTGTGGATGGTGCTCATCGCCTCGATAGCGTTCATATCTGACAGATACTTGCGCAGAATCCACATGCGGTCGAGCGTTGTCTTGTCCTGCAGCAGATCGTCGCGACGGGTAGACGAAGAAATGAGGTTGACAGCAGGGAAGATGCGCTTGTTGCTGAGTGAGCGGTCGAGCTGCAACTCCATGTTACCGGTTCCCTTGAACTCCTCGAAGATGACTTCATCCATCTTACTACCTGTATCGATGAGGGCAGTAGCGATGATGGTGAGCGAACCGCCGCCTTCGATGTTACGCGCAGCACCGAAGAAACGCTTAGGCTTCTGGAGGGCGTTTGCATCTACACCACCGGTGAGCACCTTACCAGATGCAGGAGCTGTGGTGTTGTAGGCACGGGCGAGACGGGTGATGGAATCGAGGAAGATGACAACATCGTGTCCGCATTCTACCATTCTCTTAGCCTTCTCGAGCACGATTCCGGCAATCTTGACATGGCGCTCTGCCGGCTCGTCGAAGGTAGAGGCGATAACCTCTGCATTCACGGTGCGTGCCATGTCGGTAACCTCCTCAGGACGCTCGTCGATGAGCAGCATCATGAGGTAAGCCTCAGGATGGTTGGCTGCGATGGCGTTGGCAATATCCTTCATGAGGATGGTCTTACCGGTTTTAGGCTGAGCCACGATGAGCGCACGCTGACCCTTACCGATTGGCGAGAAGAGGTCTACGATGCGGGTGCTGAGATTGGTGGTGCGGCGGTCGCCACAGAGATTGAACTTCTCATCAGGGAAGAGTGGGGTGAGGTGCTCGAAAGGAACACGGTCACGAACCTCTGACGGGTCACGGCCATTGATCTTGATGATGCTGGTGAGCGGGAAGTATTTCTCGCCTTCGTGAGGCGGACGCACCTTGCACTCGATGACATCACCTGTCTTCAGACCGAACTTCTTGACGAAGCTGGATGCTACATAAACATCGTCCGGTGAAGAAAGGTAATTGTAATCGCTGCTGCGCAGGAATCCGTAACCCTCTGAAATCACTTCGAGCACACCGTTGGATTTCACGAGATTGCTGAAATCGTAGGCTGGTGCTTCCTGCTTGTTCTTGGCTGCAGGGGCAGCAGCAGGTGTGTGCTGGTGAGAAGTCTGCGGAGTGGTAGGACGGTCGAAGATGTCGACAGTAGGAATGGCAGCCTGGTCTTCGATAGGAATGTCGACTACCGGGATGAAATCGGTTCCATCGCCCGGATCACCCTTCCAGGTTCCGTCTGCATCGAGTTCTACCTTCATACCTTCAGTATAGTGGATAGGAGTTGACTCCTGTTTCTTATCGGTTGCAGTTTTTTCAGTAGCTTCTTCCTTTGCCTCCTCAGCTGGAGCCGGAGCTGGAGCTGCTGCTGTGTTCTGTGCATTCATCTTAGCCTGGAGCATCGCCTGCAAATCGCCGCTGATGTTAGCGCTCTCAGCGTTTCCGGCAGAGAACTGCTCTTCAGGAACGGCAGCTTGCTCAGGTGCTGCCTGCTCAGGAGCAGTCTGCTGGTTATCGGCTGTTGTCTCTTCCGGCTGTTCAGCCTCAGTAGCAGCCTGCTGGTTAGCCGTCTCCTGTGCATCTTTCGCCATCTGCGCTTCTAGCTCGGCTTTTACCGCCTGATGCTTTCTGATGGCAGCTGCTCTGGCTTCTGCAATAGCTTCGAGTTCAGCCTTGCTTCTTCTGCCGCGGTGTTTCGGGAAGTTGGCAAGTACCTGAGCCTCGATGTCTTCGCCTGATTGGTTTAGAGTCTGCTTCTGGGCAGCTGATTGTAAACTCTGCTCTGCCGGGCTGAACTGGATTTCTTCCTCAACCGCTGGGTCTGGGGCAGTTTCGCTCATAGCCTGAGGAGCAGTCTCGCCGCCGTTAGGACCCAATACCTGGTTCTTCTGCACGTCGAAATTCTCTCCTTCATTACCGTGTACGGAATAAACACGGTCTTCTTTCTTGGTTGCAATGCGGGTGCGCTTACGCTTAGGGGCTGCTTCAGGAGCTGGCTGTTCTGCCTGGGCGTCGAGAATGGCGTAGACGATAGTTCCCTTGTTATCGCTCTTCTTTACCTTGGCTCCAAGTTCCTTGGCAATGTCCTTCAACTGAACGACACTCTTTGCTTGTAATTCTTCTTTGCTATACATATATTATATATTGTATATTAATGATTTTCTTTCTGAAATGTCGCGTTTCTGAATGGAAACACGGTATTGATTGATAAATTCGTGTGCAAAGATAATTAAAAAATTTGTTTCTGCCAAATATTTTGCCTATCTTTGCACAAAAAAAATAAAAATGGCTAGTCAAATACCCTATTTAGACGTTCAAAACCTCACCAAACGCTTTGGTGCACAGGTTCTTTTTGATAATATTTCCTTCTCTATCGCTGAAGGACAGAAAGTGGGACTCGTGGCGAGAAACGGCACGGGAAAGTCTACGCTCATGTCGGTGCTGATGGATAAAGAGGGGCATGAGAGCGGAGACATCATCTACCGACGCGACTTGAAGGTGGGCTATCTGGAGCAGTCGCCGCAGTTTGATCCGGAGGAAAGTGTGCTGCAGGCGTGCTTCAATCATGAGGATGATCCGGAGAAGGTGCTGAAGGCGAAACAGATTCTCACCCAGCTGCACATTACCAACCTGGAACAGCCGATGGGACAGCTCAGCGGCGGACAGCAGAAGCGAGTGGCGCTGGCGAATGTGCTGATTACGGAACCCGACTTTCTGATGCTGGACGAGCCGACCAACCATCTGGACCTGGAGATGATAGAGTGGCTGGAAGGTTATCTGAACCGCGGCAACAAGACCATCTTCATGGTTACGCACGACCGATTCTTTCTGGACAAGGTGTGCAATACGATTCTGGAACTCGACGACCGCACCATCTACACCTATCGTGGCAATTATGCCTATTATCTGGAGAAGAGGCAGGAGAGAATGGACAATCTGAGAGCCGAAATTCAGCACTCGAAGAATCTCTACCGAAGGGAACTCGACTGGATGCGCCGCCAGCCTCAGGCGCGCGGACACAAGGCGAAATACCGCGAGGATGCTTTCTACGAGCTGGAGAAGGTGGCGAAGCAGCGCATAGAAGACAGGCAGGTAAGGCTGAAGGCTTCTACCGTATATATAGGTTCGAAGATTTTTGAATGCCAGTATGTGAGCAAGGCTTTCGACGACAGGGGACAGAAGAAGGTGATTCTCGACAACTTCTACTACAACTTTGCCCGCTTTGAGAAAATGGGCATTGTGGGTAATAACGGAACGGGAAAATCGACCTTCATCAAGATGCTGCTGGGCGAGGTTCAGCCCGACAGCGGCAAGTTTGACATCGGCGAGACGGTTCGCTTCGGCTATTTCTCGCAGGAGGGACTGAAATTCCGTGAAGACCAGAAGGTGATTGACGTGATTACGGAGATTGCCGATTACATAGATCTGGGCGGCAAGCACATGACGGCTTCGCAGTTTCTGCAGTTCTTCCTCTTTACGCCCGAGGAGCAGCACAACTACGTTTACAAGCTGAGCGGCGGCGAGAAGCGCAAGCTTTACCTCTGTACGGTGCTGATGAGGAATCCGAACTTCCTGGTGCTGGACGAGCCGACCAACGACCTCGACATCCAGACGCTGCAGGTACTGGAAGAATATCTTCAGAATTTTGCGGGTTGCGTCATCGTGGTGAGCCACGACCGCTATTTCATGGACAAGGTAGTAGACCATCTGCTGGTTTTCAAGGGCGAAGGCGAAATACAGGATTTCCCAGGCAACTATACGCAGTACAGGGAATGGAGCCGGATGCAGGCGAAGGACGAGGCGGAACAGGCGAAACCGGCAAAGAGCGGAAATGCAACAGCAGAAAGCGACGGAGCTGGCACGGCCAAGCGCGACGCCAACTTTGAGAACAAGCGCAAGATGAGCTACAAGGAGAAGCGCGAATATGAGCAGCTGACCCAGGAAATAGATGCGCTGACCGAGGAACAGAAGAAGCTGGAAGAGGAACTCTGCAGCGGAAATCTATCGGTTGAGGAACTGACGGAGAAAAGCAAACGCCTGCCTGAAATCAAGGATGAACTTGATGAGAAGGAAATGAGATGGCTGGAACTGGCTGAAATGCTCTAGACTTTGAACTTTGAGCGTTGAACATTGAACTTTATGATTAGTTGATGTGCGGCCGTTAATAATAAACATTTATAAAAGAAAATAGAAAGAATGGAAATTAAGAAATCAGAATTTACAATATCGGCTCCACGAGTGAGCATGTGTCCGAAAGATACGAAGGCTGAATATGCTTTCATCGGCAGAAGTAATGTGGGAAAATCGAGCCTCATCAATATGCTCTGCAACCACAAGGGTTTGGCTAAGACTTCAGCCACACCGGGTAAGACGCTGCTTATCAACCACTTCATCATCAACAACGAATGGTATCTGGTTGACCTTCCTGGCTATGGTTTCGCCAAGCGTTCGAAGACCGTACAGAAGCAGCTGGAACAAATGATAAGCAGTTATATTCTGCAGCGCCAGCAGTTGGCTAATGTCTTTGTGCTCATCGACGTGCGCCACGACCAGCAGAAGATAGACCGCGAGTTTGTAGACTGGTTGGGCGAAAGCGGCGTTCCTTTCTGTATCGTCTTTACCAAGGCCGACAAGTTGGGTCCGGTCAAGGCTCGCATGAATGCAGAGAAATGGATGCATACGCTGGAAGACCGCTGGGAAGCACTTCCACCTTATTTCATTACCAGTAGTGAAAAGAAGACGGGACGCGACGAGGTGCTCGACTATATTGACGAAATCAACAAATCGCTCGCCGGAGAATAATCTTTCGGGAGAGAATAAACCAATAGAGAATGAAACAGATAAACTGGGGATTTATCGGCTGCGGAGAAGTAACCGAAAAGAAAAGCGGACCGGCTTTCAACGAAGTGGAGGGTTCGCAGGTGGTGGCTGTGATGAGCCGAAGCGAGAACAAGGCACGCAGCTATGCTGAGCGCCATCATGTGCGCAAATGGTACACGGATGCATCGGAATTGATAGAAGATCCCGATGTGAATGCTGTTTACATCGCCACGCCACCTTCTTCTCACGCCACCTTTGCCATCATGGCGATGCGTGCGGGCAAACCCTGCTACATAGAAAAACCGCTGGCAGCGAGTTACAACGACTGCATCCGCATCAACCGCATCAGCGAGCAGACGGGTGTTCCCTGCTTTGTAGCTTACTATCGCCGTTATCTTCCTTATTTCCAGAAGGTAAAGGAGATTATCGAGAGCGGAACCATCGGTAATGTGGTGAATGTTCAGGTGCGCTTCTCGGTTCCTCCGCGCGATCTCGACTTTCAGAGCGGCAAGGAAATGCCTTGGCGACTGCAGCCGGATATTGCGGGCGGCGGCTATTTCTACGACCTGGCTCCTCATCAGATAGATTTGCTTCAGAATCTGTTTGGTGTGATTACCCGTGCGCACGGCTATCCTGCCAACAGAGCGCATCTTTATCAGGCTGAAGATACGCTCTCGGCGTGCTTCTTCTTTGAGAGTGGAATTCCGGGCAGCGGAAGCTGGTGCTTCGTGGGACATGAGAGTGCGAAGGAAGACTGCATCGAGGTGATTGGCGAGAAAGGTTCGCTCTCATTCTCGGTGTTCACTTACCAGCCGATAGAAGTGATTACGAGCGAAGGAAAGAACTTGATTACGGTTCCGAATCCGCCTTATGTGCAGCTGCCGCTCATCAAGAGTGTGATTCAGCATCTGCAGGGAATAGGAAAATGCGACTGCACCAGCGTTTCGGCTACGGCTGTCAACTGGGTGCTGGACCGAGTATTGTGGAAGAACTGATTTTTTACAAAATCATCATCTGGATTAGAGCGTAAGTTATGAAGAGATGTTTCTGTATAGTAGGATTTATCTGTTCTCTTGCCTGCACTTCGGCAAGGGCAGGGGAGCCCGTGGATTCTACCATGCTGGGAACGCTCTTCAACAAGACGATGTTCATGTCCAATTCCCAGGACAGCCTCGTGAAAGAGCGCCATCGCAAAACCTTCTTCCATCAGGTGGGAGATGTGTTCACCCGGTTCTTCAGAGAATTCAACAGTACGGATTCGGCTTATATAGAAGACCAGCATTACAATTATACGGTGATGCTGCAGAACACCAATACCTACGAGGAATATACGCTCAGAAACAGCGAAGGACAGAGCATTTCCTTCTCGCCTGATCCTTCTTACCGACTGGGGCCTTATCTGGGCTGGCGATGGGTGTTTCTGGGTTATACGTTCGACCTGAAGCACATTAATTTCAGGAATAACCACACTAATAAAAAGGAGTTTGACCTGAGCCTTTACAGCAGTCTGCTGGGAATAGACCTGTTCTGGCGACAGACGGGAAATGACTATCATGTTCTGCGGATGAATCTGGGTGAGCACATCGATTGTGACCCAATCCGCAAGGCTCCTTTCGACGGTTTCAAATCGAGCATCAAGGGATTCAATCTTTATTACATCTTCAACCATCGCCGCTTCTCTTATCCTGCCGCCTATTCGCAGAGTACGGTGCAGCGGAGAAGTGCCGGTTCCATGCTTCTGGGAATCGGTTACACGGAGCATGAACTGGAGGTGAACTGGGATAAACTGACCAATCTTGTAAATGAACGGCTGAACAAAAATCTGACAAACGGGGGAACTCCGGAAGCCAAGATAGACAGTTCGCTGATGTTCAGCAAGGTGAAATACAGCGATGTGAACGTAACCTGCGGCTATGCTTACAACTGGGTTTTCGCCAAGAACTGGCTCTTCAACGCTTCGCTCTCGGTAGGTGTGGCTTACAACAGCTCGAAATCGGATAATGAAAGGGAACATCTGGACATTACCAACTTCAGTTTCAAAAATGTGAACCTGGATGGAATAGGCCGCTTCGGTATTGTGTGGAACAACACGCATTGGTACGCGGGCGCCAGCACCATCATCCATTCCTACAACTATAAGAAAAAACAGTTTTCTACCAACAATTCGTTTGGCTCACTCAATATTTATATGGGTGTGAACTTCGGCAGGAAACGTCATCATTAACATATTAAAAGAGAAGAGATGAAAATATTTACGAAAATGGCAGCTGTCGTGCTGGCTTGCGTGCTGGCTGTTCCGGGAGAAGCCAGGGTGAATGTGGTTTATCAGCGGCAGGACAGTCTGCGGATTGTAGAACTGCTGCAGCAGGCAAGGGCGATGAAGAAGAAACCAGCCAGTTGGATGCTCTGGTTTGGCAAGCAGATGGCGGGCATTCCTTATGTGGGCGGCACGCTGGACCGGACGAAGGAAGAGGTGCTCATCGTGAACACCCGTGAGCTGGACTGCACCACATACGTAGAGATGGTTACGGCGCTCACCCTGTGCGCCAAGAAGAACGAGACTTCTTTCTCGGCTTTCTGTGAACATCTCCGAAATGTGCGTTATGTGGGCGGAGAGATTTCCTATGTGAAGCGCCAGCATTATTTCACGATTTGGATGGATGCAAACGAGCGCGAGGGAATCGTGAAGAATATTGCGCCCAATCCTCCTTTCTCGGCCGTTCAGACTGTGAACATCAACTGGATGAGTACGCATGTTTCGAGCTATAAGATGCTTAAGGCTCATCCGGAATGGAAATCGGGAATCAGAAAATTGGAACAGAGTGTGAACGGCAAGCGTTACCGTTATGTTCCGAAGGGCAAGATTGCCAACACGGCAGTTTTCCGCAACGCTATTCACGATGGTGACATTATCGCCATCATTACCAACAAGAAGGGGCTCGACACGACCCACATCGGCATTGCTTCCTGGCACAAAGACGGATTGCATCTGCTCAACGCCAGCAGCATTCACAAGAAGGTGATTGATGAACCGATGACGCTTTATACTTACATGCATAAACATCCGGTGCAGATAGGAATCAGGGTTTGCAGAGTTCAGTAAAAAAATATTAGAAAAGAAAAGATAAATGGAAGAGAAAAAGAATTTTGAAGCGATCTTCAAGGAAGATCTTTATCAATATCTGCTGGGTATTGATAAGGTAGATGCTCATTTGCCGGAAGCTCCGGATTTGGAAGAGCTGTGGCAGAAAGTAGGCGCGAGTTATCTGCCTGATGCGATTCGCGAGTTTGCCAAATATCCTACGGTTTCATTGGGTTGGATCATGTATGTAGGAATGGCGCTTGCCAAGTATTGGGATGAGGATTGGGAACTCTACAGCAAGGTAGAGAATCATTATGAATATCTTCGTGACAGAATAGATTTCGACCACATGGATGATTACATCTGCGAAAAGGTTCTGCTGCTGAATGAGGAAGCGCATAAGGCTGTTACGAATGTAGTGGCAGAATGTGCTTCGCGCTCTTACAGCAAGCTGATTCATCTGAATCTGCAGCCTGGAAGCGAGGAAGCTTTCCGTGGTTTCGTTGCCGCCCTTCACCAGATGTTCCTCATGGGAATAGCCGTAGAGCTAAAAATGCTGGGTTACCACATGACTAAAATGTAAAAGAAAGTCCGTAGGTGTTCTGGTAAAATGCCTACGGACTTTCTTACTTATTACTAAAATAATTACTTCATTTTCTTGAGATATTCTCCAGCGCGGGAATCGCCGAGTTCCTGGGCTTTCTTTAGGTTCTTGATGGCCTCTTCCTTATTTCCTTTCTCCTTCTGGAGCAGACCTAAGAGAAGGTAGCCGTCAGCATATTCAGGAGCCAACTCTATGCAATGGGTGGCTGCGCTGATTCCTTCATCATAACGCTTTACACGCAAGTCGAGACTTGCCCATTCTGCAAAATATGTAGGCTCTTTAGGAGCCAGGTAACAGGTGCGGGCAATATCAAGCAGGGCTGGCTGCCACATGCGTAACTTGGTTTCGCATTGGTAACGGGTGTAGAAGAAGGCTGGCGAAACAGGACGGGCAATGGAATCGTACATGTTATAATCCTGAATAGCGCGGCGGAATTCACCCTGTTCTTTCAGAAATTCTGCACGAGCCAGATAGTAATTCGCAACCATTCCGGTCTTGTTTCCAACGCTTACCGCACTATCGAGCAAAACTTCAATCTCCTTGGCAGGAGCCTTGAGATTCTTCTTAGCCTGGGCAGCCTCAAAATAGAGTTCGCCGCTGAGAAGTGAAGTATTGGTCAAATCCATGAAAGTATCGTAAGCTTTCTGATACTCACCCTTTACAAAATTAATCTGCGCTTCCTGATGGCGGTAAATAGGCTGAGCCTTGATTTCGTATGCCTTCTGAGCCTCAGCTATGGCCTTATCAAGCGTCCAGTCCTTATAAACAGAATCGCCCTTGTAAATAATCTTCTGATAAATCAGGTCGGCATAGTTGGAATGAGCCTCATCCTTGGCAGCCGATTTCTTAATGCCTTCTTCCATCAGTTTGGCAGCTGCATCATATTCTGCCTTATCCGTCAGATAAGCGGCTTTCTCCTTGTAACCGAAGGCTGAAGTAGGGAATTTGCTGATAAACTCATCGCTATATTTCGCATACACATCAGCTGTAGTCTGGCCTTTCTTCAGAGTCATCATCGTCATCGCTTCGTTCTCTGTATCAGGAAGAGCTGTACGGATAGTGGTTTCGCGAAGAGCTGCGTCAAGACTCGAAAGACCGGTTACCTTCAACTGCTTGGCGTAGTTGGCGTCGATGGCCGTTACCTGACCATTGCTGTGCATCAGACCGATGACCTGTCCGTTCTTGTTGGCAAACGGACAACCTACTGCATTTTCGGGAGCACTATTCGAGAAGATGTAATAGTTGTACGTAGTCTTGAACTTCTCTACGCTGCTGATGTCCTCCTGCTGGTAAGCCGGCTTCTTGATAGAATAAGGAACCAGCCAGACCTTGTCGCCAGCAGCCGATTCCTTGGTTGCGATAGGGGCAGCAACGGTAGAGGCGTTGATGCGGAATTTAGCCACATCGTAGAGCTCGTCGGCTCCCATGATAGCCTCAACAGGAATCGATTTGCCGGAAGCGTCAACAACGCTAGCCTTTACAGCTCCGACAAATGGCTTGAAGGTGCTGATTGCCGTTCCCTTGTTGTCGATAAAAACACCTTGGGTAGAGGCGATAATGTCGCCTTTCTGATTGAAAGTAGTCAAGGTGAAAACGCTCTTAGCCAGTTTCTGGACCGAACCCGGCTGGGCATAGAGGGACGATGCTCCGAGCATCAGTCCCATCATGATCATATTTATTTTTTTCATAATCTTATTTGTGTTGCTTGTGTTTATTGAGCAACTCCTTAGCATTTGCCAGGGCAGCAGGCGTAATGTCGCTTCCGCTGAGCATTTGGGCGATTTCTTCTATGCGCTGCTGCTCGTTGAGTTCCTTCATGTGAGAAAGAGTTCCCTCTTCGGTTTCTTCTTTCAGAACCTTGTAATGATGGGTTCCCATGGAAGCAATCTGAGGCAGGTGGGTGATGGAAATAACCTGACGGTTCAGGTTGCCCATCTCTGTCATGATTTCCGCCATCTTTTCAGCAATCTTACCGCTTACTCCCGTGTCGATTTCATCGAAGATGATGGTTGGCAGTTTTACGGCGCCGCTGATCATGGCCTTCAGAGAAAGCATGACGCGGGCGATTTCTCCACCGGAAGCAACCTGACTCACCGGCTGGAGAAGCGTGCTCTTGTTGGCGCTGAACAGGAAATTGACCTTGTCAACACCATCAGAACTGAGCGGCTTGGCTGAGAATGAAATTTCGAAGCGGACGTTTGGAATTCCCAGAGGAATGAGACGTTTCTTCATTTCTTCTTCTATCTTTCTTGCCGATTTCGTTCGGATGGCAGTCAGTTCACCAGCCAGTTTTTCAGCCTTGGCAAGCAGAAGGCCAACTTGCTTTTCCTGTTCTTCTATGTCTTCATCTCCATTATCTATGTGCTGCAACTGTTCGTTGATTCGCTCGCGAGTGGCGATGAGTTCCTCTACATTTTCCACATGGAATTTCTGCTGGAGCGAGTAGAGCTGGTCAAGCCGGGAATTGATGGTTTCAAGCCGGTTCGGGTCGAACTCTATATTGTCAACGCTTCCGCTTATTTCCTGGGCAATATCCTTGAGTTCTATATAGCTGCTCTGCATTCGCTCAGCCACCTCTTTCACATCCGGATAAACCTCCTTGATGTTGTCAATCTGCTGGGCTGCATTCTTCAGTTTGTCGAGAATACTGGCGTCTTCGCCCGAGAGTGCATTATCTGCCTCATAGAGCGCAGTCTTGATGTCTTCAGAATGGCTCAGGGTTTCTGCTTCCTGTTCCAGTTGCTCAAGTTCGCCTTCCTGCAGGTTAGCGTCATCCAGTTCCTTAAACTGGAAGCGCATGAATTCCTCGTTCTCCCTGTTCTTTGCGATTTCCGCTTTCAGGTCTTCCAGCTGCTGCTTAGCCTTTTTATAGTTCTTGTATTCGGCAAGATAAGCCTTCTTCTGCTTTTCATCGTGGGCAATAATGTCGACCACGCTGAGCTGGAAGTCTTCCTTCTGCAGTAGGAGGTTCTGGTGCTGCGAATGAATATCGACAAGCTGTTCGCCCAGTTCTCTCATCTTGCTCAGGGGGACGGGCGTGTCGTTGATGAAGGCACGGCTCTTTCCGGCAGCTGTCAGTTCGCGGCGGATGATGGTGTCTTCTGCATCATAATCAATATCGTTAGCATCGAAGAAATCCTGCATTCCGTATTTTGACAGATCGAAGTGGGCTTCAATCACGCATCGGTCTCTTCCTGCCTTGATGGCCTTGCTGTCAGCACGGTTGCCCAGGAGCAGTCCGATGGCTCCGAGAATGATGCTCTTTCCGGCACCCGTCTCGCCCGTGATGACTGAGAATCCTGGATAAAGAGGAATGTCCAACTCGTCAATCAACGTGAAATTCTTGATGTATAATTGCTTGAGCATAATTTCTTTTCTTATTGTTTTAAAGGAACTTAATCTACCTATGAAGAATCTTTGCTTTATCATCCGAGAAGTTGTCTCGAATCATTCTGCATATAGCCTTATTCCTTGATTTTGTCCCAATATGAGTTTTGAGAAGGATTGATGGAGAAGAGCAGCTCATAAATGCTTTCTTTCTCTTTCTGAGTGCCATGTTTCTGATAGATGTTAGCAAGCTCGTCCTTCTTATAGTCGGTCCAGATTTGTGGCAGCAGACTGAGCGGTCTGTCCGTACGTGCCTTCTTCAGATCCTGGAGCAGGGTGTTGGTGATTTCAGTTCTGCCTCGTTCCACATTATTCGCCATTTCATCGAGCCCTTTTCTGTAATAGTTGTATTGCAGCATTCTGAAAGGTTCCATGGCTCCGTCGAGATAATCGGAAATGATGGCGAACCGGTTTCTGTTGTCACTAAACGCTTTCCAGCCCGGAAAATCCAGATTCTGGGCGTTGTTGGTGAGGTTCATGCAACGTTGCAGAATGTCTTCACCACCTTTAGGCGCAAAACTGTCAAGATCTAAACCGATGATGAGGTAAGCATAGTAGGCGAGCAGAGCCGTTAGCTGGTTGTCAATTCGCTCTTCGGTAAACTCCAGCTGATCGAACTCGGCAAACTTGAACGTGAAGTTTTCATCCACATTATTATATAAGGTGGACGTATAGGCTGAATTGTAGACGGGACGGTTGGCCTGGATGAGCGCCTTGCAGGTAAAGATATTCTGGTCTTTATCATACTTGCTTACCGTGATATTGAAGTTGCACACGATGCGCTCGTTCTTCCTGAATTGAAGATTCGTCCATTGCCTGTCGTTCACAAACTGCTCAAGAGTTTGCTGCAGATTATCGAATACCCGGTTTTCCGTGCCCTGAATCTGGGCATGGTTGATGGTAATCTTAGCCTGCAACTCCTGAGCGGCTGATGTGATGGGACTACAAGAGATGAGCCAGCTCGTTGATAATGTCGCGAGCCACTTCAGTTTTCGGTTTCTTCTCATATTCTTTCTTACCCTCTTCAGAAATAATCGTTATCTGGTTATCATCCGTACGGAATGTGGTTCCCGGATTGCGAGTAGAGTTAAGCACGATGAAATCAGCATTTTTCTTTTTGCGCTTTTTCTGTGCATTAACCTCTTCATCGTTGGTTTCCAGGGCGAAAGCCACAATTCGTTGATGTTTTTGTTTCATCTTGCCAAGGGCTGCGGCAATATCGTGAGTAGGGACGAGACGGAGTTCCAAATCATCTTTCTCGCGCTTGATTTTCCTGTCAGCAATCTCGCTTGGTTTGAAATCAGCAACAGCAGCACATAAAATGGCAGCATCGGTTGAGGCGAAGGCTTGTGTGGCTGCCTGATACATTTCCTCGCAACTTTCTACATCGATGCGATGAATGGCTTCGGAACAGCTGAGCGAAACCGGACCTGCAACCAGCGTAACCTCAGCACCACGACGGCAGCACTCTTCAGCAAGGGCAAAGCCCATTTTGCCGGAAGAATAATTGCCGATGAAACGTACCGGGTCAATCTTTTCGTAAGTTGGTCCGGCTGTAATCATGATCTTCTTGCCTTTCAAATCGAGCTTATCGCTTTCTTTTTCCTTGCAGTTTTCTGATGCAGCTTCATCGGTCTCTGCATTCTGCTGAGCCTGTTCATCGAAGAATCTGTCGAGGCATTCTACGATAATATCAGGTTCTTCCATGCGTCCCTTTCCTTCCAGTCCGCTTGCCAGGAATCCCACTTCGGGTTCTATGATGTGATTTCCATAGCCCAGAAGTGTTTTCATGTTGGCTTGGGTAGAAGGATGCTTATACATGTCGAGGTCCATGGCTGGAGCGATGAAAACAGGCGCTTTCATCGACAGATAGGTTGTGATGAGCATGTTGTCAGCAATTCCGTGAGCCATCTTTCCCATGGTAGAGGCTGTGCAAGGAGCGATGAGCATGGCGTCGGCCCACAGACCTAAGTCTACGTGCGAATTCCAGGTTCCATCGCGCTGCGAGAAGAATTCGCTTACCACAGGCTTATGCGTAAGAGCCGAAAGGGTGATGGGAGTGATGAACTCCTTTCCTGCAGGTGTAATGACCACCTGCACTTCGGCTCCGCGCTTGATGAGACCTCGTATGATGAGGCAAGACTTGTAGGCTGCAATAGAGCCCGTAATGCCCAATACGATTTTCTTTCCTTTTAACATGAATTTTTCTAACTGTTAAGAAATAAATCCGAGTTTCGCAAGGTTTGTTCTTCAACTGCTTGCGAAAGCCCGGTAACAATTATTTTCCCATTCTCTTGTTGAATTCACGAAGGCGGATGCGGGTAAGCACCTGCTTGGTATTGTTTGTGAAATCGCTTCCCAAGACCCATGTAAAATAACCCGGGTCTTTGGTCAGAATCTCAGCCACATCCCATCCTTTGTATTTGCCGAAGTTGAATACTTCGTGCTTCAAAGGATTTCCGTTCTCATCGTTTACAACGTTGCCCTGGGTGTCTTTTACCTCTTCCCAAACGATGCGTCCGGCGAAATCTACATTATCCTTCTGCTTAGAGAAATCGGCTAGTTCATCCATGTTGTTGTTGAGCACGCGCTCAGGTTCATCCTGCACGCCTGGAGCATACTTGTCGAGCTCGCCCATGAGCACGCGATAAGTAGCCTCTGTATCCTGATCTGCACGATGAGCTTCGAAATCTTCCTCCATCTTTCTGCCGCAATAGAACTTGTAGGCAGCAGCCAGGTTACGGCGTTCCATCTTCATGAAGATGGTCTGCGCATCGATGAGACGGCACTTGTTGAAATCGAAGTCGATTCCAGCACGCAGGAATTCTTCTGCGAGCATCGGTACATCGAAGTGGTTGGAATTGTAGCCTGCGAAATCGCAACCTGTAAATTCCTTCTCTAATGTGGCAGCCAGCTGCTTGAAGGTTGGCGCATCTTTTACATCTTCGTTGCTGATGCCTGTAAGGGCAACTACTTCGGCAGGAATCTCCTTGCAAGGATTTACGTAGAGGTTCTTGCGGTCTTCAGTTCCATCAGGCATTACCTTTATGTAAGAAATTTGTATAATACGATCCTTGATCATGTCAAGACCCGTTGTCTCCAGGTCGAACACAATCAGAGGCTTTGTCAAATTGAGTTTCATTTTTGTAGAAATACTTTTCTTTTTGTTGTTTCAGAGAAAGCCCGTGCTCCTTTAGTCGTTAAGGAGCATAGGCATGATGAGCATCAGAATATCTTCGTTCTCAGGCTGTTCTGCTGGTACGATGATTCCGGCACGGCTTGGGTCTGCCAGCTGGATGATGATGTTGTCGCTGGTGAGATTGCTCAGGATTTCCATCAGACTGCTTCCCTTGAAGCCGATGCTGATAGGAGAGCCGTTGTATTCGCAAGACAACTGTTCCTTTGCAGATGTTGAGAAGTCAATATCCTCAGAAGAAACCTCGAAACGGCCTGACTCGATGTGGAAACGGATGAGCTGGCTGCTCTCGCTTGCAAATGGCAATACGCGGCGCAAAGCACTCTGCAAGCCTCTGCGGTCTACTGTAACCTCGTTAGGGTTGTTTGGAATAACAGAGTTGTAGTTAGGGTAGCGGCCATCAATCAGTCTGCATCTCATAACGCCGTCAGTAAACTGGATTTCTGCGCTTCGGTCATCAAACTTGATGATAGCGTCGTCGCCGTCCTTGCTCAGAATGTTCTTCAGCAGAGAAGCTGGCTTCTTAGGCAAGTTGAATGCTGAAGGAGATTCGCTCTTGATAGTGAAGTTCTTGCTGCGAACCAGCTTGTGACCATCGCTTGCTACGATAGCGAGAGCATCTGCTGTCAGGTCGAAGTAAATACCGTTCATGACAGGGCGCAACTCATCGTTGGCTGTAGCGAAGAGCGAGCGTGAAATGTTGTTGATCAGCATTTCTGTAGGCAAAGAAACGGTGGTGCAAGCATCGTTCATGCTCTGTGTGCGAGGATATTCCTCTGCGCTCTGACCTGTGAAGTTGTAAAGACCGTTCTGGTAAACAATCTTGATGGCAACGGCTTCTCCGGCAGCATCCACATCGAAGTGAAGAGGCTGCTCAGGCAGTTCCTTCAGCGCATCGAGGATTACGCGGTTAGGCACACAAAACTCACCTTCTCCATCGTGGTCGGTAAGAGCGAGTGTACTCTTGATGACATTATCACTATCGCTAGCCGTGATGCTCATTTCACCGTTAGCAACTTGGAAAAGGAAACAATCGAGGATTGGCAACGAATTCTTGCTTCCAATCACTTTTGCGAGCATGTTGAGCTTGCTGCTCAATGCAGAACTTGATACTGTAAATCTCATGAGTATTTTATTTAAATTTTATTTTGTTTTCTGTTTCACCTTAATTTAATTAGGCAATATCACCTAATTGAGCACAAAAATACAAAAAATATCGCTGATAAGCAAAAATAATTGGAGAAAAGTTCTAGTTTTTGAACTATTTTTAGTAATTTCGCAGTCAGAAAGAAAAAAACACCCTTTAAACAAAGGAAAAACTTTAAATATTATCATATGGAATTACAAGGAAAGGTTATTGCCGTTTTGCCTGAAAGAAGCGGCGTCTCTGCAAGAGGAGAGTGGAAAGCTCAGTCGTTCGTAATTGAAACTCACGAGCAGTATCCAAAGAAATTGTGCTTTGATGTTTTCGGAGCAGACCGTCTGGCTCAGTTCAACATTCAGAGTGGTGAGGAACTCCTGGTTTCTTTCGATATTGATGCTCACGAGTATCAGGGCCGTTGGTTCAACAGCATCCGTGCCTGGAACATCCAGCGTGTTGACCCTAACGCCGTAGCTGGTGCTATGGGCGGAATGCAGCCAGGTGCGTTTCCTCCAGTAGGTGCTCCTGTAGCTCCTGCTCAGCCAGCAGCTCCTGCTAATGGCGCAACTGCAGCATTCCCTCCAGTTCAGCCTGCAGCTCCTGCAGCAGAGGGTGGTAGCGCAGATGATCTTCCTTTCTAAAAACAGAAAAGTAAGATAAAAATAGAGCACTTCGCCTGAGACTTTCTTCTGTCTCGGATGAAGTGCTCTTTTTTTATTCATAATCTTATATTTCTCTTTATCAACTGTTTTCTATTCTCTGCGTCTCTTCTCAAAGAATTGTTTCGAAGCGGCAAAGAAGAGGAGAACGGAAGCTGCATTTTCTATAGCAACCATCCAGAATGTTCCGTTGTAACCGAAATGTTCTGCCACAACTCCGCCTAGCAGACAGCCGATTCCGAAGCCCAAATCCCAACCTGTAAGAATGCTGCTGTTTGCCGTTCCACGCTGGTTGTGACGAGCCACATTAATAAACATGTTGAGAAAGGCTGGGTAAAGATGACCGTTTCCCAGGCCGATGAGACAAGCCGAAAGATAATAGGCTACCGGGTGCTTGACGGCAACAAAGATGATGAAACCAACAAGCGAAAGCAGCATTCCTTCGGCCGCATTCTGGGTAAGTTTGCCCTGACTCAAGGCTTTTCTGCCTTGCAGTCTTGAGAGGAACAGACCCATGGAAAGAAGGGCGAAATAAGTGCCCGTTCCACCCGTAATTCCGAGTTCCTCCTTGCTGTAGATTGCAAGATAATTGCTCAGAACGCCCCAGCAGAAACCGAACATGGCGATGTTGATGGCAAGGAGCCAGGCACGCGTCAGGAAGAAGCGGTCGAGAGAAAGCTTCTCCTTGTTCTTAACGATTTCCTTTTCGGGGAGGCGGATGGTTCCTGCAATCACAACTGAGGCAATCGCCACGATGAAAGCTATCCAAAAGAGAATCATGTAACTGTCTATCGCATTATGGAGATAGATTCCGATGGAAGGAGCAATTGCCATGGCAAAATTGTTGCTCAGTCCGTAGAGTCCGATTCCTTCATTTCTCCTACTTGCCGGAAGAACGTCGATGGCGCAGGTGCTGTTGGCAACCGTTACGGCTCCGAACGGACCTCCGTGCAGGGTTCTGCAGATGGCAAACATCAGGATGGTGCTGGCTGCAATATAGCCGGCAAAGAAGATGGCGAAGGCCGTGAGACAGACCATCAGAACCTTCTTGCGCGAAAAGCTGTCAACCACATATCCGCTGAACGGACGAATGATGAGGGCGGCAACCGTATAGCCGCTCAGCACAATTCCAATCACATCTTTCGTGGCTCCAAAATTTTCGCTCAGATAGAGAGGGAGCAAAGGTGTGAGCAGATAGAAGGCGAAATACAACAGAAAGTTGGTTGTCATCACCTTGATGTAGTTTGCATTCCAAAGTTTCTCTTTCATCATTTTTTAGAGTTTATACTCACTTTTAGAGTTTGTCCTCATTATTAGAGTTTGTCCGCCAGCCAGGCGTCGATGAGTTTTCGGGCGATGGAAAGTTTCTCTGGGAGAATAGGGAGATTCTCTTTCGTGAACCATTTACCACGAGAGAGTTCTTCTTTCTGAAGATGAATTTCTCCATCTACATATTCTGCCGAGAAGCCAATCATCAGACCGCTCGGATAAGGCCAAGGCTGGGAACCGAAATATTTCAAGTTCTTGATAGTCAGACCGGTTTCTTCCATTACTTCACGATGAACCGCCTCTTCCAGATTCTCGCCAGTCTCTACGAAACCAGCCACCAGACTGTCGAAATTTCCCTTGAAATTGCGAGCGTGTACCAGCAATACCTGATCATCTTTCTTAATCAGAACGATGATGGCTGTGGCAAGCGAAGGCCAGACCTGTTTGCCGCATTCTGTACATTTCTTACTGATGTCGGTTGCCATTTTCATCGGAGCTCCGCAAACGCCGCAGAATTGGGTATTCATGTCCCAATAGTTGAGCTCCTGACACTTTCCTGCTTTCTGGTAAAGGGCAGGAGAGAGTTTGTAGAAACTAGGGCGCAAGCCGCACATTTCGTACTTCGGATTGCCGGTAACAGGCTCAGGAATGGTGAAGGTCTTCACCTCTGTTCCGTCTTCCATCGGAGTAATGTTGAGAATGTGAGTCCAAGGCTTTGTTGGGATTGGACTCTCTTCTGAACAAGGAATCGTATAGGTTCCGTCTTCTTTCTTTTCGAGCAAGAGATCAGTCTTACAAAATATAAACCAATACTTCATTCTTTATTTTGAACTTATTTACTTTTTTACTTTGAACTTTATAATATGCTTTTCCAGAAGCGTTCCGAGGAACTATTTCTTCTTACCGAACAGCAATTCGAAATCGCGCTGGGCAGCTGGCTTGGTCCATGCTTCCGGCACAAACTTCCAGTTGTTGTTTGGTTTTGCATCAACCGTTCCCATCTTTTCAATCTCTTCCATCAGATAGTACCGCTGGTCGCGCTTGCTGCGATAGATGATTCGGCTTTCAAGACTGTCTTTCGGGATTCCGGCACCCTTGGTAAGGAGTTCGCCGCCGCCATTTCCACGATAGCTGTTAACAGCTACCTTGTACCATTTCTTCTCATCGAAAGGTTCGCCGTTGCTCATGCGCAGAATCTTCACCTTCTCGCCATCTGGCTTGGTTACGTCAACTTCGTAATCGATTCCCGCAGCACTATCAAAGTTGAACGAGAGATTCTTGAAACCGAGGCGTTGCTGGTCGCCAACGGTCTTCTCATCGAGCAGCAGGAGATGGTCGTCCGGGCTCTTCATGGTGTTCACCCAGAGGTCGTAACTCATTTCCAGATGCTTTCTGATTTCTTCGCCCGTCATGCGCATTACGTAGAGCTGGTTCTCATATTTATAGAGATTGAACATGTCGCTCACGTAGATTGGGCCGGCTTTCAGAACCGCGTTGAACTGAAGAGGAGCGTTGAACGAAATGTCGGCTTTTGTCATCTGCAACTGGAGGTTGAGGATGAAATCGTTGAAGGCAGAACTGCCGAAGAACTGGTCGCGGCTGTAGATGGTAGTCTTGAAGTTGCCAATCTGCTTGCCCACATATTTCTTTACTTCCGCAATCTGAGGTTCGAAAGTCTTCATGAAATCCTCGTCGATAGGACAATCTGTCACATCCACAATCTTGCCTGTCACCTTTTTGTCAGTTACCACCAGCTGCTTCTTTCCGTTCACCTTTTTCTTGTTGAGGGTGAGGGTTATTTCAGCATCAGCCACGCTAATGGCGTTGTTGGCAGGATCCAGGCAAACCACCTGCTTTCCATCAGTATTGGTTACGGTTTCGTTGTCGCGCGTATGGTCGTGGCCGAAGAGAATGAGGTCGAAGCCTGGCACTTCTTTTGCCACCTTGATAGAGGCGTCTTCATCATATTCGGCAGTCTGGATGCCTCCGTCTTTTCCGCTGTGGAAGAGACCGATGATAACATCCGGTTTTTCATTCTCCTGGAGATACTTCACCCATTTGCGGGCGTTTGTTACCATATTTTCAAATTTCAGTCCGCTCCATAGATTCTCCGTGAGCCAGTTTGGAATGGCAGGAGTAATCATTCCCAAGACTGCCACCTTCACGCCTTCGCGGTTCAGGATGAGATAAGGCTTAACGTATGGCTCGCCTGTAGAAGTGCTGATGATGTTGGAACCAAGAACTGGGCAATTGAGTTCTTTTATCCATTTGTCGTAAACCGGATGGCCCGTTTCAACATCATGATTGCCAAATACTTGCGCATCATACTTCATGTAGTTGACCACATCGGCAGCCACGTTTCTAGCCTCTGTGTTTACATAATTATAATAATAGCAGGTAGGCTGTCCCTGCAGAATATCGCCATTCTCCAAGAGGATGAGGTTATCCTTATAGTCTTTTCGCAAATTATTGACGTAGGAAGAAACGCGCGCCAAGGTTCCTGCCTTTGGCTTACGGTTGATGAAATCGTAAGGGAAGAAAGAGCCGTGCACATCGCTTGTCTCTATCACTCTCAGTTTTACGGTACGTTGTTGTGCCATAGCTTGTGAATTGAAAGTTAGCGCCAGAAGAAGCGCAGCAAATAATTGTTTCATATTAATTAATGTATTACTTTTGAGTAATGAAAGCCCATCTGTTGAGCTCTGTTTCTTATTTTCTCTGCAAAAGTACAAAAAAGAACTTAAATAGGCATACTTTTTGTTGGATATTTTTTAAAAACTAAAAAATAGGAGGTTTTATAATATGGCATTTGTTGATTATTACAAGATTCTCGGCGTAGACAAGAACATTCCGCAGAAGGATGTGAGAGCTGCGTATCGTAAACGTGCAAAACAGTTTCACCCAGATTTGCACCCTAACGACCCGAAGGCGAAGGCTAAGTTTCAGGCGCTGAACGAGGCGTATGAGGTGATTTCTGACCCAGATAAGCGTGCTAAATACGACCAGTATGGCGAACAATGGAAGAATGCTGATGCATTCGGCGGTTTCGGCGGAGCTGGTGGTGCAGGTGGTTCCGGAAGCTATGGTGGAGCAGGTGGAAATCCATTCGAGGGTTTCGACTTCAGCCAGTTTGGCGGAGGCGGAGGTTTCTCCAGCTTCTTCGAAAATCTCTTCGGAGGTCGTGGAAGAAGCCAGCAGTCGGCTGGAGGATTCGGTTCCGGCAATTTCGGCGGTTTTAATGGTTCTGCCGGTTATGGTAGCGGCTTTAATGGGGCTGGCTACGGAGCTGGTGCTGATTTCGGTACTGGTGGTTGTGGCGGCGGTTGCGGCCAGAATGGTCGTGCCAATAACGGCGAAATGAACATGAATGTGAATATCGACCTTTATACGGCTCTGCTGGGCGGCGAAGGAATTATTAAATTGAGTAATGGTTCTAAAATCAAACTGAAGATTAAGCCGGAAACGCAGAATGGCACGAAGGTTCGTGTTCGCGGAAAAGGATACGACCGGGGTGACGGAACCTTTGGCGACCTGATGATTACTTACAACGTGAAGTTGCCAACCGGGTTGAATGATAAGCAAAAAGATTTGCTCCGTCAGATGAAGGATGCAAAGTAATTTCTAAAAGAAGGGAACGGTTCTCGGACATGAGAACCTTCCCGAAACATGAAGGTAAAAAGAAACGCCCTGCAAGAAGGGAACATTCAGAAATGAAGTTCCTGATCTTGCAGGGCGTTTTTTATTCTATTTAATCTTGCAGGGCGTTTTTTATTCTATTCTGCTGCATTAATCTTCGACATGTTGAACGCAGAAACCTTGCCGTCTGGCGAAACGGTTGCGTTGATTTTGAAATGGTTGGTTTTCTTAGTACCGTCGGTAAGCTGAACTTCCTCACGTGCTGAGAACTGAACCTGATATTCATAATCTTCGTCTCCCACCTCGCGCTTCTTAATCTTATAATCGTTGGTGAGGAACCAGTTCAGGTTGGTCACATCTTCCTTATAAAGCTTATTCATAAAGGTAACAACATCTGCCTTGGTAGCAGAATTCTTACCCAGAAGCGAAGAGAGAATGTCCTCGCATGAAGCCTGCAAACCATCAGCATCGCGGGTATTGATGCTTTGGAAGAAATGGCGGAACAGACTGCTTACCATATCTTTCTCTTCAGGCTGCAAATCTCTGCTCTTGGCCTTCTTCATCGCATTCTCAGCCTCTTCGATATGCGAACCGTCAGCATGAGCGGCGAGATAAGCCTGGTAAGCTTCTACATTATCAGCATTCTTGGCCACATTCCAGTCGATGGAATCTATCTTGTTCAAAACCTCCTGCTTGTGTGGACTGTTTGGGTATTTGTCGAGATAAGCCTGCAGGGCCTCTTTCGAACCGCTTACTACGGCGTTGGTCCAGTCCTGATCGGTCTGTTTCAGAAGTTCGAGGTGAGCCATGATGGAATCACGATGCGCCTCGTCAGCATCTTTGTAAGTATCTAGGTAACTCTGCAGAACCATCGGGTCACTACTCTGCATCGCATACTCGTAAGCTTCCAGTTCCTTATTCTTATTGGCACTATCATAGAAATAGTAGAAAATGCCACAAACGAGGAAGGCGAAAATCAGAGAGATGATGATGACGCCACGGTTGCTTTTTTTCTTTTCCTGGGTTCCCTCGCCGTTTCCGCCGTTCTGAGAATTAGATTGCTGTGGGCGAACCGGAGGAACGGGTGGAGTAGGAGGTGTTGCTGTTCTGACAGGTGTCTGAGGACGAGCCTGCTGTCTGAGAGCGACCTGTTTGATAGCCTCCTGACGGCGGATTTCTTCTTGTCTGATTGCATTCTGTCTGGCTGCGTTTTCTGCTTCTTGCTGCTGAGTCATAGAAGCCTGGCTGGCAGGAGTCTGCTGGCTCATTCCTGTCGGAGGCGTCATTCTTGTGAGCGAAGGATTCAGCTCATGGCAGTTAGGACACATTTCCAGGTTGCTGAAATAAATCTCGCCACAATTTGGGCATTTGGTAATTTTGCCTGCTATTTCTACCCCGCAACTAGGGCAGGTAGGTGCTTTATCGCTAATTTGGCGTCCGCATTCCGGACATTTTATAATTGCCATAATTCTATTTTGTGTTTATTAATTTACTTATATAATTCATGCTTCTCTACTTCCAGACCTTATCCACTCTTTACCTTGAAGCTAATCATAAAGTTCCAAGTTCAGGGTTCCAAGTACTATCGATGTCTGAATCTGATTTCCCTGAGCTTGTGGCGCCCCATGAAACGGCTTTTGTCAACATAGCCGTTTATTCCGTTGAGTCTGCCCTTACCCGTATATTGCCACATTTCGAAATCTCTACCATCGCGCAATACAGGGATGCGCTTCGTATACTGGGCAATCATCAGCTTGTAGCTGTCTAGCTTGCCCAGAAGATAGTTGTCATAGAAATTGGCTCCCGTATAGATGAGGGGTTTCTGCTTATATGCTTTCTCTACGAGATGCAGAAACTTGAAGAGCGAATCGCAGAATTCTTCTGTATTCATGCCGCTTTTCGTCTCCACATCAATCATAGGCAAGAGGTCCTGATCTCCCGGACGGCATTGGGCCTTGAAATTTTCCAGCTGCGTCTGCTGTGGGATGCGGGGTCTGTAGAAATGATAAGAACCTACTTTCATTCCGTAGCGATGAGCCAGGTCGATATTCTTCTTGTATTTGCTGTCAATGTTGGTTCCTCCCTCGGTAGCTTTCAGATAAACGTAAGCCATCTTAGAGTTGTCGCCCACGGTTTCCCAGAACACGTTGCCCTGATAATGACTCAAGTCGATGCCGTGAACGTGCCGACAAGTGTCTTCGCATTGCACCTGGGCATGGGCTCCCAAGGCAATAATGGATGCTATAATAGAGATAAATAACTTTTTCATAGATGCAAAGATACGAAAATCAGATGAAAATCGTACTACTAAGAGATTAATTTTATAGATATTTTACTCTTCGTCCTGATGAATCCCAGATTAACCCCTTCAATCCTTACTGAAATTTACTCTTCAATCTCAGATAATGAACGGAAGAAATTGTTCATGAAATTGCTCATGGTTTCTATCGGAGCGTATTGCAGATAGCGCATGCTGCGGCGCAGATTCTTGCGCATGGTTCCCCCCGTGGTGCGTACAAAGCCGCTGCTGGTCTGCTCAAACTGAATGGCCTGCTGGTCCATGATATTATAGTAGAGCGAACGGAGCGTCAGCTTGTAAGCGCCTCTTTCTATGTGATGAACGAACGGGATTTCGTCCTGTTCGAAATCGAAGAAGGTGATGAGCACGCTTCCTTCCAGCTGGGCGATGCGCTGGATGCGGAGCTTGGCAAGCCACTTCTCCAGTTTCACGAAATCTACCTTGTCGCCTCGGGTTCTCAGGTAGTCTCCCAACTGGATGATTCCTCTGAGATTGATTCCGTTAGCCAGCATTCCATTTACGTTTGCCACGATGATGCGCAGCAGATAAATGGTCTCGATAGAGGTATCGATGGCGTGGCGTTCATCTTCCTGAATCTTGCTGAGCCGTCGGTTCAGAAAACCGTTGTTCATCTTCACCTCTCCGGCAGGAACATCATTCACGTTCTTGAGCATCTGAGCTATCTTTTTCTTCTTAAAGGTAGTCATCGGTTCCATTTCTTCCTTGATGCCGAAGTTGTCGGCACGGAGCTTAGTAAAAAGGTTGCGCTGAAGAAAATTCATATGCCTTGTTCTTATTAATAGTCAATAATAAAGTTTTGTTCTTCCTGTCAAGAAATCTCTAACGCAGAAGGAGACCCTCCTCTGATTTTTAGAAGTCTTCCTAACTGTATCTCTTAGGATAGCGCAAGAGGATGGCCAGCAGGGCTGCCACACCTATCGCCAGCGGATAGTAGAGATAAGGAAGAATGTCCATCGGACTGAGATTGGCCAGGCCGGCTGCTAGGAGCATCTGCACGCCATAAGGAATCAATCCCTGAACCATGCACGAGAAGGTGTCGAGAATGCTGGCTGCCTTGCGGTTGTCTACGCCAAACCGGTCGCCTATCTTTTTCGAAATATTTCCTACTGTCAGAATCGCTACCGTATTATTTGCCGTACAGATGTTTACCATCGAAACGAGGGCGGCGATAGAAAGTTCGGCTCCACGCTTGCTGTTTACGTGGGCTGTAATCTTGTTGATGATGAAATCGATTCCGCCGTTTTCGCGGATGATTTCGAGCATACCACCTGCCATCATGGCGATGATAATGAGTTCGCCCATGCCGATAATGCCGTTGCCCATGGCTGAGAACCAGCCAAAGAGGTCGTAGCTTCCGGAGGCACCCAGAAGATAACTGCCTATGCCGATGGCGCCACAGAGTAGGGTGCCCAGGGTGAGAACAGCCATTACATTCATGCCGGCAATAGCGGTAACGAGGACGGTGAGGTAAGGCAATACTTTCATGTATTCTACCTCGTTGATGTGGGTTGGGGCCTGAAGACCGACTCCCATGACAGAATAGGCGATGAGTACGAGTACGGCGGCCGGAACCACAATCATGGAGTTGACCTTGAACTTATCGCTCATCTTGCAGTTCTGCGTCTGCGTAGCAACAACAGTCGTATCGGAGATGAACGAGAGGTTGTCGCCGAAATAAGCGCCACCTACGATGATGGCGGTCATCATGCCTACGTTAGCATCCATCGAGTGGGCCAGTCCGGCGGCTATAGGAACCAGAGCCACTACGGTTCCCACACTTGTTCCGATAGATACGGAGATAAAGCAGGCAGCCAGGAAGAGTCCTGGCAGAATCATGCTGGCTGGCAGGATGCTGAGCGCCAGGTTGACGGTTGCATCAACGGCTCCCATCGCCTTGGCTGATGCGGCAAACGAGCCAGCCAGCACGTAAATCCAGAGCATGAGCATCAGGTTGTTGGCGCCGGCACCCTTGCTGTATGTGTCCACTCGTTTCCTGACAGGCATTCCGCCGGAAATAGCCACGGCATAAATGCTCGAAATCATGAACGCTACTGTGAGCGAGAGGCTGGTGTCCTGATGGCTGCTGTCTACCGAATATACGGTAAAAGCCACGATGAGGACAATCAGCAAAAATAATGGCGACAACGCCAGCAAACCTTTTTTGTTACTCATACTTCTTTTTTCCTTCTTAATTAAAGAGTTACTCCATTCTTGAAGATGGAGATTTCACGATAGCCATTATACTCGTTGCGAGCCTCCTCGCCACTTGCTACGGCTATAATCTTATCAATAAACTTGCTTACCAAGTCTTTCATTTCTACACCTTCTACCAGAGCGCCGGCGTTGAAGTCAATCCAGTTTGGCTTGTTCTTTGCCAGATTGCTGTTGGTAGAAATCTTCATCGTTGGCACGAAGGTTCCGAATGGGGTTCCGCGACCTGTGGTGAAGAGAACGAGCTGGCAACCTGCTGAAGCCAGAGCTGTGGCTGCTACAAGGTCGTTACCCGGAGCTGAAAGCAGGTTCAAACCGGTTGTCTCCAGACGGTCGCCATACTGGAGCACGCCGCTTACCGGAGCACGGCCGCACTTCTGGGTGCAACCCAAAGCCTTATCTTCGAGGGTTGAGATACCACCTGCCTTGTTACCTGGAGAAGGGTTCTCGCCAACTGGCTCACCATGGCTCAGGAAGTACTCCTTGAAGTCGTTAATCAGGTGAACGGTCTTGTCGAAGAGTTCCTTATTTTCGCAACGGTTCATCAGAATGGTTTCTGCGCCAAACATTTCCGGTACCTCTGTCAGGATGCTTGTACCGCCCTGAGCTACGAGCCAGTCGCTGAATTCACCTACCAACGGGTTGGCTGTAATTCCGCTGAAGCCGTCAGAACCGCCACACTTCAAACCTACGCGCAGTTTGCTTACCGGAACTTCCTCGCGCTTGTCTTCCTTAGCCTGGGCATAGAGGTTGCGCAGAATCTTCATGCCTTCCTCGAGTTCGTCTCCTTCAACCTTCTGTGTTACAAGAAGTTTGATGCGGTCGTGATCATAGTCGCCGAGCATCTTCATGAAATCATCTGGCTGGTTGTTCTCGCAGCCGAGCGAGAGAACGAGCACGGCACCTGCGTTTGGATGCAGACAGATATCGCGAAGCACCTTGCGGGTATTCTCATGGTCGCCCGAGAGCTGTGAGCAACCGAAGTTGTGGTGCCATGCGTGGATGGCGTCGATGCCTTCGCAGCCTGTTTCTTTCTTGAGGAGTTCTACCAGTTTCTCAGCCACGCCGTTAACGCAGCCCACGGTAGGAACTACCCATACTTCGTTTCTTACGCCTACTTCGCCATTCTTGCGAACGTAGCCCATGAAGGTGCGGTTTTCCTTAGCGATGTTCAGCTGCTCGTTAACCGGGTTGTAGGTATATTCGAGCGTACCGGCAAGATTGGTCTTGAGGTTGTTCTCGTTTACCCATTCGCCCGCCTTGAGGCTGGTCTTTGCATGACCGATAGGGTAGCCATACTTCAGGATATCTGTACCCTCGGCAGCATCGTTGATGAGCACCTTGTGTCCTGCAGGAGTATCCTGCAATAATGTGATGGTCTTGCCATCTACTTCAATCGTTTCACCCTTCTTCATAGGGCGCAAGCAAACCACTACCGAGTCGGCAGGGTTAATCTTGATAAAACTTGATTGTTCCATACGTAGTCTGTCTTTTATTTATTGTTTATAATTTATAATGTTCCTGTATGAATTGTCTTCCATGCGGAAACCCTGTTCTGCCCGATAGCCTTAGAGCTGGGTTCTGCGATAGAAATCTACGTTTTCCTTCATCAGCAGCTCAATAGGCATATAGTTTACCGGCGTAACTTTCTTCTTGAGCACGATGGCCTGGAAGAGCGTGTCTACGCAGGAGTAACCCTGCATGTAGGCGTGCTGGGCGATGAGGAAGGAGATGCTTCCTTCGCGCAGGCAGCGGGCGTTTTTCTCTACCATATCATAGCCCATGATCTGAACGTCGCGGCGGTTGGTCTTCAGCAGGAAGTCGCCCACGATGTGCGCCTTCGAAGTCATGGTGATGCAATGGTGGATGTTCGGATGCACGGCAAAGAACTTCTCCAGCATTTTGACGAATTCAGCACGTGTGCCGCTCAACGGCAGGTCGAGCAAGGTAATCTTCACGTTAGGGAAGTGGTCGTGCATGTAATGGCGGAATCCTACCTCTCGGTTGTCCTGCTGCTTGCTGACCACTCTTCCGTCTTTGGTTTGCCTCATGAGCAGGATTTCATCTTCCTTTGCTGCAAGCATCATCAGCATCTTGGCTGCGAAGAAACCGGAACAGAACGAATCCTGACCGAAGAAAGAGAGCGGACGCAGATCGGGCATGTAGGAGTCGAGCAGGATGAATGGGATGCTTTTGTGGTGCAACGCCTCGGTAAACTCGCGGGTTACGTCGAGCGATGAAGGCACCACGATGACTCCTTCCGGACTGGCCTCAAGAATCTTGTTGCCTTCTTCGCGGAACGATTCCTCGCTGGAACGCTCATAGAAACGAATCTCTACATCGATATGGAAGTCACGTCGGGTATCTTCACATTTTTTTGCGCCTTCCTCTATTTCCTCCCAGTAAGCCTCCGATTCATGTTTCGGAATCAGCAGGTAGAAGGTATAGGATTTGTTGTAAGCCAAAGCGCTGGCGTACACATTAGGCTGATAATTCATTTCCTTGAGGGCTTTCTCGACCTTGTCGCGTGCTGGTTTCGACACGTTTGGGCGGTCGTGCAGAACTCGGTCTACGGTTCCAACGGATACGCCAGCTCTCTCGGCAATATCCTTGATTCTGATTTTTTCGGCCATTGTTTTTTAGCATTACGGGTCTGGTTGCCTCGCGTGTACTTATTATATAAGGAGCCTCTCCTGGGGGCTACGATAGATAAAACGTCGCAGGTACTTCCTAGCTGTGCACAGACCACAATTAGTATTAAGCAATTCTGTTGTGTGCGACCACAAGTACGAATTTTGCCGCAAATATACAACAATTTTTTGAATTGTGCGAAGACACAGCAACTTTTTTGCACGAAAAACAAAAAAAAATGCGATTTTATTTCGTTATTCGAGAAATTATGGTTATTTTTGCCCTCGAAATTGAACGACAACTGATAATTGAACTTCATTTCTCTACTGAAAAGTGGAATTTAATTTGTTACTCATAACAAACAAAATAAAAACAAAAAAATTAAAACTATCAAACATGGCAAAAATTGTAACATTAGGCGAGATCATGCTTCGTTTATCACCAGAAGGCAATGATCGTTTCATTCAGAGTGAATCACTTCGCATCATCCCTGGTGGTGGTGAGGCTAACGTAGCTGTAAGCTTGGCTAACTATGGTCATGACGCTTACTTCGTATCTAAACTCCCTAAGCACGAGATTGGTCAGATTGCTGTCAACGGTCTCCGTCGTTACGGCGTTAACACAGAGTTCATCGCTCGTGGTGGCGACCGCGTAGGTCTCTACTATGCTGAGACTGGTGCTTCTATGCGCCCATCCAAGGTAATCTACGACCGTGCACACAGCGCAATTGCTGAGGCTGACCCATCTGATTTCGATTTCGACAAGATTATGGAGGGTGCCCAATGGTTCCATTGGAGCGGTATTACTCCAGCTATTAGCGACAAGGCTGCTGAGCTTACCAAGTTGGCTTGTGAGGCTGCTAAGCGTCACGGCGTAACTGTTTCTGTTGACCTCAACTTCCGCAAGAAGCTCTGGACTTCAGAGAAGGCTATCTCTGTTATGCGTCCTCTGATGAAGTATGTTGATGTTTGTATCGGTAATGAGGAAGATGCTCAGCTCTGCCTGGGCTTCAAGCCAGATGCTGACGTAGAGGGCGGTAAGACTGATGCTGAGGGTTACTACGGAATCTTCAAGGGCATGATGAAGGAGTTCGGATTCAAGTATGTTGTTTCTACTCTCCGCGAATCTCTCTCTGCTACACATAACGGCTGGAAGGCTCTTATCTATGATGGTAAGGAGTTCTATCAGAGCAAGCACTACGACATCAACCCTATCATCGACCGCGTTGGTGGTGGCGACTCTTTCTCTGGTGGTCTGATTCACGGTCTTCTTACTAAGGAGACTCAGGGCGAGGCTCTTGAGTTTGCGGTAGCTGCTTCTGCTTTGAAGCATACTATCCCTGGCGACTTCAACCTGGTATCTGCTGACGAGGTAGAGAGCCTGGCTGGCGGTAACGCTAATGGTCGCGTTCAGAGATAATTATAGTTTAAAGTTTATAGTTGATAGTTTATAGGAAGTCTTGCTTACGGCGTAGCTCTTATAAACTATTCATTATTAATTCATATAAGATAATGGCAAAGTTTAGCAAAATGCAGGTTATGGCAGCTATGAAAGAGACTGGTATGGTACCTGTTTTCTTCAATAAGGATGTTGAAATCTGCAAGAACGTCATCAAGGCTTGTTACGAGGGTGGCGTACGTGTTTTCGAGTTTACTAACCGTGGTGACTTCGCTCACGAGATTTTCGGAGAGTTGGTAAAGTGGGCCGACAAGGCTTGCCCTGAGATGATCTTGGGTGCAGGTACAGTTGTTGATGCCGGTACAGCTTCTCTGTATCTCCAGCTCGGCGCTAACTTCATCGTAGGTCCTAACTTCAACCCAGAGATTGCTCCAGTTTGCAACCGTCGTCTGGTTCCTTATTCACCAGGTTGCGGTTCTGTAACTGAAATCAATAATGCTCAGGCTGCCGGTTGCGACGTAACCAAGGTATTCCCAGCAGGTAACGTAGGCGGTCCTTCATTCGTCAAGAACGTAATGGCACCTTTGCGTTGGAGCAACATCATGGTAACAGGTGCTGTAGAGCCAACAGAGGAGAATCTTACTCCTTGGATCAAGGCTGGCGTTCTCTGCGTAGGTATGGGCTCTAAGCTCTTCCCTAAGGAGACAGTTGCTGCTGGCGACTGGGCTGCCATCACAGCCAAGTGTCAGGAGGCTCTCGGTTACATCGCGAAGGCTCGCGCTTAATTTAGAGACTATTTTTCATTTAGATGCAAATTTCAGCATCCTTTTTTTCCATGTCGCCATCATCAGTTCTGGTGGTGGCGACACTTTTTCTTTCAGCTTGTTCTCCTGCGAATAAGGCTAGGGTAGATGAGCTGAACGAGCAATCCTATGCTTATCATTATCGCAACCTCGATTCTACTAAAGTGCTGGCTGAGAGGGCTTTGAAGCTTTCAGAAGATTATTCCTCAGGCCGTGCCGAAGCCTATAACAACCTTGCCTTCGTCTGTATAGCCAAGATGGATTACAAGGGTGCCAAGGGATGGCTGAGGAAAGTTGAAGAGGAGAGCGATAATCAGATAGAACTCGCTATTGCCGATGTTCAGAACATGCGACTCTGCCAGAGAGAATCGCACAACAAAGATTTTTATGCTTATCGCGAAAAAGCGATGAGGCGTTTGCGCAGAATTCGCGAAGAGGTGAATTCCATGCCCCCGAGGGAAAGCAAACGCGTGATTTATGCGAAATCTGAATTCAGTATTGTGGCCGCCACCTATTTTTATTATGTGGGCTTAGACGAGCCGATGCTTCAGGAGCTTAACCGTCTGGACCCAGATGAGCTGGAACAGGATTCGGCACAATATCTTAACTATCTTTATAATATAGGTTCGGGCGGAGCTATCGTCAAGGGAACCGAAAACGAAATCAATCAGGCGGAATTCGACCGGCTGATCAGCTGCTACATGTTGGCTAGCGACCCTGCCCATCCTTATCCTTACTGGCAGGCTAACGCCCTGCAGTCTATTAGCGAGCACCTCAGAAAAGGAGAGGTGAGCGATTTCCTCATACGCAACAACCTGCCTGCCTTCCAGTATCTCAACATCGAGCAGATGCCAAACAATCTGCTGGCAGGCAACTTTGCCCAGCGTGCCCTCAACCTCTTTTCGAGCTACGGAGATGTTTATCAGACCGCCGGAGCCAACCGTACGCTGGCTGAATGTTTCTGGGATATCCATGATTATTCTTCGGCGCTCGACTGCCTGAATCATGCCCTGAACGACAACAAGGCGATAGAGCAGGCACCCGACCTCGTAGCGTCGATACGTGAAAGACTCTGCCTGGTTTATTCGGCTATAGATGATAAGCAGCAGAGCGATTACAACCGCAATATCTATCTGGATTTGCAGGACCGTTCGCGACAGGACCGCCAGCTGGAGGCACGTGCCGCGGCACTCGACGAGAACGCCCAGCAGCTCAACCTGATGATTGCTGCCGTGGTGGCGATGATTGTGCTCGTGGTGGTTCTGCTCTACGTTTTCGACCACATGAAGCGCAAGAAGATGAAGAACCAGTCGATGGATGAACTGCTTGCACCTTTGCGTGAGTGGAGCGAGAATAACACTCAGAAAATCAACGAATTAAAAGATAAGCAGGAGGAGGTTCAGGATGAACTGAACGTTACCCGACTGCATATCGAAGAAAACAAGAAACGCAATCTGGAACAAAGGGCTAAGATTTCGCTCGTAAATAGCATTACGCCTTTCATCGACCGCATGATTCACGAGGTAAACCGACTTTCCGAAGGGGGCGAAAGCGATGAGGTGCGGCAGGAACGTTACCAGTATATCGCCGAACTCACGGATAAGATTAACCAATATAACAACGTGCTTACGGAGTGGATTCAGATGCGCCAGGGCTCACTCAGCCTGCGTATCGAAAGTTTCCCGCTCCAGCAGCTTTTCGATATTGTAAGCAAGGGCAAGATGAGCTTCCAGATGCAGGGCGTGAAACTCGATGTAGAACCAACAGATGCCGTGGTCAAGGCCGACCGCATCCTTACGCTCTTCATGATCAATACCATAGCCGATAATGCCCGCAAGTTTACACCCGAAGGCGGAAAGGTAACCATTAGCGCCAAGGTTTCTGACTTCGTGGAAATCAGCATCTCAGATACCGGAAAGGGTATGGACGAGGAGCAGCTGGCGCATGTCTTCGACCGGACCTATACGGGCGGTCACGGCTTCGGACTGCTCAACTGCAAGGGCATCATCGAGAAATATAAGAAGGTGAGTTCGCTCTTTGCCGGCTGTCAGATCAAGGCAGAAAGCAAGTTGGGCGAGGGGAGCCGTTTCAGTTTCCGTCTGCCTAAAGGCATCGCCCGCCGAACCCATCAGCTGCTGGGCATCTTCATCATGCTCTTCGTGCTGCTGTCGGCTTCGGTCCAGCCTTGCGAGGCTAAGAAGGCCAACGGCATCCGCCAGCGCCACAATCATCTCAAGACGAACGTAGATGCCAATCTCCAGCGTGCCGACGATTTTGCAGATAGCGCCTACTTCAGCAATATCAACCGTACCTACCAGCGCACCCTTGCCTTTGCCGATTCTTCGCGCCATTATCTCAACGCGTTCTATCTATCGAAATATCCCGACGGCAAATATCTCATGGTGGCTCATCCGGAGGTGGGAATGGCGGCAGAACTCTCCTGGATACGCTCCGGACTGCCAACCAATTATCACGTCATCCTGGACCTGAGAAACGAGTGTGCCGTGGCTGCCCTGGCGTTGCACCAATGGTCGCTCTACCAGAGCAACAACAAGGTTTATACCCAGCTGTTCCGCGAGATAAGTGCCGATAATACGCTCGATAATTACGTGCACACGATGCAGCAGAGCGAGAACTCGAAGACCGTGGCCGTGGTGCTGCTCATCCTGTTGCTGCTGCAGTTGCCGCTGGCTTATTATCTGCTCTATTACCGCCACGTGCTGAGCTACCGGTTTGCCATGATTGAGCAGACCAAGGCTAAGCGTACCGACGAGGCTGAGCAGGAATCGCTGAAACTGGAGCTGATGACCGATGAGCTGCATAGGGCTGAATATGAGAACGATAAGCTTCATATCTCCAATTCCGTGCTCGACAACTGTCTGTCTACGCTCAAGCACGAAACGATGTATTATCCGTCGCGCATCCGCCAGCTTATCGATTCGCAGCCCGATGATGTAGATTCGCTCAAGGAACTGGTAGATTATTATAAATCGCTCTATTCTCTGCTCAGCGCCCAGGCGATGGAGCAGGTAGAAGGCAACATCAAGGCAGATGATTTCCTGAACCGCTATCTTGTTTCTCTGATGCGCGGCAATTCCAAGGATTACCATACCGGAGTAGCTGAGATTCCGGGTTCTGCCTACGTGAGATATTGGATTGACCAGCAGGATGTGGCCTATGATGCTGCGCTCCATGCCCAGCTCTTCACCCCTCTGACGGGCGATTTGCGCTATCTCCTGTGCCGGCAGATTGTGAGGGAACTGGGCGAGATTACCAATCTGCGCGGCTGCGGCATCAAGGCTTGCCAGGGCGATAAGGGTTGCCTCAGGATAGAGGCCGTGCTGCCGGCACGCATCAAATGGAAAAGTTTAAAATCATAAGAAAATAAAAATATCAGAAAATGGAAAATTTTAAAGTCATCATAGTAGAAGACGTGCCCCTGGAACTGAAGGGCACAGAGGGTATCTTCAAGAATGATATTCCAGAGGCTGAAATCATCGGTACTGCCGAGAGCGAAATAGCCTATTGGAAACTCATCAAGCAGCAGTTGCCCGATCTGGTTCTGCTCGACCTCGGTCTGGGCGGTTCCACCACGGTAGGCGTAGAAATCTGCCGTCAGACCAAGGAGAAGTATCCTGACGTGAAGGTGCTCATCTTTACAGGAGAAATTCTGAACGAAAAACTCTGGGTAGATGTGCTCGATGCGGGCTGCGACGGCATCATTCTGAAGAGTGGCGAACTCCTTACGCGTGGCGATGTGGCGAGCTGCATGGGAGGTAAGAAACTGGTGTTCAACCAGCCTATCCTTCAGAAGATAGTAGACCGTTTCAAGCGGAGCGTAAACAGCCAGCTGATGCGTCAGGAGGCTCTGGTGAATTATGAGATTGATGAGTATGACGAGCGTTTCCTGCGCCATCTTGCGCTGGGCTATACCAAGGAGCAGATTACCAACCTGCGCGGAATGCCTTTCGGCGTAAAGAGTCTGGAGAAGCGACAGGCAGAACTGGTTCAGAAACTCTTCCCTGACGGCAACCACGGCATGGGCATCAACGCCACCCGCCTGGTGGTAAAAGCCTGCGAGCTCCGCATCCTCGATATCGACCATCTGCAGGCAGATGAAGAATAACTCGTTTCAATAAGCGCTTTTTAAAGAATGTATAAGAAAGTATTGGCCTATCTGGCATTATCGTTGGGAATAGCCGAAGTAGTGGTGATTCTGGTTTCGTGGCTGCTTACAGCTGCGATGCCCGAGTCGTTCACCCATTCGCTTACCAGCCCCGAGGGCATCCGCTGGTTTATGGGCCATTTTGTAGACCATCTCACCTCAGTATGGCTCGTATGGCTGGTGCTCATCAGCATCACCATCGGGGTGGTAAAGCAGAGTAGGGTGCTCCATTTCGACCATACCCAGTATCGCCAGCGCACGGCCTTGCGCCTGATGCTCATCGAGTTGTGCATCTCTGCGGGTATCATGCTGGCGCTCACCCTCTTGCCCCATGCCATTCTGCTGAATGCCGTAGGAACCCTCTTTCCGGGTCCGTTCACGCATAGTCTCATTCCGTACATCTGTTTCTCGGTCATGGTGATGAGCATGAGTTACGGCATCATGAGCGAGAGCATCAAGGGCATCAGTCAGGTTTATGATGCGATGAATCAAGGCATCCGCCTCCTGTCGCCCTGCTTTCTTTTCTACATTCTCGTGATGCAGCTCTATACATCCATCCTCTATGTTATGGAGTAAGATAAAAGCCCCCGATGCTCGTTTCCTTGCATCAGGGGCTCTTTTCTTACTCCAAGCCGTCTCCTTCATTACCGCCGGTGGTTCCGCCTCCTTCAGTATTTCCGCCGCCTTCAGTATTTCCGCCGCCCTGGGTGTTATCCGAACCGCCGCCACCTGGGTTATTGTCTGGGTCTTCCACATCGCCCTTATCGTCGGAGGTAACGTTTTTCACCACCTTGCCGTTGCGGTCGTAACAGGTAATCTGGATGGAAGTTTCCTGCAGCTCGCGCTTGATGTCAACGCTTGGGGTGAAGATGACACGGCGGTTGGTAATCAGACTGGTAGCCACTTCGCCTACGGTAGGCACACTCTTGGCTCTTACGCCGAATCGCATGGTTCCCAATCCCGGAACGGCCACGGAATGGCCTTCGGTACACCACGCCTTGATAACCTCGCCTGCTGCATCCCAGCAAACCTGCATCACGCCCACGCTAACGCCGCTTCTGATAGCAGCCTCCTTGATAACCTTGCTCTCTGAGAGCTTGTTGTAAAGTTCGGTACCGAGGATGAATCTGTACTGACCCTTCATTTCGCCTACTTGGATAAGGGTCTCCTTTGCTTTCAAATTAATTGCCATAATCTCAATAAATTTTAATGGTGAATACTATAAACTATTAACTATCAACTCTAAACTACCTGATGGTGATGGTTGGCACGTAGTAGGTAGAATCTACTTTGGTGGAGATGTTGTTCTCCTGATGTTGCCGCTGGTTCTTTCCGATTACGAGTCCTGCCGTGCAGGAGCTGGATAGGAAGGTGACGATGGCTGAGCAAATCGCCACGATGAGATACCTGATGAATGCCTTCATGTTCTGGTTCATGATTTTTTTTCTGCCCCCTGCTAAGTTTCGCTTTTTCCTCTTTCCTCAGATTTCTCTTAGAAGAAGTACTTTGCGAAACGACTCGTTTCGAGGCTTGGAGTCTTGTTTTCATTACTTTTTTATTTTCCCAATTAGGGAGATATTTTTCTCCAACTGGGCAAGTGATTTTGCGCGCTTTCTGAATCACGATGCAAAGATACGAAATCCCGATTTGTCAGGTGTGCGATAGCGTGCGATACCATGCGATACCGGAACATTTTATCCCGGTTCCCCGAGGTTATCGAAAATAGCCTTCACCTGCTTGGGCGTGAACGACTTGCAAGTCTTTTCATACCCCATCTCCTGCAATTCATCCCAGAGCGGTTGGCAACGGCGAATCCAACTCATGAGATGATTCACGGCCGTGCGTGGCATACTCTCAGGAAAGTACATCAGTCCCAGTTCCTTCTTCGTATACGAACGGTTTATAAAATCTTCCATAATCTCAATTTTTAAATCATTTGTTCTTCGGCTCCTTGCTCCCAGAAGTTGCAGTAGCCCCTAAAAGATAGTATTCGCTGAAATCCTTGCAGCCCGGTGGCAACTGATGGTGAACCAGCTGGGGGAGCATCTCCCTGAGTTGCATGAAGAGGCTTTCGCCCGGCACATCCTGATCAGGAAACATGTGGAATTCCACCTGATACAGTCTTCCGATATCCGTCAGCAGCTGCTTATCCTCGGGCTTGAGAAGCGTGGCAGAAGGGATGGCTATCGCCTTATGTCCGGCAGAAAGCATCGCCCAGCAATCGCTACATCCCTCCGTAATAAACAGCCTCTCGCCCGGTTTCAGTCTCTTCACAACCGGCAGGTTATAGATGCTGCATCTTGCGCCGTAAGGGAACCGGAAGCGGGGAGCATCCTGCTCCTTTTCTTCGCCCGGACTTTTTTCTTCAGAAGAAACATTCCCCTCAGAAGAACAACCTCCCGATAAAGATTTTTTCCTCGTGTAATCCAGATTCCTGTTCTGGATTCCGATAAGCCGCCCATCGGTATCGAAGTAAGGAATCTGCAGCCAGTTGATGCCCTTCTTATCCGTCCATGAAGTCAGTCGGCACCAGTTTACCACTCTCCAGTCAATCTTCCTCTCCTCGAAGAGAAATCTTCTAGCCGCCTGGTTAAGCCAGGGATGTTCGAAGAACCTAGCATACCTGCTTGCATCGAAGGAAGATTTCCCCGAATTATCACCCGAGGAAGAACCATCGGATGAAGAGCCCGAAGAAGCCCCTCTGCCCGAAGACCCCCCAAAGGAAGAGTTTTTCCCCGAAGAAGAATCCTCCTCCAGCTGAATCTGATGTTCCCCAGCGAGCCATCGGCAAGCCGCCGGAAAATCCTTCCCCAGGTATCTCATCGCCAGGTCGATGGTGCCGATGGAACTCCTCATGCAGACATAGCATCTGCAGCTATTCTTGGTCTTGTTGAACGTGAGGCTGGCGTGGTGGTCGTCATGGAAGGGGCAGAGCGCCTTATGGTGCTCCACCTTCATCCCCATCTCTTTCGCAACCTTCTCTATCGGAAGTTCGCGCAGTTTCTGAATCTCATATTTCTCCATCATTTCTGTTTCCCTTTCTTTTTCTTGGCCGGTATACCCGTCAGATATTCAGCAGTCTTGGTATAGAGTTTCGTCTGGCTGTTATAAGTAATAAACTGGCGGTTCTTCCATACGTTGAGCTGATGCTTGGTACCTTCCTGATTCTTGCCCAGACTCAGGCGCAGGGTTTCCAACTGCAGTTCGTTGAAGGAATTCTCCAGCTGGTCGAGCATGTTTTTCGGACCGCTTCTCTGAGCCTCTTCCTGTCCATCGCCCGCTTTAAACATGTCGCCGAACACCTTAACCTTCGACCACAAATCGTAGTAGCAGAACCATTCAACGAAGTCGCCGATGGATTTCGACCAGCTCTGGTCGTTCAGAATCCACAGCACGGCTCCCTTCTTCCATGCCGAGAAGATGCTGCGGTGGGAGAGTTCCCAGAGCGTATCATCATCAGCAAGGTCGGCAAGGCGTGCCATTTCCTCTGCCAGCTTATCGGCTATCTTGTTGAGCTGCTTCACCACAAAACTGCCCTTGCAGTTGTCCAGCCTCAGCAGGTAGCCATCGAGCTTTTCGAGGAAATCTTTATTGTATGTTCCCTGTCGCGGAATCTTTCCGCTTCGCTCGCCACGGGCTTTGTAGGCGAAAGGTATGCGCCCGAAGAAGCCATTGGTCAGGTCTTTCTTGTAGAAGAGTCGGGCCGCCTCGGGAGTAGAGGTAAAGGTGAGGTTCACACGGAGCAGAGGGTTGCCCGTTACGCCATCAGCCGTGGCGCGCAAGGCTCCAGCCCTCTGACAGTCGAAGATATTTCTTACCATCTGGCTCACCTGCTTATGCCCACCACACATTCTGTCGGCCATCTCCACCTCAGGCAGATTGATGTACTGGGTTCTTCCGCCCAGCTGTTCGCAAGCCATAGCGTTCTGGATGAAGGCAGGATTGGTGACATCAGAAGGTGGAAACCAGAAACTCACGTCCGGGCGCTCCGGTTTTTCCTTGTTGGCGCCCTTGGTTTTCATCTGTCGCTGCCAGTCAACCAGTTTCTTGAACTCAGTCTCATCATGCTTTCTAAAAGGTCTCATGATGGCCTCTACAAGATGCCCCAACTGTGCCTTTCCGATACCCGATGGACCTATCAGATGGCCCATTTGCCCGCACATTTCGTAATATTTGTTGTCGGAATACATGAATCTTACGTCTGTGAGATGAGCCGCTAATGCCGGAATTGCCATCGGAATGAGCACTTCCTGCATGTCTTTAGATGCCTGAGAGATGGCAAATTTTACAAATTCAGTACCCTTGCTGGGTTTTGGCATCGCCGGAGCGATGTTGCTAAAAATATTATAATCCATTGCTTTTTAGAGAGTTAAATCAAATTTCATGTTCATTTTTTCTTGCTTGCAGTCTCAGTCTCAGAGTCTCAGTTGTTTTTTTTATGGTCTCGCTTCCTATATATATTATATATAACTAATTAATAATCAATAAGTTATAAAGACTTAAGAAGCGGGTTTGAAGTTGGATTGTGACATTTATCCTAACTGAGACTGAGATTTGAGACTGTCATCACTCTTGCCGCTAATGATTCGCAGCTCGTTGGCGGCACACTGGCAGAAGTCCTGGAAGGTGAAGCTCTCCGTGAACTGCGGGCGGTTGAAGATAGGGTAGAGCGTACCGTCTTTCTTCCGGTTCACGTTGATGTACTTTCCTTCATACACGTGCGGATTTCTCTGCACCACCTTCTGCAGCTTCTTCTCCTGGTCATTCTGCACAAAGGTGAAGTGATCTTCTCCATCGTGCGTAATGGCTCCATCCAGATACTCGCCAACGGCCATGCGCCCTGGCTCCTTAGTCATCAACTTGAGGTCGATACCCAATTCTGTGTTTGGGTAGAATCCCTTTCCTGCCTTACCTGAACTTTCGTTCATATTGTCATTTAATACTATATTCATTTTTACTTGAGTATTAAATAAGCCTCTCTGGTACGATGACGTTCGAAGAGGTTTCCCCGTCATCTTTTCTAGTACCATCATTCCCCATTTTGTGATTTGCAACTCGCCTGATGGGTAGTCATCTTGTTATCAGATGCCGGGTGCAAAGATAGGAAAAAAGGAAATGCTCATGGCCGAAAAAATCTTCTTTCGCCAGGCTGAGGAATGAAAAGGAATGAAAAGGAATGGAAAAGGAAAGAATCGAGGAAAATAAGGGGAATGAACTCTGATGAATTTGTGTTTTTCAGTTTTTATAGGAGAAAACATCGTTTTTCCGCTCAGATTTTCTATCTTATCGAGGAAAATGAGCGGAAAAACGGGAAAATTGTGCGGAAAATCGGGAGATTTTGGCGGAAATACGTGGAATATAATCGGCTCCAACAAGCAAGATGAAAGTTTATAGTTTCATAGCATTGTTTATTGCCTTGTTCCAATTGTCTTTCTTGGTCTTATACAATTCATGTTCGTGAAGTATCTCCCACAGAGGACCTTTGATGGATTTATTATTGTCAGAAATCTTTTTTCCTTGGATATATTTTGCAGTAATTCTGGCTATTGCAGGATCAGAACTGGTGGCTTTTACCTCTTTTATATAGGCAATGATATGAGCCAGTTGGTCTTCGCCTGTATAGAAAAATGGTTTCAAGTCTTGGATGAGTTTTCTGTTCATACCCTCATACTTAATGGTATCTTCAATCAGTTGCGACAACCATTTGTCGGGGTTATCTATATAGCCCAGTATGTAGATTTTGATTTCTTCGTGCTGATGTTCTGGAAGTTTTGAATTAATATCTTCGAGAATCTGACGATAATTTATATCATGTGATTTAAGATTCCCAGTCAGACGATGTGCCCAATGGTCGTAGTCGTCTTTTTTGTCATAACATAGGAAAAGCAGATAGGCTACCCATGTTATACTTACACTCGTGGCTATTCTTGCATCGGCATTATTTGCGCTAGAGTCGTATTCACGTAGGCGACAGAAAAGATTGTCGAAAGCATTCTCAAAGTCATAATCTACAGAGTGCTCCCTGATATCGTCTATCATATTTACTACTTCTACGAAAAATTCGATGGTTGAGAACCGCATGGTATTCATGCGGCTCTCATATTGCTTACAACTCTTCTCAATCACTTTTAAGATGATATGATCCCTGAAAGAATTACTTACGAGGTCTTGAGAGTTTTTTAGGAGGCGTTGTTGCATCTGTAGTTCTCTTTATGTCATTTATACTATTCTTGAGCCATTCTTCTAGAGTGGATACATCTTCGGTTTCACTTATAGAAGAACCTATCTGGAAATTCTCTATAGCTCTCTCTGGGAGAAAGTACATAGGCACTACTTCTTCGTTGAGGCATATGATACCGCTTTTGCTCAACTTTACTTTTATCTCACACTCATTGTTTTCTATAAACTGATTGATATAGAATACTTTATCTATAGTATTTCTTATGCTCTGGTCGCTAGCATTTTTATCGTATTTGTATCCGGCAAACACCTCTTTTGCATCATTCTCCATGCCATCTTCTATAAAGCCATTGATATTGCTGTTGCGGGTATAATCTGAATGATTAGTGTTTTCTTTATCACGTTTAGCCGTCAGGCAAACCTGGATTACATAGTCGTTGTTTTCTCTGCATTTTCTTTTTACAACATCCCATGCTTTTGCTTGCATATATATTTCTTCAAAGTTGACCATATAGCCAAGATGCTTGATCATACGATCGAAGTTCTGCTTTAGAATCTTGGTTATCTTGTCTATTTTTCCATAGAACGCACCTGCTTTTTTCTCTATGGCTACATAATGCAATCCTGGCTGATTGATAAAGATGATTAGGCAATGGGGAAATGATTGTTCTATAGTTTCAGCATAGTCATCAACAGCGTTGGTTGTGGTACCTGTTGGCAAGGTTCTTTTCAGATCTTTGTCATCGTTGAGTCTAAACACGATAATATCTTTGCATACGGCAAAGGTATCATTCCGCAAACTGACGTCAGCCTTACCTTTTTTCATATACATGGTTAACTTCTCTCCGACATGGAATAGGTTACCAAAATGTGTGCTGATTTTTTCTTCAGCTACTCTCTTTTCAGGTATAGTATCAGGATCTTCCTGGAAGCTATATCTATAAAAAACAAATTTCTGTTGCTTCATTTTTGTTATTATTTTATAGTTAGCAAGGGTAAACGATGCTTTACAGATACAAAAGTAATAAAAACATCTTAATTAACAAAATATTATTGTAAAATAATAAGGAATGGATATAAAAAAGAGAGAGATTTTGTTTTTATTTGGTGAAAAATAAAAAAACATTTTATTTCTTGTCAGTTTCTTCGTATTTTTTACGTCTGGTTTAGCCTAAGTCGCATCCTGATTCCCCCTCTCGCCTCCGTTCCAAGCGATTCCATCGCTTGTCCCTTGTCCCTCCACCCAGCCTCCTCTCCAAGCGCTTCCATTTTCCCTATCTCCATTCCGCAATCCTTTCCGCCATCTCATTCAGTTCCAGGCATTGTTCCCTGGTAATAGTCTTCTTCTCCATATGGTAATCCCAGGGGCTAATCTGAAGCAGCAGCCCCTCAGAGCAGGCATAAAAGCTCTCCCCGCAAGGCTTATACAACCTTGGGAACCCGTTCTCCCTCAAGAGCACAATACGGTACCCCCGGTTCATAGCCTCGCGCAAAACCTCCTTCTCCTTAGTCGAGATAGCAGCACTCACCAGCACGCCACCACGTTCTCCGCAAGCCAGCCATTCCTCGCGCAAGCGCCTCAAATCCCCCTCAGAATATCGGCGATGTACAACGACCGCCACCTTATCAGGAATATCGAGCAAGAAACAGTTGCCCACCATCTGGCATCTGCGACCCGCCACCTCTTTATTCTGCATCACGGTAAAAAGCCCCGGGTTCATCCTCTTCACCATCAGTCTTCTCGGGTTATCATCCAAGTATTTCTTCCATCCCTCCAGTTGTCTCTCATGCAGCAGAACCTTGTCATTATACCCCAATTCAAAGAGCCCCTTCCTTGGTGCCGTATTCATCCCATAAATCCTCCAGTAAGCCTTGTTGCATCCCATCTTAAACCCCTTTATCACCATTCCCAGCGAACCCATCTCTTTCTCTCTTTTCGCCGTCATCCCAATCGAGCCCGCTTCATTCTCTCCAGTCTGAGCCTGGTTAGCCTCTCCAGCCAGAGCCAAGTTAGCCCCTCCGGTTTGAGCCAAGTTAGCCCCTTCCGTTTGAGCCTGGTTAGCCCCTTTAGTTTGAGCTAAGTTAGCTTCTTTGGTCAAAGCCGAAGCCTGTCCCCCTCGAGCCTCCGTTCCAAGCGATTCCATCGCTTGTCCCCCTCTCAAGTCCTCCTTCACCCTCACAATCAGGTGAATATGATCAGGCATGATGCAAACCCTCCAAACCTCCACCTGGGGGTAATATTTATGAATCTTCGGAATCTCCTCCTTCGCGATGGCAATCCCAAGTTCAGAAAGCATCACTTTCGGCGCATCACCATCCCCAGGACGGGCATCCACCCGTCCCCACAGTTTCCCCAGCAGAGGCATGCGTCCCTCCACCACAAGCGTCAGCATATAAGTACCCCTTCCATGGTAATCATGCCATGGGCTTCTGCGTTTCATGGAGTGCTGGGTTTCATGCACCCTCAATCCTCTAGCTATAGCTTCATCTCTATCCATAATAAAATAAGTAAAAAAGTAAATAATTAAAGCTCCCGCCCCCGTTTCTCCTGCAAGCCCGCCCCTCCAGCAAAGAAGCAAAGAAGGGAGCAGTCCCCCTCTCACCCCCGTTCCAAGCGATTCCATCGCTTGTCCTTCATCGCCAATCTTCACCATTCATCCCTGCCTTCTCTCTTCACTATCTCCTTCACCCGTTCCTCTATTTTCCTCCAAGGTTGCCCCAGGTTTACCGTCCTCACAAAGATGCGATGCCCCGTCTCCTTATACCTATAAGAAAAGTCGAAATCCTCATCCACGGTAGGGTAGACCAAAGCTCCGCAAGCATTCATAGTATGCGGCTTGCTCCGGTCTTCCTGGTTCATCACGTAAGAAAGAATCTGCGAGAGATGGTCCCTGCGAACCTTCTCCCTGCCGCCAAACTTCGAAACCAGCGCCTCACGGTAAAACTTGGCATCAAGAATAAGCTTCTCCTGCGTATTCGGATTGAAAAGCGTCACGTCGGTTTCCATCATCGGTAGAGCCTCGCCAGCCTCCTTAAACATCATCCCGAAAGGTGAAAGCTGGAAATCAATATATTCCCGATGCACCTCAGGATACTCATCCCGGCAATTCTGCTTGCAGAAATTCATGAGGAATCGCTCAAAGATGCAGTTCATCCGGAAATCATCCTCCGTGAAATCAAAAAACTCCAGTCTGCCATCCTTATCCTTGCAGGGAAGGGTAGAGTCCCAAATCAACCGGCAGATATTAAGAACCAGCTTATAAAACCCGCTAAGCCTATGCTGAAGGAGCCGCCCCAGCAAACCTTCTGTAACATGAATCTCCTCAATATGAGGAAATTTTGCCAAAGTCTTTCGCAACCTGGCTCTGATATTCTCATCAATTCCCTCTATCCTCATCAGTCTTTTCAAGGTAGAAAAGATAACCCGGTTGATGACTACATCCTGCGTAAGCTCATCTACCTGGCAGATGGTTCTGCCTTTCAGCTGCTTACCGCTTTTCAAAGTCTCAGCAAGATTCAGCTTGCCGCGAACGCCCTCCACTTCCTGCTCCTCAAACCGATACGCTCTCAAAAGTCCTTGGCGCAAAAGCCTATCGCAGGCGTTGAGCAAAACAGTTGACAATAGGTTCTCCAGCGAATGGCATTTCTCGCCATCCACCTTTACCTTGTCAAGCTGGTCGCTTACGCCCCAGGCATAACAGAGCAGATAATACAGATTTTCAATAGGAATTTTCTGTTGCATTTCAGAACTTCAGTTTGTTGCAGATTAACTCATATTTATCCTCATCATCGAAGCAGATTTCACGAAGATACGGAAACAATTCGTACTCACAGATATCGCTCCACCAGACAGAAAAATCTTCACAGCCCTCTGCCTGACAGAAATAGCTGTGCCCGATTTCCAGCCCTCGGTCGATGGTAGAAATTACCTCGTTGGCAGATTTTACCTTGCTCACAACCAGTTCCGCATTCTTCTGACTGATGCCTTTTTCTTCCAAAAAATTGATGAAGGCTTCGTTGAATTCCGGCTTGATAGGGCAGAAGCGGAACCGGCGCCGCAGGGCGTAATCTACGATGGCTAGCGAGCGGTCGGCCGTGTTCATGCAGCCTATCAGATAAACATTCTCGGGTACAAAGAAACGCTCATCATCCTCGTTGCTGTAGGTCAGCTTAATGGCGTATTGCTTCTTGCGTTTGTCGGCCTCTATCAGCATCATCAGCTCACCCAGAATCTTGCTGATGTTTCCTCGGTTTATCTCGTCGATGATGAAGACAAACTGCTGGTCGGGCGAACGTCTTGCCTTGCTGCAGAAGTCAAAGAAAATGCCATTCCTCCGTTCAAAGCCGCCCTCCTCAGAAGGACGGATGCCCTGCACGAAATCCTCATAGCTGTAGGATTGATGAAACTGTACCATCTCGATATTCTCATCCTTCACAAAGCCAATCAGCTGATAGGCTATCTTTCTGGCCAGAAAGGTTTTGCCCACACCAGGTGCTCCCTCTAGGATGATGTTCTTCTTTGCCTTCAGCAGGGAAACAATCTTCTTGAATTGGCTGGCGCCGATGAATGGCTTATCTGGGTCTTTATCAAACTCGTAAACAGGCTTGCCTTTCAGACCTTCGCAGAAGTTCAGAAATTCGATGTATTTTCTTACGTGGCATCTCAGGCTTGTCATTTGGTGCCTCTTGCCGTAGTCCAGTTCTTCGTCTATTCTGCCTGTCAGGAGTTTGCTCACTTCTGTGGCATCCTCTGCTTTCTTGATTTCCAATACCGAGTTTACCCCGCAAGCCTCTTTCGCTACCTTGCAGATAACCTTGTTTGAGCCTACGCTGGCATAGCCACCGGGCTTGGTTTTGTCTATTTTCAGAAATTCCAGAAAGGCTTCCTTTACCTGTTCCTGGCTTTTCCCTTCTAATTTAAAAATATTCTTGTCTGCCATATTTATTGTCTTATTTATAAGTTGTTTTGTAATTATATTTTTAGTTGGATCTAAGAAGATCTAAATCCCATGGGTATCGATCTAAGAAGATCTAATTGATTTGTTCATTTCGATAGGATCTTCTATCTTTGCAACGTGTTTGATAATTATATTGTAGAATTTAACAACGAAAATTATGGAAAAACAATGGATTTCAACTATTGAGCTGCTTAACTATCTGAAGGAACATCCTAATAAGGAGAAAGAATGCAGACTCAGTTTGGGCTATGGCCTAGGTTCCACCCATTATTGGTATTGGGACCCCAAGACAAACATGTTCATGCACTCCCGCGATTGGGATTTTGAGCCTTATACCGCAAGTCAAGTGGTTAAATGGTACGGGGAAGGCAAATGGAAGATTGAGCAATAATTTGATAGTGGGGGTGAACGAAACGTTCATCCCCTTATCAGTTTTGCTTGGGAAAACAGCATCAGAAGGTAGCTCTCTCAGTAAATAATCCAGCAATACTTCGTTAAGTTTCAGCTTCTGCTTTACTTTTTCCTGACTATATGTTCTTTCAATTCTTGCCATAATCGAAATCATTTTATGTTGCAGATAAAACCTTTGATGATTCTGAGTGCCCGACAATCTTGGTTTTATCTTAGAATTATGCCGCAAAGTTAAGATTATTATTTGGAATAAGCAAAGTTTTTTGAGCATTTTTCTTGGTGGTTTATCAAAAATGTGTTATTTAGCGCAGGAAAACTGAAGGAACCTGAATGACATGTGTAACAGACGTGTTTTGACCCCCTTTTTTTACTTTCCTCTTTTTAATACTAACAGGTATTATGGTAAATAGGCGTTATGAGAAAAAGAATTTTGGATTGCTTTATTCTGTCGGCATAATTACATTAAAAGTACGAAATAGCCATGTTAAACTTAGAAAATTAGCATTTTTTCTTAAAAAAATTAAAACCGAGTACCCTTAAAGCCATCTGAATACGTAATATGAGTAGTTTTTAGTAACTTTGCAACATAAAATTAAAAAATAGAAATGAAAAAAGTATTTTTAATCTTTCAATTACTCCTTGTAGTAATGCTGGCTCAGGCGCAGATGATGAACCCTGTGAAGTTCACCAGCTCGCTGAAAACAGACGGAAGTGCTGTGGCCGAAATCGTGTTTTGCGGAAAAATCCAACCGGGATGGCACGTCTACTCTACCGGTTTGGGTGGCGATGGTCCGATTTCCGCTTCGTTCAACGTAAACAAGCTTGAAGGTGTTGAACTCGTAGGAAAACTTCAGCCACGCGGCAGAGAAATTGCAAAGTTCGACCCTCTCTTCGAGATGAAACTCCGTTATTTTGAAGGTAGCGTTACCTTTGTACAGAAGGTGAAGTTTACCCAACCAAATTATCATATTGATGCCTATCTGGAGTATGGCGCCTGCAACGACCAGAACTGTATGCCACCAAGCGAGGCTGGTTTTAAGCAGAGTGGCAAATCACCAGCCGTTGATGCTCCTGCAGCTGGGGCTAAAGATGCTCTGAATGCAAAGGCGATTGATCCTGCCCTTGCAGCCAAGATGAAGGCCGATTCGCTTGCCAAGGCCGCAGCCCTGGCTCAGACCGATAGTGCTACTCAGCCCGTAGATTCCGCAGCTTTGGCATCTGCTATGGAAAATCTGAACGTCAAGGACTTATGGAAACCGGTTGTTAAAGAACTTCAGGCATTTGGCGGAGCTAATGATATCGCCAACCATTCGCTCTTCTACATTTTCTTCATCGGTTTCGTGGGCGGTCTGCTTGCGCTCGTCATGCCTTGCATCTGGCCTATCATCCCGATGACCGTAAGTTTCTTCCTGAAGCGTGCTAAGAACGATAAGAAGAAAGGTATCCGCGATGCGATTACTTATGGTTTGAGCATCGTAGTCATCTATCTGGTTTTGGGTCTTGCCGTAACAGCCATCGCAGGTCCTAGCACCCTGAATGCGCTCAGCACAAGTGCCGTTTTCAACATCATCCTCTTCCTCCTACTTGCCGTTTTCGCCTTCTCGTTCTTCGGTTGGTTCGAAATCAAATTGCCTGACAGTTGGGGAAATGCGGTAGACAACAAGGCTTCCAGCACCACGGGTATGATTTCTATCTTCCTGATGGCTTTCACCCTGGTATTGGTCAGCTTCTCATGTACAGCTCCTATCATCGGTTTGCTGCTGGTTCAGACCGTTACATCCGGCGACTGGCTCGCTCCTACCGTGGGAATGTTCGGTTTTGCGCTTGCTCTGGCGCTCCCATTCACCCTCTTCGCCCTCTTCCCATCATGGTTGAAGTCGGCTCCTAAGTCGGGTTCGTGGATGGAGACCATCAAGATTGTGCTCGGCTTTATCGAGCTTGCCTTCTCTCTGAAGTTCCTCTCTGTAGCCGATCTGGCTTACGGCTGGCACATCATGGACCGCGAGGTATTCCTCTCTCTCTGGATTGTCATCTTCGGTCTGTTGGGTCTCTATCTCATCGGCAAGCTGAAGTTCCAGGTTGATGCAATCGGGGGCGACATCAACAAGCCTATGCCTGTAGCCTGCATCATGTTGGGTCTCTGTTCTTTGGCATTCTCGGTTTACATGATTCCGGGTCTCTGGGGTGCTCCTTGCAAGGCTGTGAGCGCATTTGCTCCACCTATTAATACACAGGACTTCAACCTCAACACCAAGACCGTAGAGCCTGCTTACAAGGATTATGAGTTGGGAATGGCTGCTGCCAAGGCTTCCGGCAAACCGGTATTGCTTGATTTCACGGGTTATGGTTGTGTAAACTGCCGCAAGATTGAGGCTTCTGTCTGGACAGATCCATCGGTTGCCGATAAGCTGACAAAGGATTATGTTCTCATCTCACTTTATGTAGATGACAAGACTCCTCTTCCTGAGCCTATGGAGGTAACGTTTAATGGCGAGAAGCGCACCCTGCGAACCGTTGGCGACAAGTGGAGTTATCTGCAGGCAAGCAAGTTTGGAGCTAATGCCCAGCCATTCTATGTGGCTATTGACAACGATGGCAATCCTCTTGCAGCAGCCTTCAGTTTCAAAGAAGATGTTAGTGCTTATCTCGACTTCCTGAACAAGGGTCTGGATAATTACAGAAACAAATAATATATGATTTAATAGTTCAAATAAGGCCGGTATTGGTTCATTTAAGTAGATTTATGAAGGATAAATTTCAATAGATTAGTTTATTCAAGGTAGAATTAATTTAGGATTGTTACTTCTCCCGACAGGTATGGTTTCCAAGCCATCCTGTTGGGGGATTTTTTTTGTAAAGGCACAAAAAAATAGGGCCTGTTTCACAACAGACCCTAAACATACTTACTAAAACTAAATTAACCACTAAAAAAACTAATATTTTTAAATCCTAGAAAATAAGGTGATGGACACCTTTAATCTAAAAACCTAATCTATGACACGAAATCATCCCGATTTCTTGATTGCAAAGGTAGGGTTTTTATATGAAACCGCCAAACTTTTTCCCAACTTTTTTTTCTAAGAGTGGGCTTTTTCATAGGGATTTCACATTATTTAATCAATAACTCCCCTACCTTCACATTTTAGAACCTATAGCCAACGGTCATCAGCAACTGGTGGCGCTTGTTGTTTACTTCCGTTACAGGAGCTATATTATCACCAAGCTCACTATTATCCTTTGGATAGTAACTCATGTATGGATAAAAATCACCATTCTGAGAAGAATACTGATAAGCTACATCAATAGACAATTTCTGATAATTGAATCCTACGCCAACCATGAAACGATTGGTAGCCTTCCAATTAGTATAGTCACTAGAAGCAGAGGTGTTTACTCCATTGTTATCATTAGCATCTGCTCCACATATCAAAGATTGATCACGAAAGCCATACTTGTCAAACATTGGTGAAACATAATTGTATCCAAAACGTAACGCCAACATTTGTATTGGTTTATACTCCATACCTATTTTTAAAGTACTAACCCCATTAAGAGAAGATTTAGTATTTTCATTCATGACTTTATCACTAGTACTTGACTCATAATACTCTCCCCAATAGTCATCATAATAACCACCATCTTTAATTCGAGTATCCATATGATTATACCAAGCATATTCATAAGTAGCACCTAAAGCAATATTAGAACCTATGGTATGTCCTAAACTAGCACCAACCTTCCATGGAGTGTTTAATCGAAAATCATAATCCGAAATGTTATGATAATCAGAATCATATAAATTGCCAGAAATTCCTGGTTGCGATTCAGATGGAGCAAAAGACTTTGGCAAATTGTAAGCTTCCATATCAATTGCGGAACTACGAGTCAAATCATAGAAGACTGGAGAATTCACGTAAACTCCAATACGGAAAGGAGAATCGACAAATGGTCTAAATATTGCACCAAATTTAACATCAAAACCAGTACCTGTGATTTTAACTTGCTCCATAGAGTAGGTTGCTGCATTTACAGAACTACCATCTGAGGCCGTGCCCACTTGTTCTAATATTTCCCCATAAGAAGAATTACTTTTATAATGCACATCATGCAAACCAACTGTTAATCCTAACCACACGCGATTGTTAAGGGAACCTGATATATTAAAATCATATACGCCAATGTAACCATGCTGATACTGCCCAAAAAGAAAATCTTCACCTTTCAAACTATTCATCATAGAACCATCAGCATTAGTTCCAAACATATTTTGATAACCATAATCTACACCCGTAGCAATCATAACACCTAAATAATTGGCATAGTCCTTATTGACTTCTTTCTGTATTTTAGCATATTTAGCTGCAGTTAATCGATTTTGTGAAGCACCATCCAATCGTCCTACGGCAGTTAGTATTTGATTAAAATTAGTACTTTTATGATAATTAAAGCCTAAATTAATATAATTGCTTCCCTTACTGCTAGGCGACCATACAAAACCTGCTTGATCAAAACTAGGTTTCGATTTTTTACCATCAAATGATAATGTCGAACCATTATAATTAAGGGCTGTTTCTGCATCAGTCTGAGCAACCACACCAAAAGTCATACTAACCTGGCTTTTACGAAACAATCCAATACCAGCAGGGTTGCTACTCATAGTAGAAATGTCTGCACCTAATGCTTCCATAGCACCACCCATGCCCACATAGCGGGCTGTACCAGTAAGGCTGTTCTCTGCCATCTTGGTATTCTGATAAGTCTCTTGTGCAAGAGCAGGTACAGACATCAGCCCTAACATCGCTAAAAGAAAATATTTAGAATTTTTCATTGTGAAAATCTATAATCATTAAAACCTATTATATCTATTATCTTCGACGGCCAAAACCGCCTCCAAATCCACCACTAGAACGAGCACCACCTACACTTCCACCACCGAAAGATCCGAAGTGACTACCTCCGAAACTAGAAGAAGAATTACGGAATGAATTATTATTTCCATTATTGCGTGGCTGGAAATTAGAGAAATTTCGGTTATCGACATTTCGACGTGTCATGTTGCCATAACTAACCCTATTACCATTTACCCGATAATTACCTCTTGAAGGAGCGCCCATACCATTATTACTATATGAAGGTCCAAAGTTTGTTCCATTAGAGTTGAATCCACGAGAGCCGCCATAACTTACATGTCCGTATACCGGACCGCCCCAATACCAAGGATTGTAGTAGCCGCCCCAGCCATAATACCAAGGGTCATACCAGCCACCATACCAGCCGCAGTAACCATAATACCATGGATCATACCAAGGGTCGAACCAAGGATCATACCAGCCGGCATAATAGCCGTAGCGCCAAGGATTGTGCCAGCCCCACATGCGGCTGCGCCAGTAGTAAGGACCGTAACCATAATAATCGTAGAACCACGGATCATAGAATCCGTCCCATCGGCTCATCTCGCGTGTGCGTACGAAATCCTCATCCCTGTCAGCATACTTCTGGGCGAAGTAAGCATCATCATAAATGCTGTCTGGCGCCACACCCTTGCCCACATGGAACTGGATAATGTCGTTGCCCAGGGAATCTTTCCCTACATTCTCATAATGGCTGAAGATTCTGCCGCCTCGATTGTATTCATCTACCGAACGGTCGCTTCCGCTCCAAAACAGCCGATAAACACTATCTCTACGTGCCCGCTGTTCAGCATACTGGCGCTGGAGCAGAGCCCGTCTTTCAGCCTTTTCTTTGGCCTCCTTCTTCGGATTGAAGTAGAGGTCATCGTCCTGTGCCATCGAAGTGAGTGGCATCGCAGCTGCGATAAGGACTGCAAGAAGATACTTTCTTTTCATATTCTGTTCTCCTATTTATTTTTTTCCATTTTTCTCTTTCCAGATCCATCATAAACCATCAGGAAAAATACTCCAGAAAGAGCCCTTTTCTGATTATATAATAATCTGGATGCAAAAATATTGCTTATCTTTATGCAAAAATACAGAATTTCCCTAAATAATTGTAGGTTTTCCCCTATTTTTTTATAATTTTGCAGAAGATTTAAAACAAATCTAGCTTTTTTGAACATTCGAAGGCGTTTTTAGACAAGAAATTAATACAAATTAAATATGAAATATTTAGTAGCAACATTCACTATTGAAACGACTGCCGACTTGATGCAGGCCTCTCAGGATCTGCTTGCCGATGGTGCAGCCGAAGCCGGATTTGAATCTTTTGAAGAAACAGAAACCGGACTGGAAGCGTATGTGCAGAAAGAACTCTTCGACAAGGAGACGCTGGATGCCTATATTGCTGATTTCCCTATCGGGGATGCGAAAATTACCTACGAGGTGAAAGATGCAGAAGACAAGGATTGGAACCAGGAATGGGAAGAACAGGGATTCGAACCAATTTATGTGGACAACCAGGTGGTGATCTACGATGCGAAACATCCCGAACTCTATCCCGATACGAGCAACAGACCCGACATGATAGAAATAGGTATTGAGGCGAAACTGGCGTTCGGAACAGGAAACCACGAAACCACACGCATGATCATTTCGCAGCTGCTCCACATGCCTATCAGAACCAAGCGCATCCTGGATTGCGGAACGGGTACGGGAATCCTTGCCCTCACCTGCTCAAAACTAGGAGCGAAAGACGTGGTAGGCTACGATATTGACGAGTGGAGCGTGGAAAATGCCAAGCATAATGCCGTGCTCAACGGCGTAACTAACATGGAAGTACTCTTTGGCAACAGTCAGGTAATCAACCACATCAGCGGCGTTTTCGACCTGGTTCTAGCCAACATCAACCGCAACATTCTGCTCAACGACATGCGCGCTTTCCGTAGCGTGATGAACATCGGCGGAACCCTGGTTCTGAGCGGCTTCTACGAAGAAGATATTCCTGTACTCCTGGAGAAAGCAGAAGAACTGGGAATGCATGAAATAAACAGACAGATTGACAACAATTGGGCCTGCCTTGTTTTAGGTTCATAAAGATTCTTTTCTGATTCCAAACATTCAGAACGAAAAATCTGAAATCAGAAATATCAGATTAATACATACGAATAAAGGTTGGATTTTCGCATATTGCCAAAAGTCCAACCTTTATTCCATGAATTTCTTCTCATTATTATTGCTTCCTATGCAGAGCTGCTTGAGCTCATAATAACTGCCGTTGTAAATATTGAAATCTACGTAGCCTTTAATGCCCGGCAACTTGCCCACATCCGTATGCTGCCAGAACTTCCATTTGCCCTTATACTGAACCTTGTCAACATAATAGTGGGCTATCCAGTAAGGATAATCTTCGAAGACAGGCGCACTCAGATATTGCTCCTTGAATTTATAATAGGTGTAGATGATAGGTTTAACATGATACTTATCCTCTACAATATGCAGCCAGGTAAGCACATCACGCTGGAAATCCTCCACACTCTTATCTGCCGGCTTATGTTCAATATCCAGTACCGGAGGCAAATCGCCATCCGTAAGATGAACCTGGTCTAGGAAATAATAAGCCTGTTCTCGGGCTGTCGACTTATTGCTCCAGAAATGATAAACACCCCGGATGAAACCGAAATCGCGAGCCTGATTAAAGTTCTCGCGGAAATTCTCATCGAGCCGTGAAGAACCTTCCGTACTCTTGATGATGACGAAGCGCACAGGACAACCCTTGATCATCGCATTCTTGAGCTGTTCCCAGTCTATCTTGCCCTGATAATGCGAAATGTCGATTCCATGAATTTCGAAACCTTCAGGATATTCAGCATCGCCATAAAGCGCACGCCAGCGGAAACCAGTAGGACCTACAAAGAAATGATAGAACAGAAAGACATAGAGCACGATAACCGCCGTTCCGCCTATCCACCACGCCCAACGGGGATAGCGTTGCAAAAAAGAAGACGAACGCCTTCTACCACGGGAGCCGCCACGCCGAGGAGTTTTCTTTCTCGCCATGGCACTCTTTTTCTGTGAAGAAGCCGTTCGTCTTGTTGACATATAAAAAAATATTTATTCTATTTTTTACTTAGCCTGCTCCAACTGGAGAGTCTTTGTGGTCTGGTCGCAAACCTCAGAAGGACCCCAGTACTGGATAGGACCTGGATAAACGTAAGCTGTTTCCTTAGCCCACTCATCGCGCTTAGAAGCGAAGAACTTGAATGGAGCGCCATCCAGCTCAACGAGAGCCTTGCGGATAACTGGCTTGTTAGCACCATTACGACGCTCGATGTTCATCATCATAGTGATTGGCACACCACCTGCAATCCACTCTGCTGCAGGAGCTGTTGTGTTCTTGATGATTGACATGTAACCGGTCTTGCCGTTAGCGATGAGGCGTGAAGCGTTGAAACCGAGTGAGTAGCAGTAGTCAGCATCGTAGTTAGAAGGAGCTGCGCAACGTCCCTCGTAACCGAAGAAGTGGTGCTGTGCAGAGAACTTACCTACGTACTTGCCTTCCTTCTTCCATGCAGCCAACTTCTCAGCTACCATGCGAGAAAGCAACTTCTCTGTCTCGATGAGAGAAACCTGTACGTTTCCGTGAGGGTCGCGGTCGAGGCAAAGCTGGCGAGCTACGTCAGCTGGCAAAGACTCCAATACAGCGAGGTTGTCCTTAGCGATGGCACCCTTAACGAATGCAATCTGCTCCTCAGCACTTGCAAACTCACGGCTCTCGCCTGTTGCAGGGTCTGTAAGAACCTCGTTCAATTCTGCGATAAGCTTCTTGATAGCTGGGATGAACTCGATCAGGCCCTCTGGGATGAGAACAGTACCGAAGTTGTTGCCCTCAGCAGCACGGTTAGCTACTGCAGTAGCAATATAAGTAACCACATCATCGAGTGACATTTCCTTAGCCTCTACCTCCTCAGAAATCAAGCAGATGTTTGGCTGAGTCTGGAGAGCGCACTCAAGAGCGATGTGAGATGCTGAACGACCCATCAGCTTGATGAAGTGCCAGTACTTACGTGCTGAGTTACAGTCGCGCTCGATGTTACCGATGAGCTCAGAATATGTCTTGCAGGCTGTATCGAAACCGAAAGAAGTCTCAATCTGCTCGTTCTTCAAGTCGCCGTCGATAGTCTTAGGGCAACCGATTACCTGTACGCCATACTTCTTGGCAGCATAGTATTCTGCGAGAACGCAAGCGTTGGTATTTGAGTCGTCACCACCGATGATGACAAGTGCCTTGATGCCGAGTTCACGAAGAATCTCAATACCCTTCTCAAACTGGTCTTCCTTCTCAAGCTTGGTACGACCGGAACCGATGATGTCGAAACCACCAGTATTGCGGTATTCGTCCATGAGTTCAGAAGTAATCTCCATGTACTTATGGTCAACGAGACCACCAGGACCGAGGATGAAACCATAGAGCTTGTTAGCTGGGTTGAGAGACTTCACACCGTCGAAGAGACCAGAAATCACGTTGTGACCGCCAGGAGCCTGACCACCAGAGAGGATAACACCTACGTTGAAAGCAGGAAGTTCCTTAGCCTCACCTGCCTCGAATGTAATAACAGGCATTCCATAAGTGTTAGGGAACAACGCCTTGATTTCATCCTGATTACCTACTGACTGTGTTGCTGCACCTTCAACTGCCTTTACTGGGCCCTGGAGAGCCTTAGGCAATTTTGGCTGATAAGCAGCTCTTGCAATCTGCAATGCACTTTTTTCCATAATTCGTTTTTATTTTAATTAGTTGAAACTTCAAAAACATCTGCAAAAATAACTCTTTTCTGCGAGATACGGAAAGAAAAATGCTAAAAATGCGTTAATAGATACATTTTTTCCCAAAAAATGATGTTATTTCAAAGAAAATGATTATCTTTGAGCGATATTTTTAATTATTCATTAATTAGGAGAAAAGAATTATGGCTAATAAAAGAGATTTAAAGCGCACGATCAACTACATTACAAGCGAACTTTTCGCCGAAACAGTAGCTGCATCTTTGTATAATGGTAAGCCTACACAGGAAGATGTGGATGGCATTCTTTCAGCTATCGTCATGATCAACGGCGATTACATCAGCCGCGTGTCTCACCCGGAACCGGGAATCAAGAAGGGTGAATATTATAAAAAGCTCATAGGCGACTTCAACAAGCAGATGAGCGAAATCATCGACCAGATTTCAAACCTGGCATAATCCTTTCATCATCAGAATCAGAAAATACACCTATTTATATATATGGTAAAAGGAATTTGTCAATGGATATTGTATAAGCGCTTGGGCTATAAGAAAATCATCACCCAGGAGCTTCCTGAAAAGTATATTATCTGCATGGCTCCGCACACCAGCAACTGGGATCTGATACTGGGCCAGCTCTTTGCCCATGCTGAGGGAATCAAATGTAATTTCCTCATGAAAAAGGAATGGTTCTTCTGGCCGCTAGGTCCTATCTTCAGAAAGATGGGAGGTATTCCTGTGTGGAGAAGCAAACATACCAGCATGACGGATAATCTGGCTGCAGAAGCGGATAAGCGGAAGGCTTTCGGACTGTGCATTACGCCCGAAGGTACCCGCTCGCTCAACCCGGAATGGAAAAAGGGATTCTATTTCATAGCCCTCAAGGCGCATCTGCCTATCCATCTCTATGGGCTTGACTATGAGAAGAAGGTCATCCAATGCACCAGGCAGATTATCCCGTCAGGAGATGTTGACAAAGACATGCGTGAAATCAAGTTGTACTTCAAGGATTTCAAAGGAAAGAAACCGGAGAAGTTCACAATCGGAAATATTGATTAAACGTTAGAAGATAACGGTTTAGTCAGCTATTAAAGAAGGAGTATTCGTATAGTGAAACACCAAAACATAACATATTGTTTGATAAGCAGTTTGCTGTTAGCCGCTGGAGCTTCGCTTCAGGCTAACGGCAAATCGTTTTTTCCTATCTACGACGAGGCTAACAGCGGCGCATGGCAAGGCATAGATTATGATGGCGACCCATGGGTGTTTAATGTTTCCCGCCCTTATTTCGTTACGGCAGGACTACAGAACAGGCACCTTTCGCTATGGGCCTCGCACGGACGGTATTATTATGCCGACAGAGATGTATGGAAATGGCAACGCCCTAACCTGTTTTGCACAAACGAAGATCTCTTTACCCAAACCATCGTCGTGCCCTACCTCATCCCGATGCTCCAGAATGCGGGAGCCATCGTCTTCACACCCCGCGAAAGAGACTGGCAGAGGAACGAAATCGTCATCGATAATGATGATGCTGTCAAGTCGGTTTATTATTTCGAAAAGGAGGCGGGTAAGCGATGGAAAAACTGCGATTCGCTCGGTTTTGCCAACCGCTACCGACTGAAAGATGGGGAAAATCCGTTCCGCATGGGAACCGTGAGACAGGCGAAGGCTACCAAGCGCAAGAAAATCAGCCAGGTAAGCTACCAGCCCCGTTTCAAGGAAGCTGGCAAATACGCAGTCTACGTAAGCTACCAGTCGCTCCCCAAGAGCGTGAGCGATGCAAGATACATCGTTTATCACAAGGGCGAAGCCACGGAGTTTTCCGTTAACCAGCGCATGGGCGGAGGCACCTGGGTTTATCTGGGCACCTTCGATTTCGACAAGGGCTGCAACGAGTTCAACCGCGTGGTCTGCACCAACAAGGCTTCACGCCGTGGAGTAGTAACTACAGATGCTGTCCGCTTTGGCGGCGGCATGGGAAACATAGAGCGTGGCGGTTACACCAGCGGATTGCCCCGTTGCCTGGAAGGAGCCAGATACTACGCCCAATGGGCTGGCGCTCCTTATAAGGTTTATGGAGGCAGAAAAGGAGAAAATGATTACGCCGACGACATCAACACCCGTTCGCTGATGACCAACTGGCTGGGCGGCGGTTCGGTTTACATGCCTGCCAAAAAGGGCAAGCACGTGCCTATAGAACTCTCGCTGGCACTTCATAGTGATGCGGGTTACAATAAGGACGGAAAATCAACCTTTGGAACCCTTGCTATCTGCACCACAGATTATAACGACGGAATACTGAACAGCGGAATCTCAAGATTCACATCCAAGGATTTCGCCAGGGCTTTGCGCGATAATCTCGTTACGGATCTCACGGCTCAGTTCGGAGAATTCGGCAAACGCTACCTATGGGACAGGAACTATTCTGAAACCCGTCTGCCGGAAGTTCCGTCGGCTATTCTCGAAATGCTTTCGCATCAGAATTTCCCTGACATGAGAATTGCTCAGGATCCGCTCGGAAAGTTCTATATCGCACGCTCCATCTACAAAACTATCCTGCGCTTCGTAAACAGCAATCATGGAACCCGATACGTGGTCCAGCCGCTGGCTCCGCAGAACTTCAGCGTTACGCAGAACCAAGGTGTTGCCCTACTCTCATGGACAGCCCAGCTGGACAAGACGGAACCATCTGCCCGCCCTACTTCTTACATTATTTATAAGGCTGAGGGACAAGGCGGTTTTGACAACGGAACCATCGTGAACACCACCCGCTGCCAGATGCAGCTGGAACCGGGCAAGCTTTACCATTTTAAGGTGGCTGCGGTTAATGCAGGAGGAGAAAGTTTCACCACCGAAACCCTCTCTGTGCTCTATAATCCTGCTGCCAGCAAGTTTGTGCTCATCGTAAACAATTTCCATCGCCTAGCCTCTCCGCAGGTCGTGGATGATGAGGAAAGGCAGGGATTCGACCTCAATCAGGATCCGGGCGTAAGCTACGGACTGACGGCGGGATGGAGCGGCAAGCAACAGGTGTTCGACAGAAGCAGAATGGGCAACGAAACCAGTTTCGGACTCGGTTTCAGCGGCAACGAAATGATTGGCAAGTTTGTGGCAGGCAACGACTTCAACTACGTTCAGGCGCATGCTACAAGTATTGCAGCTTCGGGCAAATATAATATTTCCAGCTGTTCGAGCGAAGTCATCGCCAGCGGCAGGGTTCAGATGAAGAACTATCAGGCAGTTGACCTCATCAACGGACTGGAGCGCCATGACGGCTATACTCACGCCTTCTTCAAGTCGTTCACGCCTGCCCTGCAGAACAGCATCAGGCAATACGCCAGCCAAGGCGGCAGAATCCTGATAAGCGGTTCTTACACCGGAAGCGACATGCAGACTGAAGAGGAACAGGCGTTCCTGAGCGATATTCTGAAACTCAGCTATGAGCCTACAGGTTCTACGGCCATCACCAGGGACATCAATCCCGAAGATTCAACCGTAACAGAACGAGACAGTATTGTCTATACTTCGCCTAACGTCAAGGGTTTAGGTCTGCAGTTCAGCTATTATAACGAGCTGAATGCCCAGCATTATGCGGCAACCCATCCCGAGATATTGAAACCGGTTGGCAATTACGCCTTCACGGCGATGCAATACGATACGGGAACGAGTGCGGCGGTTGCCTACAAGAGCACTACTTACCGCAGCTTCGTCATGGGATTCCCGCTGGAATGCATCATCGACGAAAGAACCCGCACCAGCGTGTTGCTCGGCATTCTCAAATTTCTGACAGATTAAATTCAAAGTAAAAACAGATAAAAAATTTTAAGCTTATGTATAAGATTCAAGCCAACCAGTCTGGCACTCGCTCTATCGAAGTGAGCGACCAGCATTTAGAGACCATCGAAAAGTATCAGTTACTCCGCAACCTCGTAGACAGCACAGGCATTATCGACGAGGAAGTGCTCGATAAACTGAAACTTAATGTGCGTTCACTCCTCGAGAGCAGCGACATCAAGGATAAGGAGTTGCTCGATCTCTGTCTCGACGTCATCTACAATCAGAACATGAAGGCGATCGGTCTTCACAACCTCGTTCTGCTCTACGTAGACTGGAAAGACAAGAAGCAGGCTGAGGCTGCAGCTGATGCAGAACCAGACGCAGTAAATGATTAAAAAATATTGAATGGATTATAAGTTAACAGATTTCTTACCTACCACCAAGAAAGAATGCGAGTTGCGCGGATGGGACGAACTTGACGTCATCCTCTTTTCAGGAGATGCTTACGTTGACCACCCATCCTTCGGTCCTGCCATCCTCGGACGAATACTGGAAGCCAACGGCTATCGGGTAGCCATCGTTCCCCAGCCCGACTGGCACGGCGATTTCCGAGACTTCAAGAAACTCGGTCGCCCTCGCCTCTTCTTTGGTGTTTCTCCGGGTGCCATGGACTCGATGGTGAACCGCTACACGGCCAACCGCCGTATGCGTAGCGAGGACGCTTTCAGTCCCGACTCCCGCCACGACATGCGCCCCGACTATCCATCTATCGTCTATACGCAGATACTGAAGAAACTCTTTCCCGACGTACCTGTAGCACTAGGCGGTATTGAGGCTTCGTTGCGCCGCATCAGCCACTACGACTATTGGAAAGACGAGCTCCGCAAGTGCATTCTCTGCGATTCGGGCGCCGACCTCATTCTCTACGGAATGGGCGAACGTTCTATCGTTGAACTAGCCAATGCCTTTGCAGAAGGCAAGACGCTTAGCCAAATCCACGAAATGCCGCAGGTGGTTTTCTACTGCAAGGAAAGTGAGATTCCGGGCGGTTTCAAGGACGATGACATCATCCTCCACAGCCACGAAGAATGTCTCCACAACAAGAAGGGACAGGCTGAAAACGTGCGCCATCTGGAGGAAGAAGCCAACAAGATGCATGCTCAGCGCATGATTCAGGAAGTTGACGGCAAATATGTAGTGGTGAATCCGCCTTTCCCGCTAATGACTACCGCGGAACTGGATGCGGCTTTCGACCTGCCTTATACGCGTTTGCCTCATCCTAAATACAAGGGCAAGACCATTCCTGCCTACGAGATGATCAAGTTCTCCGTGAACCTTCATCGCGGCTGTTTCGGCGGCTGTTCTTTCTGCACCATTTCTGCCCATCAGGGAAAATTCGTGGTTTGCCGCAGCAAGGAGAGCATTCTGAAGGAGGTGAAGAAAATCATCCAGATGCCTGATTTCAAGGGCTATCTGAGCGATTTGGGCGGTCCTTCTGCCAACATGTACGGAATGCACGGCAAGAATCAGAAAGCCTGCGAAGTGTGCAAGCGCCCGTCGTGTGTAAACCCTCAGATTTGTCCGAACCTCAATACCGACCACAGCAAGCTTCTGGAGATTTATCATGCTGTAGATGCTTTGCCTGGAATCAAGAAGAGTTTCATTGGTAGTGGTGTGCGTTACGACCTTCTGCTGCATAAGAGCAAGGACGAAAAGGTGAATCAGGCGGCTAGAGAATACACGCGCGAACTGATTACCAAGCACGTGAGCGGCCGACTGAAGGTGGCTCCTGAACATACGAGTCCGGAGGTCTTGAAGTTCATGCGCAAGCCATCGTTCGACCTCTTCTACGAGTTCAAGCGCATCTTTGACAAGATCAACAAGGAAGAAGGTCTGAACCAGCAGATCATTCCTTACTTCATCAGTTCGCATCCGGGCTGTCATGAAGAAGACATGGCCGAACTTGCCGTCATTACGAAGGGACTGGATTTCCATCTGGAACAGGTGCAGGATTTCACCCCTACTCCTATGACCATTTCTACCGAGACCTGGTACACGGGGTACGATCCTTACACCCTGGAGCCGGTCTTCAGCGCCAAGACTCAGAAAGAGAAGCTTGCCCAGCGCATGTTCTTCTTCTGGTACAAGCCTGAAGAGCGCCGCGCCATCGAGAGTGAACTTCGCCGGATAGGCAGAGCCGACCTCATCGACAAACTCTACGACAGGAAGAGCATGGGTGGCAGTTTCAAGGGTAAGAAGACGCATTATGACGATAAGGCGATTGGTTCTACATACGATAATCCAGGTGTAGGAAAAGGTGCTAAAGGCAAGCGTGGAGCTGGCAGAAATGCATCTGAACCGAATGCAGGAAAAAGCCGTGGCAGAAATGCTTCTGACCGCTTTGCCCCAAAGGGATATGGCAATGTGGGTTGCTATGATGAGGAGAAATACCTGAATAACGGAAAATCTCTAAAATCAGGTAAGCCTTCGAATGCCAACATCCGTGATGCCGTAGCAGCGGCCAGAGCCGAGCTGAGAAATCAGAAAGACCAGGGTGCCGGCTTCTTCAAGGACAAGAAGAAAAAGAGCTTCAACCCTAATTTCGACAACGACAACCATAACCGCAAGAACCGTTATAATAGCGGCGACAAGAACGAACGCGGCGGTCGTGGAAATCAAGGTCGTGGAAATCAAGGAAGAAATGAAGGTAGAGGCAGAAGAAGATAAATGTCAGCAATACGCCCTGAAAGGGCAAAAGCTCCTAGCCCAGGGCAACACCCTGGGTTTAGAATGTGAGATACTAAAGTCGCCCTGTAAGGGCAAAAGCTTTAAATATATGAAGCTTTTGCCCTTACAGGGCGACTTGGTTGTTTATATATAGACCCAGGGCGTGCTGCTTAAATGCTAGTACTGTCTCAAAGCACCGAGTAATTCAGCATTCTCGCTCTTGTTTCCTATCGTAATTCTCAGACAGTTGCCACACAACTGAACCTTGTTGCGGTTTCTTACGATAATGCCTTGTGCCACCAGATAATTATAGATGGCGTTGGCATCGGTCATTTTAGCCAGAAAGAAGTTTGCATCAGTAGGATAAACCTTCTCGCAGATAGGCAGATCCAGGAATGCAGCCATTACCTTAGAACGCTCCTGCAGGATGTTCTTCACCCATTCGTCAACCTTCAGCGGATTCTTCATCACTTCCAGCGCATGCTCCTGAGTAAGCAGATTGACGTTATAGGGATATTTCACCTTATTGAATATGTCAACAATCTCCTTGCTCGCAAAAGCCATTCCCAGACGGAGGGCTGCACAGCCCCATGCCTTACTCATGGTGTTGAGCACAATCATGTTAGGAAATCTGTCGAGTACGCTGCGGAATGTGCGCTCCGAAGAGAAATCGCTGTAGGCTTCGTCGATGATGACAATACCCTGGAATTTCTGCAACACCTCTACGATTGCCTCGCGGTTGATGTGATTGCCCGTAGGATTGTTCGGACTGCAGATCCAGATAACCTTTGTCTGTTCATCGCAGGCTGCCAGCAGTTTTCCGGCAGAAATCTGATAGTTTTCATCGAGCAGCACAGAGCGATATTCCACATCGTTGATGTCTGCACAAACTTCATACATTCCGTAAGTAGGTGCAATCGCAACTACATTATCCTTGCCCGGGCGGCAGAATACACGGTAAACCAAATCGATGGCCTCGTCGGAACCGTTGCCCAAGAAGATTTTCTCTTCAGCCACCCCCTTAATCTTGCTGATCTGCTTCTTCAGTTCAACCTGCAGCGGATCAGGATAGCGATTGTAAGGGTCATTATATGGATTTTCGTTGGCGTCGAGGAAGACGCGGGCATTTCTGCCTGCAAACTCCGTACGGGCGCAACTGTAAGGTGCCAGATTCCAGATGTTCTCTCGGCACAAATCTTTCAATTCTTTCATTTTTCTTTCAAAAGCTATAAAGAAGTATTTTTACAACTTCCCGTTTCACCCTATTGTTTCAAACTGTTCACTCTCAGTCTCATCGCATTGGCATGAGCTTCCAATTGCTCATTTTCCGCCATGGTCACTACAGCATTTCCAATGTTACGAATACCTTCTTCTGTAAGATGCTGGAAGGTGATTTTGCGATTATAACTGTCCAGGTTCACTCCGTTGTAAGCCAAAGCATAACCATGAGTTGGCAAGGTATGGTTCGTACCGCTTGCATAGTCGCCTGCACTTTCGCACGCATAGTTTCCGAGGAATACACTACCTGCATTCACAACTTTTTCTGCCAGCTGCTCGTAATCGGCTGTGGCGATAATCAGATGCTCCGGTGCATAAGTATTGCAGAGGTCGATTGCCTCCTCTTCAGTCTTCACGAGGATAAACTTAGAATTGTCTAACGAGGTCTGTGCCATCTCCTTACGTGGCAAACGTTCAAGTTGTGCTTCAACTTCATTCTTTACATCATCCAACACCTTTTCAGATGTAGTAATGAAGAAAACCTGAGAATCGAAACCATGTTCAGCCTGCGACAACAGGTCGGCAGCAGCAAACACAGGGTTGGCTGTTTCGTCGGCAATAAGACAAACTTCAGACGGACCGGCAGGCATGTCTATAGCCACATCGTGCAGGGAAACCTGCTGCTTGGCAGCCATGACAAACTGGTTGCCCGGACCGAAAATCTTATAAACCTTAGGCACGCTCTCCGTACCGTAAGCCATGGCTCCGATAGCCTGAACGCCACCCGCCTTAAAGATCTTGCTTACGCCCGCAATCTTTGCCGCCATGAGGATAGCCGGGTTCACCTTGCCCTCTTTATTAGGAGGAGTACACAGTACTATTTCTTTACATCCCGCAATCTTGGCAGGAGTAGCCAGCATCAGAACGGTGCTAAAGAGAGGAGCAGTACCTCCCGGGATATACAATCCCACCTTCTCTATAGCCACACTCTTCTGCCAGCAGGTTACACCAGGGCAAGTTTCAACCTTTACACCATCAAACTTCTGGCTATGATGGAATGCGGCAATGTTATGATGGGCGAGGTGCAAAGCGTCTTTCAGTTCTTGAGAAACCATTTTCTCTGCCTCTTCGATTTCTGCTTCAGTCACAGCCAAAGAATCGAGATGGGCATGATCAAACTTCTCCTCGTAACGCTTCACGGCTTCGTCGCCATGGTTTTTCACATCGTCGAGTACACCTTGTACGGTCGCATTCAGCTGCGAAACATCCAGGTGTGGGCGTTTTACAATCTCGCTCCATTCCTCCTTTGCAGGATACTTTATTACCTTCATTCCTATTATTAATATTTAATTATTAATGTTTAATGTTTGGTTTTTAACGCATAATGTCTCTAAATAAACATTACACATTAAACACTACACATTATTATAATATCATCTTTTCGATTGGTGTTACCAGGATGCCCTGTGCACCGAGTTCCTTCAACTTGCCTATGATTTCCCAGAAACGCTTCTCATCGAGCACGGTGTGGATAGAGCACCATTCCTCATCAGCCAATGGGATAATCGTTGGACTCTTGATGCCTGGCAATACTTCTGTAATCTCCTGAATCTTTTCCTTAGGAGCATTCATCATCACGTACTTCTTGTCCTGTGCAGAACGTACAGCCTCGAAGCGGAACAGCATCTCGTTCAGAATCTCATGCTTCTCCTCGTCCATGTTCCAGTTGCCGATGAGCAGAGCCTCGCTCTTCATCACCACCTCAACCTCAGCAAGATTGTTGCTGACCAGAGTAGAACCTGAACTTACAATATCAAAAATACCGTCAGCCAAACCGATGCCCGGACTGATTTCTACAGAACCTGTAATGACATGGATGTCGGCATTTATGTTGTTCTTCTTCATAAACTTGCGCAGGATGTTAGGGTAAGAAGTAGCAATCTTCTTGCCGTTGAACCATTGCAATCCCGGATAATCAATCTTCTTAGGAATGGCGAGGCTCAGGCGGCACTTGCTGAAACCCAGACGGTCAATTATCTGCGCATTCTCTCCACGCTCAACAAACTCGTTCTCGCCCACGATTCCGATATCTGCCACACCAGAGGCTACGCTCTGAGGAATATCATCATCACGAAGGTAGAGAACTTCGAGAGGAAAGTTGCTTGACTGCACCAGGAGGGTGCGTTTAGAGGCGCTTACTTTGATGTCAGCCTCTGCTAAAAGATTCATGGTGTCGTCGAAAAGACGACCCTTACTTTGTACTGCTATTCGTAACATATTTCTATATTTTGTTTGAAAAACATTGCAAAAGTACATATTTTTATTAGAATAAACAAATAATTTCTCACTTATGTGCAAAATATTTCGTACTTTTGCAGCTGAAATGAAGAATAAAGGATATTTATACGCATTATATGCACTATTTTTGCTCGCTGCCTGTGCCGACAAGAAACCGCAGCAGGAGCTTACGCCATGGGGAACTCCCGTAGGCGAAATGGAGTATGCGGACAACTCTGATGGGGCTGATGGCGATGAAAAGAAACCTGCTTCAACCAACAAAGGGCTTTCGCTCGAAGATATTCAGGCCAATGGTGAGCTCATCATGCTCACCGTTAACGGCCCTACTACCTATTATGATTACCACAGCCACGGAATGGGACTGCAATATCTGCTCTGCGAGAAGTTTGCCCAGCAGATCGGCGTGTCGTTACGCGTAGAAGAATGTAAGGATACGGCTGAAATGGTGCGCAAACTGGAGAAGGGAGAAGGTGATGTGATTGCCGTGCCCCTACCCCGAAAACAGACCAGAGGCAACCTGCTGTTCTGTGGTGTTACGCCCGACAGCACCCGAACCCAATGGGCTGTGCTGAACGGTAACAAGAGTCTTGCCGACACCCTGAACGGCTGGTTTAAGCCTAAGCTGATTGCTCAGGTCAAGCAGGAAGAATCGTGGCTGCTTTCTTCTGCCAGCGTGCGCCGCCACGTTTATTCACCATTCCTGAACCGTTCTAAGGGTGTTATTTCCCGCTACGACCACCTCTTCCAGCGCTATAGCGGAACGGCTCGCATGGACTGGCGTCTGATGGCTGCCCAATGTTATCAGGAGAGCTGTTTCGACCCGAATGCGAAGTCATGGGCTGGAGCTTGCGGACTGATGCAGATTATGCCAGGCACGGCTGCCCATCTGGGTTTGCCGATGAGCATGATACATGAACCTGAGGCGAATGTGGCTGCGGCAGCTAGATATATGGCGGAACTGCAGGGGCATTTCTCTGACGTAGGCGACCCGTCGCAGCGCATGCTTTTCGCCCTGGCTTCTTATAATGGTGGCTATTTCCACATCAGAGATGCGATGTCGCTGGCTCGCAAACATGGTCAGAATCCGCACAATTGGGGCGTAATTCGTGATTATATTCTGCGCCTTTCTCAACCGGCTTATTACACAGACCCGGTAGTGAAATATGGTTATATGCGAGGCACGGAGACGGTTAATTATGTAGATAGAATCAGAGCTCGCTGGGGCGAATATAGCGGCGGTTCAGGCTTCCATGAGAGTTTTCGTGGCAGCGGTATGGGCAGCGGTTCCTTCCATGGAGCCCCTGTTAAATCCAAGCGCCACTACCAGAATAAGTACCATATATAATATAAATAGGTACTGAAAATGATGAGGAAAGGTATATTTGGGGCTCAATTTACTCTGATTTCTTGCAAAATTTGGAGATAAGAGTCCCAAATATACCAAATAACGTGGATGTGAGTTTGCGTTCTTTTATAGGGCGTTTGTATTTTTTGTAAAGAAAAATACAAGATACTAAAATGTCGTTATATCATCTCCTACAACGATTAAAGGGAGTGTTTATATATATGTATGTATAATATCCTTACTACAGAAAATAGTAACGGAAATGATGCGAAAATCCGCAGTTTTTTTTGCGTTTTAGAAGATAAAATGCAAAATATGTGGGTTAGGAAGGTATTTTACCCCCTCTTCTAAGGGTAAAAAATGCCCCTCCTCGGACATTAAATCCGCCTATAACATGACGTATTTTTGACAAAATGCAACAGGAAACAAGGATAAAAATGTAGAATCGAACAACATATCAGCTAACTAAAGCGACTTGATATGTAGATAATTATTATACACAAAATATTAGAGTAAGAATATAACAAAATACACATAACACACTAATAACCAATACATTCAGACATACATACAACCTATATCAGGTAAAACTCACAAGTTCATCTAGCGTGTCATTAAGGGTCAAGGTCATTAAGGGTCATTTTCATTTTCGGGGGAGAAAAATCCCCTATAGTATATATAAATAAATATTTATATATACTATAGCTCAAAATGACACTTTCATTTTTCTAAATGACCCTTAATGACACTGACCCTTAATGA
>ERZ772867.221-NODE-221-length-82732-cov-16.121207_pt1 | contig 82732 bp, 93 predicted proteins | sample MGYA00511341_ERZ772867 | MGnify/ENA primary metagenome ERZ772867 (study PRJEB29015, sample SAMEA2737707) | human gut metagenome | biome: human gut; feature: human-associated habitat; material: faeces | place: China | collected 2012 ... | reverse complement strand
TATTACTAAATTATTAAATGAAGAAAAAGCATTAAATAGAAAATGGATACCTACTTTAGTAGATAGAATCTTATCAAATGAAATTTATATAGGAAATTATGTTCATAGGAAAACTATTAAAGGAGAAGAATCACAAAAATTTATAGGTGTAGCACCAGCAATTATAGAAGAAGGAATTTTTAATATAGCTCAAGTACAAAAACAAAAGAACTTGAAAAACTATAAAAGAAAGCAAACTTATATTTTTATGCAATGTATAAAATGTCCTAAATGTGAAAATATCATGGGTGGCTGTTCTAGTAAAAGTCATACTGGAGAAAAACATTGTTATTATCAATGTGCTAATTGTAAAACAAGAGTAAGTGAGAAGAAAATAGAAAAAGAAATGATTAACTTTTTAGATGATATGTTAGATTTCTTTTTATTAGTAGATAATACTTATAAACCGTATTTATATCAAGAAACGGAAAATGAATTAAAAAAATGTAATAAAATAATTAATGAATTAAATCAAAAAGAAAAAAGAATTAAAAAAGCGTTTGTAGATGGTATTGTTGAAGAATTAGAGTTAAAAGATGAATTAGATTTTATTAAAAATCAAAGAAAGATAACGGAAGAAAAAATAAAAGATTTAACTATAAAAGAGACAACTGAAAACCACAAAAGTGATATGAGATTTATTTATAATTTGAGGCAATTAGAACAAATAAAAAAGAAATCTTATTATGTTAGAAAGAATCGTTTGTGGGATATATTACCTAAGGAACAAAAACAAGAAATAGTATTTAAATACATTGACAATGTAAGTATTGAAATAGATAAAAAGAAAAATGTTTCAATTAAAAAAATAAATATAAATAAGAAAGAAATAGAAAATATAGGATATATGTTTAGAAAAAATTGTTTTGATATTTTAATTAATTCTAATGATAAAAATATAATATTATCTAATTATCAAACAAATGAAGATATGGAAAGATATATAAAATTATTAAGTGAAATTTATAAAATAAGTCAAAGTAATTTAAATATTAAGACACTAAATTTAGAAGAATTAAATAAAGATAATAATTTGATACAGATAATTCCAAATAAAAAAGATAACAGATTTGATAAAGAAACTCTAACATTATTAACAATAAATACCTAAAAAATGAAAAGTATGGTATAATAATACTCGTTAGGGGGAGATTACATGCATTGTGTTAATAATCCAGAAAATAATGAAACTATATCAAAAATATTAGAAGAAATGAATTACGCAGAACAATTTTTATTAAATTGGAAAGCATATTGGTACGAAAGATATGAAAATATTATTTTACCAGAAAATTTTTCTTTAATGCCATCAGATGTTCAAGAAGAGTTAGGATTAAATATTTATGCTCATTTTATAAAATATGATAAAAAAGGAAGTCTAGTACCATTAAGAAATGTAGAAGTTGCTAATAATTACGGTGTTTGTACAATTGAATGGAATGGTATTACTACTAATAAATGTTCAAGAAGAATAGCGTTTAATTCTGATGGAAATATAACATTAGAAAAAGATAAAAGAGATTTTTCAAAAAGAAAATTAGATTATTCTAGTAAATACAATGTTGTTAATGATGACTTTGAAATTAAATTAGTAGAAGCAATAAAAGAAGGAAATATATTTCCTAAAATAGATTTTTCTACTACATATATAGAAAAGAAAGGTAATGTATTAACTAAAACAACTAAAAAGGGAGACCATATTGAATTTAGATATAATTTGTTAAGTGGAGAAAAAAGTATCTATATTTATACAAGGAAAGCTACAGGAAAAGTTAATGGAATATATAAATTAGATATAAAAGATAATCAAATCGATAAAATTACTTTTTATTCTAGAAAAGGAAATAAACAAGAATTAATAAATGATTATAATTGTGAACAATTAAGTATATTGTTAAATTCTTTGGGGGCTAATGGATTATTAAATATAGAAATGTTTAATAAAATAGAAAATAAAATTGATTTATTAGTTAAAGAAATAATTTCTGAAATACCTATAAAAGGTTTGTGTGATAGTATAAATAAGAATTATAGAGTTAATATAAAACAACAAAGTTTATCACGAAAGGAGAATACTAGTATGTTGAAGGATTTAGTAAATATTACGAATGAAGAAATAGAAGAAGCAGCACAAAATGCAGTAGAAAGTGGTCCATATATAACTGATGAGGGAGATTATTACGCTAATGAATTATGTAAAATTAATTTAGGTGCTGCTAGTTGTGAAGCTATAATTAATGATAAAACACCTTTCCCAGAAGGAGTTTATAGACCTGCAGAACCACGATTAATAAAAGTAAAAAAGAAAACAAAATAATATAAATTTGAGCGAGAAATCGCTCTTTTTTTATTGCCTAAATTTAGAAAGGAGGTGAATTTTATTAATTATTTCTTTGAAGTAGTTGTGCCACAATTGTTAGAGTATTTTAAAGAAAATGCAAAGGATATACCTTATTCTTTGCTTTCTGAAGTATTAATTAATAATAAGAACTATGAAAAAGAAGTGAAAGAAATGATTGAAAAATCTAAAGAAGTAAGTAAAAAATATGAAGAAAATAAATAAACTGTCGGAGACTATCTTAGTGGGTTTTAGGGATATTCCCTAACAAGTAGACGGGTGTGTCAACACCATGCTTGATATGTTGAATTTCTATATTACGTTACCCGTTCCCTACTATTTTGAAAGGAGATGTGTATGAATCAAGAATGGATAGAAAGAGAAGTTGTTCAAGAAATGTTTTTATTAACAACTAAACAATTTGGAGGAGTTTTAAGAAATATAAAACGAAGACACAAATATGATTACTATTTATGGATAAATGGAGATAAAGATAATAAATCAAAAATGTATATAAATAAGGAATGCGTTGAATGGTTAAGAAAAGTTTATTTCAATAAAGAAGTACATTATTTAACTTCTGAAATTGAATTTTATAAAGAAAAAATTTTTGATTTAGAAAATGAGTTAGGAATAGATCATAAAAGAAATAAATATGTATCTACTTCTTTAAGATTTTTACCATATAAATTTGATAAAAGTGTAAGTGCTATTCATGTAGCACTTCATAGGATGAGGAAATTTTTTCCTTATCCTATAACTTTTGAAGAAAATGATGTTATATGTGTTAAAGAAGAAGAAGTTAAATGGTTATACGAAAATTATTTTAAAAGAGATTATTTAAAAGGATTGGAAGAATATAAATGGTATTTAGAAATGCAAAAAAACAATTTAAAATTCAAGACACGCTAAAGTTTATTTGATATAATATTTATAGTTAAAACTTAATGAAATGAGGTGTTATTGTGAATATTGAAAATATACAAAAGACATTATTAGAATGTTACTCAAAAGATTTATGTTATCCTAAAGTTCAGGATAATTGGAATGATAATAATAAATGCTTTGGTATGTGTGCAATAACATCTCTAATCATTAATGATTATTTTGGTGGAGTTATTTGTAAAATTCATGTTGATGGAATTAGTCATTATTTTAATTTAATAGAAGATAGGATTATAGATTTAACTTCGAGTCAGTTTAATTGTGATATAGATTATAAAAATTATCAAATTGCTGATAGAGAAAAAATATTAACTGATGATACTAAGCATAGGTATAACGTACTAAAAGAAAGATTAGTTAATAAATTATTGAAACGAGTTGATGGAGAAGTATTTAATTGCAAGTCTTGTGATAAATTAGTAGATAAATTTCCTAATGATACAACCGTATTTATAGGAAGAGATAATGACATAGTTTTAATTGGTGAAGCACCTGCAAATAATGGTTGGAGAAAAAGTCATAAATTGTGGAAAGATGTGAATGGCAAAATATTACCTAGTGGAGTTGTTTTACAAAAATTATTTGATATTATTGATAGGGATATATTTGAAACTACATTTCTAGAATCGGTAAAGTGTTATCCACTCGAAAGAAAAAATTTAAAAACTTGTTCTAAAAATTGTAAAAATGTAATGTTACAACAATTAAAAATTTTAAATCCTAAACTAATTATTACTTTAGGAGAATTTCCAACTAGAAACTTATTAGACTTTAAATTTGATAAGTTTGCAGATGTAGTTGGTAATATATATGAAGTTAATGGATATAAAATATTGCCTATATATCATCCTAGTCCTATATCTCCAAAGAGTTATTCAGGCAATCTTCCTATATTTGAAAAATTAAGAGATATCTAGTAATTTGTAGGAATATTTGATATAATAGTTTTAAATTTAAAGGGCTAGTACAGACTTTGAGTAAGTTTTGTATTGGCTTTTTTTTGCAGGAGGTATTTATGTTATTTATAGGAGAAGATTTTAAAGAAAATTGGTTAAAATATTCAAAAGATTTTAAAATTTTAGATGAGAGTGCAATTTATTTAGGTCCAAATGGAATTGGTAAAACTACAACATATAAAACAATTAAAGAAAACCATCCGTTACTTGGTTTTTTTAGCTATGATGATTGCAAGGAAAGGATTTTAAAGGAGAGAAATAAATTAAAAATATCGATTAGAACTACAGATATAGATAAATTAAAAATGGAAAAGCAGGAACTAATAGAATCTTTAGATTTAAAAGCAAATGCTTTTAAAAAAAATGATATAACAAGTGCAACAAAAGCTTCTGAGTATTCAAATTATTGTAAAGATGTATATAATCAAAATGAAATAGGAATATTAGGGTTTGAAAATCGTAATTTAGAAAAGTTATTAGAATATAAAAACGAAACTAAGAAAAAATTTATTTTACAAAATGTGAAAGATTTAAAAAATTTAAAAATTCAAGGAACCGAGCTTGAAGAAATACGTGATAAATATATTTTGACTGCAATAGATTCATTGGAAAAAGCAATTGATTCCGATGATGTAGTTTGTCCAGTTTGTGGACATAATCACCAAAAAAGTATTCTTGAAATTTATCAAACAAGAAAGAAATTATTTAAAAACACATTAAATAAATTAATTGATAAATATAGAGATATTACTAATGAAATAAAAAATAATATTCATAATGATATATTAGAAATGGTAAACTTTGTTAATGATAATAATATTGATGAAACAGATTCTACTAATTACATATTGATTGGAAATGATTGTAATAATATAAATAATTTATTAATAGTAAAGAATAGAATCCAACAGATAAATGAACAAATAAAACAATTAGAAATTGAGCAAGAAACTTTTTTTAATAATTTGTACTCAAATTGGGATAAAATTAGACCAGTTTTAATGAGGGTTTTTAAGGAAGATAAAATTACCATTAGCATTAATACTGTAGAAAAAAGTATTATTTTAAATTTAAAAAGAGAAGCAAAAACTTATAGTACTGGGGAATTAAATTACATAGTATTTCTATTAAATATTTTAGAATTTGAATATAGTGATAAGAAAACTATTATAATTGATGACCCTTTAAGTAGCTTTGATATAAAAAAACAATATGAAATAGCTTTTGATATTATTAGTAGATTAATAAATAATAATAAAACGGTTTTAATATTTACTCATAATATCAATCTCGTTAATATAATTAATAGTCAACGTCCTTCTTTATTTATGTACAAAGGAATTGATATGATTAAAGATACCTTATATATTTATGATATTAACTTACCTAAAAAAGAAAGTATTTTAAATATTGAAAATTTGATAACTAAAATTCCAAAGAAAAATAAATTAAAAAAATGGCTTGAATTATTAATTGAAAAAGATTCCTGGGATGATAATTGTGATTATCATAAAGTATTTCATTATGATGAAGCATATACTTGCCCTTTAAATGGATGCAGTAATGATGATTTAGTAAAGTTAGTTGAAGATTTTAATGGTGATTTTCAAAGTACAACGTTCGAAGAATTAGCAGTAGAAAAGATTGTTTATTTAACAGCTTTAAGAGTTTGGATGGAAAAACAAATGAAAGACAATTTTAATGGTGATTTTAATGGAATAGAACAACTTTTCCCAAAAATAGATTATTATTTTAAACATAGAGATATGTGGATAAATAATTTAACTGTTGAAAGAGAAGATTTGATGAGAAAAAAAGTATTATTAAATCAAAACGATCATTACAAAAGTCAAATTATCCCATTTCATTATGCACTTAGCATTTCATGTGATGATATATCGTTAGAATTATTGGAACTAAAGGAAATGTTAAAAATACCGGTTGGAGTATGATAAAAAATATGCTATAATTAATTTATCAAGTATTATTAAATACTTTTACTACTTAGGTGCAAAACTCATTTGTTTATTGCCCCAGTATGTTATTTAGACTAAGAATTAATTTTCTTAGTCTTTTTAATTTTTAAAATAATTCTATTGTATGTTAAAATTAATTGGTGATTATATGTGTAATGAAATTATAAAAAGAGAAAATAAAAATTCTAATCAGAATAAAAATTGGTCTGTGAAAGAAGACATGATTTTATTAAATAATTACAAACAACTAGGGTATAATGAAGTGGCTAACCTAGTTAATAGAAGCCCGTCATCATGTAGAAATAGATTATATAGACTAAGAAAAAACAATAAAACTATTAAGTCTAAATATCAAATGTTTAATAAAAAGTGGACCACATCAGAAGATAATTTCTTAAAAACTAATTATCCCGATAAAGGAGCAAAGTGGTGCGGCAAACATCTAAATCGTTCACCATCATCCTGCATTTCTAGAGCCATAACATTGAAAATAAAAAGAAGTTATCATTGGTCAAAAGATGAGGATGACATAATAAAAAAATACTATCCCTTGTATGGCGTAAATAAAGTTAGCGAACTTTTGAAGAGAAATAAACAAACCTGTTTTCAAAGAGCACATGTACTTGGGATTAAATATATAGATACTAGTAAATGGAGTAAGGCTGAAGTAGATTTTCTAAAAAAGTATTATCCAGAAAAAGGATCAAAATATGTATCAGAAAAATTAAATAGGAGTTATATTGCCTGCAGATCTAAAGCTGCCATCTTGAAATTAAAAAGAATACCAAACTGGAGTGAAAGAGATAAAAAATTCTTAAAAAAATATTATCCTAAATATGGTGCCACATGGTGCGCTGAAAAATTAAACAAAACCCCAAGAAAATGTATAACATATGCTGCTAAACATAAAATTCACTATATCAATAAAGCCTTATGGACGGAAGAAGAAATTGCCATTCTAAAAAAATACTATCCCATTATTGGAAAATTTGTTAGTGAAATTATTAAGACTAAGAACGAAAAGGCATGTTCTCAAAAAGCCACTAGGTTAAAAATAACTTATACTAAAGATGATAGCTCAGCCGTAGAAAAAATTAAGACCTACCTCAATAGCCAAAAAATAGTTTATAGGCAAGAAGTAGGATTTGAAGGATGTGTTGACAAAAATGCATTATTATTTGATTTTGCAATATATGAAGATAACAACTTAAAAAAGCTAATTGGTATAATAGAGTATGATGGTTCACAACACTTTTTACCAACAACACTTTACAGCGATAAAAAAATTAATGCGAAAGAGGTTTTAGAAAGGACACAAAGACATGACCAAATAAAAAATAGATATTGCCAGAAAAATAAAATTCCAATGCTTAGAATAAAGTACTGCCAAAATAATATCGAAAAATTAGTTGCTGAGTTTTTAAAACATAGAGAAAAATATATAGAATGGTATAATCAAGAGTATTCATTTGAAAAATATTATTCTGAAATAGAGGATGAAGAACTAAGAAAATATTTTATCCATTTTTCAAAGTATAAAAATAAAGGAATCCCCAATATTAATCCTAATTTTTGTATAAACAAATGGTCAAGAGATGATGACTTATTTTTAGAAAAATACTATCCAGATAATGGTAGTTTATGGGTTTCGAAAAGACTTCATAAAACACAGTCAGCCTGTATAAATCATGCTAATAAATTAGGCATTGTAAGAAGTAATCACTGGAAAAGAGAAGAAGATGCATTTGTTTTAAAATATTATTTGTCTAAAGGACCTCTATGGATCTCTAAAAAATTAAAACGAACTAAAAATTCTATTGAACATCGGGCTCATAGATTAGGAGCAGAAAAAAGAATTAAATATTGGACCAAAGAAGAAGATCAAATTCTTCTTTCAAATTGGAATATAAAAAGTGAGAAAGAACTATCTGAAATAATTGGTAGAACAAAGATGTCAATCGGTAATAGAAAAAAGATTTTAAGAAAATATAGAACCAAAGAACAAGTAGTTGAACTGAATTAACTATTATAATATAATAAAATATAAGTTTACGATTCTTAAAAAAGAAATAAATTATATAATATAATGGGAGAAAAAAATATGTTAAAAAAAATAAAACACCAAAATAATAAAAAGTTAATTGCTATTTTAATTTGCTTATTTCTAGCTATTACTTCCTTTTGTATTTATATTTCTTTCATTGAAGATGAAGAGAAAAAAGAAAAGCCAATTAATTATAATGATCTAATTGCAACAAATTCAGACAAGAAAAATATGTATGTATCAATAGAAATTGCTGATATTCCATATCAAATAGCACAAAGAGAAGTTAACTATACATATATAAAATACTATATCTTATATGACAAATCCAACTATATGTATGTTGCAAAGTTAACAGATGAAACATATAAAAAAATAAAGACGGCCTATGAAAAAGATAAAACTAATTTTTCTTACACTTTAACAGGATACATTTACAATACCCCAAGTGATTTAAAAAAGCTTATAATAGATGAATTTAATAAAAATACCTCTAATAAAATAACAAAAGATAATTATTCAAACTACTTTGGATCTACTTATTTTGATGATACATATACAAAATTTACTACCGGTATTGCCATTAGCTTAATTATTGTATTTTTAAGTATAGCATCAGCTATTGCCATATTTATTAACTGGTTAATTTGTGCTATAAACACTAAAAAGACATTATCCAAAATAGATTATAATGAAGTAGAGCATGGATTGGCAAAAACTAGCATGAAAGAATATAAAAAAATAGGCCTATATTTAACTGATAAATATCTAATATCACTTTCTTTAGGATTACACATTTATAACTATAATGATATTTCTTGGATTTATATAGGAAATACTAGTACAAGGTTTGGAAACAAAGTATTTCTTAATATATTTATGAAAAATAAGAAGAAATTCAAAACAAAAAAGGTTGATTCTCTGCAAGAAGAAATGTTAGAAGAGACCCTACAAGAAATATCAACTAAAAATGCTAATATTTTATTAGGATATACCTATGAAAATATGACTAATTATAATAAAAGTAATTAATGGAGGCTGTCATGGGAAGAACACGTTTAATAAAAAAATTAAAAAGCAAAGGAATTATATTATTAATAGCGGGAATAATAATATCTTTAATTAGTACATTAATGTCAGTTGCCTTTATAATTGATGGCTTAAACCCTATATTAATAGCGTTTATTATTATGTTAATATGTGGAATTATCTTTATTTATAATGGTGTTGACTATTTAAAGAGGGAAAATTCAAAATTTATAAAGAAACACCCTGAAATACTTGAACTAGCCGATGATTTAGATATAAATAAAGTATATGAAGATAATTTTATTATCATATCAAATAAAGCTATATCACCCAAAAAAGATATAACAAAAGTTGCGGCACTAGATGATGTTTTAGGAATATATGAAAGTATTCAAAGAACAAATGGAATAGTTACAAGTCATATTATTCGACTAGAACTACGCGATGGAAGATGTGTTACTATTAATGTTTACGCCAAAAAAAGAGAAACTAAAGATAATCTAGTTTTAACAATTAGTAACTATTGCCATAATGCCAAAGTAGGATACTCTAATGAGACATTATCTTACATAAAAGGACAACGTAAAGAATATAAAGAAAAAAGAAATTAAGACTATCAAAATTAATATCAAGAGGTAGAAAAATGAGTAATATTACAAGAAATGCCATTGTTAATTCCTTCAAATTAATAGCGGCAAAAAAGGAAATAAAGGACATTACTATTCAAGAAATAACAGCTAATTGCGGTTTAAAAAGACAAACATTTTATAATTATTTTCAAGATAAATATGATCTTATTAAATGGATGTATTTAAATGAAGTAGTTTTAAAAATAGAACAAGATGATACATGGATAGAAAAGTATAAAGAGTTATTTAATTACTGCTTAACTAATAAGAATATGGTTTTAAATATTTATAACTGTGAAGCTCAAAATTATTTACTACATTTTATCACTCGTCATTCTAAACCAATAATAAAAAAGAAAGGAAATTTATATGACAGAAAAAGAATTAAAAGAAAAGATAAATAAAATTAATGATGAATTGAATAATATAAATGAAAAACTAAAGGATTCAACAGATACCGCTATTATAAAAGAAATGTATGCTAAAGATGAGCTTGATGATAAAATAAAAGAAGCTCGTGAAAAGTTAAATGAAACAAAAACAACACTAAAAGAAAAACAAGCAAAAGGTAAAAAAACATTTGCCAATTACCTAAATAAAATAGAAGAAAGTATTAATGAAGGAAGAGCTAAATTAGCCGATAAAAAAGAGGCTAGAGATAAAGCCAAATTAGAAAAATATATAGATGATAGATTAGAATATACATCTGACTGTATCGCCCTTGCTCTACTTGCAGCAGATGAAGCGAAACTTTCTTTTATAGAAGCTTTGGAAGCAGAAGCTGAATACGAAGAATTATATGACGAAGATTAACAGATTTAATATCTGTTTTTTTTGTTGCATCAAAATAATTAAATGCTATACTTAATTTAGGAGAAAAATTATGAAAGTATTAACAATTAAAGAACCATGGGCAACCTTGATCTTTGATGGCTATAAAAAATATGAATTTAGAAGTTGGAAAACAAAGTATCGTGGCAAAATATTAATTCACGCAGGTATGAGTCTTGAAAAAGACATGTTAAAAAGATTTGAAGACTACAATCTTGAATGTCACTGCGGAGAAATAATAGGAGAAGCCGAATTAACCGATTGTATATTAGTAGATGAAGATTTTGATGAAAAATTACGTAATATTGATAAAATTGTGTATGGAAAGAGTAACCACGTAGAAAAGTATGCCTGGAAACTTGAAAATATCAAGAAATATAGACACCCCATAAAGATAAAAGGAAAATTAGGTTTATGGAATTATGAAAAAAGTAATACCAATTAAAACTATATACAAGAATATAAAAATATGTTATAACTAAAATAGGAAAGGAGAGGTGTTTGTGTATTATAGTACAAGTTATTCTACATCAGGATTAGAAAGTATTTCATCTGGTACAATAATTGCAACTTTAGCAGTTGCTATAGTTTCAATTATTGCTCAATGGAAAATATTTACTAAAGCAGGTAAACCAGGATGGGCAGCAATTATTCCATTCTACAATATGTATACATTATTTGAAGTTGCAGGAATGAATGGTTGGATGTTTTTATTAATGTTACTTCCAATAGTTAACATTGTTATAATGATTATGTTATATGTTAATCTAGCAAAATCATTTGGTAAATCAACTGGATTCGCTGTTGGATTAATATTCTTAAACTTTATCTTTATGTTAATCTTAGGATTCGGTTCTGACCAATATGTAGGAAACAAAAACGCATAAATAGGAAATAAGTAGAAACTCTAAGTGAGTTTCTTTTTAATAAACTATAAGATACAAACAAAAAGAAAAATGATATCACTATTTAAATACATTGAAAAATATGGAAACTTTAACTTTTATGAAAAGGAATTTACAGAAGTAGATAATGTTATTCTATCAGCATTAGCTTATATAGATTTTAATGGAATAGTTTCTAATAATGTAAAAGAAAAGAAAACATTAAAAGATGTTGCTGCATCATTTTTTACCAAATATACTAAAGAAGATATATCAAATAATATTTTATCTATAAAAGAAGCAATAAAAGTATTAGAAAAGATTAAGGACTATAAAAGATATCAAGATCTTCTTTTATATAATTACATCTATGAAAAGAATGAAGAAAAACAATTTTGTGCTATCTGTATTAAAGTAACAAAAGACTTGGTATATGTTTCCTATGAAGGAACAGATGAATTAATAAGTGGTTGGAAAGAGGACTTTGAGTTATCGTATAAGTTTCCTGTACCATCACACATAGACGCCGTTCATTATCTAAATTCATCTATTAAATGGAATGACAAAAGAATTATTATAGGAGGCCACTCCAAAGGCGGAAACTTAGCCCTAATTGCCGCTATGTACTGTAACTTTTTTATCAGAAGAAAAATAATAAATGTTTATAGTAATGATGGACCAGGTATATTAGAAGAAGAACTAAAATCCAAGAATTTAAAAAGAATTAGCAAGAAATATATCCATATCATTCCAAGTTATAGTATAGTAGGTCTTATACTTAATCATCCCAATAATGATAAAGTAATAAAGTCATCTAAAAAAGGAATACTTGCACACGATCTTTTAACATGGGAAGTAGAAGATGACAAATTTATAGAAGATAGTCTAAGTAATTCTAGTATTAGATTTAAAGAAATTACCGATAAATGGTTAAAAGAATATTCAAACAAAGAAAAAGAAGAATTAACTAAGGAGTTATTTTCTATCTTCGAAAGAGAAAACATAACTACATTGTTAGATATCAAAAAACAAAAAATAATAGGTATTATAAACCTCATCAAAGAAAGTAAAAATATGGACTATAAATCAAAAAACATGTTTAAAGATTTGTTAATGATTGTAATAGATGAATATTCAGACAATACTAAAAAAATTATTAAAGAAACAGTAGAAGAGGGCAAAAAAATACTAAAAATAAAATAAGAAATATAAACATATGTAATTTCACCTAAAGGTCGGCATATTAAAGTATACCGGCTACTTTTTTTAGAAAATATAAGTTTTTTAAGTATTTGTTATTTTAAAAATATGTTTTTAGGTAGCAAAATTTCTAAAATTTAATTTTATTAAGTAATATCATTTAAAAGTACTAAAAAATAAACAAAAATTATATTAAATATGGTGAAAGGATACATAATCTTAATGCCTCCTGAATGTAAAATTTGACAAAATATCAAAAAAGTGTTATAATTAGCACACATTTAAGGGGGAAAAGGAAATGTTAGAAGGATTAAAAAAATTTGTAAATTGGAATAATGGTACTATAACTGAATTATATGATTTTATAGATGTATATGAAGAAAGAGCTATAGTAGATGCAGATGAAGACATAAAATATTTAGTTCAAAAACTATTTAATGTTGTATTTAAGCAAGCTGATTTAAGAATGTCACAAATTTCAAAGACATATTGTACATTAGCGCTTGCTAGAATGTCTAGTGATGTTACTAGAAATAGTAAGAATTGTGATAGTGAATCAAAAGCCTTAATTCAGTTATTACTTGGTAGTTATCTAGATATTTATAAATCAATCTATAAAAAAGATGATGGTGAAATAGATCAAGAAGTTGAAAAAATCTATTATATTGAAACAACAACTCCAAGACCAAAGAGTAAAGAAGAGTTAGCACAATTATATAATAAAATCACAAAAGTTATGAATGATGAAAAATTTGATATTTATGAACAAGGTCTTGATGAAGAAAAACTAGCACCATTATATGACAATGTTTTAAATGGCGAAAGACCATGCCATATGCTATCTGCAAATTATTTAGAAGTATTAGAAAAAGAAAACAGACAATTTAGATTAAATTCTTGTTTATAATAAAAACAGAAAACTAGTTATATAAGAAATTTATAACTAGTTTTTAATTATAAAGGCAAAAAAAGAAGACATTTAACAGAAAACAGGTTAATATGTAAATATAATGAGGTAAAATAATGAATTCAGATTACGCATATGTACACTTTACTCAACCAATTAAAGAAAGTGATCAAACTATAAATGGAGAATTGGTCAATTAAATTCCCCAATTTTAGAGGGTGAAACTAATTTGATGGGTGTATCAGAATATAATAGATTTCAAAATGACTTTCCAGATCGTATTAAAGGTGAAATTATTAAAGAAGATAATCTATTAAACGTTTTAAATGCCTTATATGATAATTTAGGTAAAGATATTGAAAACATATCACAGGTAGATGAAGCTACAAGAACTAAATTTGAACAATTAGGTAATACTTTAGATTTTGTTAATTCAATGGAAAGTAATCAACAATCATATAAAAGTGAAGTAGAAGATTTAGCTAATAAATTATATCTTGTACAAAATCGAGTTAGGGCAGCACAAAGAAGTAAGACTCATCAAAATGGTCGCTCTATGTAAATAAAATATAAGCAAAAGGTATCCATTATGGATACTTTTTTTGTTCTATTATTTAAAACATTATCATATATTTGTTACTGTCAAGGAGAAAATATGAAAATATCTTTACCAGTTTATTCTAAAGGAGAAGAAGTAATAAATAGTATGACACATGGAGTAGGAGCAGTATTATCGCTAATAGGAACATTTATAGTAACTAATTTGACAAAAGAAAAACTATCTTTAATTTCAGGACTTATCTTTTGCATATCTTTATTCTTATTATATACCGCATCTGCTATATACCATGGATTACCTAAAAGTTCTAAAATAAAAAGAATCATGAGAGTAATAGATCATTGCAATGTTTTTATTTTAGAAGCAGGAACATTTACACCAGTTTGTCTTATCGCTTTATCAGATAAAATAGGTATAGTATACTTTTATATTATATGGTTAATAACAATTATTGGAATAATCATAAATATAATCGATGTAGATAAATATGAAAATATATCTCTAATATTACATTTAATAATGGGATGGTCAGTACTATTCGTATTTAATAAATTATTAAGATCTTTAAATATAGAAGAATTAAGATACCTTTTTGGTGGGGGATTATTTTATACAGTAGGTTCTTTTCTATATTATATAGGTTCAACAAAAAAATACATGCATTCAATATTTCATATATTTTGTTTATTAGGATCCTATTATCATTTCCTATTGGTATATAGTTTACTAAAATAAAAAAACATAGCGCAAAGCTATGTTATTTTTGTATATCAAACATCATACCCTTATAATATTTCCAAGCTAATATTCTTAGTGAAAGCTTATTAATTTGTTCCTCACTAATAGTACCATCATTAACAGCCTTTTTTATTTCGTCAAAACTCTCCTTGTAATTAGTAACCATAATTAAATCATTACCAGCAAGAATAGCCTTAACAGTCTTATTAGGAATTGAACTAACAGCACCCATATCTAAGTCATCCGTTGTAATTATACCGGAATAATCCAAACTGCCTCGTAATAAATTATGTACACTTGGTGAAAGAGAAGCAGGGTTATTAGCATCCATACTTTTAACTATATTATGACTAACTAAAATATTTTCTGCTAATGCATCAATACCAGCCTCAAAAGGAGGTAAATCATTTCTAACTATACTCTCATAAGTTCTATTATCAACAGAACTATTATAATGAGTATCAGTATTATTACCATATCCAGGGAAGTGCTTCAAAGTATAAGAAACATGAGTCTTTTTACTAGCTTCTATTACAGTCTTAGCATATTCAGCAGTAGCAGCCGTATTTTCTCCTAAAGCTCTAACATACATATAATCAGAAGAATTAGTAGTCACATCAACAACAGGGGCCAAATTAAGATTAATACCCAGATTATTTAAAAAATCACTCTTATTTATAGTATCCTCCTTAATAGCTGAAAGACCACCACTATTATATAATTCCTTAGAAGACTTAAACTTAGAACTAATTAATTTAGGATTACTACTAGCCCTAACAACTTTTCCACCTTCCTCATCAACCGCCGTTAAATAGGGAATACGAGCTCTTTTCTGCAAATTATTAATCATATTTTTAACATCATTTTCACTCTTATCCTTAAAATCATTCTCATAAAAAACAAATCCCCCAAAATTATACTTAGATAACTCATCAATATAATTATCTCCTGGATATCTTACAAGTAATAGTTGTGCAATCTTATCATCTAAAGATAAAGTATCAATCTTTTGTTTAGCAAGTTTATAAAACTGACTAAAAATACCATTATCAGAAGAATACTCAGGAATAGATTCATAATCCTCAGAAACTGGAACAGTAGAAAAACTAACAATAGAAGCTTTTTGTAAAGAACTAGTATTACTTAAGACACCAGTATATGAAATCACTATTTGACTACCAACATCAAAATCCAAATCATTATTCTTGAAAGTATAAATCAAATTATTACTATCCTGTACCACAACTCTAGAACTACTCTTACTAAGAACAAAAACATTTAACTTATTAGTCTTAGAAACATCATCTTTTTTAGTAAAATGTGATAAAGCTATAAAAGATGCTAATAATATAGTTATACCCAAAATACCAAAAAATATTTTCTTTTTCATAAAAATTCACCTACCGATAAAATTATATTTTATTAAAATAAGCAATATGAACGAATTATAAAATAATACTTAAGTATATTTATAACAATATATGGAAATATTAATAACAAACTATTAAAAAATAGTTTAGATATAAATTTAATTTTTATTTAAAAAATTTTATTTACCAGTTGAAAAAAGTAAAATTTTGTATTATCATTAATTATGATAATAGGGTAGGGATTATAATGTAGTATATCTCATTAGCATATTTATCTGACCTAATTATTATGAGTCCATATGGACATTGCAACTAGCAAAACAGAAGATAATATAAAATTTTATATGGAGGTGAGAAAAAGATGAAGAAGGAAAACAGTCGTACCAACTATATTGTAATAGCATTATTGGTATTAGTAATTGGAATTAGTATTGGTTATGCTGCTTTATCAGCAACATTAAATATTAATGGTTCATCAACAATTGGAAAAGCATCTTGGGACGTACACTTTGCTAATATAATTGAAACTGCTGGTGGAGTAACAGCTACTAAGGCAGCTACTATTACATCTGGTAATGCAACTGAAGTAACTTATGATGTAACTCTTGCTAAACCAGGAGATTACTATGAGTTCGAAGTTGATGTAGAAAATACTGGTACATTACCAGCAAAAATCTCTACAGCACCAACATTAGGTGGAGTATCCGCTGCACAAGACGTATATTTGAATTATACAGTTAAATGGAAAGATTCAAATGCTGATCCTGCAACAGGAGACGAAATCGCAGCTGGAGATAAAAAAACAGCAGTTGTTAGAATAGAGTATGATAAAAATGTAAGTTCTGATCAATTACCTACAACAGGTGAAACATTAGCATTAACATTTTCTATGAACTTTGTTCAAGCATAAAAAAGTAATTAACTACTCAATACTGAGTAGTTAACTCGTTCAATAAGGATTTATAAATTAAAATGGAGGATTATATATGAACAATGAAAAAAAAGGACGTGGCAGTTTTATTGCAATTTTAGTTCTAGTATTAGTACTTGGAATTAGTATTGGTTATGCTGCACTATCAACTACATTAAATATTAATGGATCAACAACAATCGGAAAATCATCATGGGATGTACATTTTGCAAATGTTATCGAAACAGCTGGTGGAGTAACAGCTACTAAAGCAGCAGCAATCACAGCAGGACAAACTACAGAAGTAACTTATGAAGTTACATTACCAACACCTGGAACTTTCTACGAATTTACAGTAGACGTAGTAAATGCAGGAAGCTTAGATGCTAAATTATCAGCAGATGCTACAGTTGAAGGAGTAAGTGATGCTCAAGCTGTATATACAAAATACTCAGTAGTATGGAGTGATACTGGTGTAGCACCAAAAACTGGAGATGTAATCACAGCAGGTCAAAAGAAAACTGCAAAAGTAAGAGTTGAATACAATAAAGATGTTACTGCTGCTCAATTACCAACAACTGATCAAGTATTAACATTAACAGCTTCAATGAACTTCATTCAAGCATAATAAAATAGAGAAATAATAAATAGGAGTTAGAAATGAAAAAGAAGAAAAATTCAAGTTTCGTAGTAATAGCCTTATTATTAATAGTAACTATTAGCATCGGTTATGCTGCATTATCAACAACATTAAATATTAATGGTACATCAACAATTAAAACACAAACTTGGGATGTACACTTTGCAAACGTAAAAGTAACAACTAATACTGGTGCAACAGTAACAAAAGCACCAACGATTACTGAAGGAAAAACAACAGAAATAACTTATAATGTTGCTCTAAATCAACCAGGATCAGTATATGAATTTACAGTAGATGTAGTAAATGGTGGTACAATCGCTGCTAAAACATCAGCAATACCAACATTGGGGGGAAATACACAACCTACAATCTTTAATTATACAGTTACTTGGTCTGATGGATCACCTATTACTGCAAATACAGCATTAGCAGCTGGAACTAAAAAAACTGCAAAAGTAAGAATCGAATATAAGAAAGATATTACAGCAGCTCAATTACCATCAACTGATACAGCATTATCATTAACTTGTTCAATACCATACGTACAAGCTTAATAAGAAAACAGAGGAGGTAAAAATATGAGAGGAATTAAAAGAAAAAGCTATATTTTACCTATCTTTGCTTTAGTAGTTGTAATATTATCTGTAGGTTATGCTGCTATCACAGCGACACTAAACATTACAGGTACATCAACAATTACTAAAAACACTTGGAATATTCATTTTCAAGACTTATCAGTAACCAGTGGAAGCGTAACAGCTGCAACACCAGCAGCGATTACAACTAATAATCATGCTGAAATAACATATACTGTAACACTTCCAAAGCCTGGGGATTTCTATGAATTTACTGTAAACATAGTAAATGATGGAACAATCGCTGCCAAAACATCAGCAGCCCCAACATTATCAGGAAATACTCAAAGCGCTGTTATGACTTATACGGCAACATGGTCAGACGGAACAGCAATTGCTGCCAATACAACCTTAGCAGCTGGAGCCAGTAAGAAAATGAAGTTAAGAGTACAATATAGGAAGGACATAACATCTTCTCAATTACCAACAGCAGATACAACATTAACACTAAAATTTTCTTTGCCAATAGTACAGGCGTAAAAATAGGAAGGAATTAATTATGAATAAGAGTAAAAAGAAAAGTAGTTTTGCTGTCCCATTACTATTATTGTTAGTAATCAGTATTAGTATCGGTTATGCTGCATTATCAACAACATTAAATATTAATGGTACATCAACAATCAAAAAACAAACTTGGAGTGTATATTTTGATACATTAACAGTAACTAGTGGAAGTGCAACAGCAACAACACCTGCAGCAGTAGATACTGGAAAAACAAAAGTATCATATGCAGTAACATTAAATACTCCAGGACAATTCTATGAATTCACAGTAGCAGTTAAAAATGCTGGTACATTAGGAGCTAAATTAAGTGCTGCTCCAACAAAAGGAGGATTAAGCACAACTCAAGCAGTATATACAAACTATACAGCAGTATGGACTGATACATCAAAAGCACCAGCAGCAGGAGATACAATCGCTGCCGGAGCATCAAGATCAGTTAAAGTAAGAGTTGAATACAAAAAAGATATTACAGCAGCTCAATTACCAACAGCAGATCAAGCATTATCATTAACATACGCAATGAACTTCGTTCAAGCATAATTTAAATAAGAAATACTACTCGGTATATCCGAGTAGTAGACTTATTATTTGTTATATATATTAATTTTTTAGTTAATATATATAAGAGATAAAACAAGTATCATAGGAGTAGATAATATGCAAAAAAAGAATATAAAAAGTGGGTTATTATTATCGGTGTTACTAGTATATGTATTTATCTATAGATTCATAATTCTAAAAAGTTATTTAAAATATTCAGAATCATTAACTGCAGCCTTGATAATTTTATTAACTGGAATCGCCATATTAATATTAGGCTTTCAAAAAGATAAAGAAAATAGAATCAAAAAATACGTTACTAAAATGACACTAACAATTATAGTCGTATTCTTTGCAATATCATATGCAGCAGGATTAGTAGTAGGTTTCTTAAAGAATGCTTACTCATTAAATGCTACATCAATTATTGATAACACTTTTGCTCCCATAGTCATAATTATTTGTACTGAATTATTTAGATATGTCTTAATAAGTGGTAACAAAAATAATAAAATTATGACTGTCTTAACAACAGTGGTAGTTATTTTGTTTGAGTTAGCTCTAAATGTTAAAGGAATAGATCCAAGTGATTTAGCAGGAACATTTAAAATAACAACAGCACTTATATTACCGATTATCTCTAAAAACCTAGTCTTAAGTTATTTATCTTATAAAGTAGGATTTAAACCAGGACTAGCTTATCGCTTAATAATGGACATCTACGTATACATAATGCCAATAATACCAGATTTAGGCGACTATCTAAATTCCATGATTGGAATAGGATTACCATTCATACTATACATATATACATCACGAGCCTTAAATGAATATTATAATGGAATAGAAAGAGAATATCGAAAAGAAACATTTAAAATAGCTGATATACCAGTAGTAGCATTCATTGTAGTGCTAGTATGTTTAGTTTCAGGATTCTTCCCATATTACCTAATAGGAGTAGGATCAGGTTCCATGTATCCTAAAATAAAAAAAGGAGATGCCGTTATAATACATAAAATAAAAAGCGCTAAAGAATTAAAAGTAGGACAGGTAATAGCCTTCAAATCAGGAAATAAAGTATACGTACATAGATTAATACAGATTGAAGAAAAAGATAATAAAGTTTATTATCGTACAAAAGGTGATGCTAATAATACACCAGATTATATGGATTTAACTATAAAAGATGTCAAAGGAATAGTAAAATTTGATGTGCCATATATAGCTTATCCAAGTGTATATTTATCAGAATTTATGAGTAAGGAGAAAAAAGGATGAAAAGAGAAGTAAAGATAATATTAATAGTATTAGTATTAATAGGAGCATTAGGATTAACATATTACATGTTTTCTAAAGATTTAATGACATATGCCATAGTCTTTGGAGCAATAAGTTTAGTAACTTTAATATTCTTAATTGTATTTATTAGAAATACAAGAAGTGAGGAATCTATTTATAAAAGTACTCTAAGAAAGATATTAAAAAATTATGATGCTATTCTAGTACAAAGTTATAACTTTCCTAAACTAAGTGGAAAAAATATTATTAGAGTAACTAATTTAGAAGATTTGATGGATGCTCAATTAGAGTTAAGAAAACCTATTTATTATATGATTGAAGGAGAAGATTCTTGTTCATTTGTATTACTAGATAATACTGAAGCATGTATCTATATATTAAAGAAGAATGATGAAGTAGAATCACCATTGGAATTAATAATAGCTGAATATGAAAAACATGCTGATATTGATGAAAGTCTTCTAGCAGATATAGAAAGAACAACAATTATAAAATTAAGCAACATGAAATCTTTTAGGGTATCTCCAATAAAGAAGAAAACTAAAGTAATTGATGAAAGTCAAATAGAAACATTATAAAAGTTTAAGCTAGGTACTAAGAGAGGTGATAAAATGAAGAAAATCAGAAGAAAAGTTAATAAGCCATTATTATATTTTGTTTTCTTCGTTTTTGCTAGTGTAACAGTAGGTTACGCTGCATTATCAACTACTCTTAGTATTACTGGTAAAGGTACACTTTCTAAAAATAGTTGGGATATTCATTTTGAAAATTTAGTAATAGTAGATAATGGTGCTAGTGCAGTAACAACAGCACCTACAATTGATTCTACTAAAACAAAAGTATCATTTAATATCACTTTAAGTAAACCAGGTGATACTTATGAATTCACAGTTGATGCTGTAAATAAAGGTACAATAGATGCTATGTTATCGGGATTTTCAGCTACTTCCTTAACAACAGATCAACAAAAGTATTTGACTTACACAGTAACTTATAGTGATGGTGCAACTATCTCAACAAAAGATTATTTAAAAAAAGGCACAAGTGAAACAATAAGGGTAAGAGTAAGATTTAAAGATGATCTGACAGCAACAGATTTACCTTCATCAGCAGAAACACTTAATTTAACCGCAACATTTGTATATGTCCAAGCAGATTCAACTGCTAAGGAAAGAGCCAAACCAAGCATTCTTTGTATAAGGGATAACACCGCGACTAGTGAAGATTTAATGTTAGGTGACAAGTTATATTGTGATGTAAATGGTGATGGAACATATAACGAATCAACAGAAATATTTTATTATCTTAAAGATTTAGATTCCGATTCTACTTCAGCAGTTTTAATTTATAATAATGTTACATCGTCCGATTACGTGGCTTACAGTAAAACAAATACATTAAATGGTCCTACCATAGCAAGTAAATATTTACCAACAATTTCTGAGTGGCCAAATGTTAGCTTGACTAAAGCCATAAGGGATATTAAATCCCCAAATAGTGATTTTATTATTAAAGGCTTTAATTATTCTGGCTATGCAGCAAGATTACCTTCATTAAGTGAAGTTGAATCATGTGCAAATGAAAGTAACTGCCCAATTACTGGCGTTATTTGGTTAGAAACACCAAAGACACAAAGTAATGCTCTATATTTATTCGCACCGGCCTTAGGATATAATCAAATTAGGGATGATGATGTAACCTCTTTAACAGCATCAGTTATGCCAGTTATAGAAGTTCCAAAGTCAAGAATAAGTTATTAATTTTTTTACTAAAAAAAGCAGCATAGAAATAAATCATGTTGCTTTAAAATTTTATATTAATAATGGTAATTATATTATCTAAAAATATTGAAAAAAATTGTAAAAAAAAGTATAATGATAATATCGTATATAATAGGGTATTATAATAATGAGTTTAATAGTAGGAGGGAAAAGTGTGAGAAGAAGAATAAGAAGAAATCATTTCTATTTCGTTATTATCTTAATTCTTTTTGCAAGCATAGGTGTAGGCTATGCTGCTTTGACGTCTACTATTAGTATTAATGGTACAACACAAATAACGTCAGCTAAATGGGATGTACATTTTGCAAATTGTTTAGTAGGTACAAATACAAGTGGAAATTACGCCCAACCATCAATAACCGACAATGGTACAAAATTAACTATATCAAAGATTGGATTAAGTGCAGGAACAGAAGTTGAATATTATGTAGATGTAGTAAATGCTGGAACAATAGATGCTAGACTTTCGGGACTGGTTAAATCAAATTTAACAACAGAACAAGAAAAGTATTTAAGTTACACTGTAACATATGGTTTTAATACTCCAATAAAAGAAAATGATTTATTAAAAGCCGGTACAAGTGAAAGAATTAGAATATTAGTAGTTTATAGTGATGATAAAACATTAGCTCCAACAACACAACAAACAATTTCTAATCTAACATTTAGACTTGATTATGTTCAGGATAAAGGAAATGGCATAGCACGTACTAAATTATGTAAAAGAGCAACAACACTTCATACTGGTACTATAGGTACAAGCACAACAACAGTAAACTATGGTCAAATAGGAACCAGTGGGAAGTTAGCTAGTGGAGATGCTTTTGACTGTGATGTTAATGGGGACGGAAAATATGATGCAGCTACAGAAAGATTCTATTATGTTACTGATTTAAGTGGAGTATCAAACACCGCGGTTTTAATATTTTATGGTAACTCAAATTCCTCTGGTGTTTCTTTAAATAATAGAACCTACTATGCTTACTCAGGAAGTAATTATAGTGGACCACTTACCGCAATAACTCAATTACCAACAACAACAGCCTGGCCAAGAGTTGGTTTGATTAAGAAAACATCACAAATATATAACGAAGAAGGAGGAACTACAGCAGCATATTCAACCAACACTACCACAACACATAATTTACCAAGGTTCACGTACACAACAGCGGCACGTTTACTTACGTATCAAGAATATTACAAGATAACTGATAATAGTTTCTTATGGGAAAACCTTGATGGACAATATGCTGATTGTATATGGCTAAATACACCAGTATCATCTACAGGACAGAGTAATGCAGTATTTGCGATTGATAAGCCAAATAGCGGTGTAATAGCTCCCATACCAAGTAACGGAGCAGATACACTTTGTGGAATAAGACCTGTAATAGAGGTACTAAAAACAGATATGATATATTAATAAAGGAGGACATCTAATGAGAAAAAAACAGAAACACTATTTATCTATTATAATAATATTAATATTGTGTATAACTATTGGCTATGCCTATTTATCTAGTACACTTAATGGAGAAATAACCACTGTAAATATTTATCCCGTAACTAGAAAATGTCAAAGAGCAAAAACACTTCACTCAATTACTTGTACTAGTTCTAGTACTGAGGGCTATTGTAAGGCTGGAAATAGAGAAGATTCAATAACTTTTGGCAAAATCGGAACTAGTGGAAAATTAGCTAGTGGTGATGCTTTTGACTGTGATGTAAATGGTGATGGAACATACGATGCTGCCACAGAAAGATTCTATTATGTATCAGATTTAAATTCCTCAACTGCAATTTTAATATATTATACTTATACTAATAGATATCCTTATAACGCTCAATCTTCAAATTCTTATAGTGGTCCAATAACTGCTGTTGGTGCACTGCCAACGACAACCAAATGGTCAAATGTTAGTTTAGCTGTAAAAACTAGCCAAATCTATAATCATTCTGGTGGAACGACTGTTATAGACTCATCAAATAAAACACATACACTTCCAAAGTACACGTACACAACAGCGGCTCGCCTTCTTACACTGACTGAATATAATAAGATAACAAATACAGATATATTTTGGGAAAACTTTGGTTATATGGATCCAAACTGTGTCTGGCTAAACACTCCATATGCATCAGGAGGAGGCTCACAGGTTATGGCAGTTTATAATCCGGCAAATACATCAATAGCAACTAGGCCTTATGGTGTATCAACATCATGTGCAGTCAAACCAGTAATAGAAGTTTCAAAGGGTTTAATAGTCTACTAATGGGATTTGTATACTATAATGATAGTTGGCGCAAATATTTATTAAGAAGCAAAACAATGCTTCTTTTTTTGTATTAGAATAATAATTTAAAAGATGGATTATGTACAAATAATTTTAAGGGTTAAGTAAATAAATTCAGTTGTACAAATTATATAAATTGTGGATAAAAAATTGACATGGGGGGGTGGTTTTATAATAAATATAAGATAAAAAGAAGTAGAAACTAAAATTTTGTGAATAAAATATTTGGAGGGTAAAGCTATGAAAAAAATCAAAAGAAAATCCAGTCGTATAATATTTTCTTTTGCTTTTTCTATACTTGCTGGAGTAAGTATAGGTTATGCTGCCTTAACTACCTCTCTAAATATAACAGGACAATCAACTCTTTCTAAAAATTCATGTGATGTTCATTTTGAGAATGTCAGAGTTTTAAATAATTACACAGCTGATCGATCAAGTAGACCAACTATAGATTCCACACAAACAAAAATAACTTTTAGTTTAAAATTGACAACGCCTGGACAATTTTATGAAATCAGTACTGATGTAGTTAATAGTGGAACAATAGATGCCATGTTATCAACTATATCAAATAATTTAACAACATCTCAAAAGAAGTACTTGGAGTATAGTGTTAAATACATAGATGGTGCTTCAATGAATAGAAAAGATTATCTCAAGAAAGGCACTAAACAAAGAATTAAAATAAAAATATATTTCAAAAAAGATATTACGGCATCAGATTTTCAGGCAACTACTAACAGTATATCTATTGCGATAAATTTAAAATATTTACAGGCTGATAGTACTGCTCATGCCAGAACTAAAGCGAGTATTGTATGTAAGCGAGCAACAGCTTTTGAAACAGTCACATGTTCTAGAACAAGTATTGGTTGTTATGCCGCGGGATATTATAATGGTGGTTCAAAGAGGACAACAACAATAACCTATGGTAACTTGGGTACGAGTGGAACACTTTCACCGGGAGATGTCTTTGATTGTGATGTTAAAGGCACAGGCACTACTAACAGATTTTATTATTTAACAGACCTTGATAGTACAACTGCCATTTTATTATCAAGTACATTTTCTTATAAACACTTTTCAACACTTTATAATCTTGCAGGATCTGCTCCATGTGGAGCAAGACCAGTTATTGAAGTTTTAAAAAATGATATGGATTATTAGTGTAAAAGGAGATGTCTTCTATGAAAAGAAAAAAGAATTTTTGTTGCACATTACTTATTATAGTATTAATATTATCTATAGGCATAGGATATGCTTATTTATCTAGTGAGCTAAACTTTACACTTTCTACAGCCAGTATTTCGCCTTATGTTAGACTATGTAAAAGAGCAACAACACTACATTCTGAGACATGTACAAGTTCAAGTACATCCGGATATTGTCAAGCTGGAGGTACGTCTATTACCTATGGTCAAATAGGAAGTAGTGGAACGCTAACAAGCGGGGATGCTTTTGACTGTGACGTTAATGGTGATGGTACATATGACCCTGCAACGGAAAGATTTTATTATGTAACCGATTTAAATAGTACTACTGCGATTCTACTTTTTTATACAACTACTAGTTCAGATGGTAAGAGAAGTGTCGGAGTTAGGCCACCATATGATTCAAGTGGTGTTAATTATAACGGTCCAGTAACAGCTGCTTCTGTTTTACCAACCAAAACAGCTTGGCCTAAAGCTACATTATATAATAATCCTGCTCAAATATATAATTATGAGGGTGGTACAACAGTAGAATACTCCGGAACACATACTTTACCCAAATATAAATATACAACGGCGGCTAGGCTTTTAACTTACTCAGAATATCTAAAACTACCAAAAGACATATTTTGGGAAGATTTTGGTGGGACAAGCGGACAATATTTTCCAAACTGTCTTTGGTTAAATACACCATATCAGACTAGTCCACAAGTATTTGTAATACATGCTCCTTATCAATTAAATATTAGTACCTATCCATCGACACCTAACAATAGTTGTGGAGTGCGACCAGTAATAGAAGTGAAAAAAGAGGATATGCTTTACTAGAAATAAAATATTGGAGTTATTATGAAAGTAGAAATAAAAAATTATTGTAGACAAGATTTATTTGATTATTATCATACGAGAAGTAATCCCTTTGTATTTGTCACGACAAAAATAGATATAACGCATATTTATGATTATTGCAAAATACATAAATACCATTATGCAACTATCGCGTATGTTTTTGGTTCTGCTATGAATGAGATAGAAGAATTCAAATATCGTTATGAAAATGGCAAAATATATAAATATGATAAATTAAATATTGGTTTTACCCAAATGTTTAAAGATGGAAATATTGGTTATTTTACTTGTCTTATAAAAGATAACTATAAAGATTTTATTAATGAATTCAAAAAAACAGAAAAAGAATTTTTAACCACTAATAAATCTATCAGAAAAGAAGGCGGAGAACTTTGGGTATCATGTTCACCTTGGTATCACTTTTCAAGTTTAGTTCCACCATTTGATAAAAATATTACTATTCCTCAACTTATTTGGGATAAATTTGAACTAACAGATAATAAGTGCTTTGTTAATCTAATGATCATGTCTCATCATGGTTTTACAGATGGATTTCATATCGGAAAATTAATAGAAAAGATTAATAAAAATATCAATGAATTCGTAGGCAACTAGTAATATGACCCCTTATTTATATAACATTTTTATAAAAATTAAAATGTCTGACAAAAGTCATTCTATCTGATAATTAGTTCCAAAATAAATTTTATTTATTGAATACAGCATTAGGACGTGTACAATGTGATAGAAAAATATCAAAAATGATTATACTTCTGTTTTTAGTTATTTAGAGTATGCCATGAATTTTTAACATATTATAAAGTAAAATAATATAAAATTAATTTTTAAGGTATTTTTTTTTCTTTAAGTAATATTATATAATGGGAGTGGTTAACTGAATGTCTACAGAGCATATAAAAAAATGTAATTCTTGTTATATTCAAGGCCCGCAAGGTCCAAGGGGAAAGGAAGGACCAAGGGGTCCACAAGGACCTATAGGACCTAGTGGACCATTATCTATAAAAAGGGCATATTTAGTTACATATAATGATGGCACTATAACAGAAGGAGTAAACATATCATCAGGTAAAAGAATTCCGATAAACAGAGTGGAAATAGATACAGACAATATTATTACATTAAATAAAAATGAGAGCACCTTAAAATTTAACAATATAGGTTACTACAAAATTTCAATTATTTTGTCAGCTTCAATTTATCCTACAAACCCTAATTTTGATTCTAAAAATGATTTTATATCATTTGGACTTAGATTAGTAGATACAGATGAAATATATATAGGCTCTAGTGAGTGGAGACAAAATAAATATGCTTCTCAAATAGTAGCCGAAGGAATATTGTCTATAAATAACACAGACAATACGTTTGAGATTATAAATCTAGGTAAAAAAGAATTCTATTTGAATAGCCCAGATATAAAAGATATTAATTCAAAATCTTACTTTGTTAATTCTTTAGTTACAATTAATATTGAATATTTAGGTAGAGGAATATAACAAAAATTAGTAAATCTTCCCATTTTATTATGGGAAGATTTAACTTTATATACATAAAAATCTTAATTATAGTAAAGATCAATTGTATTTTAACTAAATGTTTGCCGTTTCATTTCTTTTTTTAAATACATAAGATAACACGAAAGGAGAAAAATATGGACAATAAGGCAAATGATTGCTCTTTCAACAAATGCTGTAAAGAAATGAATAATATTCATTCAAAAGTAAAGTACTGTTACATTCAAGGCCCACAGGGACCGCGGGGTAGGAGTGGTCCAACAACTATCAAGATTGGAGAAACACAAACTGTAGAATCAAATCAAGAAGCTGCAGTTGAAAATGTTGGAACTGAAAATGATCTCATTCTTAATTTTAAGATTCCAAAAGGCCTAAAAGGTGATAAGGGTGAAAAAGGAGAAAGTAGCTTAATAACAATTCCTCCTGCATATGGGATGAGATTCTTAACATCCAATGAGCAAATTGCACTCGCAAAACTAGCTGATACTATCATTTCATTCAATGAAGTGGGGCCAAATAAAAATACTGACTATCAAGTTGATAATGCCATAAAAATTAATCAAAGCGGATTTTATATCATTTCATATTTTCTTAGTGGCATTACTGACAGGGATTGCACTTTAACCTTATCTGTTATGAATGAAAATAAAATAGTGCCAGGCAGTGATATAAATGCTAATTTCGAAGCAACATATAAATCAAATATTAGTAACACCATAATAGCAGCATTACCCGCTAATAGTATTATTACCTTAAATGTCAGAGCAACAGATAACATAACAATGTCATTCGACGAAACTACAAATGCTACACTAACTGTAGCAAAAATAGGATAATTAGAGAAATGTTATATTTTACAATAAAGCATCAATAAATACTATTGTTATTGATGCTTTTGTAATAATCTTAAATCTATTATCAAAAAGTACTCATTTATCATAAATTATATTATAAAGAATATTAATTAGGAGGTAAATAAATGAGTGGGTGTAATTGTAATGACAATTATGAAAACATAAAAAGAAAGCTAGATGAAAAGAATTCCAAAATCAAATATTGCTACATTCAGGGGCCAAAAGGAGAACAAGGCGAACCAGGAAAAACAGGAGCACGTGGACCTCAAGGACCTGCAAGTATTTCTGTAGGATTAACAGAAACCGTTATGCCGGATAGTAATGCTAGTGTTGAAAACATTGGAACTGCCGAAGATTTGATTCTAAAGTTTAGTATTCCTAAAGGAAATAAAGGTGAAAAGGGTGACATTGGCCCTCAAGGAGAACAAGGTATAAAAGGGGAAAAAGGTGAAACTGGTGAAAGGGGACCTGCTGGTCCACAGGGAGAGCAAGGACCAGCAACTATAAAGGTTGGAAAAACTGAAACACTCGAATCTGACAAAGAAGCACAAGTACAGAATGTAGGGACAACTACAGATGTAATATTAGACTTTAAAATTCCTAAGGGAGAAAAAGGTGATACAGGCGATATTGGACCAAGAGGTCTCCCAGGAGAAATAGGTAGAACTGAACATATTGCGATAGATGAAACAGAAACACTCGAACCGGGGGAACCAGCACAAGTTATGGATACTTTTGAAAATTGGGTTCATCATTTAGCATTTCTTATACCAAAGGGAGAAAAAGGTGATACAGGCGATATTGGACCAATAGGCCCACAAGGACCTCCTGGTACAGGATTTATATCTTCATATGGAATAAGATATTCAATGACAGATACACAGTTAAGTGTATCACAAGGTACTGATACAGTAATTCCTCTACCTGAAAAAGGTACTGCACTATTTACAGAGTATCCTGATGATAATTCAATTAAGATAAGAGAAACTGGGGTTTATCTTGTATCTTATCTATTGTGTGGAGCACCCAATGAAGAATGTTCTATAACTATGTCAGTTAGAGCAAATGGTTTACTTCAACCAGCAACAAATACAACAAGTGAGTTTCAAGCCCAGATGATAAATAGTATAAGTGGTTCAACTATTATATCTTTACAAAGTGATGACCTTGTAACTTTAAACGCTAAGGCATCAAAAACAGTGAATATAAAATTTAATGGAAGTACAAACGCTATGCTTAGCGTTATCAAAATACATTAGTAATAGTATCAATTATTTTTTTCAACGTAATTGTTATAAATTAATTAATCTAAATTTCACTTAAAGAATAAATTATATAAAGGAAAGTGATAATATGCAAATAATAGATGATAATACTGTTGTAGTGAATAATAGCGAAGAGTTCAAAAAAGCATTAAGTGAAGAAAATGACTACAATTATATTTATTTAGGCAATGATATTACTCTTACAAGTGGCTTTACCATAAATGCTAATAAAACGAATTTAATAATAGATGGAACATATAATAATGTTAAATATACATATACAAATAATTTAAATGAATCATCTGATGTAATAAAAGCTAGTACTTCAAATAGAAAAATTACTTTAAAAAATATGAACATAATTAGTTCACATACATATGGTATAGTTTATGTTCCATCACATCCTAATTATTCCAATTTGAGTGTTGAATATAATAATATTAATTTTAGTGGTGTAGAACTTTCTTGTAATTATTATGGTATAACCAAAATAATTGATTCGCTTATATCTGGTAGTGATACGAATGGTGTTACCGTAAGAAAAGTTTGTGATTCTAATAGAATTTTAATTGGAGGAAATACTACAATTACAAGTAATTCTAATACAAACCCAGTATTCTTTTTTAATGATGTCATACCATCGTATATAAAAATAGTTCCGAATAGTAATGTAAATATTACTACTAATAAGGAACTTATGAATGGAACAAATAGACTTGACTTAACAGTTGGACATGGATCAGAATTTCTTTTAACTACCGGAAACGGTTTTGCAATAACGACTACACACGGTGCTAGAAACGTTTTAATAGAAGAAATGGCCAATTTTACATTTATCGAAAAAAGTCATCAAAGAGTTCCAATGTGGAATGTATTCGGAGACTTAAAAGTTTTAGAAGGTGCAAGTTTATCAGTAATTAATACATATATGAATACTCCAACCGATAATTATAACATTTATTTTAAAGGTTCTAATCAAAAATTTATATTAGATAATCCAAAATACATAAATATTTATACCAAAAATGCTAATGTGGTATATACTAATAATCCTGTTGAGTTTTCCTTCAAATTTAGTAGAATAAATATGTGGATATATGCTTTAGATTATTTAAATGCTTGTACACTGGATGATACACCAGCTTTTTATTGGTACAAGGAAGATACACCAGCAGAAATAACTGGAATATTTAATAAAGATAGTACTACTATTACATCCCATAATTTTACAGATAGCGAATTAATTTCTTCAACAGATATAAATAGTTTTACACTTCAAGGTATAAAGATATTAACAATAGGAATGCTAAAAATAAACATTCATCCAATTACAGATTCTATAAATTCCATCTCAGGTCATACAATACCATATGCAAATGTTAAAATAGAATATAGTAATAAAGCTTTTACTGCAACAGCAGATAAAGATGGTTTATTTGAAGTAAATATTGATGCTATTGTTCCTGATAATACAAGGGTTAAAGTAACATCTTGTTTAAATAGTTGTTATACCGAAAGAAAAGTAACTGTTCCGTTTATGGGAGAATTAACTCTTTTAAAAGTAACAGAAAATATTCCCTTTAGTATGACACCACTATCCAGTAATCCTATTGTTTTACATAAAAAAAATAAAACAGTAATAACAGTGATTGATAGCAGAGTAAACAGTACAAATTGGAAATTATATATAAATTTTACAAACCCTATGATAGATAGCAGTGGAAAAGTATTAATAGACTCATTGCTATTTAAAAAGTTTGATAATGAATCCTTTAAATTAACAACAAATAAAAAATTAGTGTATGAATCAAGTACTAACAATGGAAATGTTGGAGTAAGTAATATTACATTTTCTACTGATAAGGGTCTATTAATTAGTCCTACTAAAGATTTACTGGAAGATGAAGACTATTCTACTATGATAATTTGGAGTATAGAGGAATAATGTCTTTATAAAAAAGTAAATTAATTCATAAAATATATTGTAATGAGGTGAATTATGAAAAAAGATTATATTTATATTAACCTTTACAGTGATAAGAATGTGAGTCAAAATAGTTTAAAAATTATGTTAAAAGACAACTGTAATAAGATTGTTTTTAAGGGAATAACAAATAACTTAGGAAAAATTAAAATTCCAATATGTGATAATGAGCTATATAACTTAATTATATATTCGAATATAATTATAATAGTACCACTAATTGCACGAAAAGATAAAATATATTGTGTAAATATTGATAATAATAAAGAAAGAAAACATCTTGTTACAATTATGCTAATGGATAAGAATTATCCAAATATCAAAATAGAAGGAGGTAAGATGATATTATGGCAAGACATACAATTCCAATAACAAATGGTAAAGGAAGTATTGAACTTGTTACAGGAACGTATAACGCGACTGCTGTAGCTGGAGGTTATGACCCTTCAACACTTAGTCCAAGCAGTATTACCATTATAGATGGAACAGATACATACGCTTTTACAATAAGTGCTAAAGGAACCTTAACACTTCATGTAACAGATACAGGAAATCCAGATACTGGAGTACAAATTATTGGTGCAAAATTTGTAAGAACTGATAGTACGGGAACAATAACTGGAACAGAGATTTCAACTAATGATGATGGAAATGCCGTATTTAATAACGTTCCGTTTGCCGCCTCAGGAAGTAATAAAATATATTATAAGCAAATATCTGGCGATGGCGGACATACATTTGATGATACCGTTAAATCAATCACAATGACTGAGGAATCAGAAACAGTTGAAATAACAAATCCAGAAGCACCTATTAGAAACTTTACGTTAATGGATGCAAGTTTCCCAAATATTCCAATCATAGATGGTCAAATAATACTTGAGAATAATTAATAAAAGAGCAGATTTTTTATAAAATTTGCTTCTTTTTATGTTATATTATAAGTAAAAATAATGATGGAAGGTTAGATATGAAAAATGTAATTTTAATTATTTTTATATGTGTGATTGTTATCTTTGGACTGACTGGTTGCAGTTATTATGACACTGAATTAATAGACAATAGAGAATCACAATATAGTCAAATACAAAAATGAATGGAGTATCAATAGTTTTCATTTCTATAGCATAGATTAAAATAATAGTTACTAGTCATCAGCATAATATACGATAGACATTTATCTACTAAAAATCTAAAGAATTCTTTTAATAGCAAACTAACTTTTGATACATATAGTAAAGACTTAGGAAGATTATAATTTTCAGGCAATTTATCTAGCATGTACGCTTTGTCTGAGTAACATACTAGATAAATTCAATTTCAAAAGATATGAAAATGAAAAATCTAGTCAATCATTTCATATGTTTGATTTAGCAGCTCCCCAAAGAAGATGATGCGATTTGGGAGAAAATAAATTTGAAGCTATAATATATACTTCTTGTTACAATACAGATAAGGAATTTATTATACAATCTTCGGTAATCATCAAATGAATATAATAGATTTATATAAAGAAAATAAAAGAATTTCTTTAGCATGTTACATGATACTAAAATTTCCATTTATTTTCTGTATGGAAAAGCGACTCCTAAGAGAAAAATTAATGGTCTATTATTATGCTTGTTATTATTATTTGCCCCATTATTTATTCAAAATAAATTTGTAATAAGACTACCAGAATATTAGAAACAGTAATTTTAACAGATATTTCTCTTTTTGTCTTTTTTCAAAACTATTTTACACTATTTACTATAACTGGATTCTTTGACTTATTAGAAGTATTTTGTTAAAATATAGCTGTATTAATTTAGGGGTGAAAATATGATTTTTGGTGAATATAATTATATCAATGTAGATGTAGATAAATTAGTAACTCTTCCACAAGTAAGAAAAATTAAAAATGCTAAGATAGAAGAACTTGTAGATTCTATTAGAAGTAATGGACTAATAAATCCTATAGATATAGTAATTTTAGATAAAGAAAGTTTTATTAATCATATAAATTTTATAAATAAAATATGGAAAGAAAATATCGACTATAGTACTTATCCTTCTTTAGGTGAAAAGTATTATGTCGTAGTGGCGGGACATACAAGATTAAAAGCTATTAAAAAGATTATAAAAGATGATAATATAGTGGACTCTAAAATAAATACTAAAGTTCATAATGCTAAAACAAGTGAAGAAATATTATCTATTCAATTAGATGAAAACATTCATTCTGAACCACGTATAGAAGAGCGAGCTATTGCGATTATAGAGTGCTTTTATTTGGGAATTTCTACTGGTAAATGGCATGATCAAAAAGATTTTATCTCTCAAAATAAGCATAAATTTAGTAGTAATGTTTTAAAAGATGCTTTAGCATTCACTAATTTACCACTAGATATTCAAACCTATATTTTAAATGGAAATCTATTTTATAAAACAGGTGTTGAACTAGGAAAACTTAGTTCTTTAATTGAAAAGTATACAGCTAATCTTTTAGGTAAAGATTTTACAGAAGAAGAGTTCAATGAGGCTTTAAGAATAGAGTACGCTATTATTATTTCTAAAGCACAAAAGCTAAAAAGTGTAAAAGCCACCCAATCTTTTATTTCTGGATATAAGTCTATGATGGAAGATGCATTTAAGCCAAAAGAAGATGTAGCTCAAACTATGTTAGCGTGGTGGGAAGATGGCGTCCTACGTCAAAGTAGAGAAGCCATAAATAAATTAAGAAAAGAACATGACAAATTATTAAAAGATTTTACCAAAGAAAAATTAGAACAACAAGAAACATTTTTTGACCTTGATACAGAACTCACTGGTAAAAATAATGATTCTAATAAAGAACTACTTTTAAGAATGTATAATTTAGTACATAAAGAAAATTAAATTATTAAATGTTTATTTAATAAAAGTATTATTAAGTTAAGTTAGTGAAGAATATGCGTATTTTGATTGTTGAAGATGAATTTAATTTAGCGGATGTTATAAGAAAAAGTTTAGAAAAAGAAAAATATGTTATAGACATCTCTGGCGATGGAGAAGATGCGTGAAGAAGAAATTGCAAGTAAAGTTATAATGCTTATCGCTAAATCTACGCTAGATGGTAAGCTAGAAGGATTACAAAATGGTGCGAATGATTACATAACGAAACCATTTCATATTGAAGAGTTAGTTGCGAGAGTAAATATTCAGTTAAATTCTTTCTCTTCCAAAAAGTAAAAGGCAATATTGTTGTTGACTCTATTTCTACTTTAGAATTTTCTCTAAAAAATTCATCTTCATACGAAGGAACAATTAATAAAGATAAAACAGCCAAAAGTATTAAGTTAACTCTAGATAAGTCATCTAAAATAAAATTAACTGTAGATAGTTATGTTACTAGCTTAACAGATGAAGATACTACTTATTCTAATATTGATTTTAATGGTTACAAGTTATATGTAAACGGTAACGCTATTAATTAAAATGAAGGGATTTTACTTTAAATCTCTTTTTTTTAATGTATAATATACTTAAGGAGAATTTATATGAAATTATTAATTATATCTGATATTCATGGATCATCATATTATGCTAAGATGATTCCTGAAATATTTAAATTAGAGAAAGCCGACGAAATAATTATTCTTGGAGACCTATATTATCATGGCCCAAGGAATCATCTACCTAAAGACTATAGTCCTATGGATGTTTGTAATATTTTAAATAGTTTAAAGGAAAAATTAAAGGTTGTAAGGGGAAACTGTGATGCTTTAGTAGATGAGACTATATCTGATTTTAATTTTCATGATCATCTAATTCTTAATATCAATAACAAAAGAATTTATTTTACTCATGGGGATAAATATAATCAAGATGTTCTACCTGATGAGAAGTTTGATATTATGTTCTATGGTCATTTCCATACTGGTTTTATTAGAAAAAAGAATAACTTAATTTTTGCTAATCCAGGTTCCCTTTCTCTACCTAAGAATAATACTTGCCATTCTTATATTATTATGGATAGCGAAAAGATTACTTTAAAGGATATTTCTGGTAGTATTATAGAAGAGACATATTTAAATTAATTGAGATAAGGAGTAGAAGATGATTAATAAATTAAAAGATAAGTATGTGTTCTTTGATGTTGATGGAACACTTTCAGAATATAGGTTTAATGATAAATTATATGAGGGTGGCTGTTATGACTTAGGTTGTCAATCTCTTGATAATCTTCTTTTTGGAGATCTATTTTACCATGCTAGACCATTAAAAACAATGCAACGTCTAATTAAAAAACTAGATCCTAATAAGGCATTTATTCTAGGCACAATTGTAACTAATAATGAGATAAATCAAAAATATAAGTGGTTAAATGAGAACTATCCAAATATAAAAAGAGAAAATATTATTTTTATATCTAACACCATGTTAAAACCTGATGTTATATTAGCTTACTGTAAACATTATAATATTAATATTAAAGATGTAGTTTTCGTTGATGATAGACTTGATGCTTTAAGAAAAGCTGAAAGCCTAGGAATAACATCATATCATCCTAGTTCATTTATGGAATAAAACTAAAAAGACATATGATTTTAAAATCATATGTCTTTTTATTGTCTTTTTCCACAGTGTTTACAAAATTCTGAATCACTATCTATTAAATCACCACAATGTTTACAATACATTTTATTATCACTTAATCCATCTTTTATTGCTTTTGTAGTAATTTCTACTTCTTCTTTATGAATATTGGCTTTCTTTGTTGCCATATCTCGAAGATTGTCATAATTCTCATCATAAATTTTTTTCTTGGAATTAATCCCCACATTTCCCATTGTCGTAGCTATATTTTCGATATCATCCTTGGTCTCATCAATCATATACTTGGTAGCCTTAATTTGTTTTCCCATCATTTTGCCCTGGAATTTAGGACTAAAAATAGAAACAATTACGACTATAAATATTCCAATAGAAGTTAGTATAATTACCGAAAATATTACAATAAATAAAATATTCATATCTTGAAATTCCATATTCCTCAATCCTTTCTACTACACTAATTATATATAATATAAAAATAATAGTAAATAATTTATAAAAAAATATAAAAGTTTGTTATAATAAAATAGAGATAATAATATTTTATAATAGTACCAAAGTTTTTTAGTAGAAAGGAAGAAGTAAAAACTTATGAATAATAATATTACAGAACAAACGCCTATTGAACAATTAGCTGCAACATACAAAAAGTGTAGCCAGTGTGGTGCTGAACTAAAAGGACCATATAAGTTTTGTCCAAAATGTGGAAAGGAAATAGCTAGTACTACAAATGAACCACTACCGGTACCACAAGTAACAAAAGTGGTTGTTACTCCTAATAATTTTAATCCAATTTATAATAATTCTGAAGAGGAATTATTAAATAAATTCATTGATCAAGAACTAAAAAAAGCAGGCATTGAGCCAGATAAAAAAATAGTAACAAGTGATATTTTAAAAAGAAAAAATATTTTTACTATTATCTTTACCGTTTTAGTGTTTGTATATATTTCCTTAATATTTTTTCATTTTCCAATGAAGACTTATATCATAGGATTAATAATTTTGTTCATATATTATAAATATACCAAAAGATATGATTTTATGACTTATTTAAAAAAAGAGATTAAAGGAAGACCAGGAGAGAAAATATCCAATATAGTTATGAGTGCTAAAAATAGTATTGTCGAGGACAACTTGAAGAAGGTAAGACCTCTAATGATTTTTGCTGCTTTCTTGTTACCTTTACTTATCTTTAAAGATCCAAGAATAATGTATGAAAAAACTAATGGTGGATATAACGTTAGATTTTATACTTTTGGTTTAACCAATTTTACTACTGCTAGCATTCCAGAAACATATAAGAAAGAAAATGTTGTTGGACTTCGTGGTAATACATTCTCCAATATGTATTTTTTAAAGAAGGTTAGCCTTCCAGACACTATTACTGAAATAAGAGGTCAAGCGTTTAAAAATGATAAACATTTAAAAAACATTACATTACCTAATAAATTAGAATACTTAGGTGGAGGAGCATTTTCTAATTGTACTTCCTTAACTGAAATATCTCTACCTGATACACTAACATATATGGGAGGAGAAACATTTTCTCATGCCAGCTCATTATCTAAAGTTGAGTTATCAGAAAATCTAACAGAAATAAGAGGAAACTCTTTTGAGTATTGTACTTCTTTAAGTGAAATAAGAATACCTGATAATGTAGAAAGAATAGGGGGACACGCTTTCTTTGGGGCATCATCTCTTGCTAATGTAGAGTTAACTCCTAACAGTAAGCTAAATGAAATTGGCTCATCTGCATTTAGAGAATGCAATAGTCTTTATTCCATAACTATCCCTAAAAATATATCTGTTAATGAAAGGGCCTTTAAAGATAGTCCCACTAACATAAATTACTTTGGTGAAATAAATTATGGACATCTTATAGATGCTGGCAAATATAAATACGATACCTTTGATTATTTATATCAAGGCGTAGAAACTAAAATAGGAAAAAGTTATCCAACAGTTAACGTAGAAAATGTAACTTTAAAAATAGAAAGTGTTAATGTCTTAAATGGCGGAAATGAGTTTAACATTAAGTATAGTGGTCCTAATGGTGAATTAACATTTACTTTATCTCAAGCAGTACCATATAAAGTAATAAATGAAAATTTAGCCGTTGAAATATCTGGAGAGGAAATGTTTAGAAGAACATCTGCAATTTCAATAAGACTATATTATAATTAAATAGGAGGGACCAACAATGGAAAACAAATTTATACACTTACTATATGTTCCGACTATGGCCTGCAATATGAATTGCAAATACTGCTATTTAGAAGATAATACAAAAGATAATTGGCAAGAATTTAACTCCCTTGAAACCCTAAAATATGCCATTAAAAAGTTTAAAGAGTCAAATGTTATCCCATTTAATATCTCATTACATGGTGGAGAAGTTACAACTCTTTCTAAAGCAGAGTTTCATGATCTTATTGAGTTCATTGCTACATATTATAATGACAATAAAAAAATAATAAGTGAAAATGGCTTTAAAATAGGAAGACCGCATATTAAAACAAATATGTATGATCTTTCTAAACATATGGATACTATTAAAGAATTCAATGTTTCTATATCTGGTAGTCTTGATTTACCACTATCCCTTCATGATGAATATAGAGTAACCAAAGGTAATAAAAAAACTCTTGATAAAATATTAGAAAATATTGCTTTGTTAAAAGATATACCCAACAAGAAAAAAGTATCTTCAACTATCTTTAAAGAACATTATAAACATATAGATGAAATAATAAAGGATCTTAAATTCTTACATAAAAATACTTGCTTAGATATGAATGACTTTAATTTCATGATAGGCTTCGATTATAATTCAAATGGTATTCTCCATCATCTTAGTGAGGATGAGCAAGTAAAGTTTTATAAGAAGATGCATGAGAAGTTTGATGGAAGTGACTTAGACTACGGTGTTAATGGACCTTGGTTTGATGAATTCGGACCAGAATATTGTTCAAATTGCGATAACTGTGGGGAAAAATTTTTCTTACTAGAAAAAAATGGTGATATATATTCTTGTGTAAGAGGACAAAAAAATAAAGATTACTATTATGGTAATATTTTTAAAAATACTGTTTCAGAAATACTTGATACAGCACGTAAAAAGATTTTTCTAAATCACAACAAAGAAAGCCTTAATGAAGAATGCATCAAATGTGGTTATCTTTATTTATGCAAAACGGGGTGCCCATTTGTTAAAAATAACTACCAAACTAATAAAAGTTACACTTGTAAGTTGCAGCAACAAATGTATAAAGATAGAAACTATCCAAAAGATGAAAGAAATGATGAGACCGTATATGAATATGTAAATAATATGCGAAAAGAAAGTAGTGCTCCATATATTCCTAAAACGAAAAATTCACTTTATCCAGATTTAGAAGATATAATTAAGAGTGATGAAAAACTTAAATATATCTATGATCCTACTTCGTTTATTTTAAAGTTAAATAATCATGAATATAGTCTTTCCTCACAAATTTTAAAACAAACAAGAAAACTTATTTACATCACCCCAAAAGATAAGATTACAATCTACATGAAGAAAAACTTGATTTCTGAACAGTGTGATTACCCTGAAAACAATTCTCTATATATGATACTTTTAAGTGGTAATTTAGTAACCTATGGCGATGAAAATAGAACGAAACAGCGTCATTTAGCGACATCTCAAATTTATAAGGGTGTCCTAGATAACATCAAATCAGATAAAGAAGGATATTATTGTTATGACATCACTAATTTTATTAAAGAATATAAAGACCTTTATTCTCTAGAAAATGCCAATAATATTTTCTTTACTACACAGTCCTTAAGAGACTATCACTATACTAAGCAAAAAAATAATGCTTACTATCATATCCAAGCCATAAATTTACCATTTCAAAATATAGAATTTTATTATTTAGATAAGGAGTTAAAAAGATGAAACAAGAACCAGAAACTTATGAAGAGTTAATAAGAACAAAAAGATGTATTGATTTAACAAAATACTATGAGTTGTCTAAAGAAGAGTTAGATGAAATATATATCTTCTTAACAGAAAATCCCCAAGGAGGAGTAATAGGTGGAAAAAGTAGTTTATGTCTATCTATACCAGACGATAATTCTCAAATAAAAAAGGTAATTAATGCCAAGTGTATTGATCCAAGTATTGATGGTGTAGAAATGAGCAATGAATATCTAGGCTTAATTCCTCATTACGTACCAAGCTCTTCATCATCCCCTTCAGATGGCCGCTCATCAAACAATAACAATAACAACAATAATAATAACAATAATAGATAGGATGTGTTAAAATGCCATTAATTTCTGAAAAGTACCATAAAGATAAGTTAAATAAATTAAATATAAATATAAAAACTAAATATATAGTTGGAAATAAAATACTTGAAAGAAACACTGATGATAGTCATAACGACGATATAGTAAGTGGTATAAGATGTCAAAAAGACTATTATCTTGGAAAAAGTTTAGTTCATACCGAAAAACTATTTGATTCTAGAATAGAATATACTTATATCTCTAAAGAACAAGAGGATAGAAATTATAAATGTCCAAACTGTGGAATGAATGGTAAAATAAAAGATTTTCTTGATGGTTGCCCATATTGTAGAACACATTACAATATAGACTATGTTGATAAAGATTTGGGAAGTAAATACCATTATGATAGGATTTTGAAAAATAAGACCTATCGTATAATTACAGCCATAATAGATATAATAATAAGTCTTATATTATCCTTTGTTTTTATAAAATTAACTTCTAGAACTTTTAATAACTATGATGTTTTAAAAATATTTATTTATGGCCTAATTTTATCACTTGTTTTATACTATTTTTTCTATATAGCAGATGCTTACATCATTTTGTCTCCTATTAAATCTTATAAAGATAAAATAAATAAAAGACAAATTGACTTTTGGAATAGAACTAAAATAGATAAGAAAACATTCTTTAATAACTTAAATTATGATATTAGAAAAAAATATTTTTCTAAGGACAATGTAGTAGATTATGACATTTTAGATTACATGAGTTTTGATGATTATGAACAAGACGATGGTTATTTTGTAAAAGTATCAGTTGATATTAGAGTAATATATTTTGAAAATAATAAAATCTTTCCAAAATATATCAATGATACTTATATTATGAAAAAAAATAACCAAGAACACCTTGTACTTAAAGATGGAATAAACTTTATCAAATGTCCTAGTTGTGGAGCATCTATTGATGCTACTAAGGGTTATTGTACATATTGTAGAAAAGAAATAAAAAGTCTTCAAGAATGGATAATGGAGGATAATTAGCTATGCAAGAAAATATATCTATAAATATCCAAAAAGTAAAAATAGCTGTTACTGTTCCAAGAGACAGTACTCAAAAATTAAGAGACGCTATTTGTAATGCTGGAGCAGGAATTATTGGAAATTATACTTATTGTTCATCATCAACTAAATGTCTTGGAACATTTATCCCAAATAACAATGCTAATCCACGCATTGGTAAATGTAATCATCTAGAGTTTGTAGAAGAGGATAGACTAGAAGTTGTATGTGATATTAAAAACGTCAAAAAAGTACTTAAGGCTCTAAGAGATACCCATCCATATGAAGAACCAGTTATAGATATAATTCCATTATTAAATGAATCTCTTTTCATCTAATATATTCTATTACTATAATCATTCATTTAAAAACTTCATAAAATACTAAAAAAGAGGTGATTTTATGAATGATGATAAGATTAAAAATATTTTCGAAAATAAAATAATAAGAGAAAAACTATATAATGCAGGTATGTATCCCATGATAGGACCAACTGGTCCTAGAGGAAAGAAAATAGAGATATTAGATAGTTACGATACATATGAGAAATTATTAGAAAAACACCCCAAAGGAAATATCGGTCCCAAGGGTGATAAAGATATAACTATAAATAATACAGGCCTATTTGAAATAACAGCCCCAGCCAATCTACGAATTAAAACCGAAATTACCGGTGATAAAAAAACAAGTAATATTTTATTTTCTACCATAAACGTTTTAATTAAAGGGTATTATGTTTAAAGCATAATATTTTTTAATACTATAAAATTATTAATATCCAAACTAATTATCTTTATATCTAGATGGATTTTTAAAATTTTATATGCTAATTTAATAAATAGTTAAAAAATATTAGTGGAGTAAGTATGAAAAAAATATTTGATAAAAAATTCTAAAGACATTTCTTTTTGTTTTACCTTACATATTAGTAGAATTTACTAATACTTTATTAGTTACAATAGATAAGTCAATGTCTAATTCCATCAACACAATCCAAACCTGCGTCAGTAGTGCCCATATGATAGTTTTAGCTAGGGCGAATAAAGATTCTAAAGAAATTAATACCTCTGCTATGCTAATAGAATTGGTGAGTGCTATAATAATTTCTATTTTAATTTTCACATTTTCTAACCAGATAACATATGTTTATCATCTAGAAAATAACGCTCGAAAAATATTATCTATAATCCTAAAATTAAAAGCCATTCAGCTGCCATTACTAGCGCTAGGCAATGTTCCTAAAAATATTTTAAAAGTAAATAATCAAACCAACAAGATTTGGATTACAACAGTTATCTCATCACTAGTTAATATAATAGGAGACTACATTAGTATAAAATGTGGATATAATGAGATTGGAATATATGTCACTACAATAATATCACTCTTACACAAAAAGACGAGGGAAGGATTTATCGAATCACTCCTAAACGCAAAAAGAGAAAAATTAGTTGAATCACTTGATATATTAGTTTTTCCGCCTATTATAACACGCTCTGCTTCACATACTTCCTGACATTCAATACCATTAGTATTTTCAATAGTAATCACTGAATTACTTATCTTAACAACACCATAGGGATTAAATGACAATTGGACTCCATTAAACGTAATATTATCATAAATAGTTACTATCTCATCATAACTATCCACCTCAGGTACACATATAATACCATTTATATTAGGATTTATAATCTTTATATTTTTTACTTGAACCTCTTTTGTAAGAGCAGTCGTAACAATAGTGTCCGAATCACTAGAACTATTCATTCCTGTTAAAGTATGTGTGATATCTTGATATGTCCCATTAATAATTACTTTACTTTTCTTAGAATTTATTGTAATACCACTTTTTAAAGTAATATCACTTTCTAAATAAATATATTCATACCCATTATTATTTTCCAAGACTTCTTTTAATTCACTACTAGTTGCTACTGAAACTGTCTTGTTATTTATTATATTCATAAAATCACTTATCCTTATAAGATAATATATGTATATTTATTCATTCGAATAATGATATTTAAGAAGCTAAGTCTAACTTTTTAGTATAATTGGAAAATATGAAACATTTGCTAAAATATATTAAAAATAGTATACTAGCTATAGTTGATTAGAAGTAGCGGAGGTAAGTTGTGAGAATAGGTATTGATATAGATAATGTTATTTCAAACTTTAATGAAATGTTATTAGAAACATATTTAATACATGACAAAGAATTAAGAAATACAGGGATTATAAATCCAAATGCCAAATACATACGAACTGGTATGTTTGATTGGAGTAATGAAGAAGAACTTTCATTTTACAAGGACAATATTGAAGGTATTGCTAAGAAATTAAAGGTTAAAGAGAAAGCAAAAGAATATATAGATAGACTTCATAATGATGGACATTTAATTTATATTATTACTGGCAGAGATAATGGAGAATACAGTGAGCCATATAATATGACTAAAAAGTGGCTTGATGAAAATAATATCTATTATGATAATTTAATTTTAACAGATGCTTATGACATACATGCCAAATCATTAGAATGCCTAAAAAATGACATTGACATCATGATTGATGATTCTGTAAGAATATGTAGTGACTTAATTACTAGTGGAATAACAACCATTTTAATGGATACCCCTTATAACAGAAAGATAAATATAAAAAGAGTTAAAAACTGGGAAGAGTTTTATGAATTTGTTTCTAGTTACAAAGAAAATAAATAAGCATAATATTTGATACTATGACTTATCATTTTAGACTAAATATATATGTATAAAAAGATCAAGTTAATGGAATTGACCTTTTTATTTTTAAAACATATAAGAACTTATTTGATGGCAGTAAAAGGAGTAAAAAATGAATAAACTAATTAAAATAGAATTACAAAAACATAAAATAGGACTATTCTCATTTCTATTAATGTACATAACAGATATTATTTTATCATTACTTGAACCAGTTATTTTTGGAAAAATATTAGATATAATACTAGAAAATGCTGGAATGGTAAGTACTGATTTAATCAATAAAATTGTATTGCTAGGTTTAATATTATTACTCTCATTTGTATTGACATTTTTATATCGTAGGATAATATTTTCAACTGGTAGAAAGGTTAAACAGGGAGTACTATTTAGTTTACTCCAACGACTTGAAAGTGCTAATATTAAATTTTTTGAAACTATCGACAAAGGAACATTTGTCTCATATATAATAAATGATATAAATGAAATATGGTCGATAGTAGGACATGGATTTATAGAAATTACAAGAGTATTAGCGTATACCATAATAGGATTCATTATTTCGATAAAATATGTAAATTTTTCATTAAGTATATCTGTATTCACCATATTTCCTATATTTTTATTTCTAATAATTAAACAGAACGCTAAATCACAGAAGTTATTGAGAGATAAACAGGATTTAGAGGCGGATTTGTCCAAGCAAATAAATGACGGTTTTTGTGGCTTTACTGTAATAAAATCATATGTTCGTGAAAAAGAAGTAGTAGACAAGTTTAATAATATAAACAAATCATTAAAAGAAAAGAGCATAGATTATAGTAAAGTGATTGCTCATATAGATGCTATTTCGACAGTATGTAGAGGAATTAGTTTTTCTATTGCTTGTGTTTATGGTATATACCTTGTAGTTCAAAAAGTGATAACTATAGGTGACTTTGTTGCATTTAACTCAATTATACAAAAAGTACTTTCTGACTATGTATATACAGGTAATTTAGTCAAAAAAGTAAATACATTAAAAATAGTTAATAAGAGAATAGATTCATTATATAATATAGAATTAGATTCAGACGGAACTAAAAATATGCCGAAAAAACCTGATATAAACATTAAAAACTTAAACTTTAAATACAACAACGAATCAGATAATATTTTAGAAGATATAAATATAAGTATTCCATATGGTAGTTTTATAGGAATTTTAGGAAATACAGGGTCTGGTAAGACAACCCTTGCTAATATTTTAGCTAAATTTTATAAAGTAGAAGATGGCAAAATATCATTTAATAATATAGATATAAATGAAATAAATAGAACATCTTTTTATGATAGTATATCGTATGTTATGCAAGAAGATTATATTTACAACAATGTTATAAAATATAATATAGATCTTGGAAAAAATTATACAGAAAAAGAAATCGAAAAATCTCTAGAATATTCAAGTCTATTAGAAACAATTAAAAGTTTTCCTAAAAAGTGTGAAACATACATCGGCGAGGACGGCATTAAAATATCAGGTGGTCAAAAACAAAGACTTATTTTATCAAGGAATGTTATTAGTCAACCACAAATATTAATAATTGATGACGGCCTAACTGGATTGGATATTAAAACACGCAAAAAAGTAATAGATAACATAACAAAGAATAGAAATATAACCTTAATTATAATTTCAAATATGATTGAAGATATAAAAAATGCCGATAAAAAATATATATTAGAGGATAAGAAATTAAAGGAATTAGGAGGTAAAAATTAAATGATTAACTTAAAGAAAATAATTCTTAAATATAAGTACAAATTTTTATTAGTCATATTACTCATAATCATAATTTCTTTAATAAATACCTCTTTGCCTTATATAATAAAACAAACAATAGCATTAGTTAAAAGTGATGTAGTCTTTCATGATATAAAACAAAAATTATTTTCTCTTGTATCAGTTTATTTAATTACTACTCTAATTTGTGCAATTTTAGAGTTTTTAAAATCTACCATATTAGCTAAGAATACTCAAGATTTAATATATGACATAAGAAAAACTACTTATAAAAGAATAATGGATTTTAACATGGATACATTTTCTAATATGCATATTTCTACATTGGTTACAAGAATGACATCAGATATATCAAATATTGGTGAATTTATAGGAAGAACGTTACCTATGTTTCTAAGTTCTGGCGTATTTTTAATTTTGGTATTGATAGTAATGAGTTTTGTTAATATCTATTTTGCCATAATAATGATAGTTTCTAGTATATTTCTAGTAGTAGCGGTACTTAAAATAGGCAAAAAAATGGCTTATTATAAAAAAAGGGAGATTGAAATAACTGAAAATTTAAATGATTATTTTGGTGAAACATTTTCAAGTATAAAAACCACACATATTTTTAATATTCAAAATGAAAGAAGACAAAAATTTATAGATTATAGTAGTGCTGAGTTAAGTATGTCAACTAAATATTTTGATTCTCAAAGTATTTTAACACCTGTAAGGTCAATAACCAGATATTTTATAATTTCTTTAATACTATACTTATGCTTACAGGGAAAAGTTGCTAATATTGATATTGGGGTAATATACCTTGTTGTAAGCTATATTGATAAATTTTTTGAACCTCTAGGAAATATGTTATATCATTATGAAGCTATACAAAAGGGCAAAATATCAATGCACAGAATAGATGAACTAATGGGAACTGATGAAAACATAGAAAATATTTACCAGGGAGAAAACACCGAAAAGTTATATGGTAATATAAAATTTTCAAATGTATCTTTTTCGTATTCAAATAAAAAGAGTATACTTGAAAATGTTAATTTTTCCATAAATGAAGGTGAAAGAGTAGCTCTTATTGGAGAAACAGGAGCAGGAAAAACGACCATTGTTAATTTAATATTGGGTTTTTATAAAATTAATTCCGGCAATATTACATTTGACGGAAAAAATATTGATGATATTTCATTAGAAAGTTTAAGAAAGAATATATCATTTATCCAGCAAAGCCCTTATGTCTTTAATGACACAATTAAGAAAAATATTGTAGTTAATAATGAAAATAATTTTTCTGATGAGAAAATTATAGATATTTTAAAACTAGTTGGTCTCTACAACAAAGTTACAAATTTTAAGAATGGAATATATGAAATAGTTAATGAAAATTCCTTTTCTAAGGGCGAAAAACAATTGCTTGCCTTTGCAAGGGCTATTGCTAAAGACACTAGCATTTATATATTTGATGAACCAACCTCAAACATTGATGTTAAAAATGAGCAAACAATAAAAAATATAATAAGTGAGGTATTAAAAGATTCTACAGTTATTATAATCGCACACAGGTCCACAACCATAGAAAATGTTGATAAAATTTTAAAAGTACAGAACAAAAAAGTAGTGATAAAGAGTAGAAAAACTATTGTTCATATCAACAATATGGAAAAGTTGAATTAAGTTATTAAAAAAATTAACACTGAATGAAGAAGAAAAAGGAAAGTGTATTCAATTAAATTATAGAGCTTAACTTTAAGTGCATATAGAAGTACAGATGCATAACATTTGTAATATAACTTTAGAAATGATAAAATAAAGTAAATATAATGGATATGAAAGGAATTAATAGAAAATGAGATTATTGATAATTGGAGCTGGTGTACTTGGATCAAATTTAGCTCACTCTATAAGAAAAGGTAACGATGTAACCATTTTAGCAAGAAATAAAACTTGCGAAAACTTAAAAAATAATGGACTTATCATAAAACATAAACTAGGTAAAAAAACTATTGATCATTTTAATGTAATAGAAAAACTAGAAGAAGATGATATTTATGACTGTATATTTGTAGTTTCAAGATTTTCTTCCCTAGATAGTATTATCCCAATAATAGAAAATAATAAGAGTAAAAATATAGTATTTGTAGGTAATAATATATCTGTTGAAAAATATATGAATATAAAAAATAAAAATGTACTTTTTGCGTTCTTTATGGCTGCCGGTAAAAAATATGATGGGTATATAGATTCAATTTGTTTAAATAAGATTGAAATCGGCAGGGTAGATGGAAAAGACATAAATAATGAGTTTATAAATTCTATATTCAAAGAAACAAAAATAAAAGTAACTATAGAAAATAAAATGAATGATTATCTTAAAACACATGCGTGTGCTGTTCTTCCGCTAGTATTTGCTAGTTACAAAGTAAATGGCAATCTAAAATTATTAAAGAAAGATAAAGAATATTCTTTATTAATTATGGAGGCCATTATTGAGGGTTATGATGTTCTTAAAAAACTAGGATATGAAATACTTCCTAAGGGAGAATATGAAAACTGTGTTAACAAAAAGAAGTTTTGTGCATTTATTTATAGATTTATGTTTTCAAACTTTATAGGAAAAATGTGTATATCAGATCATGCCATGAGTGCAAGAGATGAATTTCTACTTTTAAATAGTGAATTTGAGAAATTAAGGAAAAAATCAAAACTTGAAACTAAAGTATATGATCAATTAAAATTAGAGTTATTAAATTATAAAGATTAATGTATTTAAATATTTAATGATAATTTAAGAGGCAAACTAAAAATGGTTTGCCTTTTTGTCTAAAGTAAAATGACACAATATATAAAAAAAGAATAGTACTTCCTTTAAACTCCATAAGCTTATACTATTCTATATTCAATATTACTTAATTGTTATTTTTCTTCATTTGCTTTAATAACTCTTTTTGAATATTGTTATATTTTTCCTTTTCTTCTGATGAGTCAAACCACTCTTTACAAATAACAGAAGTTCCTAAATAGTAAGGATCCTGTGATTTTGCGTTAGAAAAAATATCTTCAATTTCATTGTTTAAAATATTTATAATTTTTTTAATATCTTTTAAAACAACTTTTTTTGTTAATTTCTTTCTCATCAATTTGCCACCATAATTATCTGAAATAAATACAAATGCATTATTAATATAATTTTCACTATTTATATCTAAAGGTACAATTGCCTCATAATCCTCCTGAACAAAACTTTTATTATCATTAATTGCCTCATTTTCACATTTTAAAACAACAATACTTTTATCAGCTAATAATTCCTTAATTTCTTTTTTTGAATATGTTTTATTATAATCAAATTTAAATTGATCACTAGTTGCAGCGACATAGTAAACTTGATAGAACTCATTCCACCAATCAAAACCTTTGCCATGTCCTTCAGTTGCTATATCAGAAAATACCATAGTTGTCGGTAATTTGTGTATATATGTGTATTGTTTATTGTTATGTTTAGATAACATTTTTAAATAATCCATTTCATCAAAAGATATACAATAGATTTTACTTAATAATTCATAAAGTTCCTTGTTAGTTAATTTATCAAAATTACTTTCGATAATTTCGTCCAACATACTAATATATTCTTTAATTTTATTTTTAAATATTTGAGCATTTACAGAATCACTAGAAAGACCAACACATTCATAAGTATCCCTTGCTAATGAAACTTTTTTTCTTTGAATATTCATTTTTTAAACCTCCTGTTTTTATACATTATAGCATCTTAATATTTGTTTTGATATAAAAAACTTAAAATATGAAAGAAATATTCAAAAACACTAAATTATGCTATAATCTTAGGTAGTTATAGTACCGATTTATTTGATTAAAAATCAACTATAAAATTATAAAAAATATAAATGGAAGGAAAAATATAAAATGAAACATGAAATGAAACTTCAACAAAAATATTATGATTTTATTAAAAATGGAACTAAAAGAATAGAAATTAGATTATTTGATGAGAAGAGACAAAAAATAAAAATAGGAGACACTATTAAATTTCTTAAAGAGGATAATCAAGATGAATCATTCGAGGTTAAAGTTATTGGACTTTTAAGATATAATTCATTTGAAGATATGTTTAAAGATTTTGATATTTCAGTATTGTCTGATAAATCAATGACAAAGGATGAATTAATTAGCGTCTTAGAGAAATTTTATACTAAAGAAAAGCAAGAACAATATGGCGTTTTAGGAATAAGAATAGAACTGCTGTAATGATTCATAAAAAGCATGCCAACCTTGTGTTGCCAATAAGAAAATAGTATAATTAAAATAATATTTTTAATGATTTAAATATAATTGTGTGGTGATAGTATTGAATCCTGAAAAAGTTGGTAAATTTATTAAAAAACTAAGAAAAGATAATAATTTAACACAGCAAAAACTTGCTGATAAATATGGTGTAACATATCAGGCAGTAAGTAAATGGGAAAATGGTATAAACCTTCCTGATGTAACCTTAATTAGACAGATGAGTAAAGATTTTAATATCAGTATAGAAGATATATTAGATGGAAACCTTATAACTAAAAAGAAAAATAGAAATAAAAATATATTAATAGGATCAATTCTATTAATAGTAATCATTGCCCTAATAATAGGAACAATAATAATTGTAAAAAACATTAATGATAATAAGACTTTTAAATTTAAAACTTTATCAACAACATGCAATGAATTTAATGTATCAGGAAGTATTGCCTATGATAAGAAAAAGTCTTCTATCTATATTTCACATATAAATTATTGTGGTGGTAATGATACTACTGTTTATAAAAAGATAGAATGTAGTCTTTATGAAAAAAATAACAATACTAATATTATAATAAGTAGTTGTAAATCAAATAGTAAGGAAATAACCTTAGAAGAATATTTAAAAGATGTAGAACTAAATATAGATAATTACATAAAAACTTGTAAATATTATAATAACAACAGTCTTTATTTAGAAATAAATGCCACCGACAAAAATAATAAAGTTATAACATATAAGATACCATTAGAATTAAAAAATAATTGTCCAAAATAAACTCAACATACAGTTGAGTTTTTTTCAACCACAAAGTTATAGAATAATAAATTAAATCACGATACAGTTATATGTGAAGGGAGAAAAATTATGAAAAAATTATTTTCACTAATAATTGTATCAATTGTAAGTTTGTTGATAGGATTTTTGGCAAGTTTTTTAATATTTAGTAATACTAATAATAAGACTCTCAAACCATTACCAAAACCAGAGATAACTGGAGGAGAGAGGGGACAATTAGGCATTGATAAAAACATTAATGAACAAACAATAGATAACTATCTAAATCGAAGTGATTCAGTATATCGTGATATGAGAATGTTAATAGATCCAGGTAACTATTCAGCCATTGGTGGTGATTCTTATTTATCAGGAATGATTAAAGGTTTTGAAATAGTACCTTATCCATTATTAACAGAAGTAAAAGGCTTACCAGAAGAAGTAGGCAAGGGTTACACAGGAAAGACCTTATTTACTCAAAATGAAGATGGAACATACAAAGAAAATTATAAAGAATCATTAGAATATCTAGAATATTATTTTCCCAAAGATAAATACATTTTCTTAATGTGTGGCGGTGGAGGATACGCCGGAATGACTAAGAACCTTCTAGTGTCCCTTGGCTGGGATAAAGAAAAAATTTATAATGTTGGTGGTTATTGGTATTACAATGGAAAAAATAATATACAAATAAAGAAAACAATTAATGGTAAAACAACTTATGATTTTTGGAAAGTAAATTATCATGATATTGATTTCAAAAATTTAACGGAAAGTTCTAATAATGACTAAAAAAATATTAATTATTATAATTTGCATTTTTTCTATATTAATGACAGCTTGTTCAAATAGAATTAAACAAAACGATAATACTGGTAAGATTTATTTAAATGATAAATATTATAACAATGGTAATTTTATAAAAGTTAAAGGAAATGATCTATCGAATATTAATAATGAAAACTATATATTATTTACTTACAATAATTATTGTAATATGGCTATTCCATGCGAAAACATATTTCAAGAGTTTATGACAAAATATAAAATAGATTTTTTATCAATTCCCTTCGAAGAATTTAAAACAACCAAGTTTTATCAAACCGTTAAATACGCTCCATCAGTACTTGTAGTTGAGCATGGAAATATTGTTGCCTATTTAAATGCAAATTCCGATGATGATTTAGAAAAATACCAAGACACTAATAAATTTGAAGAATGGTTGAATAATTATATTTATTTTTCAAAATAAGAGAGAAAACATTAAAGACATACTAATCTAAATATGTCTTTTTTTGCTATATATAAGAAAATCTTTACAATAAAAAATAAAGATTACCATTCATAATGTTATATACTGTTGTTGACGAGGAAGAGTATAGTATATATAATCATAATAGAAGTATATATTATGAAAATAATATTTGGAGGTAGATACTATGAAAAACTATTATATTGATCTTGGATCATCAACAATAAAAGTTTATTGTTATAAGAATGAATTAGAACTATTGGAGGAACATTCTATTTACTTTAAAAATGACTTTGATGCCGAAAAAGGTATTAGTAAAAATAATTTAGAAGAATTATGTGACTATTTTAAAGAAATTAAAAGTAAATATGATTTAAAATATTATAATACTAATATTTTTGTTACAGGTATTTTTAGAAATTTAATACAAGAAAGAAAACAAGAATTAGTAAAACTATTTAATGATAAGTTTGATTTACATTTTAATATTATAAGTCATGGCATTGAAAACTACTACTTAGCTAAAGCCATGGAGAATGATTATAATAACAAGAAAGTTTTAATAATTAATATGGGTGGAAAAACAACTGAACTAGTAACATTTGTAGGGACTAAAATAACAGATACAAAAAATTTAACAACTGGAGTTGCTGATTTACTAAATAAATTTGATAAGGTTAATGAAAAATATAGTGGTAACTCTGTTGAAGAAATGGAAAAATTTGTTGAAGACAAACTATCTAGTATTAGTCTTGATAAAGATTATGATTGTGCAATATTTACAGGTGGAGAGGAAAGGTTTGAATTATTAACAGGATTTAATTTAATTAATAATACTTTATTTAATGATAATATTCATAAATATATGTTAAGTTTAGAAGATTATATTAAGGGTACAAAAAAAGTATTTAATGAAATCTCAATTGAAGAATTATATGCTTTAATGCCAAATAATCCAAAATGGATGGATGGTGCTAGAAGTGGTGCAATTATACCTCTAGTACTATTTAAATTTGCAAATGTAAAATGGATTATTCCGTCTGACTTAAATCTAATAAATGGGGTTATTAACGACTTAAATTAAAGTTAATGTATGCAGCTAGTATGAAATGAAATAGCATAATAATAGTATCAATTTTCTATTTTATTTATTAAATAAGAGAAAAGTATTATTATGTTTATTTTATGATAAAGAATATGAGTGCACATCAGTATATCAAGATTTTATTAGTAATATTAGAACAGTAAAAGCACTTAACAATGATAAATATTTTGAAAAAATAATACAAAAAAAGGGAGCAGAGTACTACAAAAAACAAAGCAAATATATAAAATGTTATTTACTAGAAGAAATAATTAGAAATATTTTAATAATTATGATATAAAGTACGCTATATTAGATATTGATGTTGTTAATCAAGAAACAGAATTATTTAATATGTAAATAGAAGATAATTTGTGTTTAAATAAAAAATTATCAAACAATGAAATAGAAATTTACTTAAGAGAATTGGAATACAAGTAAATGCTATAAATGAGGAATATTGAAAAATATTGTAGATTAATATTTTTTTTATAAAAATAAGAAGAGGAGAAGTATCATGCCAAAATTATTAGTAAGCGATTATGATCAAACATTTTACCTGAATGATAATGATATAGAAAATAATAAAATATATGTAAATAAATTTATGGATTCAGGAAATTTGTTTGTTATTGCGACTGGAAGGAGTTATTTAGACTTTCATAATAAATTAGACATATATGATTTTAATTACAATTACGCTATTTTAAATCACGGAACAACCATTATAGATAAGAATAATAAAGTTTTATTTAACATTTGTATTCCTGATGAAATTATTCCACAAATACAAAATGATTTAAATTTAAGTGAGTGTATAAATTGTTTTTGCTGTGGTGAAATTGATAGTAGAGTAACATTTGAACATAAACATTTAACTAAAATACATATAAAATATAATTCAAAAGAATACGCGTTAGATAAAGCAAATTTTATTAATAATAAATATGGAAATTATGTTAAAGCATATTATGTGAATACAAATTCTATTGAAATTATTTCTAATAAAACAAATAAAGCTAAAGCTATATATTGGCTAATTAAATTTTGTAATAATGTTAATAAAACTAATACATATGTAATAGGCGATGGTTATAGTGATATAGAAATGGTACAAGAATTTAATGGTTACTGTATGGCTGACTCAGTATCAAAATTAAAATCAATAGCTATTAGGGAATATGATAGTGTATCAAGTTTAATAAAGGAGATTTTAAATAGTGAAAAATAAGGAGACAAATATATTAATATTTTCAAATGTATTTAGAGAAATAATAAATATTTTTTCTGGACCATTTTTAACAGCTTATTTTTTTAAAATATCAAAAAACTCACTAATTGATTTGTCCACTTATAATATTTTTGTATTTTTATGTGTAGGATTTTTTGGTTTAATGTTAGGATATATAATAAGAAATAAATTTCAAATTGGTATGTTTAGAATTGGGGTTATATTAAATGCAGTATATGTGTTAACAATCATCATATTAAAAGAGCAAATATTAAATTATTTACCCTTTATTGCGTTTTTATATGGTACTTCAATGATAACATATTTTTACCCATATAACTTATTTTTATCAAATAAAGTAAGCAATGATATGCGAGCACAATATGAATTTAAAAGAAAAACAATTGTTACAATAATAAGCATATTAACTCCAATAATTTTAGGAACGATAATTACCACCACTAATTTTGTGTTAACTGCTATAATTATATTAATAATATCACTTATACAAATAGTTATGTCATTTTTTCTAAAACCTATTACATATAGTAATAAAAAATTTACTCCCTTCAGTTCATTGAAAAAACTATTAAAAAATAAGGACGTAAAAAATATTTTAAAATTAGATTTTTTCAAAGGTATGAGTGTTGCAGATGGATCCCTTAAAATTTTAATTACACTATTAATTATTAATGCTTTTAAAACAGATTTTAATTTAGGAATATTTTCATCAATTTCTAGTCTATTAACTATAATCTTTCAGTATATATACACAAAATATTATAGAAATAAAAATGATAAAAATATGATTGTCATTTGTGCTGCTGTCCCAGTTATTAGCTTGATTTTATTATTAATAATAAATAATAATATAGCTTTATGTTTATATTATTTTTGTTACAGTTCATTAGTAGGAGTTTTAAATTTTGTTATTGATATTAGATTATTTAATTTATCCAATATTCCTTTAATAAAAAATGATAATCAAATGGAATTTTGGTCATTAAGGGAAGTTGTGTTAAATTTTGGTAGAATTATAAGCTATATATTATTATTGATGGTATCACTAATAAAATCAGGAAAATATTTAAATATTTTAATGCTATTTTTAACATTGAGTATTCTGTTGATGGGAATATCTTTATCTAAAATTAGTAAAAATGATAAATAAATTCTAATTTCTTCTGTCCTTATAGTATATTTTGATTTAGATTAAAACAATCATTTAATAACTGTGATATAATTACTATTAACTAGAATTATTAATTTATTGTGAGGTATTATTTATGAAACAAAAGAAAATAAACATTCTTAAAAGTGGCTTTTTTCTAACATTATTTTGTATTCCTTCAATTTGTTGGATACTATTAGAAGTATTATTAAAAAATACACCTAATGATGATGGCTCTCTTACTACTTGGCCTGAATTATTACAGGAAACATTTATAGTAATAGCATTTTGGTTTATAGTATCTTTTGTAATTGACTTAATTGTTAGTGAAGTCAAAAAAAATCAATCAAAAACAAAGATAATTAAGGAGATTAAACGTAAACAAAAGCCGGAAGAAAAGGGAGTTTTAAAGCCTCAAACAATTTTAAAAGCAGAAAAAACAAAGAAAGATAGTAAATGTTTATATACTTGTGAAAGCATAGTTGATGGATATGAATATAAGAAAATGGCCAAATACTTTCCAAAAAGAGTGTACTGGGTATTTGTGATTAGAGGATTAATCTCAAATTTAATTGTCTCATCAATTATAGCTATAACATCCAAAAATCTTGTAAGTACATTAGTATTTTTTACTATATGTCAAATATTCTTGATGCTGCTTTATAAAGTAAGATTAGAGTATTATTCTGAGAAAGAATTTAATAGAATCAAAAAACAAAGTATTGCAGATACAAATTTTGAAACAGAGTTTTACGGAGATCATCTTATTAGAAAAGGGGAATCCGTTACATTTACCATTAAATATTCAGAAATAAGTAGGTGTGTTGAGAATGATACTAATTTCTATCTAAAATGTGCTGACAAAAATATGATTATAATACTACAAAAAAATAGATGCGATTTAGAATTAATAAATTTTATAAGGAGTAAGTTTAAAAATCCAGAAAATAATATTGGGGACACTTCTAGTTATAAAAAAATTAAATCTCTAAAGAATACTAAATTAATAAGTACTCTTATGATAATATTATTTATCGCTACGATATGTAGTTTATGGGGAGCATTATGGTCATTATCTTTAATAGATGAAATTAATCCACAACATGGATTTAACTTTACTAAAAATGCCTGGATATTCTGGTGTTGGTTACCACTTCCTATTGTATCGATTATATTAGGATTTATATTTGAAAGTAAAGGATTCAAATGCACAAAAAATATTGTTGCTGGATTCATAATAGGATTCTTATTATTGGTGTATGGCTCATTTAGTTTAATACCATCATTTTCAAAAGATTATAGTAAAATTAATGATTATAAAGAATATATAGATGCTAGTATTCCTAATAATGGAGAACTAGAAATTCAAAATTGGAAAACATATTTTGACGATGATAAAACAGAATATGTAATTATTAATGCATACTATGACAAAGAAGATGTAAGTAATTTATTGAGTAGTATTAAAAATAGTAATAATTGGGTTTTAAGCACTAAAATGAAATCAGAACTTAAAATATTATTACCAACACAATTTAGAGCTCAAAAAGATGTATATTATTCCATATACAATAAAACAACTAATGAATATAATACTATTCCTAGTGAATCTGGTAAATATGAAATGTATGCCATGTATTATGATAAATCACTTAAACAATTATCAATACATAGATACAAATATTCATACAATAAATAAAAAAAGAAATAACATTAGAAAAAGTTGATGGTTATTATATAATGAATGATAATTACTTTGATGAATTTATATTACAAGCAATTATAAATAAAAAATATTTATCAAAAAAACAACGAGAATTATTAAAACAAGATGTAATATAATTTGAAATAAAGGATCCATTTTAGAAACAAAGACAATGTCAGTTGACATTGCCTTTATTATTTGCTTTATTAATATAATTTTTAAGTAAATACTTGAAACTAGACCAACAAAAAAATAGCCTTAGTATGAGATGACATCAACATAAATGTTTGAAAAATCAAAATAAATTTATCAATATAACAGTTAAAATACAACTTTCGGAATATAGCACTTTCTTTTTATAAATTTGTATAGTAATTTTAATATTTTTACAGGAAGTGTAGAAAATAAAAATGCTTTAATATATAATAAAAAAAGTAATACTGGGTTTCAACAGAGTTTTGATATTGTTTAATAATTATGTACTTATTTCTTAAATTTAGTTATAAATGATAAAGTAATTTTGATGCCTTTGTTAGAATCCACTAAACAACTAAAAGGTAATTTTTATAAGAGGTGATATAATGAAAAAACTGAATTCCAATCATTTAAAATTAATAGCAATTATAGCGATGACAATTGATCATATTGCAGATTTAATCTATCCGGGAATGCCTAATAATATAATTTCAAATATTTTACATATCATTGGTAGATTAACCGCACCTATTATGTTTTTCTTTATATGTGAAGGGTTTTATTATACTAAAAACTTAAAAAAATATATTTTAAGATTATTTCTCTTTGCAATAATATCTCATTTTGCCTATTGCTTTGCTTTTGGAATCAATTATATACCATTCAGTTCTGGAAATATCTTTAATCAAACAAGCATTATGTGGTCTCTTGCCTGGTCAGTAGTTGCTCTTTATATCATATACAAAACAAATTTAAAAGAGTGGCAGAAATGGATATTAATTATTTTAATAAACATTATAACTTTTTCTTCTGATTGGAGTTGTATAGCAGTAATGTCAATTTTATCTATGTATTCAAATAGAGGTAACTTAAAAAAGCAAATTATAAGTATGAGCTTTTGGATTTTAATTTATGCAATTATTTCATATTTATTTGTAAGTAAAATTTATGGCTTAATTACATTAGGAGTATTATTGGTATATCCATTATTAAAAGTTTATAATGGAAAAAAAGGTAAGTTAAATTGGCTTAAATGGTTCTTTTACATATATTATCCATTACACTTAATTGTTATAGGAATATTAAGAATAACAATATATGGAAATACACCGTTATTATTTAATTAAATAAATTACAATGTAGTAATTAGTTAGATAAATAGTAATTGTTGTTCTGAGGAGGAGTTTATGGGATTTACTTTATATTCTACAATAATATATTTATTCTTATTTATCGCTGATCTATTTGCATTTGTAAAAGTAAAAGAAAATAAAAAAATGATACCTTTTATAGTAATTACTACGATAATAATAATTAGTATAATAATTTTAGGCTATTTGTGGATTACATCACCAATGTAATATGATTGTTGGAAAATAATATTTTGGGAGTTAGAAGTGATTTAAGTATGAAATATAAAAATGAAATAGTAATTATATCAATAATAACTATATTGATATTATTTTTAAAATTGGTAAATGTGTTTCAAATTGAAAATGGCTTAGGTTATCCTTTCACTATTGTTTTAATGATAATTTGTTTTAGTCTTGCTACTATATTTATTCAAAAGAATATAGATAGAAATTATAGAATAAATAAATTAAATTATCAAAACTTAAATATTTTAAAATATATATCTTCAATTTTAATTATCATATTACACTTGCGTCCATTTCTTAACTATTCAAACGAATTAGATTTAGCATTTAATAATATAATTACAAGAATATGTGTTCCTATATTTTTTATAATAACTGGCTATTTTGTTGCAAAAAAGGAGAAAGTAAATGAAAATTATATAAAGGAATACATAAGGAAAACAATACCATTATATTTTGTTTGGAGTTTGTTGTACATACCTGTAATAATAGGCACAATAATTAAGTATTTACCAATCATAAATGAGTATATATCAAAAATCAATATTACTTTACCTTTCCTAATTATTCTGTCAATAATATTATTACCTATTATAGTGTTGGTTGCTTTATGTTATACAGGAGTTTACTATCATTTATGGTATTTTCCTGCAATAATATTTTCTTTGATTGTCTTAAAAAAATGGAAACAAAAATTCAATATAAAATATTTATTAATAATTTCCTTTATATTATTATTGTTTGGGGCAACAGAAACTTATTATGGAGTTTTACCATTATCAATAAAAAGAACATTATCTTATTACTATAATATTTTCTTTACTACAAGAAATTTCTTATTCTTTGGATTATTTTATGTAGTATTAGGTTATTATGTAGGTACAAAGGAAAAGGCATATTCAAAATATTGTTTTCTTAAATTAATTGTTTCATTTTTCTTATTAACTTTTGAGGCAATATTATTACATGATACTGATAGACTTAATAGTAATATTTTATTATCTTGCATACCATTAACTTACTACTTATTTATTTCATCTATTTATATTACTAATAGCATGAAATTAGATTTCCAATTTGGCACTTATTCTAAATATTATTATTTAATACATCCAATGGCAATTTTTGTTATATCTTCGTTGTATAAAAATATAAATTATTATCCATATCTAAGTATTATGATAGTTATATTGATTACGCATATCACTTCAACTTTAATAATTAAATTAAAGGAGAAAAACAAAAAATTAATTATTTAATAAATCACAATTTAGTAATTAGCTAGTAAAATAGTAATTTGTTAGAAAGAAGGAATAAATATGAAAAAGAATATATTAAAAATTATTTTGATGATTTTAGGAATAGGAATTTTAGATTATGGTATTATTACTGAAATTGATGGAATAGGAAGATTTGCTATAATTTTATTTGGAACACTATTTTCTGTTGTTTCATGTCTGGTTTCATTTGATAAGAAAGGCAAATAGTCTTGCAAATAGGAGAGGTATAAAATGTGTAATAATGTAGGTTATTACTTTTATAAATAGATAGTATTAAATATTCTATGAAAAATACAATATGAAAATCTAATAAGAGGTGGTAATAATATGAAATTAAATAGGAAACCGATTATTGGTATAGTTTCAAAGCACTTATTAAAAAATGAAACGAGACCTAATATGTTTATAAGAGATGAAATAAAACAAGCTATTTTTGATAATGGTGGTATAGCAATTGGAATACTTTTACCAAAAGATGAAAAAATTGATGTCGAAGATAAATGGGAAAATAACCTTAATAATATTGAATATGATAATTTAATTTCACAAATAAAATTATGTGATAGAATATTACTGCAAGGTGGTGGTGCTTGTGATAATTATGAAATGATAGTAGTAAATATTGTTATGATAATAATATACCAACTCTTGGGATTTGTTGTGGGCAAAATGTTATGGTTAGGGCTTTAGGTGGAACAACTAAATTAATAAAAAATCCCGAAAAACATAACACAAATGATTTATATGTACATTCTGTAAAATTAGTCAATAATACGATGTTTTCTAAAATATTATATGAATTGTTATTAAATTTTAAAATGGATGTATAGAAAAAATCAAATCTATATAGTATAATTTTTATAGTTTGAAATTGTAAAAGGTTGGAGGATGTACATGAATTATAAAAGGGAAAAAATAAATGTTATATTAGATACTGATCCTTACAATGAATGTGATGACCAATTTGCATTATCATATTTAATAAAATCACAAAACTTATTTAATATTGAAGCAATTACAGTTGCACCATATTCTCATACAAAAAGAAAATGTAAAAGTAAGAGATGGACAAGGGTTAAGTTATAATGAAATTTTAAAGATATGTAATTGGTTAAACTTTGATACAGATAATAGGGTGTTTAAAGGTTCAATGGATTACATTAAAACGGTTATGATGAAACAAATGATGCTGTAAATAAGATTATAGAAATTGCTTTAAAAAATAATAAAACTTATATATTAGGGATTGGCGCTATTACTAATATTGCTTTAGCAATAAAAAAAGAACCCAAAATAGTAAACAAAATAGAAATTATTTGGCTAGGTGGTAATGAACTAGGCTATAAAGATAATCTTGAATATAATTTTAGACAAGATGTTGAAGCCGTAAAAATAGTATTTGATTCAAAAGTTAATTTGACAATACTTCCTTGTGAAAATGTTGTTTCAGAATTAAGAATTAATATTAACACCTTAAAAAAATATTTAGAAAACAAATAAAAGTATATGTTTTTTGAATGACAAATAAATAAGGACCCTGAAAATGAAAAGGGTTAATAGACTTATAAAAATATGTTATATATATCTTGTATACTTTTAATTGATATTGGGATTATAACTTGTAATATTTTAGTTAGTCATTAATTCTATATTTTAGCAATTGAATAAGAGAAATTCTTTACTTTATTAAAATAAAAACTTACAAAGGATTAAGTCTGTAAATTTATTTTAAAGGAACCTTAACTTTTCTTCTGTTCAAAGAATTATATTTCGAAAATTGATTAAATAAATTAAATATTGTATACTTAAACTAGTAATTATCTTTATAAAAAAGGAGAATAGCTCTATGATTTATTTGAAAAATTTTACCTTATTGGATGAATTTCAAGAACATGACATAGCATGTTATGAAGAAGTAAGAAGAATATTTAATAATAATTATCCTTTACATTTATTCTCCACTAAATATTTTAAGTATATTGATTTTGATTCAATTACAATTTTCTGCGGCGGTAATGGTTCAGGGAAAACAACATTAATAAATATTATTTCAGAAAAATTAAAAGCCTCAAGAAAATCAACAATAGATAAAGGGTCATATTTTGATTTGTATGTTAAACATTGTGATTATAAAATGTCTTTTGATGAACCAACTGAAATAAAGTTGGTAACAAGTGATGATGTTTTTGATTATCTTTTAGATGTACGCTCAATCAATGCTAATGTTAATAGACAAAAAGAAAAATTGAGTAAAGAGTATTTGGATTATAAATTTAATAAAGTCGGAAATTCATTTGACAATTATGATGAATTGAAAAAAGGTCATGAAGCAAAAAGAAAATCAATGTCAAAGTTTGTTAGAGAGCGATTAGGAAATAATAATATTATAGAGTGGTCAAATGGTGAATCTGCTCTTATGTTTTGGGAAAGGGAAATAGAAGAAGATAGTATTTATATATTAGATGAACCAGAAAATAGCTTATCTGCTGAAAACCAATTAAAACTAAAAAAATTTATAGAAGATTCTGTTAGATTTTATAATTGTCAATTTATAATTTCCACACATTCTCCATTTTTGTTGAAACTTATGGATGCTAAAATTTATGATTTAGATCAAGTTCCTGTAGCTACTAAAGACTGGACAGAATTATCTAATGTTTTAGTATATTATAATTTTTTTAAAGAATATGAAGATGAATTTAATAAAAAGTAGGATAAACGTGATATAACATTTTTAAGTAGTAATGAGAATTTTTTTCTACTTTAGTAGTTAGAGTACTAAATTAATTATAGATGATTAAATAGTAATATTTCAAAAGTTTGATCTGCGCGTCTGTGTAATTTGCCTAGTTTCACTTTGAAATAAATATTAATAATTGAATCAAAAAAAATTTTAAACATAACACATCATACCTTTCTTTGAAATAAAGCACAAAAAAATCAACTATTACTAGTTGACTTAATCATTAACATCACATTGGTGCGACGATTTTATCTTATGGAGCAGATGATAATAGGGGTTTAAACCTAAAATCCAAAAAATATTCCTCACTCATTAAATAGATTATATGACAAAATCCAGGAAAATCAACAACTATATTTGAAGATTGGTGAATTATGGTATAATTTTATTAATTGGAGGTGTTCTATGGAGCATATAATGAAGCTTTATGAGTCTAGTTTTGAGGATGTAAAATCTGGCAAGAAAAAGAGAAAATATAGACTTAATGATGAAAAAAGAAAATTAGTAAGAGTTGGAGATACTATTAGATTTTTAAAACTTCCTAATTTAGATGAAGAATTTGTTGTTGATGTTAAGAAAATAGAAACATTTGATAATTGGTTTGATTGCTATTCTAAATATTATGATGAAGATTTCAAAGATAGATATGAAAGTGTTGAAGCTGTTGTTCAAGATACTTATGAAGGTGGTTATTATACTAAAGAAGAATCAGAAGAAAATGGCTGTGTAATTTTTTCTATTAAAAAACATAGAGTTGCTCATCTTAATTCAACTGCTTGTTATTAAAAAAAAGATAATAAAATTTTAATGATTAAGTTTGCTAAAAAATGGGGACATGTATATGCTCCTCCAAGTGGCAAGTTTGAAAAAGGAGAAATAAATGAATAAATTAGAAGAAAATAAAAAGATATATAATGCAATAGATTATGGATTAAATCCAAAAAATAAAGATAATTCAAAAGAGTTACAAACACTTATAAATTTGGTACATAACAATGGGGGAGGAGTCATATTTATTCCTATAGGAGTTTATATTTTTGATTCTGCCAAAAGTTCATGGGATATGACTAAAAATATAACAGCAATTTGTGAAATGAAATCTAATGTATCTCTAGTTGGTGAATCTTTAGCAGATACTGTTTTAAAAGTTATTGGAAACACAGAAAAAGGATCAGCTTTGTTTTGTCACAATAGTGAATTTTCAAAAGAAATATTACATTCTGCAAATGCTAAAAATTTTACAATCGATATGTCTGAGGCAAGTTTAAATCAATATACACATAGAGGTAAAGCATTTTATTATAGTGGGATTAAAGATTGTGTTTTTAGAGATTTGCGACTTATTTCAACTCCTTCAACAGCTTTAGGAATAGACATGTTAGATAATGTTGTTATTGATTCAGTGTATATTTATGAAGGAGGAAGGTCTTGGAATTATGGTGGCAATGGAGGCGCTGGAATTGGAATAGGAACTGGTTTGTGGGAAAACGAAAATTATGTTATTAGAAATTGTATCTGTGTATCCTGTGGACATTTTGGAATATTTCTAGAAGATCAGGGGATCTTTCATAATAAAGAAAACTTTCCTAAAGGTCAAATAATTTCTAATAACATAGTTAGAGATTGTAGACATTATGCTATTGGTATCCGCGGAGGAGACACAATTTTAGTTTCAGCTAATAATATATATAACAATAATGGCGGATTATATGTAGATTATGGGGCTAGAAATATAATGTTTAATGGTAATATTATAAAAAGTTCTAAGAAAGCTGCATTTTGCATTGGAAATGAAGATAAAATTATAAATAATAATTCTAAAGAGTGTAAAAACATAGTTTTAACAGGTAATACATTCATTGATAATAAAATAAATTTACTTGAAGATTCCAACCATCTTAATTGTATAGAAAAAAATAATATATTTATTAATTAGGTTCTGAAAAAGAAATGTTTGGTAATATTACAGAATTTAAAAAAACATCAATTACAATAACATTCTTTATAGTTATTATTTCAGTAATCACCTCATTACCAAGATATTCAATTTCATCTTTTGATTATATCTAAAAAACTATCATACAAAGGGAATATATCAGGAACAGGAATGTTTTTAAGATTAATTTTACTAATTTGGTGTTTAAAACGTAAGTAATATTTAGTAAATAAAAATAATATATAAAACCTACTAATGTTTATAAATAAGTAGGTTGTTTTCATTTGTTAATCTTTCTTTCATATATGAGAAATCTCATATCAACAATTGAGAATGTTCTATAAAAATAAAACTCACATAAAAGTGTGGTGTGAGTAATCATTTCGATTGGGAAAGTGTCGTAGATATCTACAACATTTTTGCTATGATGTGATAAATATCACTCACTACTAATAATATACCATAAATTAATATTTCAATATTTTTTAGTGAATTTGTTCAATAAAATATTGAATAATGTTATAATTTTAATAGATTTGAGGTGATAGAATAGTGATAAGTAATTTAAATTTAGATAATATAAAAGTTGTTATATTTGATTATGATGGAACACTAGCAGTTCATAGAGATAAAGATTTTGTTAAGCATCGTAATGAAAATGTAGATAAAAGATTAAACTATTATGCAAATGCTTATCAAAATCCTAGTAATTTTTATATAGATATTGAACCATGTGATAGATCTGAAGCTTTATATAAATTAATTCAAGAATTAAGAAACAAAAATATTAAAATGTATTGTTTATCAGGAATGAAATTTTCATTTCATTTTAAAGCAAAACAAGATTTTATTAATACACAATATGGTGCTGATATTGAACTAATATCAGCAGGAACACAAGAATTAAAACTTGATGGTATAAAGATTATATCAAAGTTAAATAAATGTAATTTAGATGAAGTATTATATATAGAAGATTTGGAAGATACAGTAAATTTTTTAAAAAGTAATGGTATAAATGTAATTAATGTTAATGAAATGAAATGAGGTGTATATTAAATGGAAATTATAATCGCTGGATTTGCTACTTGTGGTAAAAGTATATTAGGTAAAAAATATAATAACATCAAAGATTTAGAATCAAGTCCATATAAAAATATAATGAAAAATGATATACCTGTTGAAAAACAAAAAGGTACAAAAAGAGAATTAAATCCTTTGAGGCCTCAAAACTATTATGATGCTATTAATGAAGCAGTAAAAAAATATGATGTTGTTCTAGTTCAATTAAAGCCAGAACACTTTGACTATTTTGATAAACATAATATTAAATATTCTATTGCTTACCCCAATATTAATAACTGGTAAGAAGTAGAAAGAAGATGTATTGCTCGTGGTAATAATGAAAATTTTATTAGAAGATTAAAACAAGTGTTTATTCCATATTATGAAGATTCCACTAATAGAAATTATAATAAATTATATATTTTATTTAAGACAAATCATCATAGTTTGAGTAGATTTAAAAGAAATAATACTTCATCTAATTTATATAGAACTATGGAAAATAATATTAATGAATCAATAAATGAAATAATTAGTTCAAAATATGATTATATTAATTTTATGAAAGATGAAAAAGATAATTATATCGCCTTCAAAAATGAAGAAAAGGAAAAATTTGATAATTGGTTTACAAAATTTGATGAAGAGTACAATGATTTTATGAATAATAGTAGAAAGAATTTATCTAATCTTGAAAAAACATATTCTGAAAAATTAAAGGTAGAAGAACCATCTAAATTTATGCTAGAAAAATCTAATGAATATAAAAAGAAAACAATTCATTGGGCTATTGCAATAGTTACAGTTTCAGCTATATTATTAGTCTCATTAGGTTTTATATTAAGTCCAAAAATAGAATTTGGTAAAAAGGTTATTACAGTAAATTTATTTAGTACAGAAATGCCTGTATATAGCAGTATTATTATTTTATCTATGATTTGTTTAATAATATATGTAATTAGAATCTTCATTAAGATAATGATGTCTTCAAAACATTTAAGTGAAGAATATAGACAAAAATATGTGCTTACTTACTTTTATCTATCATTAGTAAATTCGGGTAATTTAGACGAAAAACTAGGAAATATAATTTTATCATTATTATTTACAAAAGCTGATACTGGATTAATAAAAACTGATAGCAGTAATGAATATGAATCTTTAATTAAAACATTAACATCGGTTTGAAAATGATTTAAAATATGTTATACTAGCATTAGTTTTGGGGAGGTTTGTATGACTTTAGAAGAAAAAGCAAAATTTATAGAAGAAAGTAAAGAAAAGAATTATTTATTTATATCACCTAAAATTATTAAAGGTGGAGCAACATTAGTTGGAAGTTATGAAGCGTTGGAATTATATGAAAATATGGATGAAAATACCAAAAAATTTGCTGAAAAAGAGATTGTTAATTTGATTTCAAATGCTAATTATAATAATAAAGAAGAAAAAAATCATTTAAAATTTAATTTAGTTTTTTGTGGAGATTTTGCCGATTTACCAAATGATATGGGCAGTCCAATAGATTTTATAATGAAAAATAAAGAAAGAATAGTTGCGGTATATAGATATGTAAAGAGTACTGAAGAAAGAGAATTCTTTATTGGTTTCTCTCAATCAGAAACAATTTATAACTATGGTTATCTATATTTAAGTTTAGCAAAATTGTTGGAAGAATTTGAAAAAAATAATGTTAAATATGAAATAGATACTACTGAAGATAGATTTACTCCTGCTTTATATAGAGATGACACAGCTACTAGATTTGCAATTAGTTATAGTCCTAAAAAAGAAATTGAAAGTGAAAAAGGACATCAATTAAAGAAAATAAAGAGAGAGGTATAATGCTATGAATAAAAAGTATTCACAAGAGGAATTAGATCAAATTCTTTTATCAAAAAAATTAAATGAATTCTATCTAGCAATAATTGAAAATAGACAAGAACTCTTAAGTGATGAAGAGTATGAAGAAATTATAAGAAAAGATAAAACTATTTATGGTGATAATAAAGAAGAAGTAGAAGATTTAATTAATAAAGTTCAAACAGATGAACAGATAAAAAATTTTGCACCTGATTTAATGAAAGTTATGTTTAGTTTAGCGCAAGTTAGATATTTAGCAATTTTAACAATGATTGACAATGATGTTTATGATATAGGAAGTGCTAAATTTGAAAATTTAAAAAGAAACAAGATTGTTCATTTCGACAATTTAACAACACTTTACAATGAATCAAATGCCAGAGTAAAATATTTTACACCAGAGGAAGAACCACAACTAACACAAAGAACTGTACTAGTTGATATTGATGATGAATCAATTATTCAAGCATACGAAAACGAACATATTCACCAAGAAAAAAGCGAAGATTTAACTAGTGATTTCTTTACTGAAGTAAAGGGTAAGCCATATACTTTAAAAAGAAAATAATGATAAAAAGATGATTACATACCAATTTTGTAATCATCTTTTCCTTTGTTTTTATTTTTATCATTTTCTTTATTCCAAATATAGTCATCCTGAATTGATTCAATAGTTTTATCGCTAAATATATTATGAAGTATATAAATCTTTTGAAAAATTCCAATAATTTTCACGTTCTTTTTCTTTGCCAAACATTTTATTCTTAATAAATTTAACTAATCTATCAAATAAGTTTTCAAAGAAATTAATAGTGTTTTGTAATTTAGAATTTTTCTCTTTAAGATCATTAATTTCATCTTCTTGTTTATCTATCTTTTTTTCTAGTGATTTAACTTTAATGTTTAAAGCATCATTATTTTCAGTAAGTATTTTAACTTTTTTCCTGTTTCCTTTTAATTCAGTTTCAACATCATTAAGAGTAATAGATAACCTTTGCATTTTTTATATTCTCTATTAGTTGAATCTAACTGCTGAATAAATTTATCTTTATCATCTTTATTTAAAACATATTTGTCTTTATTAGTAAAAGTAGTTTTTAAATTATTCATTAATTGTTTAATTTCGTTAGAATCATTATCTAGTTGTAGTGATTTTTTATTTGCTATTTCTAATCGTTCTTTATTTTTTGACAATTCTTCTTTCATTTCAATATAGTTTCCCATATCTTTAACGTTTATATCTTTATTTCTACCTTTTTGTTTAGTTTTTAAAATATTAAATCACTACAAACACTATCCTTTCTTTTAAGGATGACCTTTTAACAAATAAAAAAAATCATCTCAATATGAGATGATATCTATCACAAATGTTCGAAAAGTTCGAACAGATTCGTCACTGGAGCGAATAAACAACAGGTTATGAACTGAGCTCTCTTTCTACAAATATTATATATGAATTGTTATTGAATTACAATGGGAGTATATGATTTTTTCAGTATTTATATTATAATATTATTATAAAATTTTTTGGAGGATTGCATGAAAGAATTAGTTTTATTTATAAAAAATCACTATGAAGCGATATTGTCTATTTTAGCATTTATAATATCAATAATTAATTTAATTTACTTAATATTTACTAATAAAAAAAGAATATCTTTTAAGATTGAAAATTATACATCATCAAAAGTTAATAATAAAAACTTCTATATGTTTAATATAGAATTTATGAATAAATCACGTTTATCTATATCTATAAATGATTTGATTTTTATTGATGGTGAGAATAGTTATTCTATCATAAAATCCCCTCGATTATTAGCAGAAAAAAATACTACACGTAATAGGGAAGTAATTAGACATCAAGAAGTACATAGTACAAAATTTCCAATTAATATTACAGGACTTACATCAGAGCAAAAATTTATTGTTATGTATGGACCAGAAAAGTTTGAGAATGAAATAATTAAAATTATAATAATGACTAATAGAGGTAAAATTAAAAAGAAAATTAATATTAAAAAATACTATTTAACTTTACAACAATTTACGAATGACGCAAGTGAATATTACGATTAAATAAAAGGAGAAAAAAATGGCAGAATTAACAGTTTTAGATCAAAAAATTTCTTATTTTAAAATAGAAGATGAAGATTATATTTCTATTACAGATATGCTTAAATCTAAAGATGGTGATTTCTTCGTATCTGATTGGCTAAGAAATAGAAATACTATCGAATTTTTAGGTATTTGGGAAGAAATTCATAATCCTAATTTTAATTATGGCGAATTCGCCATAATTAAAAGTCAAGCAGGTTTAAATAGTTATAAAATTAGTGTTAAAGAATGGGTAGAAAAAACAAATGCAATTGGTATAATGTCAAAAGCAGGAAGATATGGTGGAACTTATGCCCATAAAGATATCGCTTTTGAATTTGGTATGTGGATTAGTCCAAAGTTTAAATTATTACTTATTAAAGAATTTGAAAGACTAAAAGCAGAAGAGCAAAAACAACTTGGCTGGAATGCAAAACGTGAACTTTCAAAGATTAATTACAGAATACATACTGATGCAATAAAACAGAATTTAATACCTAATGAGTTAACAAAAGAACAAATCAATTATGTATATGCTGAGGAAGCTGATGTTTTAAATATGGCTCTATTTGGTATGACTGCTAAAGAATGGAGAAATAAAAATAAGAATCTAGATGGTAACATTAGAGATCATGCAACTATAAATGAATTAATATGTTTAGCAAATTTAGAAAATCTTAATTCGGTATTTATAAATGATGGATTAAATCAATCTGAAAGACTTGTTAGACTTAATAAAATAGCAATATCTCAAATGAAAATACTTAATGAAACAGATATAAAGTATCTTAATAGTAAATAGAAAGAGGTGGTTTATTTGAGTAAATATCTAAAAGTAATGTTTGGAACAAAATCTGGTGCATCAGACTTTGAATACAAATTAGGAGAAGTGAATGTAGCGAAAATATGGAATCCTAAAGAGTTAGATCCTAAAAAAATGGGAGGCTTTAATTTTAGTACAGAGTCAAAAATATTAAGATGGTTAGTTAGAGGTGATACAATTTATGATGTTGAATTACCTGAAGATGCTGAGGTAGTTGATTGCCCTAGTAATTCAGCACCACATGGTGTATTTAGAAGTAATAAAATTATTATCTCTAATTCAAGAACAGTAACCGATGATATTGCAATGGAATTGTATTTAAAATCCGACTTGCCAGAAAAATCCTATTATAAAGCCATGGCTGGGTGTGCAGTAAGAGGATATATGAATACAGCATTAAAGATTTTTGAAGATAAAGTTAATAAAGAAAATGTTAGATTAGTTATTTTAGAATTTGAAGATTTTTGTAAACAAGGTACTGAAAAGCAATTTGATGAAAATAAACATTTAAATTATATATGACAAATTAAAAAATTATTATAGGAGGTTTTAGGGTATGGATAAAACAAAAAATAAATTAGTAAAAGATATTGTATATAAGTTTGCTGAGTTATCTAAAATAACGGATACAAAAATGTGTGATAATTTAGTTGAAAAGCTATTGAATCTTGATACTGATGATTCTATTGATACTATATTAGTTTCTCTAAATAGTTTATTAAATAGAAAAATCTTATCCGTTGATGATATTCTTTCAAATGTTAACTTAATATTATCTCTGAATCCCGATAAATATCATTCAGTAGATGATTTGATTGCAAGACTAAACTGGATTAAAAGTATGAATTTAGAGTATCCTAAAATGCCATTAGCAGAAAATCATAGATTAGTACTTGAAGCCTTTGATAGATTTAATGAGTTAATTAAGACAAATTTTGATTGTTTTTATACTGGCGGTTTAATGGGATATTTAGCAACTGAACATCCTTTAGAAAGATATCATGGAGATTTGGATTTGTTTATCAATGAAGACGAGTTATTTGCCTTATATGAATTAGTACAAAATAGCGATGACTTTGAATTTGTAAGTAATATGAATCATAAAGAAGTTAATGGTCATGAATATAAAGTTACATATAAAGATACACATATGAGCATTGGATTATTTTTATTTAGCAGATTACCTAATTACGAAATTATATTAAAGGAATATTATTATCCAAATGAGGATTCAAATCAAGATTTGTATGTTGATGAACATCACCTTTCTGGTGAATACGCATCTATGATGTTTTCAAATCAAATAAGAGAACATAATGGAACCTTTTATAAAATGCAAACATTAGAAAGCATATATAACTCTAAGAAAAATTCTAGACCTAAAGATAGGTATGATGCAACTATAATACAAGATTTTGTTGACAAACAAATTGATTATAAATTGGATACTGAAAAGCAAGACAATTATGATATTAATCATCAAATAGCTACAAATTCTGTAGTACAACAAATGGAAGAAACTATCAAAAATCCTATAAATAAACGAAGATAAAAAAGTGTCTCGGCAATTTATATATTTAATTATAATATAAGAATTATTTTTAAATTTGGGACTTAATGGTTAACTTATATAAGAATTTGCGTGGAAGTATAAATTCAGTGCTGACTAGACATAGATTTTACTCCTAAATTTAAAAATATATAAAAAGAGGATTAATTATTTTTCCTCTTTTTGATATTATTTATGTAAAAAACTTACGAAAGGTTAAGTCTATAAGCCGATTTCAAATGGAGTATGAAAAAATGTCTAAATATAGTATAATTTATTTGTAAGAAAATAATATATTGTGGAGATTAGTATGAAAAAAAACAACATTAATTTTATATTTGGATTATTAGACAGAAAAAAAGTTTCTTTATGCTTGTTTATTGAAGCTTTTTTAGATTTTATTTACTACATTATTCCTTATACTTTTGCTCTTTTTTTAACAATGCCTTTTACTATTGAAAAAGCAATAATTGTTGCTTCGATATTTATTGTTTCTAAAGTAGTTAGATGTTTTGTTCTATATTTAGAGCGAAAAGTTATGGATAATTATTTATATGATTATTCTAATGTTCAATATTTAGAATACTACAAAAAATTAACTAAAGTGCCTGTAGAAACTTTATCTAAGTATCAAACAGGATATTTAGAGAATATAATAGAAAAGATATCTGGGTTAGTTAAAAAGATTCTTAGTGCAGAATACATAGGAATATTATTATCTTTTGGATTTTTCTTTTTTACTATATTTCAACAATCAAAAATTTTATTTGTAATATCATTAGTATTAAGTATTTTATGTGTTATGATAAGTGTATACATATTAAAAAAATCAAATAAACATGTTGAAGATTTGTATGATAAAGAATATGAGTATTCATCTGTATATCAAGACTTTATTAGTAATATTAGAACTGTCAAAGCATTAAATGATAACAAATATTTTGAAAAAATTATATCAAAAGAAGGAAAAGAATGTTATAAAAAACAAAACAAGTATGTTAAATGCTATTCATTAGAAGAACTAATAAGAAATATCTTAATAGTTATACCTTTCGCATTAGCAATTATAAAGGCAGTTATAGATTTATCTAATGGAATTGATACACTAGGAATAATCACATTTTATATATCTATTTATTTGGAAATGGGATTCATATTTGATGAATTATCTGGAACAATTGTTAGTGGTTTTGAATTAAAAGCATTAAGAAAAAAATGTATTCAATTATTTAGTAAATTAGATGAAAGAAAATTATTGACCAATTTTAATAAAATAGAATTATCAAATATAGATTTAAAATATAAAGGATCAAATTTTAATATTAAAGTTGATAATATGATAATAAAAAATAAAGATAAAATTTCAATAACTGGTAAGTCTGGCCAAGGAAAAACATCTATAATTAACTTGATTTTAGGAAATATAACTACCTATAAAGGACAGGCTAAAATAGATGAAAATAATATGAGAGAGTATAGACTTGATATAGGAGTTGTCAGTCAGGAAATAGAATTATTTAATATGACTATAAAGGAAAATTTATGTTTAGATAAAAATATTCCAGATGGAAAAATAATAAATTATTTAAAAGAATTAGAACTAGATGAAATTCTAATGTTTGAAGATGGAATATATACCATAGTTGGAGAAAAAGGATTGAAACTTTCAACTGGGCAAAAAAGAAGAATAAATATTTTAAGAAGTTATCTAATGGAAAAAGATGTTTATATTTTAGATGAACCTACATCTAATTTAGATAAACATACTGAAGAAATTGTAGTAGATTTTATATTAAAATACTTTAAAGATAAAACATTAATAATTGCTACACATAATGAAAAAATAAATGAAATATGTAATAAATTTTATCACTTTGATAATCATAGATTATTGTTAAAAGACAATGCTTAAATGGCATTGCCTTTATCAGTTTCAACAGGTATATATATTTTTAGTGTAGTATTTTGTGATCTTAAATATTCAATATTTTCTATGGTATATTTCCATTTTTTAGTTTTGATTTTTTTGTTACTTCTGGAATTTTAGTCTCATATTCTATTCTGTGATATTATTTATATAAAATAAAAACTCACGAACTTTTAAGTCCGTAAGTTGATTTCAAATGGAGCCTTAACTATACACGTTTACGAAATTAAGACTATAAGAATTGATTAAATCTCTCTGATAAATTTATTATATCAAAGATAAAAATTATTACAATACTTTATATTAAATTATTTATAAACATTACAAATTTAATTTTCTATTAACTCATTTCTTGTTTTTATATCAAAAGGGATAGCATATTCAATACTTTTATTTTTTGTTTCTTCAAATATTATATCAAATAGTTCATTAGATTCTTTTGTAATTTTAAATAACCTAAATGTTGTAGATAAGAATTGTTGTATAGTTGATATATGACACTCATATAAAAATTTTGATTGTAAAATATTTTGTATTATTTTTTTATAATACTGTTTATATTCTTCATTATTTCTCATATTTAAAACGTCTAAGGTTAAATAAAACAAACTTAAACAGTCAATACAATGAATATATTTAAATTCTGTTAATTGGTTCATTATTTTAATATATTCACTTGGGTTAGTATCATGCAATAAATTTATTATACTACTAGAATTTGTCATTAATAAATTTCCTTTACTAACTGCATATGCTAATTTTCTAATAGTTAAATCATCACATATATATATCATATTTTTATCAATAGCCAAATTAAACATATCAAATTGTGACTTGTCAAAATTATCTGAATCTATGTTAGTTTCAAATTCTTCAATATTGCATTGATTTATTAATGATAATATTGCTCTCCAAAAGTTCACATTATTTTTTTTACTTTCTTTAGTTGTTTCCGTACTATGTAAGTTATTTTCATCATCAACAAATATTCTCATTGTTTTTTCTTTTTCGTTGGAAACCTTTTGAAAAATAGAGTTGACTTTATTTTTTAAAGATTTAGTAAAATATATATTTTTTACATATGGTAATAATAATTCAAGTTGATTTAATTCTTGTAAAACTACTAAAGATGTTAAATCAATAACTATTTTGTTGTTATTTAAGTCAAGCAAATTAGGTTCACCAGCATATAATTTCATATCTTTGTTATATAATAACAATTCGATTATTGATTGATAATTTTTTTCATTATCGCAGAAATTTGATAGAGGTAAAGAATTGTAACCACCAGGATTAGTATTTTGTTCTATATCATATTGATCAAATTTTTTCTTTAAATATTCTCTATCTTCAATTAAAAGTTCTCGTATTTCTTTTAATGGGTCGTCATCATTTTCACTATATTTAAATTCTTTGAAAAATTTGTTATTCTTATTTTCCTTACTTAACTTTTCCATAACTTTTCTTAACATATAACAATCTTTAGTAATAATATCTATAATTTGGTAAGATACGTCTTTAATATTTACATCTTCATTTTTTTCACGATTAAGTAGTTCTATAGAAATTAAATTTGAAGTAGGATAGCAAATTGCATCCATTATTTTGTAAGTTTCTGATATGTGTTCATCAATTATTATTACTTGTTTTTTATTATTAAGCTTATTTTTTATAGTAACTGCGCAATTACATGTAACATAATCCAAGTTAGGATTTCTTTTATCTTCATCAAACATGAAAATTCCCCAAAACCAACGATAAATATTAACATCAAAATTATTTCCTAACAAGTATAGAGATTTAATTGCCTCGTTTTTTGCTTCTGTTTGTTTTTTTTGGTATTGTAATCCATGTGCAGCTAACATTACCATTTGGGGGCTTTTAGATTTTTTCAAACATTCTATATATTTTTGCGAATTGATATTATCATCATGGTTATTTATTATAAGTTGTAGACACTTATAGGCAACATCTTCATTTTCTTCTAAATCAAATGATTTAGTTAAATAAGTTATTGCTTCAAGTTCTTTATGATTTTGCAAACAAATCTGTGCTTTTGCCTTATTTATATCAATTGTTTCTGCTTTTTCTTTTTCAAGAAAAATAATTACATTTTCCATGTTTTTGAAATCTTTTTCACTTTTATTCTTTTGATTAATCAAAGTATTTAATAATATTGTATTCAAATATACAGATTCTTCCGCATAATCATTTAAATATTTTACAATATATTCATTAACATTCAATCTTGAACATTGTTCTATAAAAATAGTGGTTGCAGATATATTGAAAGGTAAATCATTTAATATTCTTAATCCATCTTTTATATATTCTTTTATATTTTTAGATTTTTTATTAATTTTTGTTGAAATGATTATCGCAGCAGTTGAACAAAATAGCGGTTTATCACCAAATTTTGCATTAAGTTTTTTTATTTCGCTTTCAGTGAGTTTTTGTATTTCGCATTTTGCTATTAAATAGTAAGAGGCTATATATCCATAAGTGTCTATATCTCCTTTTTTTATATTTTTAATAAGTTCATATAAATCAGAATATTTATTTTGTAAAAGCAAACATAATAGTTTTTGAATAAATGCATAAATGTTATTATTTTCTTTATATAAATCATCAAAAATTTCAATCGCCTCGTCATACAATTTACTTTCTGATAAAGCACAGCCATAAATATATAATATTTCATTATTTGATTTTAAATAAATTGGAAGTTCGTGAAAAAGAGATAATATCCTTTTGCAATTAATTCGTATAAGAATACTAAACATATTAATATAAAATATAGTTGTTTGTTCTTCTTTTTCGTTAAAAAACACTTTAAATGTTTCAAGTTTATCTATATAACCTACTAATTTTTCTTTATCCTTTTTATTTATATAAAATATAGAATCTTTTTTATTTACTATATTGGCAGAATCTTCAAAAATTGAATTTATAATATTCTGAATTTCTATCTTCGTATTATTACTTTTTGTGGCTTTCATGTATTCTTTAAATTGCTCATCGCTTAAACTAATACTATAATTATTTATGTTGTTTGATTGTTCAACTTTTGAAAACAAATTAAATTTACTGTTATTTTCCATTTACGCCTCACTTTCTTATGCTGTTTGATTGTTTTATATTCGACTTAAAACTTAATTTAGCATTATTAGATTGTTTTTCTCCATTGTTAATTGATATTTTTATATTAATTATTTCATTTAATGCTTTAATACTAATAAATAAACTTATTATAGAAACAATACAAGATATTATAGAAGCTATTTCAGCCCATTGTGTCAAATTCATTTTTTGCACACTCCTTTCAAAAAAGTTTTTTAACTATTATATCATTAGTACCTCATATTTTAAATGAATACGGGGCAAAATATAGAATTTTTTTAGGTTTTATAGTATAATTTTAATAGTATTTTAAAACTTGTTGAAAGGAGGATTTAAAGTGATTAATATAGAAGATGTTACTAAAAGTATAGATATATTGTCTAAAACCTTGCCAAGTTTAAATATTGATAGTATTTTTATTGAACAGAACGGAAAAACCGAAAAGTATTTTTATAAAGGAGAACAATTACACGAATTAAGAAGTTGCGCAAAATTATTAGTTGCTATGGCTATTGGAATAGCAATTGATAAAGGACTATCAATTGCAGGAGAGCCATTAGATTTAAATACTAAAATTTTTCCAACAATTAAAGATATAGTAAATATAACAAATAAAAGTAATATTGAGAAAATTAAAGAATGGACAATAAAGGATTTACTTACTCATACTACTGGCTATGAATCACAAATGATGTCTGAAAGATTTATACAAGATATTGATAAGGATAAATTGTTAGATTATGCTCTAAATTATGATATTCCTTATGATAAAGGAATAAGATTTGCATATAACAATGTAGAGCCATTCATTTTATCTGTTTTCTTTCAAGAAGCATTTAATCAAAATTTAACAGATTTTATTAATGAAAACATATTTAAAAAATTAAAAATTTTAGATTACAAATGGGAAAACTATGGTAAATATTGTCCAGGTGCCACTGGATTATATCTTAAACATTCAGATTTTCATAAGATAGGTCAATTATTACTAAACGATGGTGAATATAATAATAATCAAATTATTTCAAGCAATTGGATAAAAGAAATGTGTTCAATGAAATTAGAAACACCATCTGCTTATAAATCTGAAAGAGTATTACCTAAAATAGGAATAGGATATTTTACATTTATATCAAGAGATGGTTATATTTTTAGAGATGGTTCAAACGGACAATATATCATTTTAAATAAAGATAAGAATTTATTGATAACAATAATGTCAACAGAAAAAGATATGAAAAACGTTACTGAAATATTGAGAAATTTAATATAAGTTAATGGAGGAAAAAATTATGGATTTAATTTATAAGAAAATAGAAGAAAAAGATAAGGAACAATTATTTAAACTTATTGATGTTGTTTTAAAAGGATTGCCTGATCAAGCACATTTTATTCCATACGAACAATGGGAATTAGATAGTATGTTTGATGAAATAAATTATGCACCTTTATATGGTGCTTATGATGGAGAAAAACTTGTTGGAATGGCACAACTATATGTTTCACAAGATATGTTAGCAGATTTTAAAGAAGAATTTGGACTAACAGAATTTAAGGTTTGTGAATTAGGTGGTAATTTAGTTTTACCAGAGTATAGAGGAAAAGGAATTACTACTGAATTACAAACTATGGAATTACAACTTGCAAAAGATTTAGGATTTGATTATATAATTTCTATGGCTCATCCAGATAATATAGGTAGTTGTAAAACTCTTGAAAGGGTTGGATTAGAGTTTGTAAAAGAAACAACTTTATCAAATGGATTTTTAAGAAAATTGTATATGTTAAAATTAAAATAATTATATATTAATAAGACAATGCTTAATTGGCATTGTCTTCTTTTTTGTAATTTCAACCGCACCATTATTTGTAATAATTTAATTCTACATCATAAACACATTTATAGTCAAATAATTTCCTAGGCATACTATTTATATTAAAACAAATATCATCTAAATATATTTGTGGTTTTAACTTCATCGATTCTCCTTTAGGTATATATCTTCTCACTAATGCATTTGTTCTTTCATTAGTTCCTCTTTGAAATGAACAATATGGATCACATTTATAAAGCTTAACTCCTAATTTCTTGGCTGTTATACCTAATGCTTGAAATTCTAATCCGTTATCTACTGTTATTGATTTTACATCTATATCATTTTTTATTATATAGTTATATATAAGATTTGCCGTATAGTATTCATTTTTATAATTTGATTTTATTAACCATAGCCTTCTTGTACACCTATCTACAATTGATATTAATGTGTCTTGTTCGTTCTTTTTTCCTAGTATTGAATCTATTTCTAAATGTCCTGGTTCATCTCTTTTATTTATATATTTTGGTCTTAAACTAATTGGTAATACTGTTTTATTATCTAAATTCCATTTGGTATGTGTCATCATCCCACCTTTTATTTTATTTTTTCTTCTTTTATAACACATATCATTTTTATTAATATTTATTTTTCTTTCATTAATCCAATTATAAACTTGTTTAATCGATGGGCATTTAATGCCTTGGTATCTTTTTTTAAACATAAATATACATACTTCTATTGAACTATTTCTTCGATCATAATGTGTATATAGATACTCGATAAATATTTTATGTTTTTCTGTTATGTCTATCTTTCTTTTTTTATATATTCCTGCTTTGTATCTTGATATAGTTGAATGACTTATTTCTAATATCGAAGCTACCTTTCTCATAGACATTCCTTGTTTTAATAAAATATCTATTTCTACTTTCTTTTTTTCTGTTAATTGGGTATAATTCATATATGAGTCCTCCTGGCTGGGTGGGCTCTTTTATTGTATCAAAAAACCACACCTTTGTGGTGCGGTTCAAATTTCAATTTAGGAGACAATGCTTAATTGGCATTGTCTTTATCATTAGGCATATATTTTTTAAGTGTAGTATTTTGTAATTTTAAATATTCGATTTTAGTTGCGATTGCTCGTTCATCTTCAAAGTAGCCAAGATAGTGAAATTTATTTTTAACTTTAATTAAGCATTCAACATTTTCTTCTAGTGCTTTAGCAATATTCTTTATAATATATTCTTCTTTTTGGGGCTTTGGTTCTTCTTTTACTTCTGGAATTTTAATCTCATATCCAACAATTAAATTTCTAATATATTCAGATTGAGATAAGTTTAATTTAGAAGAATCTCTTTTTAAAACAAATTTTTCATCATCACTTAAAAATACATTAACTTTATTATTTCTTATTCTCATAATTTGAAATCTCCTTTCTAAAAATTTAAGGGTATGGGAATTCCCATATAGAATTTGTATGGGAGTACAAATTCAGTGCTGGCTAGACACAATATGTGAGTACGTACTCACACATTTTCAGTATAAATTAATTCATTTAATATGATTTCTTCGGCTTTATTTTTATAATTATTCATTAATTTTACCCATTCAAGTTGATTCTTTTCTTTACTTTTTTCAGATAGTTTTTTATCTGTTTTTTTATAATTCTTCATCAAATTATTTAATAAATTTTCTGCATCTTTACTTACTGAAACAAGATGATTAGTAAGTTCATCTTTCATTAAAAGTGTGATATAAAGTGCTTTTTTATGTTGTTTTAAATAATCATGTCTTAACATTCCATACTTATTAATTGTTCCTTTTTTACTATCATTTAAAGTTAAATTTGGTAATTCATAATCACAAGTTTTTATATATTTTAATTCCATAATTTAATCATTTCCTTTCTTATTTGGTTTGTTAGGATTGTAAGTAACAATTCCATATTTTGTTTCAATATCTTCTTTATTTATAATTGATTTTGTTTTTATCTCAGTAGGTGAAATAGGCACTATTCTTATAATCTTTTCATCCTTTTTAGGTGTAAATTCTCCAATTATTTCACCAGTTTCTTCATTAACTTTTTCATAAAGTTCATACATTTTAGTTTCATAAAACTCATTTAATCTATCTAAATATTCTTGTACTTGTTCATTAGAAATATTAGGACTACCAATAATAAATTCTTCTTTACCATTTA
>ERZ772867.206-NODE-206-length-86054-cov-26.723229_pt1 | contig 86054 bp, 79 predicted proteins | sample MGYA00511341_ERZ772867 | MGnify/ENA primary metagenome ERZ772867 (study PRJEB29015, sample SAMEA2737707) | human gut metagenome | biome: human gut; feature: human-associated habitat; material: faeces | place: China | collected 2012 ... | reverse complement strand
TGAACACGGTCTTGAAGGGCTCCTTCTTCATCTGCTCCATGCCGGAGAAGATCATACGGGCTACCCAGAAGAAAATGATGTCGTAGCCGGTGACCATGACAGAGGTCGGATACCAGTAGTTCAGGTCGGCGGCGTCCTTATCGGGCCAGCCCAGCGTGGAGAAAGGCCACAGGCCGGAGCTGAACCAAGTGTCCAGCACGTCCTCCTCGCGGGTCAGGTGGGTGCTGCCGCACTTTTCGCACTTGGTGGGATCGGTGCGGCTGACGTTGATGTGCTTGCAGTCATCGCAGTACCATGCGGGGATCTGGTGCCCCCACCACAGCTGGCGAGAGATGCACCAGTCATGGACGTTCTCCATCCAGTTGATATAAGTCTTGGTAAAGCGCTCCGGCACAAACTTGATGGTGCCATCCTCCACCACGCGGATGGCCTCCTTGGCCAGCGGTGCCATCTTCACAAACCACTGTGCAGAGATCAGGGGCTCCACGTCGTTGTGGCAGCGGTAGCATGTTCCCACGTTGTGGGAGTAGTCCTCAGTCTTGACCAGGTAGCCTTCAGCCTCCAGGTCGGACACGATAGCCTTGCGGCACTCGTAGCGGTCCATACCCTCGTACTTGCCGCCGTTCTCGTTGATCTTGCCATCATCGGCAATGCAGCGGATGACCTCCAGATGGTGGCGCAGTCCCACCTCAAAGTCGTTGGGGTCATGGGCGGGGGTCATCTTCACGGCGCCGGTACCGAAGCCGATCTCGCAGTATTCATCGCCCACAATGGGGATCTCGCGGCCAACCAGCGGCAGGATGCAGGTCTTGCCGATGAGGTGCTTGAACTTCTCATCCTCGGGGTTGACAGCCACGCCGGTATCGCCCAGCATGGTCTCGGGGCGGGTCGTGGCGATGATGATGTCACCGGTACCGTCGGTCAGCGGGTAGCGGATGTACCACAGGTGACCAGGCTTGTCCACGTACTCCACCTCGGCATCGGACAAGGCGGTCAGGCAGTTGGGGCACCAGTTGATGATGCGGCTGCCCTTGTAGATCAGGCCCTTGTCATACAGCTCGCAGAATGTCTCGCGGACGGCACGGGAGCAGCCCTCGTCCATGGTGAAGCGGCTGCGGTCCCAGTCGCAGGACGCGCCCATCTTTTTCTGCTGCTGGACGATGCGGTCGCCGTACTTCTCCTTCCAGGCCCAGACGCGCTCCAGGAACTTCTCGCGGCCCAGGTCATAGCGGGTCATGCCCTCCTTGGTGCGCAGTTCCTCCTCCACCTTGATCTGGGTGGCAATGCCGGCGTGGTCCGTGCCGGGGAGCCACAGGGCATCGTAGCCCTGCATGCGCTTGAAGCGGGTCAGGATGTCCTGCAGCGTACAGTCCAGTGCGTGGCCCATGTGGAGCTGGCCGGTGACATTGGGGGGCGGCATGACGATGGAAAACGGCTTCTTATTGGGGTCGGGCTCCGCCTTGAAGCAGCCGCCGTCCATCCACATCTGGTAGATGCGGGATTCCACGTCCCGCGGATCATACACCTTCGGCAGTTCTTTCATATGCTTTCTCCTTTTTGAGTATTTGGCAAAACAAAAAGTCCGCTCCGTTTTGCCATGGCAAAACAGGGCGAACATCCAGTCCGTGGTACCACCTGTATTCGGGAGATCTCCCGCACTCATGGGTGCAGCTACACCCTGTCCCGATAACGGGGGACTCCCGTCGCAGCCTACTTCCGTTCAGCCCGAAGCTCCGAGACGACTTGGGCGGCGCGTCACGGGCGCTTACACCTGCCGCGCCCTCTCTTGGCTTCCGCTGACCACTTACTGCTTCTCATCATCGCTGTTTTCGTATGGTGGGAGTATACTATATCCGTGAAAAAATGTCAAGGTGGTTCTTTTCAGGTATTTTCTCCGTTCCGCGCGAATGGTTTCTCCGCAAAAAACAGGGGGGCGGCACTGCCGCCCCCTGCCGTATGTACTTATCGCTTGTTGGAGCGTATCCAGATGCCCTGCTTTTCCGCGTTGGCGATGAGGTCATCGCGGAACATGGGGTGGGCAATGCTCACTAACTTCTCCGCTCGCTCCCAGGTGGAGCAACCCACCAGGTTCACGCCGCCGTACTCTGTGACGATGTAATACGCCTGGCTGCGGGGATCAGTGACGATGTCTCCGGGGGTCAGCAGCGGGTTGATGCGGGACTTTACGTTGCCCTGCTTATCCGTGAAGGATGAGGTCAGACAGATGAATGCCTTGCCGCCGTTGGACAGAGCCGCGCCTTCCAGGAAGTCCAGCTGGCCGCCGGTGCCGCTGATCTGGCGGGTGCCGGAGCTCTCGGCGCAGATCTGGCCGTACAGGTCCACGGAGATACAGTTGTTGATGGACACGAAATTGTCCTGCTTACCCACATTAGCGGGATCGTTGCAATAGCTGATGGGATACGTGACCACACCCGGGTTCTCGCGAATCCAGTCATACAGATCCGGTGAGCCCAGCGCCAGGCCGAAAATGCTCTTGTAGCGGTCCAGCTTCTTGTGAGTATTGGTAATCTTGCCGGCCTTGTACATGTCCAGGTAGCTGTCGCACAGCATCTCCGTGTGGATGCCCAGGCCCTTCAGGTCGCTCTTGGCGATCATCTGTCCCACGGCATTAGGCAGCGAACCGATTCCCAGCTGCAGCGTGGAGCCGTCCACCATGTTCTGTACCACGTACTCGGCGATCTTCATCTCTGCCTCGGAGGCCGCGGGGGACTTGACGCTGGGCAGCTTGCCGTGGGGGCCCTCCACGATCATGTCCACGTCGCTGATGTGGATGCACTCGTCCAGACCGCCGTAGACCCAAGGCAGGTTCTCGTTGACCTCCAGGATCACGATGTCCGCCTTGTCCAGCGTGGCACGGGCGGAGGCGGTGGAGGCGGCAAAGTTGAAGTAGCCGTGCTCGTTCATGGGGGTAACGCACATCATGGCCACGTTCACCGTCAAGAACTGGGTATAGTACCAACCCAGGTTACGGAACACCATGGGGTTGAAATTGCACAGACCCTTGTCGCAGAGCTTGCGCTCGTAGCCGGACATGTGCCAGCTGTTGTAGACGAAGTGCTGGCGGGTAGGGTCGCACTCCACCATCTGAATCGGATCAAAGATCAGATAGCCGCGGATCTTCACGTCCCGCAGCTCTTCCTTGCGGCGGGCCACGGCGGCATCCATCAGCGAGGGGAAGCCCGCGCCCATAGCGATGTCGATCCAGTCGCCGCTCTTGACGACCTTAGCCGCCTCATCCGGTGTGCAGAGTTTGCGCCGGTATTCTGCTGTGTAGTCAAACGGTACTGCCATACTGTTCTCCCTTTCCCCTCATGAAGTAGGATTTTTTTACTTTGTTAATTTTATCACTCTCCCTGCTGTATGTCAACAAATTAACGGATATTTATCACCGCAATAAAAAATAATCTGCGCCGAAACAAAAGAAAAATAAGATAGAGCCGCCCCAAGGGCGGCTCTATCTTATTTTGTCACAAATTCACGAAGAAGTTTACCGCGGAGAAACTTCCTCACTTCTCCGCACGGCGCTTGTAGGCGTCGTACTTCTCCTTGGCGGCCTCCTCTGCCTCGGCGAACAGCACCTTGGCATTTTCGGGGAAGCTCAGCTCCAGAGAGGCATAGCGCACCTCGCCCTTCATGAAGTCATACAGCGGCATGGTGGGTTCCTTACTGTCCAGCGTGAAGGTCTTGGTCTCCGGGCTGTACCGGTACAGGTTCCAGTAACCGGAGTTGACAGCGTCCTTCATCTCCTGCTGGACGTTGTTCATACCCTTCTTGATACCGTGGTTGATGCAGGGCGCGTAGCAGATGACGATGGACGGACCCTTATGAGCCTCGGCCTCCTTGATGGCCTTGATGAGCTGGTTGGGATTGGCACCCATGGAGCACTGTGCCACATACACATTGTCGTAGGTCATCATCAGCATACCAAGGTCTTTCTTCTTGGTCTTCTTGCCGCTGGTCTGGAACTGCGCCACCGCGCCGATGGGCGTGGCCTTGGAGGACTGTCCGCCGGTATTGGAGTACACCTCGGTGTCCACCAGCAGCACGTTGACATCCTCGCCCATGGCGAAGACGTGGTCGAGGCCGCCGTAGCCGATGTCGTAGGCCCAGCCGTCGCCGCCGTACATCCACATGGTCTTCTTGGACATATCCTTCTTGCGCTTGAGGATCTCGTCCACGATGGCCTGCTCCTCGGCAGAGAACTTGCCATTCTCCAGCAACGCCACCAGCGCCTCGGTAGCGGGAGTGGAGGCGTCCAGATCCTCGTAGGTCTCCAGCCACTTGGCAATGGCGGCCTTGACGGTCTCATCCTTGGTCAGCGCATCCAGCTCCTTGACGTAGCCGGTGACGCACTCGCGCAGCTGCTTGACAGCCAGACACATACCGTAGGAGAACTCGGCGTTGTTCTCAAACAGGGAGTTAGACCATGCCACGCCCTTGCCCTCGGCGTTCTTGCAGTACGGCACGCAGGGCATGGCCGCGCCCCAGGCCTGGGTGCAGCCGGTGGCGTTGGCCAGATACATCTTGTCGCCGAACATCTGGGTCAGCAGCTTGATATAGGGCGTCTCGCCGCAGCCGGCGCAGGCGCCGTTGAACTCCACCAGAGGCTGCTTGAACTGACTGCCCTTCAGGGTGAACTTGTCCACGCGGGAGGTCTTTTCCTTCACGCCAGTCAGGAAGTTCCAGCCGGTCTGATCCAGAGACACCTCGTGAGCAGGTACCATCTTCAGCGCCTTGCCGCTCTTGGGGCAGGAGGCCACACAGCTGCCGCAGCTGGTGCAGTCCAGCGTGGACACGCCCATGGTATACTTCAGGCCGTCCAGCCCGGGGCCCTTGGCATCCACCAGCGTCATATCCACGGGAGCCGCCTTGACCTCGCCCTCGTCCAGCAGGAACGGGCGGATGACGGCGTGGGGGCAAACAAAGGAGCACATATTGCACTGGAGGCACTCGGCAGCATCCCACAAAGGCAGATGGGTGGCGATGCCGCGCTTCTCGTAGCGGGAGGTACCCAGCGGCATGGTGCCGTCCTCCATGCCCTTGAAGGCGGAGACGGGCAGATCGTCGCCCTTCTGGGCGTTGATGGGTACCAGAATGTTCTTGATGACGTAGGGCAGGTTCTCGCCGGCGGGCTTCAGCGCCTTGTCGGTGAGGTTCGTCCACTCGGGCTTCACCTTGACCTCCACCAGTGCGTTAAGGCCGGCGTCCACGGCGGCGATGTTCATGTTGACGATCTTCTCGCCCTTCAGGCCGTAGGTCTTCTTGACGGCGTCCTTCATGTGGGCCACGGCGTCCTCCACGGGGATGACGTTGGCCAGCTTGAAGAAGGCGGCCTGCAGCACCATGTTGGAGCGGTTGCCCAGTCCCAGCGCCTGCGACTCCTTGTTGGCGTCGATGATATAGAACTTGATGTCGTTGTCGGCGATATACTTGAGGATCTCGCCGGGAACGTGCTGTTCCAGCTCGTTCTCCGCCCACTCGCAGTTCAGCAGGAAGCTGCCATGGGGCTTCAGCTCGTGGATGATGTCGTACTTGGTCAGGTACGTCTGGTTGTGGCAGGCGATGAAGTCCGCGTTGGACACATAGTAGGTGGAGCTGATGGGGTGCTTACCGAAGCGCAGGTGGCTCTTGGTGATGCCGAAGGACTTCTTGGTGTCGTACTCAAAGTACGCCTGGCAGTACATATCCGTCGTCTCGCCGATGATCTTGATGGAGTTCTTGTTGGCGCCCACCGTACCGTCGGAGCCGAGACCCCAGAATTTGCAGGAGATGGTGCCCTCCGGCTCGGTGAGCAGAGGTGCGCCCACGGGCAGGGACAGATGGGTCACATCGTCCACGATGCCAATGGTGAAGTGATTCTTCGGCTCATCCAGCAGCAGGTTGTCGAACACAGCCTTGATCTGGGCGGGGGTGGTGTCCTTGCTGCTCAGACCGTAGCGGCCGGCGTAGATGGCGGGGCGGTCGCTCTCGTTGATATAGGCGGCGCAGATGTCCTCGTACAGAGGCTCGCCGATGGAGCCGATCTCCTTGACGCGGTCGAGGACGGCGATCTTCTTCACCGTCTTGGGCATGGCGGCCATCAGGTGCTTGCGGGAGAAGGGGCGGAACAGGTGTACCTGCAGGAAGCCCACCTTCTCGCCCTTGGCGTTCAGATGGTTGACGACCTCCTGTGCGCAGCCGCCCACGGAGCCCATGGCCACGATGACGCGCTCGGCGTCGGGCGCGCCGTAGTAGTTGAACAGGTGGTACTCACGGCCGGTCAGCTTGCTGATCTGAGCCATGTAGTCCTCCACGATGTCGGGCAGCTCGGCGTAGGCCGTGTTGTTGGACTCGCGGAGCTGGAAGTAGATGTCGGGGTTATCCACCAGAGAACGCATCCGGGGATCCTCCGGGTTCAGGGCATTGGCGCGGAAGGCAGCCAGTGCGTTGCGGTCCACCAGCTTGGCGTACTCGTCGTAGCTCAGCACGTCGATCTTCTGGATCTCATGGCTGGTACGGAAGCCGTCGAAGAAGTGCAGGAACGGGATGCGGGCCTTGATGGCGCTCAAATGTGCCACGGCAGCCAGATCGGCGGATTCCTGCACACTGCCGCTGGAAAGCAGGGCAAAGCCCGTCTGACGGCAGTTCATTACGTCGGAGTGGTCGCCGAAGATGGAGAATGCGTGGGTACCCACGGTGCGGGACGCCACGTGCAGCACGCCGGGCAGACGCTCGCCGGAGATACGGTGCAGGGTGGGGATCATCAGCATCAGGCCCTGAGAGGCGGTGAAGCTGGTGGCCAGCGCACCGGCCTCCAGTGCGCCGTGGCACGCGCCGCAGGCGCCGGCCTCGGACTGCATCTCCACCAGACGAACCGGCTGGCCGAAGATGTTCTTCTTGCCGTTGGCCGACCACGCGTCGGCGTGCTCCGCCATAGGGCTGGAGGGTGTGATGGGGTAGATGGCTGCGACCTCGGAGAACGCATAGGCGACGTATGCCGCCGCCTCGTTGCCGTCGCAGATCTTCATGATCTTGCTCATATGATTCTTTCCTCCTCTTTTCTATCAGCTCCTCCCTGCTTTGCCACAGGAAGGAGCCTAGATATACCGTGTAAAAGTATAGCATTTCGATTGCCGCAGGTCAATGAACAAAAGAGATTCTGTGACATACGTCACAGAATCTCTTTTCGCTTTGTATAAAAAACCAATAGCGGCGGCCCGCATCAGATCACCACGGGGTATTCACCCAGCGGCAGCCTGCCGTTCCGGACGGTGACTTGCCCGCCCAAACGGTTCTCGTACACACCGTCCGGCAGATCCACGGCCACTTCACCGCCGCGGCCCCGCAGGTCAAACACGCCCAGTGCGCAGCCCTCCGGTCCCTCGTAGTGGCCCAGCACCACACTGTCGCTGGCGGTTACCCACCAGAAGCCGCCGCCCAGCGGCAGCGTCTGCTTCATGGCCTTGCAGGCGGTGAGGTACCGCTGCACGTCCAGCCGCATGTCGCCGTAGTTGTCGTCGGCGTCGAAAAGACCCACCCGCTTTTTGGGCGCGTACTCCATGCCGCTGTACAGCATGGCGGCCCCCCGCTGGAAGTACAGGAATCCCAGCCAGTGGTACAGCTGGCGGTCACTGGTGAACCAGGAGGCCGCACGGCAGGTGTCGTGGTTCTCCAGGCAGCGGGCCTTGATGTAGCCAGTGGGATACGTCAGCTCCTGATAGTTCAGGATGTCCGTGTAGGTCCGCAGGGACAGATCTCCCTTCAGGAAGCCCTCGTAAAAAGGCCAGATGTCGTAGTCGTAGGTCATGTCGAAGGCGCGGTACAGCTCGGTGTCCGTGGCGCAGGCCGCGCCCGTGCGGCGCATGCCCAGCACGTAGGCGCCGTGGACGCTTTCGGCCAACCAGATGCAGCCAGGGCGCACCGCCTCCACCTGGCGGCGTGCCTCACACCAGAAGTCCAGCGGGACGCTGCTGGCCACGTCGCAGCGGAAGCCATCCACGATGGCGGCCCACTGCTTCAATGTGTCGATCTGGTAGTTCCACAGGTCGCGGTTGCTGTAATCCAGGTCCACCACATCCCACCAGTCCGCCACCTTTCGGGTAGGGCGACCCTCTGCGTCGCGGAGGAAGTACTCCGGATGGGTGTGGGCCAGCACGGAGTCCGGTGAGGTGTGGTTATACACCACGTCGATGATGCACTTCATGCCGCGAGCATGGATGGCATCCACCAGATGGATAAAGTCCTCCCGCGTGCCGTACTCGGGATTGATGCCGCGGTAGTCCTGAATGGCGTAGGGGCTGCCCAGAGTGCCCTTACGGCCCTCTGAACCAATGGGATGGATGGGCATGAGCCAGATAATGTCTGCACCCAGCCCCTTCAGGCGGTCCAGGTCGCCCTCCAACGCGCGGAAGGTGCCTTCTTTGGTGTGGTTGCGCACAAAGACGCTGTAAATCACCTGATGCAGCAGATTCTGATCGGTATGCTCTGCCATGACGTGTACCTCCTTATTTCAGAAACTCCAGAAATTCATCTTCCGTGAGGACGGGGATGCCCAGCTGCTGCGCCTTTTGCAGCTTGCTGCCGGCGTTCTCTCCCGCCACCACGTAGCTGGTCTTTTTGGAAACGGAGCCGGACACCTTGCCGCCCCGCTTCTCGATCATCTCCCCCGCTTCATCGCGGGTAAACTTCTCCAGTGCGCCGGTAAGGACAAAAGTCATTCCAGCAAAACGTCTGTCAACCAATTCCTCTTTACAGGTCATATTGAGCCCTGCGGCCTTCAGACGTGCCAGCAGGTCCTGGGACTGTGGGCTGTCCATCCACTGGCGGATGTATTTCGCCGTGATGGGCCCCACGTCATCAATGGCGGTCAGCTCCTCCTCCGTGGCGGTGGACAGCGCGTCCATGCTGCCGAACCGTGCAGCCAGCACCTTGGCGGCCTTCTCACCTACCTGCCGGATGCCGAGGGCAAAGATGAGGCGCCACAGGTCGTCCTCACGGCTTCTGGCGATGGCCTCCACCGCGTTCCGGGCGGACTTCTGACCCATACGGTCCAGCTCCGCGATCTGCTCCGGCCGCAGGCTGTACAGGTCGGCGGCAGTCCTGACAAGGCCGCTGTCCACCAGCTGCTGTATCACGGCGGGACCCAGACCGTCGATGTCCATGGCGTTTCGGCTGGCGAAATGGGTCAGATTCCGCAGCAGCTGGGCAGGACACTCCGCGCCGGTGCAGCGCAGAGCCGCGCCATCCTCGTCCCGCACCACCTCCGCACCGCAGACGGGGCAGCGGTCCGGCAGCGTGTAGGGCTGTGCGTCGTCCGGACGCTTGTCCTGCACCACGGCCACGATCTCGGGGATGATCTCCCCCGCCTTGCGCACCAGCACCGTGTCGCCGATGCGGATGTCCTTCTGGGCGATATAGTCCTGATTATGCAGGGTGGCGTAGGTCACAGTGGTGCCCGCCAGACGCACCGGCTCCAGCTCCGCCTTGGGAGTCAGCACGCCAGTGCGTCCTACCTGCACCACGATATCGCGGAGCACCGTCTCCTTGGTCTCTGGCGGGTACTTGTAGGCGATGGCCCAACGGGGACACTTGGCAGTACTGCCAAGCACCTCGCGCTCAGCCAGATCGTCCAGCTTGATGACCGCGCCGTCGATGTCGAAGGGGAAACGCTCCCGACAGTCGCCCAGCGCGGCGATCTCCGCCAGAATATCGGCGGTTTTGGATAGCTGCCGGTGCGGAATGACCTTGAAATGCTGGGACGCCAGATAGTCGATGGTCTCGGTGTGGGTGGTGAACTCCCGTCCCTCCGCCAGCTGGAGATTGAATACGGCGATGTCCAGACGGCGCTGGGCCGCGATCTTGGGGTCCAGCTGGCGCAGGGAGCCGGCGGCAGCATTGCGGGGGTTGGCCATCAGGGGCTTGCCCTCCAGCTCGCGGCGGGCGTTGATCTCATCGAACACGCTGCGAGCCATGTAGACCTCGCCGCGGACGATGAGACGGGGCAGCTTCTCCGGCAGCGTCATAGGAATGGAGCGGATGGTGCGCAGATTCTCCGTCACGTCCTCCCCCACCCGTCCATCGCCGCGTGTGGCGCCGCGGACGAACACGCCGTCTCTGTACTCCAGGGCCACGGACAGGCCGTCCACCTTGGGCTCCACGCTCCACACCGGCGCGTCCAGGGGTATCTTTTCCAGAAACTGGCACACCTCATCGTCGTTGAACACGTCCTGCAAACTCTCCAGCGGCACGGGATGCGTCACCTGCTGGAACTCGGACAGCGTGCGGCCACCGATGCGCTGCGTGGGCGAATCCGGCGTGATTTCCTCCGGATGTGCCGCCTCCAGATCTTCCAGACGGCGCAGCATGTGGTCGTACTCGTAGTCGGAGATGGTGGGCTCATCCAATACATAATAGCGGTAGCCGTGGGCATTCAGGGTGTCCCGCAGCTCCTTCATTTCCTGTCGGTAGTCCATAGTGTGACCTCTTATCCGTTGTTGATGATGTACTCGTCGGCGTAGTTCTCGATCTCGTCCGGCGTGGTACTGAAATAGGTGTAGGTGTCGGGTACGCCGCCCACGATCACCGTCTCCGCCACGGAGATTTCGTTGGACACCTTGGTATAGGTGGTCAGCCCGGGCAGCAGGATGCTGACGTGGACATCCACATCCAGCAGGATGCGGTGGCGGGTCTGGTTGATGCCGGCGGAGGAAAACTGGTTATCGAAGCGGGCGGTGGCAGTGCCCACGGACTGCATGCGCACGTGCAGACACGGCCCGCGGCCTGCCAGCAGCGGCGAACCGGTCAGCGTGCCGATGGGGATGGACAAATCCGTGGTGGACACATCCGCCATGCGCTGGAGGATATCGTCGGAGATAGACGCCTGCAGGCGGTTGAACTCCGCCATGTTGCTTTTCAGCGCCGTCACATGGCCGTTGGCATCCTTATCGAAGGCCACCAGCCGCCCGTAGTCGATGCGCCCGCTGTCCACCGCGTCGTTGATGGCGGCCACCACGATGCGGTTCACCGTGTTAGAGGTGCGGGCGGTGGCCAGATCCACCACGATGGGCCTCATATGCAGCACGGCGGCAGCAGTCAGCGCTCCCAACGCCGCCAGAAGAAAGGTACACCAGACCAGCACCTTCTGTCGTCCGGTCAGGCGCAGATAACGAAGCCGTTCCACAGCATCCACCCCCCTTGCAGGGAGTTTATGATGCCAAGGCTTTTCCTCATTCCTCCGGCCAGCTGCGGACGATCTCCTTGAACACCCTGCCCCGCTCGGCAAAGTTCTTGAACTGGTCGAAGGCAGCACAGGCCGGGGACAACGTCACCACATCGCCTGCGGCGGCATGGTCGCGGGCGGCCTCTACCGCAGCCTGAAAAGGCGTGACCTCCAGGATCTCCGGACGGCCCGGGCGGTAGTCCGGCGCGGACTCCACTGCGGCGCGGATCTTCCCTGCCGTGGCCCCGCAGAGTACCAGCAGCTTCACGTGGGCCGTCACCTCGGGGCCCAGTACGTCGAAAGGAATGTGCTTGTCATAGCCGCCGGCAATGAGGATGACCTTCTCCGGGAAGGAACGCAGCCCCGCGATGGTGCGGGAGGGGCTGGAGGCGATGGAATCGTTGTAGTACCGGACACCACGGTAGGTACGCACCAGCTCGATGCGGTGCTCCACGCCGCCGAAGCTGCGGGCGAAGTCACGGATAATGCCGTCCGGCACCAGACCGTCCACAGCGGCGATGGCCGCCATGTAGTTCTCCACGTTGTGGACACCGGGGATCTTGATGTCGGAGGTATTCATGATGACCCGCTCCCCTGCCTCACTGCGGCAGACGATGTCCTCGCCCCGCAGGAACACGCCGTCGTCCAGCTCTGTCTGACGGCTGAAGCGGCGGCTGCGGCCTACGGTGCGCCCCGCCTGCTCCGCCGTGATGGCGTTGTCGGCGTTGAACACGGCGATGTCGCCGGCGGTCTGGTGGCGGAAAATGTTCTCCTTGGCCGCTACGTACTCTGCCATATCCTTGTGCATGTCCAGGTGATTGGGGGCCAGATTGGTCACCACCGCGATATGGGGACTGCGGTCCATGGTCATCAGCTGGAAGCTGGACAGCTCCAGCACCGCATAGTCCTGGGGCCGCATACGGTCGGCATCGCACAGCAGCGGGTGTCCGATATTGCCGCCTACCCACACTGTGTTCCCCGCCGCCTTCAGCAGCTCAGCGATGATGGTGGTGGTCGTCGTCTTACCGTCGGAGCCGGTGACGGCGATGATGGGACACGGGCAGACACGGAAGAACTCCTCCATCTCGCTGGTCAGCATGCTGCCATTGGCCACCGCCGCCGCAAGCTGGGGCACATCGGGCCGCAGGCCCGGAGTGCGGAAGATCACGTCCTCGTGGAGCCCCTCCAGATAATCCGGTCCCAGCCTCAGGGTGCATCCCGCCTGTTCCAGCTCATCGGCCAGTGTGCCCAGCTGCTCCTTCGTCCGCTTGTCGCAGGCAGTGACGCGGATACCGCTGCGCAGCAGCAGCTGCACCAGCGGCGTGTTGCTGACGCCGATGCCCAGCACTGCCACCGTTTTCTGCCGCAGGCTCTCCATATACTCATGCAAGGTCATGTTATATCCCTCCGTCTAACAGTTGCTCAATACAGACATTATACCGCTTTGGGTACAATTGTACAACCAAAAAACGCACCCTGTCGGGTGCGTTTTTTCAGGCATTTTTTCAGATAGTCACCTCAAAGGGCTCGCTCAGCGTTACCGGTCCGCCGATAGACGCCGCAATGACCGCGCCGTCCCGCCGCGTCACGGAGGCGCTGACCGTCCCTGCAGGCTGCCGCAGGGAGACGGAAAATACGCCGTCTCTGCCCCGGCTCATGGCCACTGCGCAGGCCAGCGTACCGCTGCCGCAGCTGCCCTCGAACACCAGCGTCCCCGCCTCCGGTACCTTCACCATCGGCGTCATACGGTCCCCCTCCACGAAGCACACGCCGTAGGCATCCAGCGCAGGGTCCGCCGCAAAGAGCGGCTCGGCCTGGGCGAAAAACTCACGGCTGGGCGGGACATCCTGCACCACCAGATGGGCGATGCCTCCCAGATGCACCAGCGTACCGGTGGCAGGAGCGTCCACCGGCCTGACAAATTTCGGCAGCGGCATCTCTGCCTCCGCCGTACCGGCGTCCATGTCCACCGTCACGGTAATGGGGTGATCGCAGCCGCTGACGGACAGCTGCATGCTCCGGCAGCCGGCGAGCCCCTGCTGCTTCGCCAGCAGGAATCCGTAGGCGCGGGAGGCGTTGCCGCAGAACTCCCCCGCCTCCATCTCCATATGGCCGTTGGGGAAGATGAAGCCTACCTGCTCCGCCTGCAGTTCCCGGATGGCCATGAGCTGTGCGGCCACGGCGGCGCACTCCGCCTTGCCTACGGGCGTCAGGACGAATAGAGTGATATTACCAGCGGGATCTGCCCGCACCACGCGCAGCTTTCTCATCTCTGATACCGCCCCAGGAACTGACGGGTCCGTTCCTCACGGGTGTTGACCATGACCTCCTCCGGCGTACCCTCCTCCACGATGACGCCGCCGGCCATGAAGATAACGCGATCTGCCACGTCCTTGGCAAAGGACATCTCGTGGGTCACGATGACCATAGTCATATGCTCCTCCGCCAGGTCACGGATGACCTTCAGGATCTCGCCGGTCAGCTCGGGGTCCAGCGCCGAGGTGGGCTCATCAAAAAATAGGATCTCGGGGTCCATGGCCAAGGCGCGGGCGATGGCTACCCGCTGCTGCTGTCCGCCGGAGAGCTCGCAGGGGTAGGCGCTCTCCTTGTCGGAAAGGCCCATCTTCTCCAGCAGCTGCCGCGCCCGCTGCTTCGCCGTCTCCTTGTCGCGGCCCAGCACGCGGATCTGGGGGTCCGTTAGATTTTTCAGCACGGAATAGTGAGGAAAGAGGTTGAAGCTCTGGAACACCAGCCCGAACTTTTCCCGTACCCTTTTCAGTGTCTCCTTGCCGGCGTAGACCGCCCTGCCGTTTTCGCTGCGGGCAGCCTGTATGTCGCCGTAGAACAGCTCGCCGTCATCCATGTCGGTAAGCATCGCAGCGCAGCGCAGCAGCGTGGATTTGCCGCTGCCGGAGGGGCCGATGATGGCCACCACCTCGCCTTTTTCTACGGAGAGACTGATGTCCTTGAGAACGTGCAGCGTGTCGTCGTTGAAGCTCTTCTGCACGTGGTTCATCTGTAACAGTTTCATGCGACCGCCTCCCTTATTTGTAGTAGTCCATACGCTTTTCCACCTTGCCCATGACCAGATCCACAACGGCGTTGAACGCGAAGTAGAACACGCCTGCCACCAGGAACGGCGTAAAGCTGGTCTCGGAGTTGGCGATCTGCTTGCCGATGGTGAACATCTCGTGATAGGAGACAGTGAACGCCATGGAGGTGTCCTTCACCAGCGTCACCACTTCGTTGGTGATGCTGGGCATGATGCGCTTGAACACCTGCGGCAGGATGACATGGATAAAGGTCTGGGCCTTGGTATAACCCAGCACCTCTGCCGCTTCATACTGTCCCACCGGCATAGATTCGATGCCGCCGCGATAGATCTCCGCGAAATAGGCGGCGTAGTTGATGGCAAAGGCGATGACCACGGGGATCAGCTTGTTGCGGGCCACCGGCAAGTCACAGAGGTAGTAGGGGCCGTAGGTCACGGCCAGCAGCTGCAGCATCAGCGGCGTGCCGCGGAGAATGGAGATGAAGAAACGGGTGATGCCGGAGACGATCCTGTTTTTGCTCATGCGCAGCAGCGCAACGATCATGCCCAGCGGCAGGGAGAACAGCAGCGTCAGAAAGAAGATGGCGCAGGTCTTGGAAAGTCCCTCCCCCATCTTGACGATCATGGTCAGTAAGGTCATATGTTATCCTCAATTCATGCACATACGCTCCCGAGGGAGGAATTTCCCTCGGGAGCCGGTATGCTGTTTTCTTTTGTGCGCCGATGCCTCAGGCTCAGCCCAGCAGGGTCAGGTTGTTGGCGATGTCGGGATACTTGGCAGCGATCTCGGCGTAGGTGCCGTTGGCCACCAGCTGAGCCACGGCGTCCTCCACGGTGGCGCACAGCTCCTCGTCACCGGCGCGGAAGGCGATGCCGTACTGCTCGGCGCCCAGACCCTCGTCCAGAACGGTGAAGCCCTTGTTGGACTCGGCATAGGAGACAGCCACGGGCTTGTCCACGATGACAGCGTCCACGGCGCCGCCGCCCAGCTCAGTGAAGCACTTCAGGAAGCTGTCGCAGGTGGTCAGGTCAGCGAAGGTCGCCGCCAGGTCGGCCAGATCACCGCCATCGGCCAGCAGCGCCTCACCGGAGGTGCCCAGCTGCACGGCCACGACCTTACCGGCCAGGTCAGCGGAAGACTTGATGTCGCTGCCCTCCTTGACCATGATGACCTGGGTGTTGTCATAGTAAGGCGCGGAGATCACGTAGCCGGCCTCCTTCATGGAGTCCAGGATGGTCATGCCGGACCATACGCAGTCACACTCCTTGGCATCCAGCTGCACCAGCTTCTGGTCCCAGTTCACACCGAAGACCTGCAGGTCCCAGCCCAGCAGATCGCAGACGGCCTTGCAGACCTCCACGTCAAAACCGGTGTACTGGCCGTCCTCGCCCAGATAGCTGAAGGGGGGATACTCCGCGTCGATGCCCATCACGAAGGTCCGTGCGGCAGTGGCATCGCCGTCGGTATTGTTGTCGTTTGCGGAATTGTCGTTCTCTGCGGGCTTACCGCAGGCCACCAGGGACAGGGCCATGACCATGGCCAGCATCAGTGCAATCAGCTTTTTCATCGTTTTTTCTCCTTTACTGACCGGAATACCGGTTTTCTCGCCGGCAGACCGGCTTGGTTGTTTACTACGCTATCACTCTACCACTTTATCGAACTAATGTAAATAGTTTTGTATTCTAAAATACACCGCATATTTCCGTCGAAATTGTGCGAAGCGCACAAAGAAGGCCGCAGCGTGAGCCGCTGCGGCCTTGGAATGGTCCTGCGAGCAGACCTATAAGCCGGGTTCTGTTTCGACAGTCATCTATCTGGGCGTACCGTTGCCGGCACGCTCAAGCCACCCCGGGAGCGGCCGGGCCAGCCTATATGCTCCCATACCGGTGTTGCTCCGAATAGAGTTTACAGCGACGGTCACTTTCACGCGCCGTCGGGTGAGCTCTTACCTCGCCTTTCCACCCTTACCTCGTCGGTGCCAGCTCCATAGCTTTCGTCCGGCCGCAAACGGCAGGCCAAAATCACTTCGCTGTACCTTATCTCCCCACAAAAACTGACGTTTTCGCGGAGGTCCCCATTTGGGGATGTGACGCGGCGGTATATCTCTGTTGCACTTTTCCTGAAGTCGCCTTCGGCGGGCGTTACCCGTTATTCTTGCCCTGTGGAGCCCGGACTTTCCTCATGAACAGGCTTTCGCCTTGTCCCCGCGACTGTCCAGTCTGCTCGCACCCGTTATTCTACCCCACGGACATAGGGAAAGTCAATGCACAATTCACCGGACGCGGGGGATCAGCAGCATTTTGTCCGGTGTCTCCCCCTCCTCCAGATGGTTCACCGTCCGCAGCAGTTCCTCATCGGTTCGGTACTGTTTGGCCACATCCCATAGCGTCTCCTCCGGCAGCAGTCGCCGCAGCACCAGGGAGGGTATCTTCTCCTGCTCCTCCCCGTCCAGCAGCTCCACGGCGGCGACGGTGCGCATCTGGTCCGCCTGCATGTCGCCGATGAGGAATTCCGCCACCTGCCGCACATCGCAGCCGCTGCCTGTGAACCGGACGTCCGGTGGCCCCGCCAGTGTGCAGGATACGGACTGCACCGGTCCCTGCACCGGCACCACGATCTCCTCCGTCCGCTCCGTGACGGCGGGGGCATCCGCCTCATCCAGATACAGCAGTCGGGTATGTATCGTGGTGCGCAGAGCCGTCTGACCTCCCTCCTCCGTCACGGCAGCAGGTGTGCAGTCCGTGTCGGTGATAAAGAAGAACGGGCGGCTGCCGCCGAAGTCCAGATGCTGAATGCTCTCCTCCCGCAGGGAGCGGCAGGGCCGCCCCACCGGTACGGCCACCGTCTCCTGATGCAGCTGCACCGGCCGGCGGATGCTGTACAGGTCCTCCACGCAGCTGCACCGCACCGTCCGATAGGCCCGCAGCAGCAGCCGCAGTTCCGCCGAGATGGAGAACCCGCCGCCGCTGTCGGAGCGCAGGACCCGCACCTCCCCGCCGGTGAGGCACAGGATGCCGGAAAGCTCCCCCTCCTCCGGCAGATCCGCGCCGTCCAGGATCTGGGATACCGGCAGCTCCGTTTCATAGGTGTGCAGCTGCTGATCCTGCCCGCGGTACAGCGCCGACAGGGCCAGCTCTCCCTTCAGCACCAGCTTGCTGCCCACCAGACGGCAGCTGGTGAGCCGCGGGCAGAGCCGGTACAGCAGCAGGTCCTCCGGCGCGGGGGACACATCCGGCGTCTCCTGCGCCACGGAGAAGCTGCGTTCCACCGCCGTATCCAGCAGGCTGATGTCGTGATCCCTGCGCCGGACGCGGAGAGCAGGGTCCTCCTCCGTGCCGCTGCAAAACCGGCACTGGGCGCGGGTGTAGCCGGTCAGCGTCACCTCCGGCAGCACGCGGACATACAGCTTCCGCGCCGTCACGGCCTGCGCCTCTGCCAACAACAACCGTCCTGTGGCCCAGAGCAGCTGCGACGACGCCAGCGTCTCGTCCTCCGCCGTACAGGAGAATGGCACCGGCAGCGTCAGGCTGCGCAGGCCGGCGCTCTCCTCCGAGGTATACAACACCGTGACCCGCACGGTGCCGGTGGCGGTGACGCGGCCCTCCAATGCGGTCCGCTCCCGTATCTGCAGCTGCCCGCAGACGCTGACGATCCGCGTCATGTCGGGGCAGTATTCCGCAATGGCCGTCTCCATGGTCTCCTCGTGGGACATCACCAGACGGCCGGTCTGCTCGCAGCAGGTCAGTTCCGTAAAATGTAAGCCTAACTCCATGGTCTCGCCCTCTCATTTCTCCGTTGTACCTCTACCATATGAGCGGGCGGGCACTGTTATTCCCTGATCCCGAAAATGCTGCACAGCAGGCCCCGCAGGAACCGCGGAGACTTCCATACCACGATCTTCATACGCTACCTCCTATTCCGCAAACAGGCGATCCCGCAGGCGATGAGCAGAAACGCCACCAGAAACATCAGACACCCCACAGGAAAGACGGCCGCGATCAGGATGCCCAGTCCCAATGCCAGCGCGCAAATGCCGATGATCCAGCCGCCGCAGTTCCAGCCTCTCATACAAGACCCCCCTCTGGTCCAGTATATGGGCGAAAAAAAAGCGGAGTGCATCGCACTCCGCTTTTTTCATTTTTTCTCCCAGGCCTTCAGGTCCTTCAGCTCCTGATAGAGCCGGACGTAGCTGCGGTGGCGGCTGGGGTGGATGTCCCCGTCCTTCACCGCCTGCAGCACGCGGCAGCCCTTCTCCCTGGTGTGGCTGCATCCCACAAAGCGGCACTGGTCTGCGTAGGGCGCGAACTCGGGGAACGTCTCCGGCAGATGCTCCTTCAGTTCCAGATCCATCTCCTGGGTGTCAAAGGAAGAAAAGCCCGGCGTGTCGATGACCCATGTATCGCCGCCCAGGGAGAACATCTCCACATGGCGAGTGGTATGGCGTCCGCGGCCCAGCGCCTTGCTGACCTCCCCCACCGGCAGCGTCAGCTGCGGCGACAGGGCATTGAGGATACTGGACTTGCCCACGCCGGAATTCCCTGTAAAGGCATTTAACTTGCCAGCGATTGCCGCGCAAAGATCCGGAATACCCTCTCCTGTGGCAGCGCTGACCCGCAGCACTTGAATGGCCGAATGGCGGTAGATGTCATACAGCTCGTCCGCAGGATCCAGGTCGCACTTGTTCAGGCACAGCAGCACCTGACAGCTTTTCAGGGCGGCGATGGCAGCGATGCGGTCGATGAGATACGGTTCCGTCACCGGAATGGCAGCGGAGGCGATGATGACCAACTGGTCGATATTGGCGGCAGCCGGGCGGAGGAACACGTTCTTTCGCGGCTCCACCGCCTCCACGAAGCCCTCGCCGCCGCCCAGCTCCCGTACCTCCACCCAGTCGCCTACCAGCGGGCTGAGTCCTTCGCGCCGGAACTTGCCGCGGGCGCGGCACCGGAGCACCTCGCCTCCGGTGTTCACGTAATAGAAGCCACTGAGGGCCTTTTCAATGCGCCCCCGACTCAAAAGACGATCTCCTGCGTGGGTGAAGATACCGCAGAGTTGTCGTTGATGCAGGTGAAGTAAGCCCGCACCAGTGATGTCTGCCCCACCTGACCGGTGAAAGTGTAGGTCACAGTCTGGAGGTTGGCGCTGATGTACTGGCTGTCCACGATGGCGCCGTCCTGCTCAAACTCCACCTTGATCATGCCGCCCATGTCCTCCGGCAGGGCGAACTCCGCCACCTTGGTGCGGGTCACGATGTCCTCCTCGCCGCTGCCGCTGATGGTAAAGACGATCTGGGTGCCGCCATCTACCACCTCGTTTGGGTCGATGTTCTGCTCAGTGACACGGCCCGTCTCCACCAGACTGTACGGGTCGAACTCCGGCTGGCCCACGGTGAGGCCCATGTCCTGAGCATTCTTGATGGCGATGGCAATGTCCTGCCCGATGAACGAGGGCACCGTCACCGTCTTGGGGCCGGTGCTGACGTACACTGTCACCTGCTGACCCGCAGTCAGCTCCTCCCCGGCGGCGGGCTCCGTGGAGATGACCATGTCCTTATGGACCGTGTCGGAATTCTGGCTCTGGAAGTCGAATTTCAGGTTCAGATTCAGCTCCTGCAATTGGATGCGTGCCTGCCGGTACTCCTGGCCGGTGACAACCGGCATGGGCACCTTCTCCTCCTCCGCCGCCACGTAGACCTCGATGACGAAGTTGCTCTTGCGGCTGCGTCCGGCATCCGGCGATTGCTGGATGATCTGCCCCGGCTCATAGGTGTCGGAGCGCTGGGTGCCCTTCACCACGATTTCAAAAATATCCTTGACGCCGTCCATCAGCTGGGCCTCCTCCACGGTCTTGCCCAGCACATTGGGAACATCGTAGCTCTTGTTGTTGCCGGCGGGGCCAAAATCGCCCAAAATCAGCTTGAACAGCAGGAACACCAGCACCAGAGCCGCTGCGAAGATACCGCCCATGATGGCGATGGACTTCTTGTCGCGGGGCCGGATGTTGTCCTCCGGCTGGTCGTGCCGCATCTGGTCGGCCCGCTTTTTCACGGCGGTGGCCACCTGCGCGGTGGGAATGGACATGGTGGGCTCGTTGTCCGGCTGCACCGATGCCAGTTCCTTGCGGATGTAGTCCATATCCACGGCGGGGTCCTTGCGGAACTTCTCCAGATCCTCCAGCATGGCGTCCGCCGTGGGATAGCGCTTGTCGGGATCGCTGTTCATGGCCTTCATGCAGATCAGCTCCAGCGGCTCAGGGATGCTATGGTCGATGTCCCGCGGCGCCAGCGGCACGGAGCTCAGGTGCTGGATGGCCACGGACACAGCGGAGTCGCCCTCAAAGGGCAGCCGTCCCGTCAGCATCTCATACAGCACCACGCCGGCGGAGTAGATGTCGGAACGGGCATCGATGCGGTCGCCCCGCGCCTGCTCCGGCGAGATATAGTGGACGGAGCCCAGTGCCTCCTGGGTCAGGGTCTGGCTGGCGTTTGCCAGGCATGCGATGCCGAAATCGGCCACCTTCACGCTGCCGTCCCTCAGAACCATGATGTTCTGGGGCTTGATGTCGCGGTGAATGATGCCGCGGCTGTGGGCGTGGCTCAGGCCACGCATGATCTGGCTGATGAAGTGCAGCGACTCCCGCCAGTCCATGCGGCCCCGCCGCTCCATATACTGCTTCAGGGTAATGCCGTCGATGAGCTCCATGACGATGTACTCCGTCTCACCGCTGGTGGACACATCATACACCGACACGATGTTGGCGTGGGACAGCTGAGCCACGGCCCGTGACTCGTCCCGAAAACGCCGGCGGAAGTCGGCGTTTTCCGCCAGATCGCTCTTGAGTATCTTCACCGCCACCAGTCGGTTCAGCCGATGACATCTGGCCTTATACACATTTGCCATGCCGCCGGACCCGATCAGCTCCAGAATTTCATAGCGATCATCCAGCATACGTCCTATGTATTGATCCATGTTGTCATCTCCTTTACGTGTTCATCAGCAGCACCACCGTGACGTTGTCCGGTGCGCCGCGGCGCAGTGATATTTGCATCAGATGGTCCAGACAGCTCTCGATGTCGCCATCGTGGAGCACCTCAAACAGCATCTCCTGATCCGAGACGGTGTTCACCAGCCCATCGGTGCACAGCAGGATGAAATCCCCTGGGTGCCACGCCACGGCGAACGTATCGGCCTGGGCCTGGATATCGGGGCCCAGCGCACGGGTGATGAGATTGCGGTTGGGGTGGCGGCGGGCCTCCTGGGGAGTGATGTCGCCCTTCTCCACCATGCTCTCCACCACAGAGTGGTCACGGGAGATCTGGCGGATGCCCTCGCCGTTGATGTGGTAGGCCCGGCTGTCGCCGATGTTGCCCACCATCACCAGATCCTCTTTGGCCAAGGCGCACACCAGTGTGGTGCCCATGTGCTGATAGTCGGCGTTCTGCGCCGCCGCGCGGCGTATGGCGTCGTTGGCCAGGGAGATGGCGTACAGCGTGGCCTGCCGCAGCTGCTCCTCTCCGGCGTCCTCCTGCAGCACAGCCCGCAGTTCCTTTTCAAACTGCTCCACCGCGATGCCGCTTGCAACGCGGCCGCCGTTGGTGCCGCCCATGCCGTCGCAGACCACGGCGGCGCTGTAACCGCCCACCGTAAAGGCGGCGTAGGCGTCCTGATTCTCGCTGCGGACCAGACCGGTATTCGTGATGCCCCACATTTTCATGTCAGGCGCCCCCTTTCCTTTTCCTCCATGGCCTTTCGCCGCAGCTGGCCGCAGGAGGCATCGATGTCTCCACCCAAACTGCGCCGCACCGTGGCGGTGATGCCGTGGGACTCCAGCCGCTTCTGGAAGGCGGCCACGCGGCGGCTGGGCTTGTACGGGCTCTCCACCACGTCGTTCAGCGGGATGAGATTCACATGGCCAGGCATGCCCCGCAGCTTTTTGGCGATGAGGTCCGCCTGCCAGTCGTTGTCGTTGACGCCGTCGATCATGGCGTACTCAAAGCTGATGCGCCGCCCCGTTTTCTCAAAATAGCGGTGGCAGGCATCAAACAGCAGTTCCACGTCATAGGCGCGGTTCACCGGCATGATGCGGCTGCGCGTCTCGCTGTCCGGCGCGTGCAGCGAGACAGACAGCGTCAGCTGCAGCTGCTGCTCCGCCAGGGCATCGATACCGGGCACCACGCCGCAGGTGGACAGGCTGATATGCCGCATACCGATGTTCATGCCATCGGGATGATTCACCAGCTCCAGAAACCGCAGCACATTGGCCATGTTGTCCAGCGGCTCGCCGATGCCCATCAGCACAATGTTGGACACCGTCCGGCCGGAATCCAGTTGGGTGAACATCACCTGATCCAGCATTTCCGACGGCCGCAGGTCCCGCACCTTTCCGGCGATGGTGCTGGCACAGAAGGCGCAGCCCATGCGACAGCCCACTTGGGACGAGATGCACACCGTGTTGCCGTGGTGGTACTGCATCAGCACCGTCTCGATGCAGTTGCCGTCCGACAGCTCCCACAGGTACTTGATGGTGCCGTCCAGCCGAGACTCCTGTTTGCGGGCCACCACAGGCGCGGTGATAAAACACCGCCCCTTCAGCTTTTCCCGCAGGGACTTGGAGAGGTTGGTCATCTCGTCGAAGGAGGCGGCGCCCCGATGCAGCCACGTAAAGACCTGCCTGGCGCGGAACGCCGGCTCTCCCAGCTCTTTCAGAAATTGGGAGAGCTCCTGCTGGGTCATGGATTTGATATCGGTCATAAAAGCTCCTCGCTTATTTTCTGCGCATCCGGCAGATATAGAAGCCGTCCGTGCCGTACCGCTGCGGCCACAGCGTCAGCTGTCCGCAGCAGCCGCCGATGGGCCGCGGCAGGGTAAACGGTTCCAGTGCAAATTCAGGGTGCGTATCCAGAAACGCCGTGGTGACGCCCTCATTTTCCTCCGGCAGCACCGTGCAGGTGGAGTAGAGCAACACGCCGCCCGGCCGCACGTAGGTGGCCGCGTTGTCCAATATGGCGGCCTGAATGGCCGGCAGCTCCGCCAGCTCCTTGGGGTCCTTATAGCGGATATCCGGCTTCTTGCGGATGATGCCCAGTCCCGAGCAGGGCACATCAGCCACCACCAGGTCTGCGGCGTTTTCCCACGCCGCGTGATGCTCCCGCCCATCGGCCAGCGCCGTCCGGATGGATCGAATGCCCAATCGCGCCGCGCCCTTTTCGATGAGCGCCAGCTTGTGGGGATGGATGTCACAGGACAGGATATCGCCCCTGTCCCCCATGTCGATGGCCAGTGCAAAGGACTTGCCTCCGGGCGCGGCGCACATGTCCAGCGCACGAGTCTCCGGCTGCGGCGCTGCCGCTGTGGCCACCAATCGAGCCGCGGCGTCCTGCACCGTGAAGCGCCCCTCCGTAAAGGCGGGCAGGCGCTCCAGATCGCCGGTGGCCGACACTTCGAAGCAGCCCTCCAGCCATGGGTGAGCGTTCACCGTCACGCCGGCGGTGCGCAGTTCCTTCTCCAGCTCCTCCGCCGTACATTTCAGTGTATTGGTCTGGATGGCGGTGGGGACGATCTCGTTGTTCATCCGCAGGTAGTCCTCCGTCTCCTCCGCCCCGATCACGTCGATCAGGCGGCGCACCAGCCACTTGGGATGGCTGTACCGCACGGACAGATAGTCCGCTGTGGTGCCCTGGGGCAGCGCGGGCATGTCCATCCAGTTGGTCACAAACTTCCGCAGCACCGCATTGACCATGCCTGCGGCCTTGGGACGGCCCCAGCGCTTGGTCATCTCCACCGCCTCGTTGACGGCGGCGCGGTGGGGGATCTTATCCATGAACAGGATCTGATACCCTCCGATGCGCAGGATATTCAAAATCACCGGCTCCAGCCGGTTAGGCTTCTGGCTGCACCAGCAGCCGATATAGTAGTCCAGCAGACCGCGGTTTTGGATGACACCGTAGGCAAGACGCGTGCAGAGCGCCGCCTCCCGGCTGTCCAGCTTGTTTTTGGCAATGGTGCGTTTCAGACTGCCGTCCGACCAGGCGTTGGCCCGGCTGACCTGCATCAGCACCTCCAGCGCAGTATCACGGGCGCTGCTTCGCTGCATATCGCTCATACGTCCACCTGTACAGGATGCCCACGCAGATAGTCCGCTGCCGCCATGCGCTTGCCGCCCTCGGCCTGCAATTCCAGAATGCGCAGCAGCCGCCTGTCGCCGCAGGCAATGGCGAGGCCCTGCTTACCGGCCTCGGCGATCTTCCCCGCAGCCAGCGTCGTCTCGCTGCCGATGGCGGTGCGGTAGACCTTCACATTTTTGCCGTCCAGTTCCATGGACGCGCAGGGCCAGGGTATCAGTCCCCGCACCTGATCGTGGAGCTGCCGGGCACTTCTGGTGAAGTCCATGGGCGACAGGCTCCGATCCAGCATGGGGGCATAGGTGTAGGCATTGTGGTCCTGAGGCATACGGACGGCGGTACCGCTTTTCAGCTGCTCCACTGCTTGGGACAGCGCGTCCGCGCCCAGCTCCGCCAGGCGGGTCGTCAGGGTCTGCGCGTCCTCGTCAGGGTCGATAGCCGTCTCGCGGCAGAGGATGATGTCCCCCGCATCCAGCTCCTTGGCCATATACATAATGGTAACGCCCGTGACGCTCTCCCCGTTAAGAATGGCCCAGTTAATGGGTGCCGCGCCCCGATACTTCGGCAGGATGGACGAATGCACGTTGATAGAGCCATAGGGCGGCATGTTCAGAATGTCCTCCGGCAGGATCTTGCCGTAGGCCGCCACTACGATGAGCTCCGGTGCCAGCTCCTGCACGATGCACAGAGCTTCGCCGTCCCGCATTTTCACCGGTTGGTACACTGGCAGGCCGACTGTCAATGCATATTCCTTTACAGGTGAAAACGCCATTTTGTGCCCTCGGTTCTTGGGCTTGTCCGGCTGGGTGAACACACCGCACACGTTGTGCCCGTCCTTCACCAGCCGCTTCAGGGACGCCACGGCGAAGTCGGGCGTGCCCATGAACAGTATCCTCATTCGTTCTCGTCTCCGTTCTCTGCCTCGGCGCGGCGGATGTACTCCTCCAGCTCCTCCTCGGTCAGCAGGTGGTCCGTATGCTCCACGAACAGATGGCCGTCCAGATGCTCGATCTCGTGGCAGAAACAGCGGGCGGTCAGCCCCTCGTCCTCCACCTCAAACCAGTTGCCGTCGCGATCCTGAGCGCGGACGCGGACGATCTCCGGCCGCGTGACCTCGCCGTATTTCCCGGGAACACTGAGGCAGCCCTCCAGGCCGGTCTGCTCACCCTCAGTGCGGATGATCTCCGGATTCACCAACTCGATGAGCTGATCCTCCTCGTCCAGCACCACGCACACGCGGCGCAGCACGCCTACCTGCGGGGCGGCCAGACCCACGCCGCCGGAGTCCTCCAGCGTGTCAGCCAGATCATCCAGCAGCACGTGCAGGCGGTCATTGAACTCCGTCACCGGACGGCACACCTTGGTCAGGCAGGGTTCGCCCTGTAAAGCAATTTTCCTTAACGCCATTGTTCCTACCTCGTTTTCTCAGATTTAATCCATCAAGTTGCAGTCGGTATAGATATGCAGGCGGCGGTTTTCGCCGCGCTGCGCGAACTCTCGCATGAATGATGCCAGCAGCTGCCGCAGCTGCCGTTCGTTCCGCCCCAGCACCATGGTGCGGTAGCGGTAGCTGCCGTTGATCTTCACCACCGGCGCCGGCGCGGGACCCAGAATCTGCAGGTCCATATCACGGTACGGCGGCCGCTGCGCCGCCTGACGCAGGCTGTGGGTCAGCAGGTCCAGTGCCCGCCGCACTTCGTCCTCCTCCTGCCCCGTCACCGTCACGGTGAACTGGTCGGCAAAAGGTGGGTCCCTCCGCAGCCGCCGCAGCTGGATCTCCGCATCGTAAAAGCGCTGATAATCCTGCTGCGCCGCCGCCTGTATCACGTCGTTCTGCGGGGTGTAGGTCTGGATGACCGCCCGTCCCGCCTTGCTGCCGCGTCCCGCGCGGCCGATGACCTGGGTCAGCAGGTTAAAGGTGCGCTCCGCGGCGCGGTAGTGGTCCACGTACAGGGACGTATCGGCCCCCAGCACGCCTACCAGCGTCACATTTTCAAAATCCAGCCCCTTGGCCACCATCTGGGTACCCAGAAGGATGGGCACGCGCTTCTCCTCGAACTCCCGCAGGATGGTCTCGTGCCCCACAGACACCGTGTCCGCGTCCATCCGCAGCAGCGGCGTGTCGGGGAACAGGGTGTGCAGCTCCTCCTCCACCCGCTGGGTGCCCACGCCGATGTGCTTGAACCGACCGCCGCACTCGGGACACACCTCCGGCGCCTTCACCGAGTAGCCGCAGTAGTGGCACATCAGCCGTCCGTTGGCGCTGTGATATGTCAGATACACGCTGCACCGCGGGCACTTTGGCACGTAGGTACACTGGGGACACAGCAGCTGACGGCTGCTGCCCCGCCGGTTGAGGAACAGGATGCTCTGCTCCCCCGCCGCCAGATTTTTCTGCAATTCATCGTACAGCGGACGGCTGATGATGCCGTTCCGCCCCTCCAGCAGTTCCTGGCGCAGATCCGCTAAGATCACCGCAGGCAGCGCCTGCCGGTTGTAGCGCTGCCGCAGCAGCGCCTTCTGATAATCGCCCTTTTCCGCCCAGTAGGCCGTCTCCACCGTTGGAGTGGCAGAGCCCAGAAGGAGCCTTGCTCCCTCCTGTAAGCAACGGTACTTGGCGATGTCCCTGGCATGGTAGCAGGGCGCCGTCTCCGATTCGTAGGAGCTTTCCTGCTCCTCGTCCATGACGATGAGCCCAATATTGCCCAGCGGTGCAAACACCGCCGAACGAGTACCCAGCACGATGCGGGCCTCGCCGCGGCGGATACGCTTGAACTGGTCGTAGCGCTCCGTCATCCGCAGTCCGCTGTGCAGCAGCGCTACCTCATCGCCGAAATAGGCGGTGAACCGCGCCATCATCTGAGGCGTCAGCGCGATCTCCGGCACCAGGATCATCACGGACCGCCCCTGCCGCAGCAGCTCCTGCGCCAGCCGGATATAGACCAGCGTTTTGCCGCTGCCGGTAACGCCCTGCAGCAGCGTGACACCGGCTTTTCCGGACTGCACCTGCCGCAGAACGTCCTCGTACACCTGCTGCTGCTCATCATTCAGTGTAATGGGTATTGCCTTTACAGTATACTGTTTTTCCGTAATTCGGTAGGTCTCCTGTTCCCGCAGGCACACTGTGCCCGTCTGGGCCAGTACCTCCACGGTCTTGCGGGCCGCGCCGGTGAAATAGCAAAGATCATGCAGCCCCGTCTCGCCGTTCTGGGCCAGAAAGGCCACCACTTCCCGCTGGCGGCGGGCAGTCTTGCCCACCATCTCCAGTGCCTGGTCTGCCGGCACCGCCAGCTTCACGAACAGATCCACCTTGTCCCGCACCTTACGGCGGGATTCTGTCTCGCGCCGCAGCTTCCCCGCCTTTTCCATGCGGCGCAGCAGCGGCGCGACATCATCGCCAAGGGCCTGCTTCAGCGCGTCCGTCTCCATGGGCCCGTCCTCCAGCAGGCGGCACACAGCTGCCTCCTTTTCCGGAAGGCCCTCCGGCAGCACGCCGTCCGCCATGCGCCACAGCTCCCGATAACGGTACCACACTGCTGCGGGCAGGATGGTGTGCAGCGCATCGTAAAACGTACAGAAATACCGCTGCCGCATCCACAGCGCCAGCCGTATCTCCTTGTCCGACACCACCGACTCCTCGTCCAGCAGCGACCGCACCGTTTTCAGCGGCTTGTCCGGCACGCCGACGCCCAGCGACAGGATCAGCGCCTCGCTGGATCGGTTGCCCCGTCCAAAGGGGACCAGCACACGGCAGCCCACCTGCGCCGCCATGTCCTGAGGCAGCAGGTAGTCGTACACCTTGTCGATGGCGTAGGGTGCCGCCTGCACGGCCACCTTGGCGATCACGGCCATGTCAGATATTGTCTTCCTCGATGACGGGGTTAGCCACGAACTTGCCCTCGGCCACCTCGTTGATAGCCTCGGTCACGGGCTTCTCCTCCAGATGCTCACCGTTGGCCTCGGCCTCGGCGGCGATCTGGCGGGCACGGCGCGCCACCACGTTCACCATCATATAGCGGTTGGGGATATACTCGGTCAGTTTGTTCATAGCGGGATACAGCATCATAGCGATCACATTTCCTTTCCGTTTAAGATCAATTCCATACGCTCGGCGGGCTTGCAGTGTTCTGCGCACAGGATGGCGCGCAGTTCCTCCACGGCCTGCTCCACCGTGTCGTTGATGACAAAATAATCGTAGTCGCTGGCGTTCTGCAGCTCTACCTGGGCCCGAAGCAGGCGCTTCTGCACCTTCTCCGGCGTGTCCGTACCGCGGGCGGTGAGACGCCGCTCCAATTCCTCCCAGCTGGGAGGTGCAATAAAGATGCGCACCGTCTCCGGCCGCTTGGCACAGACCTGGGCCGCGCCCTGGACCTCGATGTCCAGGATCACATCCTTCCCCTGCTCCATGGCCTCATCCACGTACTTCTTGGGCGTGCCGTAGAAGTTGCCCACATACTCGGCATATTCCAAAAACGCATCTTCCTCGATCATGCTGCGAAACCGGTCCGCATGGATGAAGTGGTAATCTACGCCGTCCCGCTCCCCCTCACGGGGTGCGCGGGTGGTGGCGGATACGGAAAAATACAGGTCGTTCCGCCCCTCGAACAGCGCGTGGAGCACCGTGCTCTTTCCAACGCCGGAGGGACCCGAGATGATGAATGTCTTGCCCTTCCTGTTCAAATCTTATTCCTCCTCTGTCAGATCTTTCACCGTCAGACCCAGACGGGGCGCCATTTTCTCCGTGCTCAGCGCCGAGAGCACCACATGGTCACTGTCCATGATGAACACCGACGCCGTTTTCCGTCCGAAGGTGGCGTCGATGAGCATGCCGCGGTCCCGCGCCTCCTGCACCAGTCGTTTCACCGGTGCGGAGTCGGGACTGACCACAGCGATGAGCCGCTCCACGGAGATAAGGCTGCCGAAGCCGATATTCACAAGCTGCATGGCCACCTCACTCAATGTTCTGGATCTGCTCGCGGATCTTCTCCACCTCGGCCTTCATGTTCACCACATCCTGCGCAATGGTCAGGTCGTTGCACTTGGAGCCGATGGTGTTGCACTCGCGGTTGATCTCCTGCACCAGGAAGTCCAGCTTCCGGCCCACGGGGACATCGCCGGCCAGCATGGTCCGCAGCTGGGCCATGTGGCTGTGCAGGCGCACCGTCTCCTCGTCCACTGCCACCTTGTCGGCGAAAATGGCCGCCTCGGTGAGGATGCGGGACTCGTCGATGGTAGCGGATTGCAGTACCTCCATCATCTTGGTCTCCAGCCGCTGGCGGTAGGCCGCCACCGTCTCCGGTGACCGCTGCTCCACCTTGTCCACCGTCTCCTCGATGACAGCGGCGCGGCCGCCCACGTCCTCCGCCAGCTTGGCGCCTTCCACGGCCCGCATCTCGTTGTAGGCCGCCAGCGCGTCCTCCAGCACGGCGCAGATGTCGGCGGCGATAGCGTCCACATCCTCCTCCGCCTTGGTGACGGTCAGCACGTCGGGGAACTTAGCCAGCATGTCCGGTGTGACGCGGCCCTCCAGCCCGAAAGTGTCCTTCAGCCGCATCAGCGCATCGTAATACCCGCGGGCCAGCGCCTCGTTGACGGTCACCACTGTCTCGTCGGCCCCTGTGGCGTCGATGGTGATGAACACATCCACCTTACCGCGGGACACCGCCTTCTGCACGCGGCTCTTGATGGCGTCCTCCGCGAAAATGTAGGCGCGGGGCATCTTCACCGTACAGTCCAGGTAGCGGTTGTTGACGGACCGCACCTCCACCGTGATGTCCCGACCGCTGCGCATCTGCCGCGCGCGGCCGTAGCCGGTCATACTCTTGACCACTCGATCATCTCCTTCATTAGTATAGGAAAAGAGGTCGCCCTCTCGTTGTCAGCAAAAGCAAACGGGCACGCCCAGCGCATTGCAGCACAGACTGATGCCGCACAGGCGCAGGCAGTCGTTATTGTCGCAGCTGCCGGTGGTGACGGAGCCGTAGCCGTTGGGACGGTAGGCGTTCTGCCGCCCCTCCGCCATATCCAGCGCCCGTTGGTACTCCGCGTTGTCCGGCGCCATCTGTACCGCCGTCTGGTAGTACCGCCGTGCCTCGTCCAGCCATCCCCGCCGTGTGCAGATCGCGCCCTTGAGATAGTTCCACTCTGCATCGTGGTCGGTCTGGGCGTTCAGCAGCTCCTCCGCCAGGTTCAGGTTGCCCTGGGTGATGGCGGCGCGGACACGCTGGAGCCGCGAAGCGCCGGTGCCGTAGCCCGCGCCGTACCCCGCGTTTCCGTAGCCTGCACCGCCGTAGCTCCCACCGTAGCCGCCGTAGCTGCCGCCTGTGTAGCCGCCGCCCTGCCGCGCAGCCTTGCGCTGGCTCTGGACCTCCTCATAGGCCTCGTTGATCTCTTTCATGCGCTCCTGTGCCAGATCGGCCAGCGGGTTGTCGTGATAGTTGTCGGGATGGTATTTCCGCGCCAGATCACGATAGGCTTTTTTCACTTCATCGTCCGTGGCGGTGCTGGGAACGCCCAGCACCTGATAGGGATCACGCATCGTTGGTGTCCGCCTTTCGTATAGCTTGTCTCTCTCGTCTCCGTCTATGGAACGTACCGTTCAGCACGGCCGCCCCCACGATATACAGTCCCTCGTAGACCGCGGCGCGGAGCACCGGCGCATACACGCCAAAGTCCGCCAGCTCGAAGGCCGCCGCCATGGCCCGCACGGAGCCGTCCAGCGTACCGGCCAGCTGCTGCCGATCCTCCTCCGACAGCGCCCCGTCCTGCACCCGGAATCGCAGGACCAGTGGGTTATAGCTGCCGGTCTTCAGATCCTCCTTCAGATCGTCCGCTGCGTCCACCAGATACACCCAGCGGCCCAGATGGTACAGCAGCTGCTCCGCCACCCGCCGTTTCACCGGATCCGCGATGCCCTGTGCCGCACCGGCCAGCAGCACCGCGAAGGCGTCTGCGGGGCGGTCCAGTGATGGACACCGCTCCGCCTCCAGCTCCGCCAGCGCCGTCAGGCGCTTCTGCGTCTCGGCGTCAAAGTCCGGCTGCCGCCGCCGCGCCTTCCGATAGGCCCGCCGCAGCAGCAGTGCCGCCGCTCGATACTTCAGGCCCTGAAAAAGGCCATGATCGGCGATGCCGTCCTGTATCTGCCACCAGGTCAGGATCACGCTCATGTCGGCGGCGGTATCCATGGCCGCGTCGCCGCAGGCACACCGCCGTTTCCGGAACGGATGGACTGCGCACCGCTTTTCGCACGTCCCGCCGCCCTCCGACAGCACCATGGCCAGGAACGTCAGGTCGTAGTTCAGGATCATCCGCCCCGCCGGGCCGTAAGACGCTCCCAGCGCGTGGCACAGTCCGCAGTAGGCGGCGCGGAACGTCTCACGTTCCTCCTCCGTCAGGCGCCGGTCCGATGGCCGCACATAACCGAACATCCGTCAGAACAGCCGCAGGATGGTGTAGGTCAGGCTGCCGTCCTTCTTGGTCTGCCTGTCGTAGAACACGCTGGGCAGGAAAAACACTGCCGCCGCGATGACCGCCGCCGCGTAGCGCCAGCCCTCGCTCATCAGCCCCTCCGTCAGGAAGTACCCCAGCAGAAAGCCCACCACCGGCAGCAGGTACACCAGCGCCACCACGCCCAGCAGCTTTTTCGTGCTGCTCTCCACCACCACCTTGTCGCCCTTCTGGGCGCCCACGTCGTTTCTGGCGCGGGCGTGGATGGCCGCGCCGGTCATACCGCAGCCGGCACATTCCTCGCAGTCATGTCCGCAGGCGGACTTTCTTGGCACGGAGATCTCCGCGTACCCGCCGGCCAGCACCTTTTCCACCGTTGCGATCTGAGTCATCTCATGTCACCTCTCGGGATAATTCGTTTTAATTCTCGTTTCCGGACCCGTTGTTCCCGTGGGACGTCAAGCCGCCGTCAGGCTCCGGTTCAGGCTCTGGCTGCGTGTCGGTGACATACACCGTCACCTCGTAGCTGCCCTTCACCGCCACATCGCGGTAGCCGCTGACCGTCACCGTTACCGGCACACGGCAGCTGCCCGTCTCCGTCACGCTGCTCAGGTCGACGGTGGCCGTTATGGCGTCCGCCTTCAGCTCCGCCAGCTCCTCGCTGAGACCCCACAGCCGCACATCCAGCGTGTCCATCACCTCAGCGTACAGCCCGCTGGGCACGTTGGTATAGCTGAACGTGTCCACCGTGACGGTCTTTTCCTCGATGCCCTCCATGGTGATCTCCACGGTGGCCACCTCGTTGCTGTTGGCCAGCCATGTGCCGTCCGGTGCCGTCACCACATAGCTGTTCTGCTGCCAGATGTCCAGATCCTCGATATACAGCGTGGCCAGCACGATCTCATCGATGTTCTCCAGCACATCTGCTTCGCCGATGAGCCGCACACTGCTGGGCGTGATGGTGGTCTTGATGCTCTGTCCGGCCGAGCCCGGCACGCCGGACAGCTCCACCGCCAGCGAGACCTCCTTGGTGGTCAGCACCGGCACCTTGGCCTGGATCAGGCTGGCATTGGTGCGGATATTGCTGTTGTCCACAGGGTTGTCGTCGTTGTCGTACAGCTGTACGCTCTCCGTCTGGATGACTGAGCGGGTAGCGTCGCTGATGTCCACCGTCAGCTTGGCGTAGGCCACGTTCAGCAGGTCATCTCGCTGTCCCCGCAGCACCAGTGTGGTGGGGTCCAGCACCGTCTCGCCGGTGAAGTAGCCGTCCGCCACAGTACCGGTAACGACGCAGTTCACCGGCACCTCCTTGGTATACAGCTCGCCCACCGTCACCGTTACCTTGTACTTGCTGGCCCAGTCCACCGACAGGGCCGAGGACTGTACCCCATCGGGGTATACCACGTCCCATCGCAGGGTGTGTACACCCACGGAGTCGATGCTGGACGTGCTGGCCACCAGGCGCACATTGTCCTTGTTGATCTTCACCAGCTCCCGCTTGGTGCCCTTGATGGTCAGATCCACTGTGGTGTCGTAGCCCGACAGCAGCATCAGGTTCTTGTCCGCCAGCGTGGTGGACTCGCCGGAAAATTCCACGGGGATGTCCCGAATGGTCTTGGTTCGCTCCGGTGCCTTCTCCACGTCCACATAGACCCAGATGGCAACGGCCACCAGAATGGAGGCGATGACCTGAAGCACCTTGTTTCGGCTGACGCCGGACTTCTCATTCTTCTGCTCCATTGTCGCCCTCCTTCCTCCGCAGGCCCAGCAGATCTGCCAGACTGCGGCGCGGCTTGTCCTCCAGCTCCTCCGGCTGCGGCATCAGCTCGTTGCGCAGCAGCTTGGACAGTGTCTCCGGCATCAGGTGCCGCTTCAGCATACCGCCTATCGCCACGGAGATGGAGCCTGTCTCCTCGGAGACGATGACCACCACGGCGTCGGAATTCTCGCTCATGCCGATGCCGGCGCGGTGACGCATGCCCAGGTCACGGCTGAGGTTCACGTTCTTGGACAGGGGCAGCATACAGCCCGCCCCCAAAATGCGCCCGTGGCGGATGATGACCGCGCCGTCGTGCATGGGTGCCTTAACGAAAAAGATGTTTTTCAGCAGCTCCGAGGACACGGCGGCGTCCAGCGTAGTGCCGCTGCGCACCATGTCGTCCAGCAGGATATGCCGCTCAAACACGATGAGCACGCCGGTCTTGCTCTGGGACATCTCTTTGCAGGCGATAACCGTCTGGTCGATGGCCTTCTCCACCTCGGACTGCTGCTGTGCCGGCGTGAATGCCCTCAGCAGCCGGATGTTCTTGCTGCCCAGCTTCTCCAAAATCTGACGGATCTCCGGCTGGAACAGGATGATGAGGGCCAGGATGCCCACCTGCACCATGTTGCCCAGAATATAGGCGATGCCGTTGAGGTGGAAGATCTCCGCCAGCCACAGGGCCAGCAGGAACATCACAACGCCCTTGAGGATATTCTCCGCGCGGGTACTCTTTACCAGGTCCAGCAGCTTATAGACCAGAAACGCGATGATGGCCACGTCCAGAATATCCGTGAGGCGCACGAGCATTAAGTAATTCCCAATTTTTTCTAAAAACGCCAGCATTGTTTCCATACTGTCAACCCTTCCGTATCGGACAGAACTCCGCATAGAAATAGATACTATCATTATATAAAAAATATTGGGAAAATGCAACAAAAAATTCTGAGTCAAGTCTTGCAGTTTAACGAACTGCCGCCCGCACCATGGCCGTGAAGCGGTCCACCTCCTGGGGCGTGTTGAAAACCGACATACTTACTCGAACGGTGCCGGTCTGCAGCGTCCCCGCCGTGCGGTGTGCCAGCGGCGCGCAGTGCAGCCCCGCCCGCACCGCCGCGCCCTGCGCTGCCAGACGCTCCCCCAGCTCCTCGCAGTCGCGGCCCGCCGCGCGGAAGCTCAGCACTCCCGTCTGGTGGTCGAACCCCTTCTCGCAGAACAGCTCCACGCCATCGATGCCGCGCAGCTGCTCCTCCGCGCGCATGGCAAGCCGCCGCTCGTGGCCCGCGATGCGGTCGATCCCCTTCTCCGCCACGAACCGCAGGCCCTCCAGCAGTCCCGCGATGCCCGGCATGTTGTGGGTCCCTGCCTCCAGCCGGTCCGGCAGCTCCTGCGGCATGTGCTGCAAAAGGGACTGGGAGCCGGTGCCTCCCTCCAGCAGCGGCTGAGCCTCGTGGCCGCACAGCAGCAGCCCCGTCCCCTGTGGGCCGTACAGCCCCTTGTGCCCCGGCATGGCAATGAACGCCGCGCCCAGCTCCCGCATGGACACCGGCAGCATCCCCGCCGACTGGGAAGCGTCCAGCACGAAGGGCACGCCCCTCCGGCGGCACAGCGCCGCGATGTCCTCCGCCGGCAGGCGATAGCCGAACACGTTGGACACATGGGTGCAGATCACCGCGTCCGCTCCGGCGTCCAGCGCCTGCTCAAACTCCGCCAGCATGGACTCCGGTCGGAACAGCGGCGCGTCGATGACGGTCAGCTCAACATTGGGGATGCCGTGGAGAGGCCGCGTCACCGCGTTGTGCTCGTAGCCGGAGATGACCACGCGGCATCCGGGCTTCACCAACGTTTTGATGGCGATGTTCAGCCCATGGGTGGCGCTGGATGTGAACACCACGCATGCGGGGTCCTCCACATCGAACAGCGCTGCCGCCAGACTGCGGCACCGGAAATCCGTCTCCTCCGCCAACCGCGTGGCGGGATAGCTGCCCCGCCCGGGCGAGCTCATGGCCGCTGCGGCGCGGTACATGGCGCGGCGCACCCGTTCCGGCTTCTGTAATGTCGTGGCTCCGGCGTCAAAATAGATCATAGCTCCACCTCGCTGTATCCGCTGCCATCGCGGACGTAGATCCGCAGCGGCGCAAGCCCTATGCCGCGCAGCAGGGCGGCAGCCTCCTCCGCCCGCTGCCCCTGCATCCGCAGGACGTAGCCGCAGCCGCTGCCGGTAAGTCCCACCGGTGAGCGGCCCATGGCGGCGAGGATGCCGTGCTGCGACAGCGCCTGCATCATGCGCTGCGCCTGTGTGACGGAGCGGGCGGTCATCAGATATTCTTCCATATCGCACCTCCTCACACGCCATTTTATGAGGTGTCAAACGCCGGTGTGAAAGGCGGGGCCGGCCTTTTCGGTCGGTCCCGCCAATTTCTTCATCATGTATCACATTTTCCCCAATAATGCCACCGCGTGGCAGGCCATGCCCTCCCCCGCACCGGTGAAGCCAAGATGCTCCTCGGTGGTGGCCTTAACGGACACCTGCGCCGCATCGATGCCCATAGCGTTTGCCATCCGCCGCCGCATCTCCGGAATGTAGGGAGCCAGCTTCGGGGCCTGGGCCAGCACCGTGGCGTCCACGTTGCCGATCTCCCAGCCGTTCTCCGCCAACCGCGCTGCCACCTGTTCCAGAAGGTGCAGGCTGTCCGCACCCCGCCAGCGTTCATCGCTGTCGGGGAACATGCCGCCGATGTCGCCCAGCGCCGCCGCGCCCAGCAGCGCGTCCATCACCGCGTGAGCCAGTACATCCGCATCGGAGTGGCCCAGCAGCCCCCGCTCATAGGGAATGGTGACACCGCCCAAAATCAGGGGGCGGCCCTCCACCAGACGGTGCACGTCGTAGCCGTGCCCGATGCGCAGATCTATCATGCCTGCACCTCCCGCCGATGCAGGAACAGCTCTGCCACAGACAGGTCCTCCGGCGTGGTGATCTTGATATTTTCCCGCCATCCAGGTGTCAAGTAAACCTCCTTGCCAAGCCGCTCCACAGCGGAGCAATCGTCTGTCAGCGGCGCCTCGGCGGCGATGGCGGACTGGAGCGCGGCCTTCAGCAGGTTCGCCTGGAACACCTGGGGCGTCTGCACAGCGAATAAGGTGCTGCGGTCCGGCGTGGACAGCACCAGCCCCGACAGATCCGCCACCTTCACCGTGTCCGTCACCGGCACGGCCGGCGCCACAGCGTAGGTCCGCTGGCCCAGGCGGATCAGATCATCCACCTGTTCCGGCAGTATCAACGGGCGGGCCCCGTCGTGGACCGCCAGATACTCCACGTCCTCGTTGGCCTCCAGCGCCGCCAGCAGTACGGACTCAGCACGGCTTGCGCCGCCCTCCACCACGCGGACGGGCTTGCGGATGCCGGCGCTGCTGACCAGCGCCGCCACTTCCTCCAGCTTTTCCGGCCGGGCAGCCACCACGATCTCGTCCACCAGCACAGCCTGATCCAACACGGTCAGCGTCCGCGCCAGCACCGGCACACCGCACAGCGGTGCGAACATCTTATCCTCGCCGCCCATGCGGGAGGACTTCCCTGCTGCCGGTACAATGGCCGTGCAGAAGGGGTGTACCTTCTTCTTCAGGCCTTTCTTCCATTTTTCAAACAGGCTCCCCATCGTTTTTCGCTCCTATCGCTGGATTTTGCTATTAGTATACCGCACTTTTCCACGGTTTACAAGGCGCAAAGAAGAGGGCCGCAGGCCCTCTTCTTTGCTGTTTCGTGTTACCGTTTGTTGTGGCGATACCAGATGTGCTGCTTCTCCGCCTCGCGGATCAGCTCGTCGCGGAAGTCGGGGTGGGCGATGGAGATCAGCTTCTCCGCCCGTTCCCAGACGCTGAGGCCTTTCAGGCAGACGCATCCGTACTCCGTCACCACGTACATGGTGTTGACGCGGGTGTCCGTCACCACGGAGCCGGTCTGGAGCGTGGGGCGGATGCGGGACGCTACCGTGCCGTCCTTATTCTGATGAGTGGAAGACAGGCAGATGAAGCTCTTGCCGCCATGGGACAGATACGCACCCAGCACGAAGTCCTGCTGGCCGCCGGAGCCGCTGATCTGGCGGGTACCCGCCGTCTCGCCGTTGACCTGACCGTACAGGTCCACATCCACCGCATTGTTGATGGAGACAAAGTTGTCGATAGCCGCGATGGTGCGCACATCGTTGGTATAGCTGATAGGCGCGGCCATGCAGGCGGGGTTGTCGTCCAGATAGTCGTAGAGCTTCTGGGTACCGGCTGCGAAAGCGTAGACCTGACGGCCGCGGTCGATATTCTTACGGGCGCAGGTGACCTTTCCCGCCATAGCCAGATCCACGTAGGCGTCCACGTACATCTCCGTATGTACGCCCAGATCCTTCAGATCGGATTGGCACAGCATAGCTCCCACGGTGTTGGGCATGCCGCCGATGCCCAGCTGAAGGCAGGCTCCGTCGGGGATCTGCTCTACGATCAGGCGGGCCACCGCTTTATCCACATCATCGGCCTCTCCGGAAGGCTGAATGCCCATGGGGTCGTTGCGGCCTTCCACCACCATGTCCACCTCGCTGATGTGGATGGTGTTGTCAAAACCGCCCAGGCAGCGGGGCATGTTCTCGTTGACCTCCACGATGACCACCTTGGCCTTCTCGCAGACGGCACGCACATGGGATGCGGACAGGCCGAAGTTGAAGTAGCCGTGGCTGTCCATGGGCGTGACCTGGAACATGGCCACGTCCGGCGGCGTGATGTGGTCGTAGTAGTAGCGGGGCAGCTCAGAATAGCGCATGGGCTCATAGAACCCGGCGCCGCTGGCGATGTAATGGCGCTCCACCCCGCTCATGTGGTGGGAATTGAAAATAATGTGGCTTGCGGGGTCCTCGATATCGAAGATAGCAGGCTTCCACAGGCTGATTCCTCCGCGGACCTTCACATCCTCCAGCTCCGGTGCGCGGCGGGCCAGCGCCTCGTCCAGCACGCGGGGCTGGATGGCGCAGAAGCCGTAATCCACCCAATCGCCGGACTTGACGACCTTCACCGCCTCATCCGCCGTAGTCAGCTTCTGGCGGTACAGTTCCCGATAATCAGCAAAAGACATAGCAGTTCCTCCTCTTTCTTTTCGTTCTCCTAATCGTTAATTTTACCACAAGCCTGAGAGAAGTACATTGGCGGATGTGCCAATTATCAGCCCTGCCGATTGTGCAAAATTTAACATACTGTGATTCGGGTACGAGCTTTTATGTATACGGGTATAAACAGGTACACTTTCGTACAAAAAAAGCAGCGGTACGAATGTACCGCTGCTTTTTAACAGACGTTTTTACTCGTCGTCGCCCTCGTCAGCGGCGGGGGTCAGCAGAGCGCGGATAGACAGAGAGATCTTCTGCTTCTCCTCGTCGATAGCCGTGATCTTGGCGTCCACGATGTCGCCCTCAGCCAGCACGTCGCCGGGCTTCTCGATGCGGCGATCTGCGATCTGGGAGATGTGGATCAGGCCGTCCACGCCGGGAACCACCTCGGCAAAGGCGCCAAAGGTCATCAGCTTGACGATGCGGACCTTGGCCACATCGCCGACCTTGTAGGTGGACATGAACTTGTCCCACGGGTTGCAGGAACGATCCTTCACGCCCAGAGAGATCTTGCGCTTCTCGGGATCGAAGGAGATGACGTATACATCCAGAGTGTCGCCCACGGAAACCACCTCGGCGGGGTTCTTGATGCGGGACCAGGACAGCTCGGAGATATGTACCATACCATCCACGCCGCCGATGTCCACGAACACGCCATAGGAGGTCATAGACTTGACAGTGCCGGTGTAGTGCTTGCCCACCTCAATGTTCTCCCAGATCTCGGCCTGGGCAGCCTGACGGGCCTCGTAGGTCACGGCCTTGATGGAGCCCACCACGCGGCGGCGGGCACGGTTGACCTCGGTGATGCGCAGGGAGACGGTCTGGCCGATCAGAGCGCTGAGCTCAGCGCCGCGGGGCAGGCCGGACTGGGAAGCGGGCACGAACACGCGCACGCCCTTGACGTTGACCACGATGCCGCCCTTGTTCTCCTCGGTGACCTTGCCCTCCAGGGTAGTCTTCTCCTCACGGGCCTTCTCGATATCCTCCCAGACCTTGACAGCGTCCAGACGCTTCTTGGACAGCATGGCATAGCCCTCCACGTCGTTGACGCGGATGATATAGGTCTCGATCTCGTCGCCGACCTTCACCACATCCTCAGGCTTCACGCTGGGATCGGCGGACAGCTCGTCGATGTTGATATAACCTGCCTGCTTGCAGCCCAGGTCAACCTGCACCTCGGTGGGACCGATGGCAGTCACGATACCGGTTACCTTCTCTCCTGTATTCAAAGTCTTAAAAGATTTTTCCAGCATTTCCTCGAAGCTCTCTTCGGTAGCTTCCACGTTCTTGATCTCGTCGCTCATTCTTGTATATACCTCCTTAATGATGCCCGCAGGCGTGGACGCGCCGGCTGTAAGCCCCGCCACAGAACATCCGTTAAGAAAGTCACCCTTGAGTTCTTCCGCCCGCTCGATCTGACAGACCACGGGGCACCTCTCGCTGCAAATCTCCGTTAAATGTTTGGTGTTGGCACTCTTACGATCTCCGACCACGACCATCACGTCCACCTTGGCGGCAATGTCTGCCGCTTCCGATTGACGCTTATGCGTAGCATCACATATTGTATCAAAGATTTCTACGTTTGTACACTGTTTTTTTAAAATTTTTACGCAGTTTTCCCAGAGAACCCGAATGCAGGTGGTCTGGGCCGCTGCCATCAGGGGCTGCTCACGCCGCTCCGGCCGCTGCGACAGCCAGTTTTCCAGGGCCTCCGGCCCGTCTAAAATGACGGAATTCTCCGCCCAGCTGGCCGCGCCGATCACCTCCGGATGGTGCTGCTCGCCGATGATGAGGGGCGTGCGGCCCTGCTCCTCCGCCTGCGCCACCAAACGCTGGATGCGCCGGACATTGGGACATGTGGCGTCCACGATAGACGCGCCGGCGGCCTCCAGCTGCTGGTAAACCTGCTTTTTCTCGCCGTGGGAACGGATGATTACCGTATCCCCCGCCTGCACCTGCGCGGGGTCGTCCACCTGCCGCGCACCCAATGCGGCCAGCCCCTGCACCACGTGGGCGTTGTGGATGATGCTGCCCAGCATGACGCAGCCGCCCTTGTCCCGGGCCGTCTGCTCCGCCAGCTTCACGGCGCGCTCCACGCCGTAGCAGAAGCCGGCGGATTTCGCCAGTATCACACGCATGTCACACCACCCAGCGCGTAGGCACGACGCATGACCTCGTCGGTGTTGGCCTGATACTCCTCCGCCGTGCCCTTGCGCCCGGTGTAGACCGGCTCAAAGGGTTCGCCGAAGGTGATGACCGTCTTGCGGAACAGCCGTTTTTTCGTGCCGATGAACACCGGTACCATCTTCACGCCGGAGCGGATGGCCATCATACCCGCGCCGCTCTTGGGCGTCACCTGTCCAGGCTGTTTTACCCGCGTGCCCTCCGGAAAGATCAGCAGGTTCCAGCCGTCACGCAGGCTGGTGATGGCAGTCTTCACCGCGTTGATGTCGCTGTTGCCGCGATCCACGGGGAACACGCCGATGTTCCGCAGGAACCACCCCACCACGGGGATGGAAAACAGCTGCTTTTTCGCCATAATGCGCACGTTGAAGTTTTGGGGCATGGCCAGCACCAGCAGGATGGGGTCCCAGGCACTGGAGTGATTGGCGCACAGAATGGCGGCCTCGTCCCCCAGGTTCTCCGTGCCCCGCAGCTCCACCGGCAGGAAAAACATCACCAGCGGACGCAGGATGCTCCAGGCCCGGGCATAGAACTTGTTTCTCAATTGGATACACTCCCCCGTATCACGTCCAGCAGCAGCTCGCGGCTGGCGTCAAAATCCATATCGCTGGTGTCGATCATGATGGCATCGTCCGCCGCACGCAGCGGCGCGGCGGCGCGGTGGGTGTCGTTGTAGTCCCGCTCCTCCATCTCGCGCAGCACCTCCTCATAGGGCTTGGGGGTGCCCTGCTGCTCCAGCTCCAGTGCGCGGCGCCCGGCCCGCACCTTCACATCGGCGTAGAGGAAAATTTTTACGTCCGCATCGGGCAGCACCACCGTACCGATGTCGCGGCCATCCATAATGACGCTGTGCTCCCGCGCCAGCGAGCGCTGCATCTCCATCAGGAAATCCCGCACGCCCTGGATGGCGGAGACGGCGGAGGCATACATGGAGATCTCCGGCAGGCGGATATCCGCCGTCACGTCCTCCCCGTTCAGCAGCATACGCTGCACGCCGTCGGCGTCGTGATCCATGCCGATGTGTACCTCCGGCAGCAACGCCAGCACCGCCGGTGCGTCCTTGGGGTCCACGCCGCAGCGCTGCACGTACAGCCCGATGGTACGGTAGATGGCGCCGGTGTCCACATACAGGATGCCCAGACGCTCCGCCACCGCCTTGGCCAGTGTGCTCTTCCCTGCGCCGGAGGGCCCGTCAATGGCCACGGCGTATTGTTTTTTACTCATTTGTATTACCCTCATTTCTCTGCGGCGAAAAGTCCCGCCAGATATCCGGTCGCCCACGCGATCTGAAGGTTGAAGCCGCCTGTGTAGGCGTCCACGTCCAGCACCTCGCCGGCAAAATACAGCCCGTCCGTCAGCTTGGAGGCCATGGTATTGGGCACCACTTCGCCCACCTTGACGCCGCCGGCGGTGACGATGGCCTCCGCCACGGGGCGGGGACCGGTGAGCGGTACCGTGAAATGCTTCAGCTCCTGCACCAGCACGCGGCGCTGTTCCCTGGTAAGGCTGTTGGCCTTTTCGCCCTCCGGCAGAGCCAGACGGCGCAGCAGCACCGGTACCATACTGCGATGCACCAGCCCTGCCAGAATATTGCCCATATCGCGGTTGGGATTCTCCCCGATGTCCCGCAGGATACGGGTGTCCAGCTTCTGCTCGTCCAGTGCCGGCTTCAGGTCGATGACCAGCCGGTACTGCTCCTTGTCCCAGCGGCGCAGGTGGGCGCTGGCGGACAGCATCAGCGGGCCTGACACGCCGAAATGGGTAAACAGCATCTCACCGAACTCCCGAAATACCGGCTTATTCCTGCCGTTGAGCACCGTAGCCTCCACATTCCGCAGGCTCAGGCCCTGCATGGCGGCGCAGTCGGGATCGCTGCTCTCCAGCGGCACCAGCGACCCCCTTGGCGGCACGATGGTGTGCCCCAGCGCCGCCGCCATGGCGTAGCCGTCACCGGTGGAACCGGTGGCGGGATAGGAAACGCCGCCGGTGGCCAGCACCACGGCGGATGCCGGATAGTGCTGCTTCTCGCCCTGCACGCCGGTGACATGGCCGTCCTGTACCGTGATCTCCCGCGCCCTGTCCCGCACCCAGCGGACGTGCAGGCGCCGCAGCTCCCGCTCCAGAGCGCCGGAGATGTCGAAGGACCTGTCGGACACAGGGAACACACGGTTCCCCCGCTCCACCTTCAGCGGTACGCCCAGCCCCTCGAAAAACGCCATGGCGTCCTGGGGCGTGAAGCGGGTCAGGGCGCTGTACAGGAACCGGCCGTTGCCGGGAATATTGGCCATCAGCGTCTCCTGATCGCAGTCGTTGGTCACATTGCAGCGGCCCTTTCCCGTAATATTCAGTTTCTTGCCCAGCCGTTCGTTGGGCTCCAGCAGCGTCACCTGTCCGCCCTGACGGGCGGCGGTGATGGCTGCCATCATACCGGCGGCGCCGCCGCCGATCACTACGATCTCAATCATCGTCCTCTTTCCCGAAGATACCGTACTTCGACCACACCTGCTCCATGTCCGCCAGCGCGGTGGACAGCTCCTCCTTGCGCTGCTTGCCCACCGCCAGTATCAGGGCGTTCAGCAGGCTCAGCGGCGCCGTCATGGAATCCACGAAGGAGATCATATCGCTGGGCGCCAGCAGCGACAGCGTGGCCATCTGGTACATGGGGGACATGGGACTGTCTGTGATGGCGATAACATCCGCCTTGCGGGAGCAGGCGAACTGCACCGCGTGGATGGCCATCTTGGAGTAGCGGGGAAAGCAGATGCTCAGCAGCACGTCCCCCGGCCCGATGTGGACCAGCTGCTCATAGATCTCGCCGGCGGCCGCGCTCTGCACCAGCGTAACGTTCTCAAAGATAAAGTGCATATAAAAGTTGAGGTAGCCCGCCAGAAATGAGGACGAGCGCACACCCAGAATATAGATGTGCTTGGCGTGGAGCAGCTTGTCCACCACCCGCTCGAACTCGTCGCGGTCCAACTCCTCGATGATGTCGTGGATGCTGTTCATGTCCCGCTGCATCACGCTGCCCAGAATGTCCCCGCCGCTCATCTGGTCGCTGGACACCTGGATGCGCTGGATGGACGTGAGCTTGCCGCGGATCAGCTCCTGCAGCTCCTTCTGCATGTCAGGGTAGCCGTTATAGCCCAGCTCCGCCGCGAAGCGCACCACGGTGGACTCGCTGACCTGCGCCGTCTGGCCCAGCTTACTGGCGGTCATGAAGGCCGCCTTATCGTAGTTTTCCAGAATATAATTGGCGATACGCTTCTGTCCCTTGGAGAACGTATCCATGCCGTTCCGTATGGTCTGCAAAACGCTCCTACTCACGTGTATCGCCTCCCGTTATCCTTTGTATTTCCTGCGCTGTCAAGTATCTCCACTTGCCAATTGGGAGGTCATCCAGCCGCAGGCCGTCCTCCTCCATGCGCTGCAATTTTTCCACATGCAGGCCCAGCCTGGCGCACATGCGCCGTATCTGCCGGTTCTTGCCCTGATGGATGGTGACGCGCAGGAGGGCCTGCCCCTCGCGGCGGCTGAGTTCCCGGGCCTGGGCCGGTGCAATGGGCTCGCCGTCCAGCTCCGTGATGGCCATCAGGCGCTCCGCCGCGCCCCGTATGTCACCGCGTACCGTTACCAGATAGACCTTGTCCACCTGATGACTGGGGTGCAGCAGCCGGTGGGCGAAATCGCCGTCGTTGGTGAACAGCAGCAATCCCTCGGAGTCCCGATCCAGCCGTCCCACGGGGTACACCCGTGCGCCGCAGCCGGACACCAGCTCCGCCGCCGTGTGCCGTCCGTATTCATCGGACAGGGTGGTGACATAGCCCCGCGGCTTGTTAAGCATCAGGTAGACCCGCCGCGTGTCGGCGGGCAGCGGCTGGCCGTCCACGGTGATGGTATCTGTCTCCGGATCGGCGCGGTCGCCCAGCGTCGCCGGCGCACCGTTGACGCAGACGCGCCCTGCGGAGATCCACTCCTCCGCCGTCCGCCGCGAGCACAGGCCCGCAGCGGCCAGCAGCTTCTGGAGTCGTTCAGCCATGACACTTTCCCCCCTCTGTCTTTCTCTAACTGTGCAGTGCCGCACATGCCGCCGTCAGCGGCTCCCGCAGGCGCAGCAGCGCCGTCTGCACCCCACGGCGCGGAGCCGTCAGCCGGAAGCCGTAGTCATACAGGGCGGCGTGGTCGGCCCAGTCGTTGCCGTCCTGCAGCGTCACCGCCACCAGACGGCAGCCGTCCCGCTCCGTACAGGATACCAGTGTGCGGCCCGCCGCTTGGGTGTACCCCGTTTTCAGGCCGACGCAGCCTTCCACCTGACGCAGGAGGCGGTTGTGGTTCTCCATGGTGCGCTGGCCGATGGTGACACTGCGGCTGGAGCAGATGCGCCGGAACGTGGGGTTTTCCACCGCCGCGGCGGCCAGCACCGCCATGTCCCGCGCTGTGGAATAGTGGCCGTCCGCGTCCAGCCCGTTGGGATTGGCGAAGCTGGTGTGGGCCATGCCCAGCGCCGCCGCTTTCTCGTTCATCAGCGCCACGAAGGGTACCAGCCCTCCGGCGCACTCTGTCAGCGCCAGCGCCGCATCGTTGCCGGAGCAGAGCAGCAGGCCGTACAGCAGCTCCTCCACCCGCAACGTTTCACCGGCCCTCAGGTACATGGAGGAGCCCTCCGCCATGTGGTCCGGCGTCACGGTGATAACGTCGTCCGGCGCGGCGTGCTCCAGCACCACCAGCGCCGTCATGATCTTGGTGGTGCTGGCGATGAGCATCTGGCGGTCGCCGTTTTTCTCGTAGAGCACCTGCCCCATGTCCGCGTCCATCAGGACAGCAGCCGTGGCGGAGACCTCCAGAGCCTCCGCCACAGCCGGCGTTATGCAGAAAATGAGACATAGGACCCACAAGCCCCGAAGCAGTCTGTCTGACATTGGGATCACCCTTATACGATAGAATCATCCCAGTATATTCGGCGGCGGGGCCAAGTATTTTGCCTTAGAAGTCCGCTTTTTCCCGCTTCCTGTCGATGAAGCTCTCCACGCGCTCCATGACCTGAGGCACCATCTCCACTACGCGGTCCACCGTGGTGATGGCAGGGGTGCCCACCGGCAGCATGCGGGTCACGCCGTCCTTGACCACCAGGAACGCCATAGGCTCCACCCGCACGCCTGCTGCTGCGGCAGCGCCCACCTTATCCGGCTGCTTGCCGTAATCTCCTCCGCCGCAGCCGAAGCCGAAGCTCAGACGGGACACGGGGATCAGCGTCACGCCGTCCGCCGTGTTGATCGGCTCGCCCACCACCGTGTTGGAGTCCACCATCTGGCGGATCTTATCCATAGAGGCTTCCATCATCGCGCTGATAGAGTTCTTCTTCTCGTTGTTTTCCATGCTGTACGCTCCTTCTTTCAGTTAGTCGTATGGGTCGCGTCCGCCGCGGCGGGCGCCTGGTCTTTTGTGTTCCGCTGGGCGGCCTCCCGCTCCCTGGCCGCCTGCTTCTCCTGGGGCTTCTGGGCCTTGCGGAAGGCGCGGAACCATTTCAGGGCGGGGCCGGCAAAGGCAATGCCGATGGACACCAGGTCGCCGATACGGAAGCTCAGCCCCACTTCGCCGCTGACGCGGGTCTCGGCGGCGTTGAAATCCGTCTCCAGATGGATGCGGGGGTCCGGCATGCGCGTCAGCTTTTCCACCTCCGGCATCACCGTCCACATGGCGACGTTAGCCCAGCCGTAGGTCTCCGCCACCCGGGCGGGATCGTCGCCGCCGAAGCACACCGACAGCTGCATGGGGTCGATGCGCAGGCGCTGCCGCGTCCGGCGCAGGCCTCGCTTCAGGGATTCCCACAGGGCGGGCAGCGCGCTGCGAATATCGGCGAACGTCAGGCCCAGCGGCAGCTTCTTGTCGGAGGATTTCTTCTCGCCGCCCTCCTTTTTCGCTCCGGACGCCGTCTCCTTTTTGGGCTTTTCCTTTTTTTCTTTCTCCGGCTTGGGCACCAGCTGCAGCCGGATGGGACCTGCTGTGGCCGTGATGCACAGCTCGTCGCCGAAGCGGATGCGCACACCTACCCGCAGCAACAGCAGCAGGATGAGCAGCAGCAGAAGTATGCCCAATATCCACAGTGCGACCAACAGGGTCCCCCCTTCCTCTTATTCTTCCTCCGCCAGCAGGTTCCCCTCGTCGTCCAGGCGCATCTGGCCATCGGCCTCCAGCCCCGGCATCTGCGGCAGGTCCTCCAGTGAGTTCAGGTGGAACGACCGCAGGAACGACTGGGTCGTCCGGTACAGGCGGGGCCGCCCGGGCACCTGCAGCCTGCCGCACTCCTCGATGAGGTGCCGGTCCAGCAGCAGTCCCACGGTGTAGGAGCTGTCCACGCCGCGGATCTGGTCCACATAGGCGCGGGTGGTGGGCTGGTAGTAGGCGATGATGGTCAGCACCTCCAGTGCCGGCTGGCTCAGCTTGGCGGGCTTTCGGATCTCGAATGCCTTGCGGATCTGATCGCCGTACTCCGGCGCGGAGCACAGCTGGTAGCTGTCCTCCATTTTCAAAAGGCGGATACCCCGCCGTTCATAGCTGTAATAGTCCTGAAGCCGCTGGAGCACCAGCTCTACCGTGGGTCGGTCCATGTCCAGCGCCACGCAGATGCGGTCCACGGCCACCGGCTCGCCGGAGGCGAACAGGATGCCCTCCACCGCAGCTTCGATCTCTTTCATTTCCCGTGTATCCATGCTTCTCCCCTTACGTCAGTTCTTCCGGCACGTCGCCGTCGCAGGTGACGGTGCAGTCGCTGGCAGAGCCCGCCAGCCGGATCAGGTTGCTCCGGCACAGCTCCAGCACTGCCATAAACGTGGCCACCAGCTCGCTGCGGCTGCGGCTGCTGCGGAACAGCAGCAGGAATCGGGTGATGCCACCCTGCCGCAGGCGGCGGATGATCTCCCGCGCCTTGGTCTCCACCGGGTACGGCTCCCGCTTCACGATCTCGTCGAAGGCCTTCAGCGGCGGAGCCTCCTCCACCTGACCGCGGCGGTCCGTCACCTCCTGCATAGCCAGGATCAGATCCGCCGGCTCCTGCTGGTACTCGTAGATCTTGCCCCGCTCCATAGGCTCCGGCGGGCGGGTCAGCACGCTGCGGCCGAACTCTCCCATGGGGCCCAGCCGCTCGGTGATGTAGCGCACCTTGGCGTAGGCGTCGCCCCGCTTCCGCTCCTCCAGAGACTGGATGAGGGCGTCCATCTCGCTCTGCGCCTCCTCATCCTCCAGACTCAGCAGCATGCGGGTCTTGATATACATCAGGTGGGCAGCCATGGTGATGAACTCACTGGCCACCTCCAGATCCATCTGCTTGCGCTGCTCCAGATACGCCAGATACTGGTCAAGGATCAGCGCGATGGGGATGTCCTGTATTTCAATTTTGTTTTTGCTCAGCAGGAACAGGATCAGATCCAGCGGCCCCTCGAAATCCTCCAGCGGCTCGCTGCCCTTGGTCTGCACCACCCTTTCCAGCTTAAAGATCAGATCGTCCAACGGTTTTGCTCCTCAGAAGCCGACGATGCGGCAGAATAGATCGAACACCCAGCGGATGGCCGCGTCCAGCGCATTGCTGCCGATGCCTACGGAGATGATGATTACCAGCAGCACCATACCGAACTGCTCGTAGCGCATCAGCCAGTTATAGGCGCGGTCCGGCAGCAGCACCGCCACGACCTTGGAGCCGTCCAGCGGCGGTACCGGCACCAGATTGAACAGGCCCAGACCCACCGACAGGGACGCGGTATTCACCAGAAACGTGAACAGCGTCTCCGGCAGCGTACCCGTGGCCAGAGCGCGGAGATAGACCAGCCGCGCCGCCAGCAGAAGCAGCAGCGCCAGCACGAAGTTGGAGACCGGGCCGGCCAGCGCCGTGATCGCCATGCCCTGCTTGGGCTTTTTGAAGTAGTTGGGATTCACCGGCACGGGCTTAGCCCAGCCGAAGCCCGCCACGATCATCATCACAAAGCCGATCCAGTCGATGTGCCGCAGCGGGTTCAGGCTCAGCCGATGAGCCCGCTTGGCGGTGGGGTCTCCCAGCGCGTAGGCGGCCAGTCCGTGGCACGTCTCGTGGATGGTCAGGCACAGGAACACGGCGGCCAGCCGCAGCAGGATACTCTCCAGTGAGCCGAAGTCCAGCGCATTCCAAAGATTTGTCAAATATTGCAAAGGAAGCTCCTCCCTTTCAGAAACGCCGTTTTTCGATAGTTCTCTGTATTATAGCAAATATTCCTCCCGTTGACAAGGAGAAATCCCCCGTCTATTGTCACCGAATTGACCGGTATGTAACCGTTTTGTATCCAACTTCCCACCAATTTGTCTTTTCCCTGTAAGGATGCGTACCAAAAGGTCTGGTATAGTATAGGTACAAAGTAAAATGCAACACGGATCTGACAGAAAGGAGAACACGAATATGGTGAAGATGAATACGATCGCAGGTTTGGTGGTTCTGTGCATGGTGTCCGCTGTGGCAGCGTTTTTCCTGCCCAACGCCGTAGGTACGGTGCTCTCCTTTGTGAGCATTGGCGCGGCGGCAGCCATCGGCGTACTGGCCATCGTGGCTTTCGTGCGGCTGCTCACCCAGCGCCGTGCGTTCTGATACAGGCCCTTCCACCTGTCATCCGACCCCCGCTCTATTCCCGCAGGTCAGGGAACGCGCAGGCGTTCCCTGACCCTTTTATATGGTTGCAAAACGCCGCGCCGCCGGTTATACTGACAGTAAACCCAATACAAAAGGAGAAATACGTATGAAGGTACGTCTCAACGAAGATCAGGAGATCGTCCGCACCATCCGTGAGGGCCTGCGCCGCACCGGCGGCTACTGTCCCTGCCGCCTGGCCCGCACCGAGGAGAACCGCTGCATGTGCAGAGAGTTCAAGGACCAGATCGCCGATCCCGACTACGAAGGCTACTGCCACTGCCGCCTGTATTATAAGGAAAAGTGACGGATACGCGTGCAAAAAGGCTGAGCTTCGCTCAGCCTTTTGTCTTATTTGCCCTTTATCAGCTCCCGCAGGAGCCCGATGGCCGTCAGCACCGTGCCGCCCAGCAGCATGAAGTCCGCCAGATTCCACACGAGGCTCCGCAGCTTCTTCCCCGCCCCGGGGAATCGGACGTAGTCCGTGACGCTGCCCCGCCGCAGCCGGTCGTACTGGTTGCTCAGGCCGCCGGTAAGAGTCAGCAGGATGCCCAGCCGTGCCGGCGCCGTCCGCCGCTCCACATCGGGCAGCAGCAGCGCCGCCGCCAATAGCCAGATCCCCAGCGGTACCCACCGCAGGAGTCCGGGATAGCGGCTGCCCTTGCCCAGAAAGAAGCCCGGGTTTTCCAGATGCGTCAGCTGCAGGAGCTTCCCGCGGTACCGCAGCTTTTCGCTGCGGGCCAGCGCCTTCAGCACGCGGTCGCACACCAGCAGCGCCGCCGTGACACCGATGAGTATCCACATGGTGCTACCTCCTGCCCCGCCGGATGGTAAAGCCGAACACCAGACCGCACAGCCCGCCCACGATGTGGGTGATCTGGGAGATGCTGTCCTGTTTGAACAGTCCATCCATGATCTCGCCGCCCAGATAGAAGATGACCACCAAAATCAGCGTGACGGGGATCTCGCCACGGCGCATGGCGGTGAAGGAGGACAGCACGATCATCATGAACACCACGCCGCTGGCCCCCAGCAGCACGGTGTTGGGGAAGAACACAAAGTGCACCAGCCCCGTGATGAGGGCGGTCAGTGCGATGGTCCAGACCATGGTGCCGCTGCCGTACTTCTCCTCCAGCCCCGGCCCTACCAGCAAAATCAGCAGCATGTTGCTCATATAGTGCTCGTAGTCCGCGTGGCCCAGCACGTGGCCGAAGAACCGCACGTAGGTCAGCGGGTCGGACAGCGATGCGCGGTACACGGAGAAATATTGGTAGGTCGTCGCGCCGTTGGTCCAGTTGCCCAGCAGCAGGGCCAGCAGGCTCAGCAGGGCAAACGTCAGGATCACCGGTGCATTGAAGCGTATCACGATCTTCTTCAACTGAATTCCCTCTTTTCAAATACGATGAAAGCAAGTATACTATAAGCTGGGAAAAATGTAAACAATGCAAAATGAAGGAGGCCCCTGAACGTGAAAAAATGGTTGAAGGCCGCGCTGTGCGTCCTGCTGGCGATCCTGCTCATCGTGGGCGGCTACGTGGCCTACGTATTCATCGACTATCACCGCATCGGCGACATGGCGCTGACACCCTCCGACGGCGGCGCCGCATCCGTCCGGACGGACACGCCCTACACCGTGTTGTCCTACAACATCGGCTTCGGCGCCTACGAGGACGACTACGGCTTCTTTATGGACGGCGGCACTGAGTCCCGTGCGTGGAGCGAGGAGCGGCTGACGAAGAACCTGTCGGAGATCTCCGCGTTTCTGACGGAGCAGTCGCCGGACTTCCTGCTGGCGCAGGAGGTGGACATCGGCTCCACCCGCAGCTATCAGGTGGACGAGCGGCCCTATCTGACCGAGGCGCTGGAGGACATGAGCGGCGTGTTCTGCCAGAACTACGACTCGCCGTACCTGATGTACCCCCTGCTGCGGCCTCACGGCGCGTCCCGCTCCGGCCTGCTGACCCTTTCCTCCGCCGCCATCACCTCGGCCGGGCGTGTGGAACTGCCGGTGGAGGGCGGCTTCATGAAGCTGCTGGACCTGGACCGGTGCTATTCCGTCAGCCGCATCCCCGTGGAAGGCAGTAAAGAGCTTGTCCTTTACAACCTGCATCTCTCCGCATATACCAGCGATGGCACCATTGCCACGGAGCAGCTGAAGCTGCTGCTGGTGGACATGCAGTCGGAGTACGATGCAGGCAACTGGTGCGTGGCCGGCGGCGACTTCAATAAGGATCTGCTGGGCGACTCCGCCGCCTGGTTCGGCGAGGCGGATCAGGAGTACTCCTGGGCACAGCCCATCCCTGCCGGCACCTTCGAGGGACTGGACATCTCTCTGGTAACGCCGCTGGACAAGGATGACCCCGTTCCCAGCTGCCGCAACGCCGACGGCCCCTACCACCAGGGACAGTACGTCCTGACGGTGGACGGCTTCCTGGTGACGGCCAACGTCACCGCCGAGAGCGCCGTGGTCATCGACACCGGCTTCGCCTGGTCCGACCACAACCCCGTCGCCATGACCTTCATGCTGCGGCCCTGACGGCCGCACCGTGCGATACCCACACGGGCCCGCCCTGCTGCGGGTCCGTGTTTTTTCGGCGAATTTGTATTTTTTCGCAAAAATCCGAAAAAGGGGGTTGCCAAGCTGTCCGTTCTGTGATAACATACGTCCATCAATTTGATACACCCGATGAAACGTCCGGAATGATCAGACCGGATGCGGAGGGTACTCTGGAGAATCCCATTCAATTGGGTGCCGAAGGTGCAAGGCGTTTCCACGCTGAATCTCTCAGGCAAAAGGACGGAGCTGACAAGTGAGATGACTTGTCCCCTGACTTCTCCAGAGTCGCTGTGATACAGCGGCTCTTAATTTTTTTGGTAAGGAGAATGAACCCATGATCGAATCCACCCTGTTTCCCATCGTAGCCAAGATCAACGAGTACCTGTCCAACTACATCCTCATCTTCCTGCTGGTAGGCGTGGGCCTGTGGTATTCCATCCGCACCCGCTTCGTGCAGATCCGCTGCTTCGGCGAGGGTATGCGGAAGTTTTTCGGTGAGATGAACCTCCGCGGCGGTGCGCAGAAAAGCGGTATGACATCCTTCCAGGCACTGGCCACCGCCATCGCCGCTCAGGTGGGCACCGGCAATATCGTGGGTGCCTCCGGCGCCATCCTCACCGGCGGCCCCGGCGCCATCTTCTGGATGTGGATCATCGCCTTCTTCGGCATGGCCACCATCTACGGCGAGGCCACGCTGGCCCAGAAAACCCGCATCGTGGAGCCGGACGGCAACATCAAGGGCGGCCCCGTGTATTACATCACCACTGCGTTCAAGGGCGGCTTCGGTAAGTTCCTGGCGGGCTTCTTCGCCGTGTCCATCATTCTGGCCCTTGGCTTCATGGGCTGCATGGTCCAGTCCAACTCCATTGGCTCCACCATGGAGACCGCCTTCGGCGTTCCCTCCTGGATCATGGGCATTGTGCTGGTCATCATCTGCGCCGTCATCTTCCTGGGCGGTGTGCAGCGTCTGGCCGCAGTGACGGAGAAGATCGTCCCCATCATGGCCGGCATCTTCCTGCTGGGCGGTCTGGTGATCCTGGCGGCCCGCATCCAGTACGTCCCCGCCACCTTCGGTATGATCTTCAGGTACGCCTTCCAGCCTCAGGCCATCATCGGCGGCGGCTTCGGCTACGCTCTCAAGACTGCCATCAGTCAGGGTGCCAAGCGCGGCCTGTTCTCCAATGAGGCCGGTATGGGCTCCACGCCCCACGCCCACGCGCAGGCCAACGTAGCCCGCGCCCACGATCAGGGTGTCGTGGCCATGATCGGCGTATTCATCGACACCTTCGTGGTGCTGACCCTCAACGCCCTGGTCATCATCTGCACCCTGTACACCAAGGATGGCCCTCTGGCCGGCGGCTACACCGGCGACATCACCGCCACCCTGGGCAAGACCAACCTGGCCCAGACCGCCTTTGGCTCCGTATTTGGTGCCAGCCTGGGCGCCAAGTTTGTGGCCATCTGCCTGCTGTTCTTCGCCTTCTCCACCATCCTCAGCTGGAACCTGTTCGGCAAGATCAACGCCAACTATCTGTTCGGCCGCAAGAACAGCAAGCTGTGCAGCGTCATCTATACCATCATCGCACTGGTGTTCATCTTCCTGGGCACCGTCTCCGGCAGCGACTTCGTCTGGGAGCTTACCGACATGTTCAATAACCTGATCGTCCTGCCCAACGTCATTGCGCTGTTCGCCCTGACGGGCATGGTCATCGCCAGCCTGAACGAGGTGCAGAAGGACAAGCTGAAGGTGTAAGCCCCAGCTTTCAGGTACGTACCGGCCTTCACCGACACACAGGGGGACCGTTTCCGCGGTCCCCCTTTCCCTTTCCGGCGGCTGTCGGGCAGAGCGCGGAGGACGTTTGGGCGGCGCCGGAAAATTTCTCGGGTAATTTTGAATTTAGGGGTTGACATTTTTCGCTTTTATGCTATACTAAGCAAGTCGACAGCGATGCGGCAACAAAATATGGGGGTATAGCTCAGCTGGGAGAGCAAGCAACCGGGTGTGCTCCCCCGCAACGGAGAGTAAAGTCAAAAAATTGAATAGCTCAGAAATCCAGCAAAATCAAGGGTTTCTGGCAACATGGGGGTATAGCTCAGCTGGGAGAGCGCTTGAATGGCATTCAAGAGGTCAGCGGTTCGATCCCGCTTATCTCCACCAAAAACAATGACTCACACAGACCAAATGTGTGAGTCATTGTTCTATCCATACGAAAACACAAAGAGGACGGACACCTGATTCCCTTCCCCCGGAGAAAAACCAATATAGTTATTGAAGCGGAGATTCGATGATAGAATCTCCGCTTTTTTGTTGTCGTCCCAACAGATAAAAAAGAAATGAGGTTTAACCATTGAAAAAATTTTTTGAAGAACTTTCCCGGCGCCTGAGAGAAGGCGGAGTTGAATCATCCAATGTAGAGGATAGGCGGCTGGAGATTTTCCTCCATGGTCAGCCTGTCCTCTTTGTTTCTCCAGGAAACGATGTGTTCCTTTTTCCTGCCGGAAGCAATAATCCGGAGGCCAGTGAATTGTACCACAGAGTCGCACAGACCGCAGATGAAGTGTACACTTATGTTGAGGAGGTTCAAACTGCGCCCACCCTTCATATCAGCGGTCTGAGCGAAAAATTCCATCTGCTGGCGGATTTTGGCGGCGCAGTGCTGGCTGGCCGGGAGTTGGAAAATGGCAGGGGCTATCAGTTTGTCACTTGGATCTGGGACTATAACAGAACCGGCGTGAGCTACGGACATTATTATGATGAAGATTTTTGCGGGGCCAAGCAGGATTTTGCCGTCCGCTCCGGGCTGATCTCCAAGACCCAGCTTTTCTCACCGGAGGAGCTAACTGAACTCTACCGGGCCACAGACTACCTGCTGGATGAAGGCCCAGAGCTGGAAGATGGACACCTCAAAGCCATGCAGACCGCAAGGACAAAGATCGAATACACTGTCCCAGATCTGGCGGACAGACTGGAGCAGGGACAAGCACAGGAGCCACAAATTGATATGTGACATCAGAAAAAGCGGGAGCCGCATCTGCACACACTGTGCAGCATAAGCAGCTCCCGCTTTTTTGTTTTGAAAGAAGGAGTGTGCCATGACAAGATATTTCGCTCAGAATACCCCTCGAGCTGGTCTGGAGCATATGATGATGAGCGTCCCTGGCTTCCAGAAGCGCGGCGGCGGGATGATGATCCTCAGCCGCTTCTGCTACAAGCCGGAGGATGTGGATTGCCGGTACTGCCTGCATTACCGCCGCCGATCCTGTCAAGTCCGCACCTGTCCGTATATCGCGGAGCGGTTGAAGTCCGGCGCGATTGAGTACCTGGATTTGATTCTGGAATATTTCGGACACATCCCTCATGCCGGCCTGCACAAGAGGATTCAGGCTGTGGAACACTGGAGCGGGCCGGATCAGGCAGTCCTGCACACAGTGTCCGTCCACCTCAGAAGCCGCTTTGCGGACAGGGTATGGGATGATGCGCCTCCTGGCTATCTGGCGGCGCTCTATCTTCTCGCCTCAAAGGAGCGACTCTGGCAACCGGCGCTCCCCGCTCTTTCACACGATTCCATTGATTTCAGCCGCATCGTATCCAAACCCCATGGATTTGCGATACAGGATTACCCCATCTTTTATTCCGCCAGACGGCTGTATGACCTGAAGTCACCCATGGAGGCAGAAGATTTGGCACACCCAAAACTGGTGAGTGATCTGGACTTCCACAATATTATTTACGCAACCATGATTGCCAGATATGGAAAGGCGGTCATGGATGCGAGTAAGGAGGCACCAGAATGGGCTATGTGCTGAAAGCGGTACTGAGCAGCGCTCAGCACCCGGAATATGGGCAGATTACGGTTCCATTCCCTATCCCCGATGAGAAATATGACCGCATGATCGAACTGCTGGAGCCATTGGAAATCGGTGACGCGCTCCGGCAGGATTGCCGGGTGGATGAACTGGACAGCTTCTATACCGTACTGAACAGGCTGGTTGGCTCATTGGTCAATTTTGATGAGCTGGACTATCTGGCCAAACGGCTGGACAGTTTTGATGACGGTGAGGCTGCCCAGTTCCAGGGAATGGCCTGCAAATTGGGCGTCTCAAATATAAAGGATTTCATCAATCTGACCTTTTGCTGCCAGCAGGCCACGGTCATCACAGACTTCTCCGACCTGGACGCCATTGGGCGGCAGCACTACATGACGATGCAGGGTGGGGGCTGCAGAATCGAGGAGCTCGAGCGGCTGGATGGCCGCAAGTTCGCTCTGGACCTGATCCTCAATCATCTTGAGGGAAGGATTACCCCTTATGGCGTGGTCTATGATAACGGGATGAAACTGGAGCAGCTCTATGACGGCCGCCACTTCCCCTGTTACCACTACCAGCCGAATCTGCTGGCGGTAGGGCTTTCCTCCCGGCAGGAGCCGGAAAATACAGATCAAATCACTTGGCTGCTCCTGCCCTGCTCCGAGCAACAGCTCCAGCGTGGAATTGCACGCTCAGGCGTTAACATCCACGATGCCCGCATCTGGTATGAGGACAGTCTGCTTCCATCCGAGGTGGAGGAGGTCCTGGAGGGACAACGGGAGGATCTATTCGCGCTGAATGATATGGCGACGGCCATCGCTGCACTGTCTGATTTGGAACAGAAAAAGTTGACGGCGGTCATGGAGATGGCCAAGCCGGAGTGTGCCGGCGAGATACGCGAACTGGCCAAAAATCTGGAGCTGTTTGAGTTTGCACCCAAAGTCCGCACTCCCGCCGAATATGGCAGATACATGATCCAGGACTCCGGCCATTATGAATATGACCCCAATCTGGAGGAGTTCTATGATTATGAGCGTTACGGCAAACTCCGTATGGAGAAGGAAACAGGAGCCTTCACGGAGAAAGGATATGTGGCCTACTGTGGCACATTGACATTGGGGGAGCTGATGGCCGGCGGTCCGGCAGAGCAGCACCAGCGGGAACAGGAATTTCAGATGGGAGGAATGTAACGATGATTCTGTTGACTCTGAGCCGGGGAAAAGGAGAAGAAACTGTCCGTCTGCAACTGCCCGCCAGTCCCGCTGAGATTGGGGAGACATTTGCCTTCCTGGACAGAATCAGCCTCGATACCACAGCCACCGCCATCCTGGATGTGAGCAGCAATGTACCGGTCCTTTACCGATGCCTGTACGATGTGGATGTAGAAGATTCGGAGCAGTTTCAAAAACTACAAAAACTGGCGGAACGCACAGAGGCACTTTCTCCGGCGAAAGCCGCCATCTTTTCCGGGGCATTGGATGCGGAGTGTGTCTGGAACTTGGAGGGGGCCCTTACTGTGGCGGACAGGCTGGATGAGTATATGCTCGTCAACAATGTGTCGTCTGATTCAGAATTGGGCATCTACCTTGTGAACAAAGGGATCATACCATTTCCGGATCGCTTCAAGCCCTATATCAATTATGCCCGTGTGGGGGCTGAATATCGGGAAAAGCATGGAGGAGAATATTCCAGCGGCAATTATGTGCAGAAAAAGACACCTGAACTTTTGGAGAACGAGAGATTGGACGGCGTTTTCCGGATATGGATGGAAAACCCCTGCCCTGTTCGTGTACAGAGCGAAACAGCGCAGATCACTCTGCCTGCGACCTTTGAGCAATTGGAGAGCGCCAGACAACTTCTGGGAGTGGACAGCCTCAATATGGCGAAACTCACTCGGGTGGAGGCCCTGCGGCCTTATCTGGGGGAATATCTTCCTCTCCAGGGGATGGATCTGAGACTGGAGCAATTGGACGAGTTGGCGGAAAATATCCGGATAATGGATCAGGAGGATGGCGCATTGCTGAAATACCTCTCTGTCCTTGAGGTGGAACAGCCGGCAACGCTCCAGGAGGCTTTGAGGTTTTCCATCGAACTGGATGACTACGAGCGTGTACCGGACGATCCGGAGGAATATGGCAAGCAGGTGTTGGAGCGGATCGGGGCGGACGAGGAGCTGATCTCTACCCTCGATGGCTTTACGGATTTCGAAGCAATGGGCAACTTTTATATGCGGGAGGATGGTGTGAGAAGGACCGAATTTGGCCTGCTCCGAAAGCTCAGTGATCCGTTCCCTGAAGTACAAGATGGGTTGCAGATGCATTAATCCCTGTACGCAGATACAAGATACGCTGTGGAACCAGCACGAGTGGGAAAACACTGTGAATATGGGAGGGATTAAATGAGCATTAACATCTGGACAGACTCCATGCAACACGCAGCGTTGCTTGGAAAACCTGTGCTGTTCACCAACTGGCTGATTCAGCGGGATATCATTCCTGATGGGTGGTACTGCTATGACCTGCGGGGGACACATAAATCTCCCAGCACCCGAACCACTCTGGTGGATCATGCCGCTGACTATCATGCAGGAACCGTACTTTCTCCAATCCCTTTAAAGCATGAAGGTACTGCTTCGCGCCGGGTCAACGGCACATTTTATCTGCTGGGAGAAGAAATGACGCTGGAGCAGTTTTGCGAGGAGCATGATCTGGCCTACCCCCAGGATAATCGTGAGTTTGTACTGCGCCCCGCCTCCCTGGATGAGGTGGGGCTGTTCTATTCCGAAGAAAAGCTGGACGAGGCACTGGGTACTGTAGGCCACCTCCGCATGGATTTCGGCCATGGTGAGAAGGAGTTCTGGCACACCTGGTGGCCCCATAACGAGGATAGGTTCAACACCCCGGAGTTCAAAGAGGTGCTGCAGCGATTTGTGGACGACCTGCGTCAGACTGGACTCCTGAAGAATCTGGGGGCCATGGACGCCTACTGCTGGCAGCATGGCGGCTCCATCACAGAGGACCGCAGGAGTTATGGCTATATTGCGGAAACAGAAAATTACCGTTTCTGTCTACGCTGTACTCCCTTTCCCGGCGAGTATCAGGGGTACCTCTATTATTGTGTCTGATGATATGCGAGATCTGTGTACTGTTTATAACGGTCTTGCGGGCAAGCGTGAATGGTTTTTTCAGTATCCGGACGGCGGACAAATTCCAACGCGCTGGGCACAATGGCATTTTTCCAAAGCATGGAGGAAGAGCACTCTTTTCTCCAGAGGAAATAATCCCAGACCATATGACCTGCGGCACAACTTTGCCACCCAAACGCTGATGCGCTGGATCGATGAAGGCCGGGATGTTATGGCGCTCATGCCATATCTCAGCACTTATATGGGACATGTCAGCTTAGAAGAAACCCTATACTATATACACCTTTTGCCGGAAAGATTAAAATCCTCGCCCGGAATCGATTGGAAGATGCTGAACGATATATACCAGACAGAGGAGGGATCTGATGAAGAAGATTAAAGATCCGGCTCTGTTTGAAAAGATTCGTAAGTTTTTAACAGAGGATATGCCTGTCCTAAGGAAAAAGAGTCCCAACACCGTTGAAGCGTATCGCTATACACTAAATATTTACTTGGTGTTTTTATGCGAAAAGCACTCAAAATCGCTGTATAACATTACAGTAAAGGACTTTAGCCAGAAAAATATTCTTTTCTTTTTGGACTGGCTGATAGAGGAGCGTGGAAATAAAGCGTCTACAGCAAACCTGCGGCTGAGACACATAAAACGGTTTTGCCGGTTTCTTATGGATGAAAATATTCTGATGATATCCGAACTGTCGGCCATTCAAAAAATAGCGGAAATCCCCAACGCTTCCGAAGACACAATCAAATTTTTAACCATTCAAGAGACGAAACTTATTCTTTCGCAACCGGATACGAGTAAAGCGATTGGAATCAGGGACAGTCTTTTTATGTACCTGCTTTATGACAGCGGCTGCAGAATTCAGGAAATTCTGAGCTTAAAACTTAAAGACTTTTTCGTACAGAATGGGACAGCTGAACTGCACATCATTGGCAAGGGGAATAAATTTCGGATAACTCCAATCTCGGAAGAGTTGATTCCGAAGTTTGAACGGTATTGCAGACACTATCATAAAAGCAGCACCTATGATGATTACTTGTTCTATACAAAGCGAAGAGGGGTCTGCTCGCAAATGTCCTGTGATACTGCGCAGACTTTTATTAAAAAATATGGAATCATGGCACAGAAATTCAACTCGGCCATTCCCCATGTACACCCCCATTTATTTAGGCACACCCGCGCTATGCACCTGTATATGGCAGGTATGCCGCTGGAGCTTGTTTCCCAATGGCTCGGCCATTCTCAGCTGGAGACATCTTTGATTTATGCAAGGGCCACTACCGACATGAAACGTAAAGCCGTTGATAAAATCTCCGCAAAAGAAAACTCTGTATTTAAGAGCGACGAAAAGTTTAAATATGCTGACAATGAAGATGTGATTCGGCAGCTTTACGGCCTAATGTGATTTGAAATGCCGATATTTATTTGAATTTCTCATTTGTTTCAGGTACTTCCAAATGATATCGGCATTTCTTTTTCCTCGGCATTATTTAGAGAAAGCCGAATTCGGCTTTTTCTAAAATCGTTTTACGCAAGTGTGGAGTGCATCGAGCGTGGGCTGAATCCACTGGACACCAACCTCGTAGTAGCGGATCTCAGCCGCACGGAAAAGACCATCTGTCTGGCGGTCACACCTTCCCTGAAGTCTTATGGCATTTCCGGCCGGGCCAGGCTGTTTGAGGTGATCCAACGGGTCAAGGAGGTCAATAACCAACGGCAGCGGAATACCCCTGGCCGGCAGTTCACCGGCGCTTCCTCTCACGACCCGGAGGTGCGGCGAAATCCTTCCCTGGCCCTCGACTATATCGTGGCCCCACCCCGGATGGCCCACTATATTGACTGGAGCACCCGCGTCTACAGTGTTTACCTCAAGCATGTGGCGCCGGAGGACATCTACCCATACAGCATCGATGAGGTGTTCATCGACGCCACCAGCTACCTGCAGACCTACCATCTGTCGGCCCGTGAGTTTGCCCGGAAAATCATCCTCGACATTCTGCAGACGACCGGTATCACTGCTGCGGCGGGCATTGGGACGAATCTGTATCTGGCCAAGGTCGCCATGGACATTGGCGCGAAGCATGTCCCCGCCGATGAATACGGCGTCCGCATCGCAGAACTGGATGAGATGGGCTATCGCCGCTCCTTCTGGACCCACCGTCCGCTCACCGACTTCTGGAGGGTGGGAAAAGGCTATGCCGCCAAGCTGGAAGCCCACGGCCTGTACACCATGGGAGATATTGCCCGGTGTTCTATCGGGCAGCCTACAGATTATCACAACGAGGAACTGCTCTATAAACTGTTTGGTGTCAACGCGGAACTGCTCATCGACCATGCCTGGGGCTGGGAACCCTGCACCATTGCGGACATTAAGGCATACAAACCAGAAAACAAGAGCATCGTCTCCGGGCAGATCCTGCAGTACCCATACCCATTTGAAAAGGCAAGGCTGGTCATCCAGGAGATGGCCGATGCACTGGCGCTGGAATTGGTAGATAAGCGGCTTGCGACCAACCAATTGGTCCTCACGGTCGGCTATGACATCGAAAACCTCAAGGGTACAGCCTACACCGGAGAGATCACCACAGACCACTATGGGCGCAAAATTCCCAAGCACGCTCATGGTACAGTCAATCTGGACGGATATACTTCCTCCGGCGAGGAGCTGCTCAAGGCAGCCACCAGCCTGTATGACCGGATCGTAGATAAAACCCTGCTGGCCCGCCGGCTGACCCTCTGCGCCAATCACCTGCTGGACGAGTCTTCTGTGCCGGAGGATCTGCCGGAGCAGATCGACCTGTTTACGGACTACTCGGCAAAGGAAAAGCAGAAAAAAGAGGCTGACACTGCCCATGCACGGGAGAGAAAACTCCAGAAAACCATGCTGGGCATCAAAAAGCGTTTTGGCAAGAACGCCATCCTCAAAGGGCTGAACCTGGAGGACGGCGCCACAGCCAGGGAGAGAAACAACCAAATCGGAGGCCACAAAGCATGACCGGACCATACGATGATATCATCAGCCTGCCGCATCCTACCTCAGCCAAGCACCCGAGGATGCCGCTCTCAGACCGTGCGGCCCAGTTCGCACCCTTTGCGGCCCTGTCCGACCACAGCGCCGCCCTTGCGGAAACGGCCCGGCTGACCGACCAGCGCATGGAACTGGACGAGGATGCCAGGGCTGCCTTGGACTTAAAACAGCAACTGCTGTTGGAGCGGATCAAAGAGCGGCCAGAAATCACGGTGACCTGGTTCCAGCCTGACGCAAAGAAAGACGGCGGCCGGTATATCGTATCAACCGGGAGGCTGAAAAGAATACACGAGGCGGATCAGGTACTGATTCTGGCTGATGGCTTAAGGATACCGATAGGCGACATCGTTGAACTGGAAAGCGAGTGCATTCGTGGGCTTCTTTAATCTACCATGAGCGTGTAACCCCTTATAACCCCTTGAATGTTTGGCGGTTATAGGGTATAATAAAATACAATAGAATGGAGGTGCGACATGGACGAGTTGAAACAACTGGAGAAGATTCAGGAACTGGAAAGACAGATCGCTGGCCTGCCGATTGGTTACATCTCAAAGAAGACGATCAACGGCAAAGTCCGATACTACCATCAGTGGACAGAGAACAGAAAAAAGCACAGCCAATATCTTCGAGATGGAGAGATGGAGGTATTGCAGGAACAAATTGATCGGCGTAAGTCTCTTCAAGCTCAACTGAAGGAACTGCAATCCGGCATGCCGAAAGCGCGCCAGCCCAAGTTGGATTTTGAAACCAGCGTGATTGCCGGCAGGGGTCTGGAGGCCATGTCGCAGGGCGTAAAGGACTGGGGACTTCGTGATTGCTTTGAGCAATTGGAGGAGTATCTCTACAGCAAGGAGAGCGACCGGGTCTGTTTGATCTTCGGGCTGCGCCGAACCGGAAAGACGACCATGCTCCGCCAGGCCATTGGCAGAATGGCAAAGGAGGACTTAAGCCGTACCGCCTATATCAAAGCCCGCAGGACCGACAATATGGCGATGATGAACCGGGATCTCAAGAAGTTGTTTGACGCTGGATTCCGATATGTGTTCATCGACGAGGTCACGCTGATGGAAGACTTTATTGACTCGGCTGCCCTCTTTTCCGATGTGTTCGCCACCATGGGAATGAAGATCGTCCTGTCTGGTACGGACTCCCTGGGCTTCTGGCTGGCAATGGATGAAGAATTGTATGACCGGGCCAAGGCCATCCACACGACCTTCATCCCATATCGGGAGTATAGCCGTCTGCTCGGGATCGACAGCATTGATGAGTACATCCGATATGGCGGCACACTACGCGCCGGAGAGTTGGCCTTTGACGATGAAGATGTGAATGCTCAGGATGCATCCTTCCGGGATGACGAGTCCACCCGAAGATACATCGACACGGCAATCTGCAAGAACATCCAGCACTCCCTGGCCTGCTACGAGTCGGGCGGGCATTTCCGCCACCTGTACTCTCTGTATGAAGCTGGAGAGCTGACCAGCGCCATCAACCGGATCATAGAGGATATGAACCACCGATTCCTGATCTCAGTGCTGACCGATGATTTTCTCTCCCATGACCTGCGGCTCACTGCCGCAAATCTGCGGAAAGAGCGTGACCCCGAAAAGCGCACAGAGGCGCTGGATGCCATTGATACAGAGGCGGTCACCCAGCGTTTGATGGAACTGCTGGATATCCGGAACAAGGAGGAGCAGTCCATCGGTATCACAACTGCTCACATCATAGAGATTAAGCAATATCTTGCCGCGTTGGAGTTGATTGTGGATTGTCCCATTGAATCGGCGGACCCCGGAATTGAACCAGTGGAACATATTCTCTTCACACAGCCTGGAATGCGATATTGTCAGGCTCAGGCCCTTGTCCATTCCTTGTTGAAGGATGAGCAGTTCTCGGCGCTCAGCGAATATGATAAAACGCAGATCACGGGCCGCATCCTTGAAGAAGTCCGCGGCCGGATGATGGAAGATATTGTGCTGCTGGAAACCATGAAGGCGGCCGACAAGGATCACCGTGTTTTCAAACTGCAGTTTGAGGCTGGCGAGTTTGACATGGTCATCTATGACCAGAAAGAAAACTCCTGTGAGATCTTTGAAATCAAACACAGCAGCAAACAGGTTCCCTTTCAATACCGGCACCTCGTCGATGAGGATAAATGCCAGAGGACGGAACGGCGCTTTGGCCCCATCCAGGGGCGCTATATCCTGTACCGCGGCGAAGATGCGCAGATGGAAAATGGGGTCCAATACTGGAATGTAGAGAATTATCTGAAGGCTCTGCCAACGTTGGATATCGTCCAAGTACAGGAAATCGGTATGCAGTCAATCGAACCTACTCTGTAAAAGGACTATCGCCACTAAGCAGTTACAATTAGAAATTGAAAAGCATCGGCTATCTTTTTAGGATAGCCGATGCTTTATTTTTAGGAGGATTACTATGAACAGGGTACTCAGAATCGACGAAGAAAAGCCTGAAATGCATATCTCGGTTCAGGGCTATAAGGTCACTCTCTGCTTTGCAGAAAAAGAAAATCCTGAAGTTGCTGTATTAGTAAAGCAGGCTCTCCTGAGCGCCTATGCAATGCTCCAGAAATAGAACGACTTGCTGAAGGTCTTGCATTCAGAAGATTTGATGAAGGGATGGTCAGTAAAATGGCTGAAAGAGTCTATTGCTTATACAGAGGTAAAGATCAGGAAAGCATTCTCATGCAGAAGAACGCCTGCCACGATTTTGCAGAGAAAAAAGGCTGGAACATTGTTGACGAGGAGCAGGAGATCGGCGTGTCCGGCTATAAAGCCTGCGCTGATGACCGTGTTAAGTTACAGCGCATTAGAAAGGCTGTTGAGCAGGGTGAGTTTGATATCCTGCTGGTCTTTATGTATGACCAGCTGGGACGCAATCTCAACGAAACCCCATTCATCGCAGAGTGGTTTACCAAGAAGGGCATCCATGTTTGGAGCGTCTATGAGGGAGAGATCATAGACGCCGTTGACGCAGAACGCATGCTTGACTACATTCGCTTTTGGCAGACTGATGAGGCCCAAAAACTTTGAGCAAAGTACAGGATAACCCAACATACCAGCCCATTTACTGCAGATTTACCTCCAAAAAGATTATCAATTCCCCTGGCTATTCTGGCCGTAGTGTGAGATAATGGGTATGGCAAAAGCCGGGAACCTTGATAATCGAATAGAATGATTGGGTGTCCGCCCTCTCACACAAAAACATGAGAGGACGGATATCAATGGCTGAAAGAGTTTATTGTTTATACAGAGTTTCCACCAACAAGCAGGTCGATCACGATGAAAACAACCAGGCAGACATCCCTATGCAGAGAAAAGCCTGCCACGATTTTGCGGCGAAAATGGGCTGGGTCATCGTGGGCGAGGAGCAGGAAACTGGCGTATCCGGTTATAAAGTCAGCGCCGATGACCGTGATAAACTGCAGCTCATCAAGAAGTATGCGGAGCAGGGCAAGTTCGATATTCTGCTTGTCTTCATGTTCGACCGACTGGGCCGCAAGTCAGATGAAACACCCTTCGTTGTGGAGTGGTTTACTAAAAAGGGCGTCCGCGTCTGGAGCGTACAGGAAGGAGAGCAGCGGTTTGAGTCCCACACGGACCGCCTGACCAACTACATCCGTTTCTGGCAGGCCGATGGAGAGAGCCAGAAAACTTCGATGCGTACCAAAACGGCCCTTGGCCAGATGGTAGAGGAAGGACGGTTCCGTGGTGGAAGCGCACCATACGGGTACCGGCTGGAAAAGAGCGGCATCCTTAACAAGCGCAAACATGAGGTGTACATGCTGGTCATTGATGAGGATGAGGCCAGAGTTGTTCGGATGATGTTTGATCTCTGCATTTCGTCCGGTTACGGCAGATGGCGCCTTGCTAATTTCCTCAACGACCACGGGATCAAAAACCGGAAGGGACAAAACTGGCACGACGCCAGTGTGGGGGGCATCCTGCACAACCCGCTCTACAAGGGAATCCTTCGGAGCGGAGAAACCTATGCCGGTCCCTTTGAGGCCCTCCAGATCATCGCCCCAGACCAATTCGACCTGGCGCAGAAACTGATGCTGGAGCGGACCAATGAGCGGAAAGAGCGGCGTACAGTACCGCTGAATACCACAGGCCAATCCCTGCTTTCCGGGAACATCTTCTGCGGCCACTGTGGAGGCCGGCTGGTGCTCACTACCAACGGGACAACCACCCGCCTTGCGGATGGGACGCCGGTCCATAAAAAACGTATTCGCTATGTATGCTACAACAAGACCCGGCGCCGTCAGGAATGTACAGGACAGACTGGATACACAATGCACATTCTGGACGGGATCGTCACTGAGGTGCTGCATCAGGTCTTCGACAAGATGCAGGGAGCTTCCAACGACATGATTGTGGGAAGCGCGGTTCAAAAGCAGATGGCAATGATACGCTCGGAATTGCAGCGGGCCAGAGCCGAAAACACCAAGGCCAATAAGGAATATGAATCCCTCAAGGCCGAGGTACTGAAGGCGATCCAAGGGAAAAGCGCCCTGCCGCAAGATGTGCTGACTGAAATGCTGGAGGATACCCGACAGAAGGTACTGTCCACCAGTGAACGAATCACGACCCTTACCGCGGAACTGAATGATGGAAACTCTAAGATCGAGGAGATGAAGGCCGAGTTCAACCGGATCGTGTCCTGGTCCAAGATTTTTGATGAAAGCCCGATGGAGGTCAAGAAAATGATCTGCGGCTACATCATCAAAAAGGTTTCGGTGTTCCGGGACTATAGAATCAAGATTGAATTCAACATCAATGTAGAGCAGTTCCTGAACGGTATCGACAGCATCGACGAATGCGATACCTATGAACTGCCTATGGCGCAATAAGCTCTCACCCTCGCCACGATCACGGCGAGGGGTACATATCAAAGTTTGATATGGCCAGTTGACAACATATACTTTCCATGCTATACTCAATGCATCTCTCAGTAATTGCCGGAGCGGGATATTCAAGCCCTTTCCCAAGTCATCAGGGGGGGCATACCTGATGGTTCGGGAGAGCGCTTGAATGGCATTCAAGAGGTCAGCGGTTCGATCCCGCTTATCTCCACCAAAGAAAACCTTGAAACCACAATGGTTTCAAGGTTTTCTTTTTTCCCAGATCAGGTAGCCGTCCTCTACTCTTCTAACGCATTTCTAACTGCAAAACACGCCCCCTACATTTTCCAGCATCTTCCAGACAAACCTTTCCAATACGCACCAGATGCGGTATAATGGATTTGCGAACTCCGGCGCACTTAGCCGAGGGCGCTTGTTTTACGGCACAAATCACATAAGGGCGGGATTCCATCACGAAGAAATGGACTGCGTTTTTCCTTGCCCTGCTGATCTGCCTGCTGCCTGTCAGCGCCGTGGCCGCATCTCCCTGTGACAACGGCCATCTCCGCCGGCCTGACCTCCGTGCCGGAGACCGCCGCCCAGCAGTATCCCACCGCGGATGCCATCTATCAGGCGCTGGTGCAGGCGGCGCAGGCTTCCATCACTTCGCTGAAGCAAAACGATGGCAGCGTCCTGTTAGATGTGACCCTTCAGGTCCGCTGTGACGACGGCACCCCGACCACGGTGGCGCCGGAGAACTTCCCCGCCGAGGGCGTGGAGGTGCTCCTTCCCTATCCCCAGGGCACGAACCGCAGCTGCACCTTTGTCATCACCCACATGATTACCTCCGGTGAGCGCGCGGGCCAGATTGAGACGCTGAAGGGAACCAGGGGACCAAGGACGGCATCCTTGTCCGGTTCACCAGCATGTCCCCCGTGTGCATCACCTACCAAGTCCATACCTCTACCGGCACAGACCGCACCGCCGCGGTGGACACCGCAGTGGGCGTGTCCTCCCCCAGGACAGCGGACAGCAGCCGCGTGGCACTGTGGAGCGCAGCCTGCGTGTGCAGCGCCGCCCTGCTCCTCTCCATAACGGTGAAAAAGAAGAAATACGCCTGATAAAAAACCTCCCCCGACCGCCGGTCTGGGGAGGTTTTTTTGTTGCCTTACTGCCACAGGGAGCACAGCAGGTCGGTGTAGGACGACGGATCCTCGATGGGCATGCCCGCGATGAGTACGGCCTGGTTGTAGAGGATCTCCGCGTACTTCTTGGCCTTTTCGGGGTCCGTCACCCGCGCCGCCTCGAAGGCCAGGAACGCCGGATGGTCCACGTTGATTTCCAGGATGCGCTTGGCCTTCAGGCCCAGCTCCGGCTGCACCGCCGTGAAGTACTTCTCCATCTCAAAGGTGACGCCCTCGCCGCTGGTAAGGCACACCGGATGGGTCTTGAGCTTGGTGGACGCCTTCACGGTGTCCACGCGGCCGCCCAGCGTCTCCTTGATGAAGTCGAAGGCATCCTTGTAGTGCTCCGTCTCATCGGGCTTCTGGGCATCGCCCAGCTCCAGATCGCCATCGATGGCGGAACGGAAGGGCTTGTCCTGATACGTCCGCAGGATATCGGCCAGGAACTCGTCCGCCTTGTCCGTGAAGTACAGGATCTCCATGCTGTGCTCCTTTAAGAGCTCTGTCTGCGGCATATGATCGATGGCCTCCACCGTATCGCCGGAAGCATAATAGATGAACTTCTGATCCTCCTTCATGCGGCCCACGTACTCCGCCAGCGTCACCAGCTTCTTCTCCGTGGAGGAGTAGAACAGCATCAGATCCTGGAGCGTCTCCTTCCTGGCGCCGTAGTTGTCCATGGCGCACACCTTCAGCTGGCGGCCAAAGCTCTGCCAGAACTGCTCATACTTCTCCCGCTCGTCCCGCAGCATCCGCTCCAGCTCCCCGCGGATCTTCTTCTCCAGATTGGCGCAGATGATCTTCAGCTGCCGGTCGTGCTGCAAAAGCTCGCGGGAGATGTTGAGGTTCAGATCCGGCGAATCCACCACGCCGCGGACGAAGTTGAAGCAGTCCGGCAGCAGGTCGGCGCACTTGTCCATGATCATCACACCGGCGGAGTACAGCTGCAGGCCGCTCTCATAGTCCCCGGTGTAGTACCTCCCGTTGGCCGCGGACGGGATAAACAGCATGGCCTTGTAGGTCACAGCGCCCTCAGCGGACACGGTGATAACGCTCAGCGGCGGATGGGGGTCGGCAAACCGCTGCTGGTAAAATTCGTCGTACTCCTCCTTTGTCACATCGCCTTTCTTCCGCTGCCACAGAGGCACCATGCTGTTCAGCGTCTCCCACTCGTACTTCTCCTCGTACTCCGGCTTTTCGTCGGAGCTGCCCTCCTTCCGGACGGAATGGGGCATCTCCATGCGGATGGGGAAGCGGATGTAGTCCGAGTACTTCTTCACCAGCGCGTACAGCGTGTGCTCCCGCAGGTACTGGCTGTACTCCTCCTTCTCCTCGCCGTCGGCCTTGATGTGCATGATGATGTCGGTGCCCACCGTCTCCTTCTCGCAGGGCTCGATGGTGTAGCCGTCCACACCGGTGGATTGCCACCTCCACGCTTGGTCCTGACCATACTTTCTGGTGATGACGGTGATCTCATCGGCCACCATGAACGCGGAGTAGAAGCCCACGCCGAACTGGCCGATAATGTCGGTATCCGCGGCGGCCTCGCCCTCCATCTCCTGCCGGAACCGCAGGCTGCCGGAGGAGGCGATGACGCCCAGATTGTTCTCCAGCTCGCTCTGGTCCATGCCGATACCGTTGTCGCTGACGGTCAGCAGCCGCTTCTCCTTGTCTACTGCCAGCGTGATGGCGAACTGGTCGCGGCTGATGCCCACCTTATCGTCGGTGAGGCTGAGATAGCTCAGCTTATCGATGGCGTCAGAGGCGTTGGAGATGATCTCCCGCAGGAAGATCTCCTTGTGGGTATAGATCGAGTTGATCATCAGGTCCAGCAGCCGCTTGGACTCCGCTTTGAATTCCTTTCTTTCCATACAGGACACTCCTTTTTTCATAACATATCGGGGAGATGCGTAGCGCACCTCCCCGTCTTGTACCGTTTGCGGTTTCTCAGTCCCGACGGGCCACCAGCCAGCCCACGCAGGACAACACCGTCACCGCAGCCGACACGATCATGATGCCCTTCAGCGCCGGCGCCGCCACCTTCTTTACCTTACCGCCCACGCAGTGCGCCGCCTTGCCCATCATCTTGGCGGTGAGATGTCCCGCCGCCGCAGCCGCGTGCCGTACAGCGGACAGGCAGAGGGAAACGCCCTTGCCCACCAGTGCCAGCACCGTGCCGGCCGCCTTCTTCGCCGCACCGACGGCGATCTCCAGAACCTTTTTCATGTACAGCCTCCTTGCATCGTATTTTTCACCGTTTTGCACCATCTGTAAAGTCAATTCGCTTCACAGCATGTCCGTCCGTTTACGCCCCGCATCAGGGACATTTTCCGACGGCATCCCAACTTTCTTCTCTATTATAATCCCGCGATGGCCGTCTGTCAACGCGCCGCCTCCGCCGTTTTGCGCATTTTCCCTGTTTCGCACAAAACACCCTGTCAAAAAAAGAGACGGCTTCCGCCGTCCCCTTTTCTGCGCTGTTACCGCCGCACGACCTCCCGCCCGTCGGACCAGACGGACACGATGTTGTGCCGGTGGGTCATGTAGATGGCCCGCTCGAACCGCTCCCGTACCGACAGCGTGTGGCTGGCCTCGGGGAAGTCGCCGTCATCGATGACCACCGCGTGGAGCTTATCCCCCACCGCAAAGCCGTCCCCCGCGCCGAAGTACCGGTGGCCCGCCGTGGTACCCAGATAGTATCCCTCTGGCACTGTCAGGAAATCGGGGTGCCAGCCGTCCGTGACCCGCCGTGCCTTGGAGGTGCGGATGGACATGGTGATGACCTTGTACATAGGCAGCTGCGCGCCGCCGGCGATGTCGCTGCCCAGCGTGACCCACAGTCCCTCGTTGACCATCTGCCGCACGGGGCACAGGCCGGAGCAGATGTTCACGTTGGAATCTGCGCAGTGTACCACCACCACACCGGCATCGCGGATGGCCGCCCGTTCCCGCTGGTCGGAGTGGACGCAGTGGGCCATCACCGTGTGATCCTTCCACAATCCGTACTTGTCGTAGGTCTCCCAGTACTGCTTGCAGTCGGGGTGCAGCTCCCGCACCCAGTCGATCTCGCGGGTGTTCTCCGACAGGTGGGACTGGACGTACAGCTCCCGCTCTCGGGCCAGCTTCCCCAGCGCCGCCATAAGCTCATCGGTGCAGCTGGGAGTGAACCGCGGCGTGATGATGGGCCTGACGTGTTCAAAATGGCACCCGTCCAGCCACCGCACCGTCTCGCGGATGGACTCCTCCGTGGTTTCCTCCAGCACCCCGGGCAGGCCGTTGCGGTCCATATTCACCTTGCCTACATAGCCGGTGACCCCTGCCCGCTCCAGCTCGTCCATCAAGATCCACGTGGCCTCCGTGTGGAGGGACGAGAACATGCACACCCGCGTGGTGCCGCTGGTGATGAGGTCTCCGGCCAGCCGCCGGTACACCCTGCGGGCATAATCCGTATCGGCGAACCGCGCCTCCGTGGGGAATGTGTAGGTATTCAGCCAGTCCAGCAGCTGTAAGTCCATCCCCATGCCCAGCATGGGATACTGCGGCGCGTGGAGGTGCATGTCCACGAAGGACTGCATCAGCAGCCGGTCGCCGTAGTCTCGCAGCTCTGCCCCCTCCAGCTCCCGGGGCAGATCGGAACAGACCGCCTGTATCACGCCGTCCTCCAACACCAAGCAGCCGTGCTCCAGGATGGACAGCTCCCCCATCTTAGGGGCGTGAACGATGTTTCCGCGCAGCACCTGTGTCATGACTCGTACCTCCCATGAAAAATAAAAAGGCGTTCTGCACACTGTCAGAACACCCATAGTGGCTCCGTCGGCGGCGCCGTAGAAACGTCCCGCACCGTTGCTGCGGGACTATATGAGCCATATTCGCCTTTTTTTGCATTATACCCCTTTTCGCCCCGTTTTGCAAGAAAAAAATCATATCCCGCTCCGCTGCCGCATAGGCTTGTCTATACCGCAGAGGAGGGATACCTGTGAAAAAAAGCCGCTTTACCCGTCTTGCCGCCATTGTTCTGGCCGCCGCCACGCTGTGGATCACCGCCGTCACCGCCGGTGCCGACAGCCTGCGCAGCGCGATTGCCGCCGTCCGCGACTCCGCCCGCCTGCCGGTGGCTCTGCTCCGCTGGGAGCTGGGCGACACGTTTCCGATGGACGCGCTGGCTCTGCCCGCCATGCTGGCCCTGCGGGAGTCGCCGCTGCTGCTGTCCGCCTGGGCAGAGGTGTCCTCCCTTCCTGCGCCCGATGACGCGGCCCCCGTACCGGAGCCCGACACGTCCCGGAAGGAGCCGGAGGAGACGCCGCAGCCTTCTCTGCCAGATGCGCCCCGGGACGATGCCGACAACGGCGCCGCGTCCCAGACTATCGCCCCCACCTCCCCCTCCGGCTTTGTGCAGGTAGGTGACGTATTTATCAAAAACAACTCCACCAAGGCGCTGGACCCCGCCTGGTTCGACGGCAGCTTCGCCGCCGTACTCTCCGACGACGCGCCCCAGGTTCTGATCGTCCACACCCACGGCAGCGAGGCCTACACCATGCCCAAAGGGCAGGAGTATGCCCCCACCGGCACCTGCCGCACGGCGGACAGCTCAGTGAATATGATCCGCGTAGGTGATGAGATCGCCGCCGTCCTGTCCTCCTACGGCATCTCCGTCCTTCATGACCGTGTGCTGTACGACGATCCCGCCTACGACGGGGCCTACGGGCGGGCAGCGGATGCCATCCGCGGCTATCTGGAAAAATATCCCACGTTATCCTTCGTGCTGGATGTCCACCGCGACGCCATCGAGGACAAGGCTGGGCACCAGTACAAGGTCATTACCCGCGAAGACCCCCGCTGTGCCCAGATCAGCTTTGTCATGGGCAGCAACAACGACCACTGGCTGGAAAATGTGAAGCTGGCCGTGGCGGTGCAGCAGAGGCTGACGGACACCTCCCCCACCCTGATGCGCCCCATGACGCTGCGCAACTCTAACTACAACCAGCACCTGACCACCGGCAGCATGCTGGTGGAGATCGGCACTGCCGGCAACTCCCTCAGTGAGGCCCTCCGCGCTGCCCAGCTCTTCGCCATGGGCTTCGCCCAGGTGGTCACGGAAAAGTAGTCCGGCATCTCAAACGATCGCAGGACTCTCCCCCACTGTGAACCTCAGCCAAATGGCCGCATGCGCCGCCTGAATGTCCACATGACGTCCCTTCCCCCGCATAAAAACAGGCCCCGCAGCCATGCCGCGGGGCCTGCTTGCAGTTCTGTATCCCTGCCGTATCAACGGTTTTTCTTGGCCAGCTCCATCAGCTCGGGAAATTTCTTCACCACGTAGCTGTAACTCCCCCGCCCGTGGGGTACCAGACAATTGGAGCAGTCCTTCACGCCGCTGTCCAGATAGACGAAGTTGCCGCCGCAGTGACTGCCCAGCGTATACAGCGGACAGTAGCAGAACAGACAGTTGAAGTCCTCCGGATGGTCGGTCTTGTGACACGGAAAGAACTCGCAGGCTCTGTGCTGGGTGAAGGAATAGTGACATTCCTCCGGCTTCTTTCTGTAAAGGTTATCCACTTTACATTCCTCCTGTATAAATATTAATTCCACTACGGGATGTCCCGTTCCGCCAGCTGGCGGAGGCTGGGATGCCGCTCACTTCTTGATACTCTTGCGCCGATCCTCCCATGCCTCCTGCGCCTCACGCAGGTGCTCGGCCAGCGAGTGGCTGGAGCGGAAGGCGAACAGGAAGTTGTTCTTCTCCCGCAGCTCGTCCTGACGGCTGCGGATATGGGATTTCAGGCGCTCGAACTTGATGTCCACCTCGTTCTCCTGGGCGAACTTACGGATGCGGGTGACCAGGTGTGCGGAGTAGACCACGTCGATGGTGAACACGCCGAAGAAGTATCCGATGACAAAAGAAAACGCCAGATTCTCCGACAGCCACCGCAGCGCATTCAGAATGTAGGGGTGTACCAGAAAATAATATCCCGCGCTGGCCGCCGCCCAGATCAGGGAGAACTGCGGGCAGATAAGGCCCTGGATGTTTCCCCACTGGCTGCTGTAATCCCACAGGCGGATGTGCATGAACTTCAGGGACACGATACCGGCGATGTACTCGATGACCGTCATGCTCACCGCCATGCCCAGAAACATCAGCAGCTTGCCGCCCGTGGTATTGACCTCGTGGGCGTCACCGATATAGGCCAGCACAAACAGGATGCACAGACCGAAACCGTACAGCGGCACGTAGGGGCCCACGCAGAAGCCCGGATTGATCCACTTCCGCTCCGGATTGGCGCCGGAGATGAAGCGCCGGTAGAACAGCTCCAACACCCAGCCCAGCACGGAGCCGATGAAAAACAGATACGCCAACGTCAAAAACAGATTCATATATCCTCTATCCTCTCACTTCTTACTTTCTTCCGCGTTCCGCCGCCAATACCACATGGCGCATCAGCACGGCGGATGTCACCGCGCCCACGCCTCCGGGTACCGGCGTGATGGCATCCACCACGGCGGACACGGCGTCAAATTCCGCGTCGCCCACCATGGCGTTCCGCGCCGCATCCCAGCTCACGGACACATCGATCACCGTCTGGCCAGGTCGGACGTGAGATGCCGTCAGGCTCCCCGCCGCACCGGCCGCCGACACGATGATGTCCGCTCCGCGGGTGACGGCAGGCAGGTCCGCCGTAGCGGTGTGGCACACCGTCACCGTGGCATTCCGCGCCAGCAGAAGCATGGCCGCAGGCCGTCCCACCACGGGAGAGCGGCCGATGACCACCGCCCGCTTTTCGGCGCAGGCCACGCCGTAATGCTCCAGCAGTACCGTCACCGCCTCCGCCGTGCAGGGGGCGAAGCCCAAAGGCCGGCCCAGATACACACCGGCGGCGGAGGTGCCGGTCATGCCATCCACATCCTTTTCCGGCAGCAGCCGGTCACAGATCTCCGGCTCCGCGTCCCGCAGATGGGGCGGCAGGGGCCGCAGCAGCAAACATCCGTGGACGGTGCTGTCTGCGTTGACAGCATCGATGGCGTCCAGCAGCTGCTGCCGCGATGCCGTATCCGGCAAGGTACGGACCTCGACCTCTACGCCGCACAGTGCGCCGCGTTTCAGTGCGCCCCGCAGGTACGCGCCGTCCGCTTCGCTCTCGCCGCAGCGCAGGATCACCAGCTTCGGCGTCACCCCCTGCCGCGCCAGCGATGCCGTGCGCCCTTTCAGTTCTTCGGTCAGGGCCGACGCCGCTTCTCTGCCCGTCAATAGTCTTGCCATAGGCCGTTCCTCCTTACAGCAGGCGGTCCTTCACCTGCTTGAATACGGCGTCAGACGCCGCTTCACCCCTGGCCAGCAGGGCAAGGCACCGCTCCGTCAGCGGTGCGCCCCCCGCGCCCATGGCCTTGGTATTCACCAGCACGTTCAGGGACGCCGCCCGCAATGCTCCGCCCAGAATGGCGGCGGCGCACCCGGCATCGGACACCGCCAGACGGGAGCCGATGTCCGCCAGACGCCCCGCAGCGGCCAGCGCATCCACGCACAGCTCCATGATCCGCAACGGCACGGCGCAGGCCGTCTCCGATGCCTGCACCAGCTTTGCCGCGCGGTCAGGCGCGTCCTTGGACAGGGCATATACCGCCGCCAGCGGCAGGAAGCCCTCCGCGTCCGCAGCCACCTGATCCAGCAGCTTTTCCTGTAAAGCATTTGTAGTTGACAGCAATTGCTGTATATCACCTTCTACCGCAGAGTAGGCTTTTTTCCCCGTGGTGAGGTTGGCCACCATGCCGCACAGTGCCGTGCCCACGGCGGCGGTCAGTGCCGCCGCCCCGCCGCCCCCGGGCGCGGGAGCTGCGGAGGACAGCACCGTTGTAAATTCGCGGCAGCTCCGCATCGTATCGTCCATAAAAGCGCTCCTCTCTTAAAACAGGCCCGTCACCGCGCCGGTGGCCGTATCCACATCGATGCGGCGGTAGGCGGGGTCGGAGCCGGTACCGGGCATCATGGAGATGCCGCCGGCCACGGGGCACAGAAACCGTGCGCCGCTGTACTCCAGCACATCCCGCACCGGCAGACGCCAGCCGGTGGGCACCCCCTTCTTCGTGGGATCGTGGGACAGGGAGAGGTGTGTCTTGACCATCATGGTACAGAAATCCGCGTACTTGGGGTCGCTCTCAAACCGCGCGGCCTTCTCCGCCGCCAGCGGCGACCAGTCCACGCCGTCCGCGCCGTAGACCTCCCTGGCGATGCGCTCCACCCGCTGGCGCAGAGGCATGTCATCGGGGTACAGCAGCTTCAGCTCCGACGGCTCCTCACACGCCTCCAGCACAGCCCGCGCCAGCTCCTCTGCCCCCGCGCCGCCATAGCGCCAGTGGTCGGACACGGCGCAGCGCACGCCGTACTCCTCGCAGATGCGGCGCACCAGCGCCAGCTCCAGATCCGTATCGGTATAGAATCGGTTCAGGCACACCACCGGCGTGACACCGGACTTGCGGATGATGTTCACGTGGTGCAGCAGGTTGGCACAGCCCCGCTCCAGCAGGGTCAGGTCCTCTTTTGTGTAGGCGTCCGGCAGCGGACGGCCAGGTGTTACCTCCGGCCCGCCGCCGTGCATCTTCAGGGCGCGGACGGTGGCCACCAGCACCGACACGTCCGGCTTCAGGCCGGACAGACGGCACTTCACGTTCCAGAACTTCTCGAACCCGATGTCGGCGGCGAAGCCGGACTCGGTGACGTGATAGTCGAACAGCTTTGTGCCCAGCCGGTCCCCGATCACCGAGGACTGGCCGATGGCGATGTTGGCGAAGGGCCCCGCGTGGACCAGCACCGGCTGGTGCTCCACGGTGTAGCACAGAGTGGGATTTATCGTATTGCGCATCCAGGCCGTCATGGCGCCCGCCACCTCCAGATCCTCGGTGGTGACAGGGCGGCCCTGCCGGTCGTAGGCCAGCACGATGTCGCCAATGCGGCGGCGCAGATCCGGCAGATCCCGCGCCACCGCCAGAATGGCCATCAGCTCGGAGCTAACCGCGATGTTGGCGCAGGTGTCCATGGGGTAGCCGTCCATCTTTCCCTCGCCCAGGCCGATGCGCATCCTCCGCAGCGCCTGGCAGCAGAAGTCCAGTACAAAGCTCCACTGCACCCGCTCCGGATCGATGTCCAGACGGCGCAGACCGCGCTGGGCCAGCTTGGCATCGTCGTAGTTCCGCTCGTGCTGCATACGGGCGTTCAGCGCCGTCATGGCCAGATTGTGGGCGTTCATGATGTCGTTGATGTCGCCGGTCAGGCCCAATGAAAACTCAGTCATGGGGATCAGCAGGGCGTTGCCGCCGCCGGCAGCGGTGCCCTTGACGTTCATGGTAGGGCCGCCGGAAGGCTGGCGCAGGCAGCCGCCCACGTTCTTGCCCAGGCGTCCCAGCCCCTCGATGAGACCCAGGGACGTGGTGGACTTGCCCTCTCCCAGCGGTGTGGGGGTGATGGCCGTGACCTCGATATATTTGCCGCTGGGCCGGTCCTTCAGCCGCTCCATGATGCGCAGGAAATCCAGCTTGGGCGTCTTGCCGTAGGGAATAAGCTCCTCCGGCAGGAGGCCCATCCGGCGGCGGAACTCCTCCACCGGCGGCAGCGCCCTCTCTGCCGCCGCGCCGATCTGCCAGTCGGGGTAGACCGTGGGGTCCAGCATGATCCGCTCCCCGCCGTCCGTATAGCTGCCGTCTGTAAACCGTATCTCCATGTCGCATCCTCCCCAGTATATTCTGCTGACCATTATACACAATGCCCGCCTGTCCCGTCAATCACCGTTCCGCAGGGAACGTCTGAATTCCCTCTTGTTTTTCCCTGCGGCGTGCTGTATAATGCTCTCAGCCTGTGTGTAGGAATGGTGCGTTAAGTGCCGGACGGATGGGAGGCTGCCGCCGGACGAAGGAGCTTGCTCCGCGATTCCATTCCAGCTTCCACACGGTGCAAATTCTGCTATTTTGTCTATGAGATCCCTCCCATCCCAAGGATAAGGAGGTTTTTTTATGCCCGAAAAAGAATTGCCGCGCACCGTATCCCGTCCCGTGTTCAACACCTACGCTCTCACCGTCTGCGCCCTGCTGACCGCGCTGAGCGTGGTGCTGGCACGGGTGCTGACCCTCATCCCCGCCGAGACCACCCGTATCTCTCTGGAGGCCGTGCCTATCGTGCTGTCGGGCCTGCTGTTCGGCCCCATTCCCGGGGCGGTGGTGGGCTTCGCCGCCGATCTCATCGGCTGCCTGTTCTCCCCCTTCGGCTACAATCCCATTTTCTGCGTGCCCCCCATCCTGTACGGCCTGCTGGCCGGTGCGGTACGCCGGTATGTGACGGACCGGCCAGCCCTGCTCCGCACGGCGCTGGCCTTCTTCCCCGCGGCCATCGTGGGCTCCGTCCTGTGGCAGAGCATGGCGCTGGCTCTGGTGTACGGCGGCGATGCCAAGCAGGCATTTTTTCTGGCAAAGCTGGTGTCCCGCAGCATCCAATTCGCCCTCACCGGCACGGTGGACACGCTGATCGTGTGGCTGCTGCTGCGCCGCGGCGCACTCAACGGTGTGCAGCGGCGTATCCAGGTCAAGGGAGGCGCAGAGCATGACCATCAATGAAGCCCTGGATTACATCCATGCGGTGGACTGGCGGCGCAGCAGCCTGGGCCTGAGCCGCATCGACGAGCTGCTGGCCCAGATGGGACATCCGGAGCGAACGATGAAGTTCGTCCACGTCACCGGCACCAACGGCAAGGGCTCCACCTGCGCCATACTGGCTTCCGTGCTGCGGGCAGCGGGCTATCGCACGGGGCTCTACACCTCGCCCTACATCTTCCGATTCAACGAGCGGATGCAGATCGACGGCGCGCCCATCTCCGATGCGGAGCTGTGCGCCGTGACGGAGGAGGTGCGGCCGCTGGCGGACGGCATGGCCGACCACCCCACGGAATTTGAGATGGTGACAGCCATCGCCTTCTCCTGGTTCGCAAGTCGGAAATGCGACATCGTGGTATGCGAGGTGGGCATGGGCGGCGAGCTAGACGCCACCAATGTCATCCCCGCGCCGGAGGCGGCGGTGCTGTGCAATATTGGGCTGGACCACACCGCCTACCTGGGCGACACGGCGGAGAAGATCGCCGCCACCAAGTCCGGCATCATCAAAGCCGGCTGCGACGCTGTGCTTTACCCCTGTGCGCCGTCGGTGCGGGAGGTGGTGGCGGATCGCTGCCGCCGGTGCGGTGTGACGCTGCACCCTGTGGACATGGATACCTTGGTCCCTGTCGGCCACTCGCTGGAGGGGCAGGAGTTCAGCTTCGGTTCTCTGTCCGGCCTGCACCTGCCCCTGCTGGGACGGATGCAGCTGCGCAACGCCGCTGCGGCTCTCACTGCGGTGGAGGTACTGCGCCGCCGGGGCTGGGCCATCGGTGAGGACGCCGTGCGGCAGGGTCTGGCGCAGGTGCGCTGGCCCGTCCGCTTTGAGGTGGTACGCCGCGAGCCGCTGGTGGTGATGGACGGCGGCCACAATCCCCAGTGCATGGCGGCGCTGGTGGAAAATATTCAGGACTACCTGCCGGACCGGCCCTTGACGGTGCTCACCGGCGTGCTGCGGGACAAGGACTATCACCGGATGTACGCCCCGCTGCTGCCCTATGCGGCGCAGTTCATCACCGTGACACCGGACAGTCCCCGGGCCCTGCCGGCCCAGGAGCTGGCGTCATATCTCCAGACGCTGGGCAAGCCTGTTACCGCCTGCGATACCGTGGCGGAGGGCGCTGCGCTGGCCCTGGCGAAGGCTGCCAACGGCGGTGCTGTGCTGTGCTGCGGTTCCCTGTACCTCATGGGCGAGGCCGAAGCGGCGCTGCTCCGCTGAAAAACCATACAAAAAAAGACAGGCATGACCAGTGGCCATGCCTGTCCTTTTTTGTATATCCGCTGTCTCAGGCGGCCTTTTCCGCCTTCAGGGCGTAGGAGGCGCCAGCTTCGATGTTGGTGGCATCCACACCGGTGGAGGCATACTCTCCGTTGATGTAGAACGCCCAGTACGCGCCGTCGGTGTTGTAGTCCAGTGTCACGCCGTTGACGGTGGTGATGTACAGGCCGTACTCAGTGGTGTCACCGGCCACGACGCCCAGCTCCAGCAGAGCCTCGCCCACCGTCTCCTTGTCGGTGTTGACGGTGAAGGTGATGGATGTGCCGTCCAGCTGGGCGACCTCCACGGTGAAGGCGGTCTTGCCCTCGCCGATCACGTCGCCGTCAGCCACCACGCTGTCCTGCGGGGCAGCGGCATCGCCGTTGTCGCCGGTGTTGTTGTCGGTATCGGTGACAGCGCCCGCGTCCTTATCGGCAGTGCCGTTGTCCTGTGCCTTATTGCCGCAGGCGGCCAGAGACAGTACCATCACCAGCGCCAGCAGCAGGGCCAGCAGCTTATTCAGTCCGTTCTTTTTCATGCTTGTTTACTCCTTTTCGATCAATGCTATCAGCAAACTGCCCCGCGTCACGGTGACGCGGACAGGGTTGCCCACATAATGATTGCTGACACCCAGAGGAAATGACGATGTCAGCACCGCATCGTGCACCGTGTACTGGCCGCCCTCGATGGTGACGCCCTGAGCGTCCGCGCCCATGCAGAACACGGACACGATACCCCTTTCCCGGGCGGGCAGGGTGATGCTGCCGTCTCGGATGGCGGTGAACCGCTCCCTGTCACCGTACAGCCAGCCCCGTGCGCCGTGGTCCGCCAGATACAGCAGGCCCTGAAGGTTGGCAATGGTATGGTCGGTGCGGCCGCCCATGCCGCCGTAGAGGTGAAATTCTGTCTCACCGCGGCCCAGGCCCTCCTTGATGGCCAGCATCATGTCGGTATCGTCCTTCTCCACCGGCACGCGGCGGATGCGGGCGAAGTCCGGCACGGTGTGCAGAGAGTCGAAATCCCCCAGCAGCAGGTCCGGCGTGATGTTCTCCCGGCGGCAGATGCGCCAGCCGCCGTCGGCGGCAATGACGGTGTCCCCCGCCGCGGGACGCTGCGGCAGGCCGTAAAAGCCTCCTGCGCCGAAAATATAACAGGCCACTTGCGCTCCTCCTTTACATCCACATGGCGAACAGCCGCAGCACCACGCCCACGACTCGCAGATACCATGGCCGCGCCGCCATGCGTGCCGGCGTCACCGGCTGGCTGTTCTGGATGATGTTGTCCATATCCTCCAGCAGCGACTCAATGGCGGGCATGCGGTACAGCAGCTCGCCGCACTCGAAGTGCAGCTGGAAGCTGCGGAAGTCCATGTTTACCGATCCCACGAAGGCCGCCTCGCGGTCCACCATCACCGTCTTGCCGTGGATGAGGCCCGGCGTGAAGGTATATATCTTCACATGGTGGCCCGTCAACTCCGGGAAATAGCTCTGGGCCACCTGATAGGCGAACCAGTGGTCGGGGACGCCCGGCATCATCAGCCGCACATCCACGCCGCTGTCTCCCGCTACGCACAGCGCCTTGATCATGGGCTCGTCGATGGCCAGGTAAGGCGTGGTGATATACACCGTCTGGCGGGCCCGCGCGATCAGCTGGAGGAACACATCCTCCGCCGTGGCGTCAGGGTTGTTGTCCGGCCCATCCACGATGGTCTGGCAGAAGCCGTCGGAGACGGCGCTGTGAACAGGACGGTAGTAGTCGTGCTCGTTGTGCATCTCGCCGCCCAGGCGCTCCCACATGTAGATGAACTCACGGGTCAGGCCCCAGGCGCCCTCGCCCTCCAGCCGCAGGCCGCAGTCCTTCCAGTAGCCGAAGCGCCGGATGATGTCGGCGTACTCATCGGCCAGGTTGGCGCCGCCGGTGTAGGCCACATCGCCATCGATGCAGGTGATTTTCCGGTGGTCGCGGTAGTTGAAGTACAGCCGGTTCACGTAGTGGTGTACCGGATTAAAGACGATGACCTCCACACCGGCACGGCGCAGGGCATCCACCCGCTCCGCCGGCATGCGCATCATGCTGCCGAAGTCGTCGAAGATCAGCTTGATCTCCACGCCCTGCCCGCTCTTGCGGCGCAGCACGTTGGTCAGACGGTCCCACATCTCGCCCTCGGCCATGATGAAGTACTCCAGAAAGATGAAGCGCTCCGCCTTCTCCATGGCGGACAGCATATCCTCCAGAAAGTCCCTGCCGGTGGGCAGATATACTGCGTCCGTCGCCCTGTAAAGGGAAAAACCTTTATTGTTCAGATAGGACGCCAGCGGAGCCCACTGGGGCATGCTCTGCCGCAGCTTTTCTATGTTCAGGCGGCTCTCTTCCTGCTTGCAGGCGGACTCCTGGGGCCGCGGCAGCTTTTTCAGGTCCAGACGCTTGGACTGCCGCCCGCCGTTCCACAGCCAGTAGAGCATCAGGCCCACCACCGGCAGGAATAGAATCAGGAATATCCATCCCACCTTGTAGCTGGTGGTCCCGGGCTTCGTCCAGATATACACAGCGCAGACGAATGCCACCAGCTCCAGCGCGGTGTAGGCCAGCGCCGCCCGCTGCTTCAGTACAGTGCTCAGGAGGAGCACCAGCGCGATCTGGGCCACCAGCAGCACAGCCACCAGCACCAACCGCAGCGCCGCAGATATGCGGCGTTCTGTCCTCTGTTGGACTCTCGGTTTTTTCATAGGCGTTCCTCCTTCTCTCTTTCTATCGGGGCAATTGCCTTATTCCTGGGAGCTGCGCAGCAGGTGCTGCTGAATGTCCCAGAGCTTATCGGACAGGTCCACGTAGTACTTGTGGGGGTAGTCGAAACGCTTCACCTCGTCCCACAGGGTGTCTATCTGCTGACGGCAGTATTCGCGGATCTCCGGCAGCGACGGGCTGTCGTATACCCGCTTGCCGTGCAGAAACACCGGCACCAGCAGCTCGCGGGCCTCGAAATTGTAGATGCGCTTTTTTTTCCATGTGGCCAGCGGATCGAAGATGGTCAGATCTCTGGTATCGTCCACGGTCTCATCGTGGAGGGCCATGTAGTCGGCCAGAGCCTTGCCGTTGTCGCGGCCGTAGAAGCGGTACACCTTCTTGAAATGGGGCACCGTGATCTTCTCCACGTTCTCGCTGACCTTGATCTTGGGCACGATGGTGCCGTCCGGCTCCTCAACGGCCACCAGCTTATAGACGCCGCCGAACACCGGCTCGGACTTGGCGGTGATGAGCCGCTCGCCCACGCCGAACATGTCGATCTGTGCGCCCTGCAGCAGCATGTCCTGGATAAGGTACTCGTCCAGCGAGTTGGACACGGAGATCTTGCAGTCCGTCCAGCCCGCATCGTCCAGCATTTTGCGGGCCTTCTGCGTAAGGTAGGCCAGGTCGCCGGAGTCCAGGCGGATGCCGCACTGGGTGATGCCCAAAGGCTTGAGCACCTCGTCAAAGGCACGGATGGCATTGGGGATGCCGGAGTGCAGCGTGTTGTAGGTGTCCACCAGCAGCGTGGCGTTGGTGGGATACAGGCGGCAGTAGGTCTTAAACGCCTCCAGCTCGCTGGGGAACATCTGGACCCAGGCATGGGCCATAGTACCGCCGGCGGGCACGCTGTACACCTCGTCCGAAAGCGTGCAGGCCGTACCGGCTACGCCGCCGATATAGGCCGCGCGGGCGCCCACGATGGCGGCGTCCGCACCCTGCGCGCGGCGGGAGCCGAATTCCAGCACCGTCCGGCCCCGGGCGGCCCGCTGGATGCGGTTGGCCTTAGTGGCGATGAGGCTCTGGTGGTTGATGGTCAGCAGGGTGAAGGTCTCGATGAGCTGGGCTTCGATGGCCGGTGCGCGCACCACTACCAGCGGCTCCTTGGGAAATACCGGCGTGCCCTCGGGGATGGCATAGATATCGCCGGTGAAACGGAAGTCACGGAGATAGGCCAGAAATTCCTCGCAGAAGATGCCGCGGCCCCGCAGGTAGGCGATGTCCTCCTCCGAGAAGTGCAGGTTCTCGATGTAGTCGATGAGCTGCTCCAGTCCCGCCGTGATGGCGAAGCCGCCGCCGTCCGGCACCTTCCGGAAGAATACGTCGAAATACACGATGCGATCCTTGTAGCCGGTCTGGAAATACCCGTTGCCCATGGTCAGCTCGTAGAAATCGCAAAGCATAGTCATGTTCAGCTTTTCCTGTGTTTTCATCCTTCATACCTCAATATCGGTCTTTGCGCGCCGCGCAAAGTGTATTAAGTGTATTATACCGCGATTTTCTCCTTCACGCAACCCTTGTTGCTTTTTCCACGATACGCCGCAAGAAAAGCGAAAAACAGGCCAGCTAAACCACCGGTCGGTTGCGTTTTCCGGCACATTTGCTACAATAGCGGCGAGGTGATCACTTTGGACAAACAAATTCTCGGCGCCTTTATCGCTGAAAATCGCAGACGCCGGCACCTGACTCAGCAGCAGCTGGCCCAGATGCTCCACGTCACCGATAAGGCCGTGAGCAAATGGGAACGTGGACTTTCCTACCCCGACGTCACGCTTCTGGAGCCGTTGGCCACGGCTTTGGGTCTGACGGCAGCCGCGCTCCTCCGGTGCGCTGCGCCTGCAGAGGAAAAGGAGCAAGCTATGGAAGAAAAAAAGTACCCTGCGGAAAATGAGACGCTGCGCGCCGTGGTGGAGATGGCGGACAACAACCAGAAGCGGCAGCGCCGCCAATGGCTCACCGGCGTCAGCGCCGCGGCAGCAGCATTTCTCCTCATCATCGCCCTTTTTGCCATCCGCCACATCCATCTCGATCTGACAAACCCCTACCGGTATACGGAGGAGCTTTGCGGCCTGATCCAGCAAGCAGAGTATACTGCGGACGGCACATGGCTCTACGTCACGGATGCCGGCAGCCTTTCCTCGGATCTCCTGAAGCTGCGCTGTCCGGCGGACATGGACGCTTCTACCCTCCAAATCGGATGGCGTTATGTAAACTCCATTCTGTCACACCCCCAATATCACATGGCATACGACCGCCGTACCAATGAGATCACGTGGTGTGACGAACTGCCGGAATATCTGACGGTGACCGCCATAGGCGGCTTTGGCAGCAGTCCGGCGCAGCCCATGGAAAAGCCACTTTTCGGCTTTGAGGAGACCTTCTCAGCGCATCTTGACGGTTACGGTGCCACCTACTTCTTTATTCCCATTCCGGAGCAGCCGGAGCAGCGGCAGGTGCTGATGCTCCTGCCGGACGCGGGACGCCGCGTGGACTATCGCGTGGAGGATGTAGACGGCGACGGCATCAACGAGCTGCTGTTGACAGATCTCGGCGGCGAAAAGCCCTATATGCTCTGCGATGTGGACGTCACGGGACAGCTTGTCACACAGCTGTACAGCATTTGGGAATAGCCGTTTTGCGCAAAAAAAGAACCGCCCTCGGCGGTTCTTTTTTGTTTTTGGAATTACTCCTGATCCTCGTCCTCATCGTTGGCCAGATCGCTGAGATCGAACTCCAGCTTGGCGCCGCAATTGGGGCAGATGACCTCGCCGTCCTCCAGAACGGACTCGTCGAAGTAGACCTCCTCCTCGCACTCGGGGCAGTTGGTCATGAAGCACTCCTCTTCCTCGTCGTCTTCATCCTCGTCCTCGTCCTCATCGTCGTCCAGCGCGAAGTACAGGGTCTCCTCCACATCGCTGAGGTCGTCGCTGACAGCATCCAGACCGTCCTCCACGTCGCACAGCTCGTCCTCGACGTCGGCGAACTTCTCCGCCATGTCGTCCAGCACGTCAATGATGGCGGCGATCAGCTTGCCTTCCTTGCTCTCGGTATCCAGGTTCAGGCCCTCGGCCAGACCCTTCAGGTATGCTACCTTCTCAGAAATCTCCATGTTCGGCTCCTTTCTGTACGGTCGGTTGGTTGTTGACTTACTTGGTGCGGCCAATATACTCGCCGGTACGGGTGTCGATGGTGATCTTGTCGCCGATGTTGATGAACAGGGGCACCTTCACCT